>Ga0210402_10001825_pt1 | contig 21489 bp, 10 predicted proteins | sample IncBWC7MmetaG_FD_161055 | JGI IMG/M metagenome (GOLD analysis project Ga0210402, IMG submission 161055) | Forest soil microbial communities from Barre Woods Harvard Forest LTER site, Petersham, Massachusetts, United States - Inc-BW-C-7-M | ecosystem: Environmental > Terrestrial > Soil >... | reverse complement strand
TGGAATCTCAAGCGGTGTTTCGGTGGCCATAGCCGGTCCTCCTGGCCCCTGTCGGGGCACGACCGACGTTACCAACTACGGGCAGACGGAATCATGCAGGCTTACCGAAAGCTCACGCTCGATCACGTTTTGCAACTCACGAACGTTTCCCGGCCACCCATATGCTCTCAGAAGATCCAGTGTTTTCCTGTCGATGCTTCTGAACTTCTTCCCAATCTTCCTTCCAAATCGAGCAATGAAGTACTCGACAAGCACGGGAATATCGGCCGCTCGCTCGCGCAGAGAGGGCATTGTGATCGGCACAACGTTCAACCTGTAGAGAAGGTCCTGGCGGAACTTGCCTTCGCTCACGAGTTTCTCAAGGTCGCGATGTGTTGCAGCCAGTACTCGAACATCCACCGGAATGGGTTTGTCACTACCGAGGCGTTCGATCTCGCGCTCTTGCAGGACGCGCAATAATGCGATTTGAACATCCGGAGGCAGATCGCCAACTTCGTCAAGGAAAATGGTGCCACCGTTCGCTGCTTCAAAGCGTCCTAGACGACGTTGTGTTGCGCCCGTGAATGCGCCCTTTTCATGCCCGAAGAGTTCTGAAGATATCAGCGAAGCTGGGATTGCGCCGCAATTCACGGCGATAAACGGCTGCTCCGCCCGCTTAGAACGCTTGTGAATTGCGCGCGCGATCAACTCCTTTCCCGTACCGGTTTCACCCAGAACGAGAACTGTCGAGTCTGAGAGTGCCACCTTGCTGATCTGAGCCAGTACCTTCTGCAACGGCTCTGAAGAACCGACGATCTCCCCAAATAGAGACGCCTGGTTGATCTCTTCACGCAGAGCGGCGTTTTCCTGTTGTAGCCTCTCCTCATCTCGTTTGCGGTCGTCGATATCGGTACACGCAACGTACCAACGGAGGATTTGTCCCTCTTCGTCCCGCAAGGCGTTGTAACGAGCCAAAAACCAACGATAGGCTCCATCACTCTTGCGCATCCGCACTTCGATTTCAAAGGCAGAGCCAGTCGACATGGCGGGGTCCCATTGAGCCTGGACGCGCTTTGAATCATCGGGATGACCCAAAAAGCCGTGGGCTGTGCCCCGCCACCCATCGAGAGTGAGGCCGAAGTAATCAAGCGCCATTCGGTTGATAAACAGACGCTCGCGGTGGGGCCCGAAAACAGCTATGAGTTGTGGCGTCAGGTCCAGGATTTGACGAAGTTCCTCCTCACTCTTGTGCAGTGCCTTCGTTAATTGCTCTTGCTCCGTGACGTCTATCCCTGTTCCTACGAATCCCTGACCGTTGGGCGCGGGGATACCGACGCAACGCACATGACGAATCGCGCCGTCGGGCCGCACAATGCGCTTCGTGAAGTCGAATCCCCGATGCTCGGACAGCATCTTGTCAATTGCTCGCGCCATGAAATCCCAATCTTCCGGGTGGACAAGCGCCATATATTCCTGGATGCTCGGCGCCATACCACGCCGATCGAGGCCGTGGATCTCAAACAACTGGGGAGACCAATACTGGAAACCGGCAGAATCGAAGGCCCAACTACCGGCGTGCGCCAGTCGCTGCCCCTCTGCAAAGTAGAACTCCGTTTGCTTACGCTCTTCGATGTCGAGGTTAATCCCGATCCAATACGGGAGCGTTCCATCGCTGGCTCGGACGGGTTCGACACGGCTGAGGAACCAGCGATACTCTCCTTCAGCGTTACGAACTCGAAAAGTCACCTCTCCGGCGCAACCCTTCTTTAGACAGTTCGACCATACTCTACGTGTTTCCTCGTGATCGTCCGGATGCAGGAAAGGGATGTGGGCATCCCACTCTACACCCGTGTGGACACCGAACCGGAGGCGATGGTCATTCGGGAGACCAAGGTAATCGGCGCATCTTTCGTTCACGAAAGCGAGTCCGCCGGACGGCATCGCGTACCACGTATGCGCGGGAATAGTGTTGAGTGTGTTTCGCCACTGCATCGCGAACGATGATTCTTGGCCGGAAGAAGCACCATCGATATTCGATCCGTGGCCCCAGTCGGGTTCATATTGCGGAAATGCAGCCATGCGTGCCCCCCATGAAACCATTAGATACTACTTCTGTTGCGCGCGATGCTACCTGGTGGAGCGATTCCGCGGAACCTGCCGGGCGCCTGATTGCGATGCGCGGGAGCTGAAGAGACGGCACATCGACGACGCGGCCTGGAAGGGCTGCGGCGCTGCCCACTCGATTTGAGGAGTTGACGCGCGACCCGCAGTTCGGCGAGCGAGCGGCCTCGCCGCGGGGCGTTGCGCCCTCGCAACGATTCGAGCGTGCGGCCGGCGCGCACTCGCACGCTTCGAGACAACTCCCGCGGAGATCCGAGGCGCTCGTCGGCTGGCGTCGCGTGGGCGCGCGTGCCGGCGGGACCGCGGTGCCGCGCGGGAGCGTCCGGATCCCGCGTTGTGCGCGCAAGCGAGGCGTCGTCGATCTCGGGCCGGAGTCCGACGCGGGGCGCGCCGCGGGCTCCTGTCTTCCGCCGACACCAGTTTCGTGTTGCGGTCGATCGCCTTTTCCATGTCAGCCGGATCGACGCGCCAGTAACCGTCGCGCCTGTGCTGCACGACTCGAAGCTAAATCCGGCCCTCTTTTTCCAGCACGTGGTAGAGGAACTTGCTGGCCTGATAGTGTAGCTCGTCGATGACCACGTTGCCCTTCGTATCGCCAATGCTCATGCCGGCGACCACGATGTTCTCGGCGTCCGTTGTGCTCTGTACAAACGCGATCTCGCCGGGCTTGGCGTTGATCAGCCAGGCAAACAGATCCCTCACTTCAGTATCCTGCCGGAAGTTGGAACGGTCTTCTCCCGGCCATATGCCCGGTAGCCCCCGTAGCTTTCCATGGCTCGAAGCGAATGAATGCTGATGGGATGGTAGTCCGCCGCGGTTAGCCAAATTTTGTTCTTTAGCCACGGAAAATCCTCGCGGACTGCGGCCCAGTCGGTTGCGCGGCTGGGGTGGCCGCGCCGGCGGCTTTCACGGCTCGGGAAACAGCGGAAGCGCCGCTGGCTATAGCGGCGGTCGATTGGAGCAGTTGACGTCGGTTGAGACTCATTTTCACCATGACCTCCTGGTCTAGTCTAGTCCTGTTCATTAGTGGCCGGCGTGCGGGCCGCCCAACTTACCGAGGCAGACTGGACAGCGCCAAGGGGACCGCCGGCGAGTCCTGGATCGTCAACGCGTTTGAGCCCTACCGGGCGTCCGCCGTCTTGCTTGATTTAGGGGCATAAGTATCCTCCAGAAGGTCTTTCAGGTCGAACAGCCTGCCGTTGGCGACCACGCGTTTTACGTGATGGGCGTTGGCAATGTTTTCGAGAGGGTCTCCTTCGACGATCACAAGGTCAGCCAGTTTTCCGGCTTCAATGCTCCCGGCGTCGAGGCCCAGAGCCTTCGATGGGTTCACGGTGGCGGCGCGCAAGGCCTGATACGGCGTCATGCCAGCCATCACGTAGGCTTCTAGCTCGCCATGAAGATTAAAGCCATTGGGTGTGTCGGTGCCGGCCACGACCAGTCCACCGGCGTTCATTACATCGACAACCATTTTGCCGCTGCCGCTTCCATCCCCAAAGAAACTGCTGATCAAAGCGTTTTGGGAAGGTCTCGGCTGTGCAACCTGATCGCGCATCCATTGCGGATACAGCGCGAACCGTGGGTCCTGGCGCATCGAAGGCTCCATTTCGAACAGTTGATTGGCGCCGAGAGGGGAGATCATCGGGCAAAAAATTCTGCCCGATTTCCCGAACAGCTGAATTACATCTTGATAGCTGCGCTGCAGGGTAGCGATTTTCGGCGAATAGCCGCGGCGGCTGGTGCCGCTGGTATGTTCGGTGCTATCCACCCCGACGAACGCCGCCGGGTAGATCTCGTGCGTGGCCACGGGGATGCCGTTGGCATGAGCGAACTCCACCATGCGCTTCTGCTGCAGGTCCGGCAGCCGGACATAGCTCTTCAACAGGTCGAGATCCAATTCCCTCGCGCGTTGCAGTTCCATCTCGAAATGAGCGGGACTGGAAATCGCCACGCCCATCTTGTAATAAGTGCGCTGCCATTCAAACAGCCACCCCGACCCATAGACACGCGGTCCGGGGCGAACTCCGGCGGCATTGGCTTCGCGATCCTCGGCGGCTTCATAGGGCGTGTTGCCGGGGCTGCGCACCGTAGTGATGCCGAACGAGAGCCACGCGCGGCCCTGGGCTTCGCCGAAATCCTTCTGCAAATGCGAATGGTATTCGATCAGGCCTGGCATCACGTACAGATTTGGGGCGGTCGCATCGACCACCGTCGCGCCGGCTGTGTTAAGGTTTGCGGAGTGCGGCGCGACGCTCCTGATGCGATTGCCTTCGATCACAATGTCCACGTTCGGACGAGCGGCTGTGCTGTTGCCGTCTACCAGGTGGGTGGCGCGAATGACGATGCGGCCTTGCGAGACGGACGGCGTGTATTTCAGATCGAGCGCGATCGTTTTCACCTCGCCGGTCTCGATATCGATCGATTTGAGCTGATTGCCCAGCGCCTGATAGAGAATCCGCTTCGAGTCGCCGTACCAACTGGGCGCATGGGCGCTCTCGGCAGTGACGCGGCGCGGCGGGCCCAGGGGTTCGCCGGCCGGCGACACGGGCCACACCGCCAGCACGCCTTCATAGATCGCCGCCATCTTGGTGCCGTCCGGCGACCAGACCGGGCCGCACTCGCCGCGCGAGTCGATAGAAAGGGCCGGGACCGGGGCGTACCACTTGAAGCTGCCGCCGGCGGCCGGCATCGTCAGCACCTGATTGGTCCCTTCACGGAAACGCTTGGAGTACGGCGCGATCATCGCGATGGCCACCGTTTTGCTATCGGCGGACCACGCCGGTGTTCCTGGTCCGAACATCGAGTCGTGAATGCGCGTGACCTCGCCCGTCGCCACATCGACCAACGACACATTAGCCGCCCGCCACATTGCATCCACGGCAAAGAAGGCGATCTTTTTGCCGTCGGGCGACCACGCCGCTCCCTGCGGTTGCGTAGTCAAGTGCGTGAGCTGACGCTCGCGGCCGGTCTTCATGTCGCGGATCCACAACTGGAGGAAGCCGCCGCCCTTGTCGGAGGAATAGACCAACTGGGTGCCATCCGGCGACCATGCCGGGTCGGTGTCGAGGTATTTGTCCCGGGTGATGTTTTCAGGCAGTCCGCCCACCGGCATCACGTAGATGTCGCCCACGGCGGCGAAGGCGACCCTGGTGCCGTCGGGCGAGATGACCGGCCGGACGATACCCACAGCCTGGCGCGGCGCCGTGGAATCGAATTCGCGCTTGTGGGTGTAGAGGGTGGGCGTCACCGCGAGCGTGGCCGTGAACTCGATGGTTTGTGCCTCACCGCCGTTCACCGACCGCTTGCGGATTTTGCCGTCGGACACGTAATAAAAGTCCGCCGGCGTCGTCCAGGAAGCGCGGAATGCAAAGGCGTTCTCATTGCCGGTGAGCGGCTTGCCATCGACTTCGAGACGGCTCTGGCGATCGATATTCAGGTTATAGACGATCTGGCCGCCGGGACCCCAGGAAGGCGAATCCACGCGGCCGGCTGTCGTGAGCACCCGCCGTTCCCTGGCGGTGGCTACGTCCACCGCCCATACGTTGTGACCGTCATCGCGGGTGGAAGCAAAAGCGATCTCGCGATCGTTCGGGGACCAGCTGGGCATATAGTCCTCGGCTGGATCGGTGGTCAGTTGTTTCAACTCTCCGGTTTTCAGGTCAAGCACCCAAATGTTGTTGTCGCTGCCGAGGGGATTGCCGCGGTCGGAGGAGAAAGCGATCTTGGTGCCATCGTGAGAGTACACCGGCTCGCGATCGTCGAACGGCCCCCAGGTCAGCTTGTGTTGATGGGTGCCGTCCGGCGCGATGGCCCAGAGGTCATAGCCGCCGTCGCGATAGCCGAAGAAAGTGATCCACTTCCCGTCGGGCGACCACATGGGCTGCCGGGCGTCGTTGTAGAAATCGGTGATGCGTTTGGCGGCTCCGCCCTTGGCCGGCAAGGTCCAGATGCTGCCTTGCAGATCGATCGCCAGGGTCTGGCCGTCCGGTGAAACCGATACCGACATGGACGTACCTTCGCTAACGGTCACGTTAACCTGCGGTTTGACATTTTGAGAAGCAACGATAAACGGGGCCAGGGCCATGGCGCCGAATAGCAAGATTTTCATTTTCCGAAACTCCTGGGCTGACTCAGTGATTCTACCTCGCGGCGGCCTTCCGCTCCCTGGCTGCCGGCTCCCAAATCCCGAAGGGTTTCGAGGACGAAGCCCGGGGAGGCAACGGCGAAGCCAGGCTAGCGGTTCACCGCCGGCCTTCCAGCGGGCGGCGCGATGCCGCGCAAAATTCGGGCGTCAGAAAAAAGCTTCGGCCGTGAGGTAGCTGCGACTTCAGCACGTAAGCGGTTCTGAATGGTTTATCAACCACAGGCGTGGATGTAGGATGAAGAGGTTCGCGAAGCTAGGTAGAGTCGGATCACGCGTTCCTGAACTGCCAATTGGCATTTAAGTTCCACGGAATCAGCAGGCACCAGGCTGCCCAAGCCTAATGCGAGTTCCTGATCGGACAAATTGGACAATTCATCCGCTGGACAATTCATCGCTTGCATTGTCATAGCGTTGAGCGTATACTCATCTGAAATTTCAACGCCTGGGTTGGCACGCGGAGGCATCGTGAAAAAGACATTCTTCTATGCTGTCATTGCGACCTGCGGGCTTATCGGGTCGCAAACTCTATTGGCACAAACAACCTCAACCGAGGTAACCGGGATCGTCACCGATGCAAGCGGGGCGGTAGTCGCTGGCGCCGAAGTCACGCTTACGCGGCTCGACACCAACGAGGCACGGCGCGAAATAACCAATCAGCAGGGCAACTATGTCTTCCCGTTGATTGAGCCCAGCAAGTACCGCATTGATGTAACGGCGCGCGGTTTCAAGGAAACCACAGTCAGAAACGTCAACGTCATCTTTCAGCAGCGCGCCCGGGTGGACGTAAGGCTGGAAATCGGGCAGTTGAGCCAAACGGTTGAGGTGCAGGCCCAAGCCCGCCTGCTGAACACGGAAGACGCTGTAGTAGGCCAGGCGCTGGAACAGAAACGCGTGGTGGAACTGCCGGTAGGCTACCGGCAAGTGGGTTTTCTGGCGATCACCATGCCCGGTGTTTCCTTCGGCGAGCAGGAAGGCCCCCAAGGAAACGGGGCCCGCACGTCCCCGGCGGGCGCAACAGTGGACTTGGTTGCGTACGGCCAGCCATCACAGACCCAGGGAGTCACGCTCGACGGAAGCGATATCAAGGAACCGCGCTACAACCGCATGACGCTGCAGCCTTCCATCGATGCGATCGAGGAATTCAAAGTCCAAACTGCCACCTATTCGGCTGAGTACGGTTTCTCCGGCGGCGCACAGATCCAAATTTCCATGAAGTCGGGAACCAACGCGCTGCATGGGAGCGCTTACGACTTCCTGCGCAATGACGCGCTGGACGCGGAAGACTATTTCCTGAACTACAATCTGGCGCCCGGGGCCAAGCCGAACCCCAAGAACCCGCTGCACCGCAATGTCTTCGGCGTTTATCTGGGCGGCCCGGTGTACATCCCCAAAATCTACAACGGCAAAAACCGCACCTTCTTCTCCTACAATTACGAGGGCCGTCACGAGAGTCAGGCCTACCCGACCACCGGATGGTTTCCAACCGATGCGATGAAAAACGGGGATTTCTCCACACTGCTCACGCGCAAGCAGGGTTCGATCCAACTGTTCGACCCGCTGACCGGCACGCCCTTCCCCGGCAACATTATCCCCACAAACCGCATCAGTGCGGGCTCCCAGACATTGATGAAATATCTGATCGAGCCCCAGTTCCAGCAGGCGGATCCGCTGTCTTACACAAACCGTGTAAACCTGGTTGACCCCATCACGCAAAGCGCCTGGTTCATGCGCTTCGATCACAATTTCACCACCAAGGACAGAGCCTTCCTCAGGCTAGCCTGGGATCACCAAAACTGGGGGATACCGACCATCGATCCGAACTTTGGCGAGACGTATTATAACTATCCAAAGAGCCTGGCCCTCGCATGGACCCACATTTTCAGACCAAATCTCCTGAATGAATTCCGATACGGTTTTCTGGATACCGAGACCCAGGACTTTAACAAACGCTCCTATTCGAACTTCGATGAGAACAGCCTCGGCGTCGGCACGTTTCAGGCAAACTCGCCCTCCGGGCCTCGGCCGCTGAACAACACCGAGAGCCGAATCCCCCCGATTGGCGGAACCAGCGTCAGCGAGAGCGGCGGTCCGACGCTGCCGGGTTCGCCCTGGGGCGACATTTACGGGCTGGGAATCGATTCCTCGATGGTCTACGACTTGTCGGACCACCTGACGTGGGTAAAGAACAAGCACGCGTTTAAGTTCGGCGGCGAGTTCCACCGCAGCGCCATGCATCGGAACGCCGCGAACTATCCCGGCGGGCAGCTCAATTTCTCGGCCAACGAGTCGGGGTTCGCCTTCGCCTCGTTCCTCATGGGCTATGTGGATACGGCCGAGACTCCGGAGGGAAATCCGTTAACCGTTCCGATCCAGAATCTCTGGGGCGCTTACTTGCTGGACGACTGGAAGGTCACTCCGAACCTGACGATCAACTATGGTATCCGCCTGGACCATATCGCCATCCCGCGCGATCGCGGCGGATACTGGAGAACCATCAGCTTCACGCAAACCTACACCACGCCCAGCGGCAGTGTCATCCCGACGGTTATTCCGACGACGACTGGCTCCTCGGCGGCGGTGCAGCTATTTCATAACAACGAGAGCATGGTCCAGCCCCGTCTGGGCATTGCCTACCGGATGGGCAAGTTCGTAATCCGCTCAGGTGCAGGACGGTACGATAACTCCGCACACTTTAACATCTACACACTCATGAACCTGACGCCGCCGTACTCGGCCGGGTCGCAGTTCGCAGCCATTACGCAGTCCCTTCCCGGCGGAACGCGCATGTTCACACCTGGAAGCTTCATCCTCCAGATGGGTCCTGACCTGTTTAACGGACCTTCGAAGACTAATCCGCTGCTGCTGTACTCGGTGCTCGGGGACCGCAAGAATGACAACCACTATCAATGGAGCTTCAGTCTCGAACGTGAATTGCCGCTCGGCACGGCGCTGACCATCTCTTATGTGGGCAGCAAGACCTCGAACGGGTCGGCGGTCATGTCGTACTACAACGCGGCACAGCCGTCGTCCAATACCAACTTCCAGTCACGGCGCCCCGTCCAGTTTTTCTACGATCCTCTGGAGGCGGCGATCCCGGGCGCCAATGTGATCCAGCAAGCCGGCACAATCCAGATGATTATCTCCGGCCTGAGCAACTACTACGAGGGCGCGACGATATCGCTCGATAAGCGCTATTCGAACGGACTGGCGTTTGGAATCAACTACACCTATAGCCTGGCCAACGGCGAGAGCCAGGGACCGCAGGATAACATCAACGGGGAAGACCCGAACAATTATCGTGACTCGAAAGGTCCCCTGGTGTTTAACCAACGGAACCGGACGATCGCCAATTTCGTGTATGAACTACCTTACCGCCGGGATGGAAAAGGGATTCTCGGTTTGATCGCGGGCGGATGGCAGGTAGGCGGCATTGCGACGCTTGCCACCGGGTTGCCTTTCAGCATCGCCCAAGGCGACGACTTGAATACTGGAAAGAGTCAGGATGGCGGCCAAATTCGTCCTGACGTCGTCGGCAACGCCGGCCTCGCCAATCCAACCATTCAGCAGTGGTACAACCCACTGGCATTCCAGCGCGTCACCTGCAATATTCCGAACCGTCCGGATCTGTGTCACTGGGGAAGCGCCGGCGACAACATTCTCACCGCGCCGTCGGCACGCAACCTGGATTTCTCGATGAGCAAGTTTTTCCGGGTCACGGAGGCCCTACGGGTGCAGTTCCGCGCCGAAGCCTTTAACTCTTTGAACCATCCCTGGTTCGGCACCCCGGTGGGGATCGGTTTCGTGAACCCGACCTCCATTACACCGAACTCGCCGAACCAAGGCCAAATCCTCAGTGAAACGGGGCTCATGCGCACTTTGCAATTAGGTTTGAAGGTGCTTTGGTAGGCGGGATGAGTGGTTCTAGCCTGATCAGCCGCCGTGGTTTCCTGGGCGGCGCTCTGGGGGCCGCCGCATCCCAGGCGCTGGCGCAGCCGGCTCCAAAGCTGGTTGCGTGGATGTACATGATTTATCCCATCGAGCAGTGGCTCGATGACTACGTCCGCACGCTCGACGCCTGGGAAGAGGGCGGCGTTCGCGGATTGGTGATCGGGCCACTGGTCTTCTTCAAGGAAGTTCCACGGTTCGATTTTACTTATGCGCGGCCAGGCGACAAATTTCCTACTTTTGCCGCCGATCCCAGGATTTATCAGAAGTACGGCTTGATGCCGCCGGCCGATACCCGGCGCGATCCTGTGAAAGAAAAGAAGCTGCAGGGCCTGGTGGAAAACGCGGCCGGCCGGGGTTGGGACGTGCTGTTTTTCGGGCCCGGCCAAACTGGCAAGGCGCGTTCGTTCGAGCAGGACCCGTTCGGCGCCGTATCATTAGCCGCTGGTATCGAGGACACCATGCGCGCCTTTCCTCAAGCGAAAGGTGTCGTGACGGACGGCGGCGGCGAGCACCATTACGAGTTAGCCTTCCATCATGGCGGTGAGCTGCTCGAAATCCGCGATAGCGAAAAGCCGCCGCTCCACTACCTGGGCTTCGACATGGATCGCATGGAGCGTGGCATCGCGCATCTACGTGACCGAATGCATCACCTCACGCCGTCCATGGTTCGCTATTACGCTACTGGCGGAATGATGGGCGGACTCGACTTATTTGATCTGAACGAAGACGCGCTGTACTGGCTTCGCGCCCGCCAGGAAGTTACCATGCAGGCTTTTGCCGCGTATCGGAAGCAAATCGATCAGCTCGAACACAAGGCCAAATTCGGCACCATTACGCGCGCCACCACGTTCTCACTGCTGACCACGCAGGATTACGCCCGGATCCATCCTTCCGTCGATTATCTTTTTCACAAGCACTACTTCTGGAATCGCGGGTTCGATGGCATGTACGGGACGATTGGCCGCTGGGTGCGGACGATTGGCGAATGGAATCCAGGCTTAAGCGAAGAGGACTGCTTCGCCGCCGTGCAGTGTTGGCTGGGAATCAAGCTTCCTGGTGTGAAATCCGTGGCGGACATGGATCAAGGGTTTCCGGATGAGTTTTTCAACGAGGTAGTAGCTTCGGAGACTCGGCGGGCGCTGGCAGCCGTCAACGATCCGAACAAAGTGATCGCGTGGATTTCGACTGGCCGGAATCCGCATGCTGGTGATCCGATGCCTTCGCATGACCTGTACCGGATTCTGGTCGCGTCCCAAAAAGCCGGCCTCAAGCGGTTCATCTATCATCCGGACCTGAATCTCGGCGCCGCGGAGTGGACTGTGATCTCAGAGTTGTGCGGTAAGCCCTGGAAAGAAGATCCAAACGGTTACTGGCCGTTGGACACGCCCAAGCCGGCAACCTGGAATGGCGGGCGCAAGCCGAACAAATGAGTTCAGCGCGCCCGCGCGGCGCCGGCTCCGTTCTCGGAGTCGGACGCGCGCCGCGCGGTTCGCCGCGGTCTCCCGTCTCCCGTTGCTCGCCGCCGGACGCTGTGCCTCTCGGCGAGCGCGCGGCCTCGCCGGCTGCGTCGCGGCCGTCGCACCAACTCGCACCCTTCGAGCCCGTCGTGGCTGGGGCGCGCGGGCGCGCGGGCCGTCGCGATCGGCGCGCCGCGCGCGGGTCGCGTCCGGATTTCGCGTCGCGCGCCGGCGCGGCGTCCGCGATTTGCGCTGAGACGCGATTGCTTCTCCCGCCTCTCCCGTGCCCGTCTAAAATTCTGGCTCATTCCGCCGATTATCCAAGCAGCCGGGAGGGTGTTTCGGGGACTGACAGCCGCGGAACCGCCCCCATCGCGACCACGACGTGATCTCCCTTTCGCATTGCGACCTGGCTTAATTCACACTTAGCCTGCTTGTCCCTGAGGCCTGAAGCGCGACGCAGGATGGAAAGACTACTACGAACAGCAAATGGCGCAGCTCCAAAGCACGCCAGCCCCACCCAAAGCGCTCGACCTCTTCGTCGCCGAGAACGCCTCAGAACAAGCCTTCCAAAACGGCAAACCCGACCGCGCCATCGAGGTTTTCCAAGAGCTCCTCGATAAGCAGAAGATCACCGGCCACGAAAAGGGATGGTATCTGCGAGAGATGGCCCGGTACGCGCACGCGTTCGACAAGACGTGTTCCAATGAGCTCCAAATCAGCGCGCACAAGCTCAACCGCTATCTGCTCAAGCCACGCGCAGGCATGGTCATCGAACCCATCAGCGCCACCGGACAAAAGCGGATCGCTCGCCTCATTACGTGGGGCGAGCAATTCCAAACACCTGAGGACCTCCTCTTGGACATTGACACGATCACCGCGCAAATTCGGTTCGGCGTGTCAGCAGACGACTTCGAAGCAGCTCTCAACGACCTCGGTATGGCCCTCGGGTTCGTCACCCAACGACCCGACAAAGAGTGGCGCGAAGGCCCTGACAACCTCTGGGCACTGCGCGACAACCACTACCTACTTCTAGAGTGCAAAAACCAAGTCGACCAGAACCGCGCAGCAATCAACAAGCAGGAGACAGGCCAGATGAACAACTCCTGCGCGTGGTTCAAACAACACTACCCCGGCGCGGTAAGCACGAACGTCATGATCATCTGGACCAAAACGGTGACCCCAGCGGGAGGATTCAACGAGGCCGTGCAGATCATGACGAACAAAGGACTCGAACGCCTCGTCAAGCGCACCAAGGAGTTCTTCAGTCAGCTCAAAGGCACCGACCTGCGAGACCTTTCCGAAACCAAACTTCAGGAGCACCTCGAACAGTACGAGCTCATCGTGGATGACCTGACCACGAAATACGGCGTAGCACCAGAGCTGCAATAAAGCCGCTGATCCGCGCCGTAACCGCCGCGCACCCCCACGCCAACAGGGTGCTCGTGACTCAAAACGCCACAAAGATCCAGCGGGAAGAACTCATACTTGGCACGAGCTGCGATGGGTTCCGGACTAAGACCGAAAGTCGGCTTGTGGCCAATGTCGTCGCCACCGGCCTATAATATAAGCGCTATACAATCCCCACAGAGCAAGCGGCCTGCCAAACCAGGGCGGCTTAGTCCAAGGGGTTGTATCGGGAAAGCGCCGGCGATTCGGTCGTAATCTCGTACTTCAAGTCCACTCGGCCGGCGCACTCCCGATACAACGCATATGACTTCGCACAAACTAATATACCTGTCGCATCGCCGTGGCCGTCTCGCTCGGACGCGTAACCCGAGCCGTCGTCGCTGGGCTCGCGCGGCCGCGCGTGCCGTCGGGATCGAGGAGCCGCGCGCACGTTACGCCCGATCCCGCGTTCGGCGCGCCCGTGCGCACGCTTCGCGCCGCTTCGTCGCCCGGGGTGCGTTGGCGCGCTGCGCCGTCGGATCGCCGAGCTGCGGGCGTCCGTGCTTTTTAAGGGGGGCAAGGGGAAACGACATACCCGGCGTAGAGGGCACCCTGTGGGCAGCGTACAACGGCATTACCGAAATGGTGGATCACGGCAAGAACAAGCCCACGCCGGGCCAGCACCTCGATTACATCTGGTTCGGTGGCGGATACGGCACCAAGGCACGGGCGTTCTCGGTGGCGAAGCAGCAGATGGAGACGGAGTGGAAGGCGCGTTGATTGCGCCTTAGTCCGCAGAGGGCCATATCTGGACGCTACCAGCGCGCTATTCCTTGACGCCGAGGCCCGCGCGCCCACGCCGCTGCTTCTTGGGGAGCGACATCGCCGGCCGGCCTCGCCGTAGCCCTCGCGCCCACTCGCGCAATGCTTGCAGTTCGCCGTGGGTGACGCGTGGGCGCGCGTGCCGTCGGGATCAAGGCGCAGCGCGCGCGGGTCGCGTCCCGTTCCTGTGTTTTGTGCGCCAGTGCGGCACGTTCTTTCACTCGTGCAATTCGATCCGTCGCGGCGCGCGAGGGCCGGCGGGAACGAGGAGGCGTGCGCGAGTCGCGTCCAGATCCCGCGCTCTTCGCGCCGCCACGGTGCCGTCGTCGATCTCGGCGGGGTCACGACGCGGGGGCTGCTAATCAGCGAGCGCACGGCTTCTCCGGCGTCGCCGTGGCCGTCGCGCCCACGCGTGATGTGCGAGCCCGTCGGCGCTGGGGTCGCGTGGCGCGCGTGCCGTCGGGATCGGCGCGGGGCGCGTTCGGCTCCGGCGCTCGGCGCGCGCGGCTTCACCGCCTCGCCGCGGGCGTCCACGCGCACGATTCGAGCCGCTCGTAGCCGTCGTCGCGTGGGCGCGCGTGCCGTCGGGATCGAGGAGCGGTGCGTATCCCGCGCCCGGGGCCCCGCGTTACGCGCCGTGCTCGTCGTCGATCTCGGGTCGGACGACGACGCGAGGCTCGCGCGCGTGCCGTCGCGATCGAGAAGCCGCGCGCGCTTCGCGTCCGAGCCCGCGTTCTGCGCGCCACCGCGCGGCGCAGTCGTCGATTTTGGGCCGGACCACGACGCGCGGCGCGCCGCGGTCGCCCGTCTCGTGCAGTTCCTCACGCCGCGACTGTGCTTGGGCCATGTGGGTGCGGTTGCGGCCAGAGAAATCATCACGCCCAAAACTTTTGGACCCGTACAGTTGATATAATTCCCCCCAAATGACTGCAAGGGTACGGCCGAGACGTCAGCTCCCTTGGGGTCCCGATTGAAGGAGTCGCACCGTGATCAGACACAAGCTTTGTTCGAGCGCAACGCTTGCCCTCATACTTTTCACCCTCGCTACCACGCTTTCCTACGCGCAGGAAGCCCGATCCACAGTTAGCGGAACCATCACCGACCAATCCGGCGCCAGTATTGTCGGAGCGCAGGTCCGCATCACCAACGCGGACACTGGAGTCACCTTATCCGCCGTAGCCAACGACGTTGGACAATACCACCTCCTATTTGTCAGCCCCGGCACGTACCGCCTGACCACAACCATGCCCGGCTTCCGTACATTCATGCGCGAAAACATCGTCATCACCTTGGGTGAAGCCGCCACGCTCGACGTGCACATGGAGGTCGGTTCCCAAGCCGACACGGTAATAGTATCCGCGCAAGCGCCCCTCCTCGACGGCGAAAAGGCGGACCGCGGACTATCGGTCGATGAGAAAAGTCTGAGCAGCCTCCCTCTCATCGCGCGCGTTCCGAACCTCATTGCCACCCTCTCCCCAGGCGTCATCTGGACGGCGCCGAACTACACCTCGCTCGCGCCATTTTCGAACGGCGCTTTCTCCAGTTTTTCTATCAACGGAAGCATCTCGCCCAGCGCCGAGTTCCTGCTCGACGGCGCGCCGAACGACATGATCTACCAAGCCGCGCATAGCGTCGCCTACGTCCCACCCGTGGACGCCGTCGAAGAGTTCAAAGTCGTCACCGGAGCTTACGATGCGCAGTATGGACGCAACGGCGGCGGAGTTGTGACAGTGGCCATCAAGAGCGGCACCAATACCTTGCACGGCACTGCGTATGAGTTCATGAAGCGTTCCTTCCTCGACGCCAACACGTTCGCCAACAACGCAGCCGGCGGCGCCAAGAATTACGACAAGCTCGACGAGTGGGGCGGCACATTAGGCGGCCCCGTGTGGATTCCGAAAATCTACAAGGGCAAAGACAAGACCTTCTTCTTCGTGGCCTACGAAAAATATCATTGGAACACCCTGGCGCGCGCGCAGGTCTCCTCCGTCCCCACCCCAGACCAGCGTAGCGGCGACTTCTCCAAGACCTTCAACAACGCGGGCCAACTCAACACCATCTACGATCCCAACACCGGCCGCAGCGTCAACGGAACCTGGGTGCGCGACCCTTTCCCAGGCAACATTATTCCAGCCAACCGCATCGATCCGGTAGGCGCCAAAATGGCCGCGACGTATCCTCTCCCGAACCAGGCGCCCCCTGGATTCGTAAACTGGCAGAACAATTACTTTTCGCCGCTGAACACGCAATACTACTTCCCCAATATCGTTGCCCGAGTCGATCACAACTTTAGCGAGAAGGAGCGCATCTACGGACGCTACGTATACAACAATCAACTGCTCAACGACATCAGCAACGCCTACCTCACCGGACCTGGAGCAGACAATCGCTACGGAAACAAGGTTAACAACGCAGTTGTGCTCGATTCGGTGACCGTGTACAACTCCACCACTACCCTCGACGTTCGTGCATCGCTGAACCGCTGGACGCAAAACTACGCTCCTAAGGACTACAGCACTGCCACCGGCGCGCAGGCAATCGGCCTTCCTGCATCGCTGGTCAGCCAGTTCGAGGAACCCTTCCGTTTCCCTTACATCACCGCGTCCAACTACCAATATTTGGGTGAGTCGGGCAGCAACATTTGGTACGCCCCCAGTACCAACTGGGGTCTCGCCGCCACGCTGTCACTGACCCGCGGCCGCCACTACATCCGGACGGGCCTCGATTTTCGGCTAATGCACCTGGCAAACTATCAATCAGCATTTGCCGGCAGTACGTTCGCCTTCGATCAGACCTTCACGCGCGCCAATTACCTCACCGCGGATTCTGTCAGCGGCAACTCGGTCGCGGCCATGCTGCTCGGCGCCGCCACCTCGGGCGGCGTGGACTACATCGCGCGGCCTTACTACAGTTGGCGCTATTACGCGCCCTGGGTGCAAGATGACATCAAAGTATTGCGCCGCCTCACCCTGAATATTGGTTTGCGCTGGGATGTACTGGGCCCCTTGAGCGAACGCTACAACCGCTTGAACTACGGCTTCTTCCCCGATCAAGTGAACCCCATCTCTTCAAAGATCAACCAGACGGCCTTTCCCAACTACAAGGTCAACGGCGGCATCGGCTTCACCGGCGTCGGTGGAAATCCGCGCACTGCATTCAACACCGACTGGAACAATATCCAACCGCGTCTCGGAGCGGCTTTCCAACTCACCTCCAACACTGTTTTGCGAGGCGGCTTCGGTATTTCCTATCTCCCGCAAGTTTCCTTTGGAAACAGCTTTGGGTTCAGCCAGAGCACACCCTACGTCGCCTCTCTGACCTCCAATCAGACGCCTGCCGGCGCGGTCTCCAGCCCGTTCCCCTCGGGACTTATCGCGCCAGTCGGCGCGTCGCAAGGGCTCTCCACACTAGTCGGTCAGTCGCCGAATTTCGCCAATGCCAGCGGGAGCATTGGTTACGTCTACAACTACTCCTTCGGTATCCAGAAGCAATTGGCCAATCAGTTTCGCATCGAGGCATCCTATGTCGGATCGCGAACCTTTGACGTGGGAGTCACAAATACTTATAACGCCTTGTCCAAACAAAATCTGTCCCGCGGCGATGTGACTCAAGGCGGCAACACCAACGCGCTGACGGCCCAGGTTCCGAATCCCTTCCAAGGCCTGCTGCCCGGCACTTCGCTGAATTCGGCAACCGTTGCGGCGCAGCAACTGCTGCTGCCTTTCCCGGAGTTCACAGGATTGAGCCAGCAGAACATTCCCGTCGGAAGCGTCTGGTATAACTCGTTGCAGACGAATATACAGAAGCGCTACTCGAAAGGCTTTTCGCTGATCGGATCCTATACCTTCTCCAAAAATATTCAAGCGCTCAGTTTCCTGAACGCACAGGACGCCTTGCCGGCGAGAACCATCGTACCCTTCGATCGGACCCATGTCTTCACGTTGGCCTCGGTTTATGAATTGCCCTTCGGCCCGGGCAGGATGTTCCTCAACAAATCCCACAGTCTGATGAGCCGTTTGGTCGGCGGCTGGCAGGTGATGGGCAACTTTACCTGGCAGTCGGGAGTCCCCATGACCGTGCCGAGCGGCGTCTTCGTGGTCGGAAATCCAGTGCTCGCGGATCGGACGCCGGCCCACATGTTCAACACCGGCCTGATCCAGGCCAATGGCACAGTGGTCAACACAGTGAACAGTCTTGCACCGGCATTCCAGATTCAACCCGCCTTCACTCTGCGGACGTCATCCCTGTACTTCGGCAATCTCCGCGACCGTTGGGGGCCCCAACTCGATATGGCGCTCACCAAGAGCACCAAAATCAAGGAGCGACTGAACCTGGAAATTCGCGCCGACGCGCTTAACGCCTTGAATCATCCGCTGTGGGGCGGCGATCCGGTGATCACACCGACCGCGCCAAACTTCGGCCAGTTGCTGATCAACAACGGGCAGTCCAACGCTCCGAGACAGTTCCAACTTTCGGCTAGAATCGTCTTTTAATGAGGAAATCATGCTCAACAGACGCAATCTTCTAAAAGCAGCCGCGGCGGCTCCGCTCACCACGGGTTTAGGCCGCGGTCTCGCCGTCGCGGCGGAGGCTCGCAAACAGATCAAGATCACCGGTCTCGAAACCGACCTGCTCCGCATACCGGCCGCGCCCTATGCCGATGCCATCCACGACTTTGGCGGAGACGGCGGAGGCGTGGTTCTGCGTCTCAAGACCGATGCCGGTATCACCGGTTGGGGCTACAGCAACTTCGGCATGATCTCCGGCGGACCGCGGGTCGTGCAGGCAATCCTCGAGCACGAAATCAAACCCGTGCTCATTGGCCAGGACCCGGCGTTCCCCAGGCGCATTCGTGCCGACCTCTGGCGCGCACTCGAATACCAGGGCGTGCAAGGCGTCACCCAATTCGCGATGTCCGTGGTCGACATCGCCGTCTGGGACATTCTCGGCAAAGCCGCGGGACTGCCGGTCTACAAAATGCTCGGCGCAGTGCGCGATCGCATGCCGGCCTACGCGATGTGTGGCTGGTATCGCGAAAACGACAAGGACCATTCGCAATACAAGCGCAACATCAATGAAACCCTGGAAGCGGGATATCGCGCCTTCAAAGTCAAGGTCGGCAAGTTCGACCTCGATGACGACGTGGAGCGGATCCAGGTTGGCTTCAAATCCGCGGGGAAAGGCATTCGCATCATGGTCGACGCGAATCAGGCCTACAACCGCGCCGAAGCGTTACGACGCGGGCGCGTCTATCAGCAACTGGGCGTTTTCTGGTACGAAGAACCGGTCGTGCCCTACGATCACGAAGGCTACGCCGAAATCGCGGCCGCGCTCGACATGCGTGTGGCCGGCGGCGAGAACGAGTACAACAAGCATTCGTTCATGGACCTCCTCCTCAAAAAGGGCGTCGATGTCGTGCAGCCTGACAATCGACGCGCAGGAGGCCCCACCGAGTGGATGGAGATAGCAGCGATCTCAGACGGCTTCGGTGTTGAACTGGCCAGCCACGGCGGCGGTCCGGCGAATATGAACATCCTCTGCGCGATCCCCAACGCCATCTACATGGAGAGTGGCGGAAAGCAGAAGATGGTCAACGGCGAAGTGTTGGCCCCCGAAGAACCTGGCATGAGCAGCCAACCCGCCGCCGACTTCATCGCCAAGCACAAAGTCTGAAGATCCAGCGCGCTCCACAGACTTTAGTCTGTCACCGACGCTTGTAGAGTAGGCCTTTGGGCTGCCGTGAGGCGAGCAGGGCCACGCTTTTCTCTTACGCACCCTACCGCCCCACCACCGCCCTAGCCCGCTCAATCCACTTCTCGTAGACAAACTGATCCTTCTCCCGCTCCCATTGAGCCAAAGGCACAGCAGTCAACTGTTCGCGCGTCAGACCGGGAATCGCCGACCCCAAAGCCCGTACGCCAGCCTCACGTACCTCAGTATCATAAGCAGGCTCAATATACACGTGCTCCCGGCGTGCCCACTCCCCGACATGAGTCTCCGGCATACGAGCAATCTCCGCCGCCGTCAGATTCGGAAAGTGCAACTGCCGCTCCAGCCACAACGCCACCGGCCGCGTAACAAAGTACGGACGATGACCAGTGTCCCGCTCAAAACCATATTCGAAAACGTTCTTCGCGCTACCATGCTCCGCGATCGTCCTCTTACGGAGGTCCGCGAAGAAAGCCTCCGGCCCTTCCGGTTCGCTGGTCACCACGCCATCCGCCGTGCCGTTGAAAACGAACGTCACGCCGCGCAACGCATTCAGGTGATAAAGCGCCGCCCCGCGATCGCCCAGAAACATCAGCGACTTGTACGGGATCGCCTGACACATTGTGTGGTTGCTTCGATCCCAATAGCCGCCGGGACCATCCAGATTTCCGCCGCCCACCAGCACGCACGCATGTAACCGGGTCTCAATCGCGCAAGTGATGCCAAGTATAAACGAACCCATTGAGTATCCCAGTGCAGAAATGCGCTTGGGATCCACCTCCGGCCGCTGTGCCAGATACGACACGGCTTGCCGGACGTCATTGATCATCAGACCCGCCATCCGGCGCCCCATCTCGTCCGGCGCAACGGGGATGTCGTGCTGGCGCGTTACGGACTTGCGCTCGCTGTTGCGTTCGCCTTCACCAAGCTGGTCGTACGTGAGAACCACAGCCCCGGCACGCCCGTACAGAATACCGGTGTAAGGCGAGTACCAGGAGTATTTATCTCCACCATGACCGTTCACCACAATCATCGCGGGCAACTTGCCGGCAACCGGGTGAGCAGGCCGGTAGAGAATCGCTGGAACGCGCATCCCAAATTCAGTAGCGTACGAAATACGTTCCGCAACCACGCCAGAAGCAGGCTCGAAACTACCGTAGCTGACGGGCGACAGAGCAGGCTGTGGATTCGGCACAAAGAGCGTGTCTGCAATACGCCGTCGCAGTTCTTCAGGGGGTGCGCACCAGCCGCAGGTAATGATGAGGAACAGAATCAGAACGAAGTTTGAGATTCTCACAACGTTTAATCGTATTCCTCGACACTCTCCCGCGGCAAGCCCCTTCCGGTTCAGTCTTGTGGAGTAGGTGTGCCTATCGCAAATCCCATCTGCGGCGTTGGACATGATTCTCGCAAACCAGATGCTCGCACCACGCTTCGCCGGGAGGAATAGAGGAGCAGGAGAAGTCTACGCGGTGATTGGCAGGCTGTTCCTGGGCAGGAACAACGACGAGGACTGGCGCGTTCAGGCTACGCGGTGGTCTTCACGGCCTCGCCGTTTGCCGCCGCGCCCATTCGCACTTCGAGCCCGTCGTCGGTCGCGTGGGTTCACACCGTCGAAATCACAGCAACGCGCGTGCGCTTGTTGTGGTCTCGTGCCGGACCACGAGCCGCCGCGCGTAGTTGCTGCTACTCGGCGCGCGCGGCTTCACCGGACTCGCCGAGCACGTCGCCCACTCGCATGATCGAACCGTTCGTCGCCGTCGCGTGGGCGCGCGCGCCCTCGGGATCGAGGAGCCGGGCGCGCAAGCCGCGTCCGGATCCCGCGTTCGGTGCGCCCGCGCGGCGTTCACAAGTTGAGGCGTTGAGGCTGCTGCTGCTCGCCGCGCGCGCGTTCTTCGACGGCCTCGCCGTGCCCGGGCG
>Ga0210402_10001824_pt1 | contig 21508 bp, 14 predicted proteins | sample IncBWC7MmetaG_FD_161055 | JGI IMG/M metagenome (GOLD analysis project Ga0210402, IMG submission 161055) | Forest soil microbial communities from Barre Woods Harvard Forest LTER site, Petersham, Massachusetts, United States - Inc-BW-C-7-M | ecosystem: Environmental > Terrestrial > Soil >... | reverse complement strand
CTGGCGATGACTTCATTGAGATCAAGCGGCTTTGTTTGGAAAAGCTGGCGTCGGGTGAACATAAGCAATTGCCTGGTAAGATTGGCGGCACGATCAGCGGCCTTGGCAATCGCGGCCAGACTGTTTGTCCTTTCTTCAGCCGGATGATCTTTTTCCTGCAACATGCAAACATAGCCCTGGATGATGGTGAGCAGGTTGTTGAAATCGTGGGCAACGCCGCCGGCCAACTGACCGAACGCCTCCATCTTTTGTGACTGGTGAAGCTGTTCTTCGAGCTGTTTGCGCTCGGTGATGTCGGTCCAGCAACCGACAACTTCAACCGGTTGTTCTGCGTTGTCCCGAAGCAGTTGGCGGTCGTCGCGCACCCAGCGAACGACATCGTCCTGCCGGCGAATGCGATATTGCAGGCTCACATAATCTTGTGCGAGCAAAGTTTGCAGGCTGTGGGACACCACGGGGCGATCCGCCTCTTCCACGTAATTCCATTCCGGCGTTTGCCGATACCAGTCCTCAATTTCACGACCGGTGAAATTAGTGAAGTTGTCGCTGACCCAAGACGGAATCAGGCTGCCAGCCTCGAATTTGAGGGAATACAAAACCGCCGGGTTTTTGGACAGGAAATGTTTGAGTTTTTTCTGTGTGCCGCGCAGCTCTTGTTCGGCGGTCTGGCGCTGCCGGACTTCCGTGCGCAATTGTTCGTTGGAGGTTTGCAGTTCCCGCATGTGCTCGCCAATGGTCTGCTCCAAGTCCTGGACTTTCAGCCGTGACTGTTGCAACAGCATCCATTTTTCCGCGAGCGCGTTGGCCAGTTGCAACACCTCGATGGCGTCGAAGGGCTTTTTGAGAATGACTAACCGGTCGGTTGCGCCAAGCCGTGCATGCACATCCTTCCACGAATAATCCGAGTAAGCGGTGCAGAGAATGATTTGCAGGTCCGGATCGGCCCTCCAGAGCTGCTCGGTGGTTTCAATGCCGTCCAAGCCCGGTGGCATTCGGACGTCCACAAAAGCCATTGCGAAAGGACGCCCGGTTTTCACCGCTTCACGGACCGCCACTATCGCTTCCTCACCTTGGAAGGCGGACGCCAGTTCGAAATCTTGATCTTGTGCATCCTCGGTTTCCGGCGGTCCGAAAAGGCTGGACTCGGCTTTTTCAAACTCGTTCCCGGCGGCGTTGGATCGAACCAGAATTTTTTTGAAATCATCGTGGATCGCGGAGCTGTCATCCACGATCAGGATGCGGTGATTACGGGCTGTGGGTTCAATTCCCATAAAGTTGGCGTTTTGGTTTCAAAGGCAATTCAAGCGTAAAGATTGCACCCTTGCCCGGTCCGTCGCTGTGCGCGGTCAGGGCACCACCCAGTTCTTTGGCGATCAAGGCGCCGCTGTGCAACCCGAAACCGTGACCCGCTTTTTTTCTGGTGGTAAAGCCGTAGTTGAAAATTCTTTTGATGTTCTCCTTGGAGATGCCAACACCGTTGTCGCTGACGGCGATGCGGACACGGTCGTCGCCGTTGGTCACCCGCACGGTTACCTGTCGTTTTTCCTGGCCGGCATCCACACAGGAATGTTTGGCGTTGGCGGTGAGGTTAAGGAGGATTTGCAATACTTTATGCTTGTCCACGGGAATTTCCGGCAGGTTGGGCTCATATTCACGGTGGATTTTAATGCCGTGTTCCTCAAGTTCAGGAACGTGGATCCGTAACAAATCCTCGACCAGATCGGTGACCCGGACGTTTTCTGTCACGCCGGAAACCTTGCCGTAGCCTTGCTGGGTCGCCACAATCACCTTGATGTGTTCGACCTTGGTTTTAACAAAATCTATTTCCTTCAACAGCAGAGTCTGCTCCGTGGATAGATGTTCGCCCAGCTGCGTGAGGAAGTTTGGCACTTGTCTGCCCTTGGGATTGTTTGCAAAAAAATCTCCCAGATCGGAGGAATGTTGATTTAGAAGCTGGGCGACTTGAATCAGCCGGTTAATCTTGAGTTCTTCCAGGTGGCTGCCCACGAGGGTGGCGGAGACATTCAAGCTGTTGAGCACGTTGCCGACGTTGTGGAGCACGCTGGTGGCCACGTCAGACATGCCGGCCTGCCGGGAAACGATCAGCATTTCCTTGTGGGTTTTTTCCGCTTGCAGTTGCATCCGCGACCGTTCTGCCACTTCGGCCTCAAGGCGTTCGGTCGTTTGCTGTAGTTCGTTGTTAACCTTGGTCAATTCCGCTGTTTTTTCCTGGACGCTGGTTTCCAGTTCCGTCTGGGTTTGTCGCCGTGCCAACTCCACCCGTTGACGTTCCCGCAAGAGGAGTTCCAGTTGCACCATGCCCGCGAGTATCAGCAGGGAGATCACGCCAAACATAATGTCGACCTTAACGCCGAACTCAAAACTGGTTTGAAAAAGAAATGCACGGAGCAACGCCAGCAATGAAAATGTGAAGGCAAGCGGCCAACCCACGCGCGCCACGCCAAAACGGCGTGTCAACCAAAACCCGTAGCTGACCACTGCGCATTGCAGGAGTCCGGACGTTAGAGCAGTTACAGTGGAATAGTTCATGGCAACCAATCAGCCGGTCTAATCCGGCAAAACGCTGGCATTCATACCGTTAAGCAAGCAAGCTACATGCCTAACATAGACTATTATTTGCATCCAAAAAATTTATACAAGTGATTTATTACCATGCACTTGTCCAAAGATGAACGGAAAATTATCCCCCCTTTGCATATCACCGAAACTAGCGCTAGTGCTGTCGGACTCTTGAGCCTTCGTCGCAAATGGCGGAGAGTCAGTGGGTCACCTTAATCTTGTTTAGGTAAATTTCCGGCTTCCAGAAATTTTCCAAGTCGTTCATACCCTGATTAACTCCGGGATTCCCTTTTTCAACTTGCCATTTCCTCAATGATTTCATTACCTCAATTAAGCGACCGCAGCGCCAAGGATCCAAGAAGACACGGTAGGAGAGAAATGGGTAGTTAAAGGCTCCACCGTCCAAGATATAAAGTCAAAAAATCATACTGCATCCGTCTCAAAATGTGAACTTTTGGTAAGAGTTAAACTAGAGGCAGCCGCTTTTCCGAGACAAGACCGGCGGGTCAGTTTTTTTATTTGGCAGATTCTCCGCGTGACCAGTGGATGGCGTGCAGCATTACCTCCGTGGAGGATTTCAATTGGAGCTTCTCCTTGATACGATTTCTAAATGAGTTGATGGTTGGAATAGTCAGGGTCAACTCCTCGGCAATCTGGCGGACTCCCTTGCCCAAGCCGAGCATCCTGAAAACTTCCAGTTCGCGGTCGCTCAATTTCTCGAGCGGCGACGCGGGAACTTCATTCTCACCGTGCATCATTTTTGCGATGACGGAACTGGCCATCTTCTCGCTGAGGTGCATGTCGCCGGCCAGCACTTTGCGAATCGCCGTCTTTACTACTTTGGCGGGTTCTTGTTTCATCACATAACCCATTGCTCCGGCGCTCAAGGCGCGTTCGGCATAAAGCGACTCTTCGTGCATGGAGACGACTAGGACCGGCAAATCTTCATATTCATCCTTAATGGCTTTGATGAGATCAATGCCACTTTTGCCGGACAATGAAATGTCCACAATGACGAGATCAGGTTCTGATTTGCTGATTCCCGCCAACGCCTCGATCGCTTCCGCAGCATCTCCGCACACGGCCAGGTCGGCTTCCCGATCAATGAGCTGTTGCAGCCCGTCGCGAAACATCGCATGGTCGTCCACGATAAAAATCCGTTTTTTTTCCGATGGTCTGTTATTCATGGGCATGGACGGCGGACTTTTTTGTGGACAATTCAAACATTACGGTTTTTTTTGAACATTTTCAATTTCCTGCCGGGCTTCCTGCGGCGCCGAATAGAACACGCAAGAGACTTGAGTGCCCTGACCGGGCTGACTTTTCAAGTCTAAAGTTGCGCCGATGACTCTGGCACGATAGCGCATAATTCGTATGCCCATCCCCGTATAATTTCTTCCTGACAAATCAAAACCGGCACCGTCATCCTGTATGGTTAGCACGAGACGGTCGCCATCGCGTGCCAGAGTGATGATAATCTGTGCGGCCTTTCCGTGTTTGGCTGCGTTCAAAACGGCTTCTCGCACTATGTAATACAAGTGCAACGCCACGTCCTTTTCCAAGGTTGGAAACGGTTTTTTAAATGAGAAATCGCATTTGATTCGGAATAAATTACTGGCATTGGCCGCCAGGTCTTCCAGTGCCCAGTTCAAACCATTGTCTTCCAATTGAACTGGAAACAACCCGCGGGCCACGCCACGGGTTTGCGTGATGGCTTCATTAATTAGAACTCCGACCCGTTCCGCTTCCGAAGATTCGGCCATGTTCTTTTCCTGAAGTTGGTCGGCCAGAATATCAATCCGGTAGGCGACTCCGGCCAGTTGCTGGCAGACGCCGTCATGCAAATCATGTCCGATGCGCCGCTGTTCCCGGTTGCTGATTTCCAAAATCTCCTTTTCCAATTGTTTTCGTTCCGTGATGTCGCGCGCGACGCCCTCAACCTCGACTTGTTTGCCTTCCTGTTCAATCATGCGGGCACCGATTTCCAACCGGATACGCTGTCCTGTTCCGCTGACAAAATCCCATTCTGCCGGCGGAATTTCCACACCTTTGACCACCTGATTGAGCCATTGCTCGGCGACAGCACGCTGTTCTTCCACGACAAACTCCACCAGCCTTTTGGATAAAATTTCATGCCGAGACCGTTGCAGCAGGTGTTCCCCGGTTTTGTTGATGGAAGTAATGCGGCCATTCAAATCGTGGGTGAACACCATGTCGTTGGCATTTTCAAAAAGGTCTTCGTAGCGTTCCTTCAAAGCAGCCTCGGTCTGAAGTTTCTGGCGGATGATTCCAGTTTGTTTTTGAACGCGACGACGCAGGAGGACGACCCAGGTGGACGCCGCCAGCACGACCACGCCAAGAATCCCAACCGCCCACAGGAGTTTTTGCAGATTCCACCACGGCGGTCGTTTGAGAACTAAAATGTCGGCCGCTGACCGCATCAGGATGCGAAAGGATTTGGCACGCCAGGTTTCCCCCGCCTGCCAGTCGGTGCCGGTTTCAATCAGGCAAACTCCCGTGACGGCAACTTTGCTGCCGTTTTGCAAACTGACGAAATCCGTCCCGCCGTTTTTGGGCTCGAGATATGCGTGAAAAATGAAACCACTGGCCGTTTGCAGCACCAGAAATTGTTCACTGCTGTGCCGCGTTCGATCGAGCACCGTCGCTTCAATGCGCACAAGACGGCAGTCATAAGTTCCTTTCAAGGCTTCGTCGGTATCAATCCGCGCCGGCTCGGGCAAAGCTCCTGACCCAGTTTTTCGGAACACCGCATCTTGCAACATGGGCGTATATTCTCCATTGGCGGGAAACCCCAAAATTTCAACCAGATCGCCAACTGACAGCGGGCCCGCTTGCCTTGTTTCAACAAAAAGCCCTTCGATCTGATCCTGAATATAAAGATGGTCGTCATCCTGCCGGTATATGACCGTGCCAACAACTTTGACCCGATGACCATAGGGGCCTTGTGGCGTGAATTGCAACAGCTTCTCTATGAGTTGCGCCTGGACGGCAAACGGATCACTCACCTCTGCCACGTCAACAACCAAGTCCGTCGGGCGCGGAACTAAAAGCCGGATGTCAAACAACTGGCGCTGGCGGTTGAAACGAGTGACGCAAACCCCGCGAACGGTGACGGTGCTGTCCACCAGATGTCCGCTCTGCGCGACCGGCAATTTGTTCGCGTAAGCCGTCAAGCGTCCCCCGCCCGTCGCAATCTCGACCAAAAAATACCTGCTTTCTTCATCAAAATGCACGGCGCGAACAATGCCGTTAATTTCCACAAATTGACTATCCTCCTGCCCGCTGACCAGTTGTTCGAAAGTGACCGGTTTGGCTGCCGGGAATGTTCCCATGCCCAGAATTTGAATCCGCGACGGAATAACAATCGGCGCATACTCGCCGGGGCTCACTTTTCCTTCCAGTTCCACCAATTGTCCCGCAGTCAAAGGTGGATTATCTGTCAAATTGTCCAAGGAGAAATAAATGCCTGCGGTATCATCCTGTACAAAACGGAAAAACTTGTTATCATCAAAGAAAGTCACGACTCCCTGTAGCCGTACGGGATCATGATGCGCAGCTTGTTCTTGGGTTAATTGCCGGATCTGCCCGGCCGTCTGCAATTCCACAGGCGGAACATCATTCCCTTGCAAACGCAGGCAGGCAGCAAGAGGAAAAAACAGCAGCACAACCACCCTGATGGCTCTATCGCGCACATCAGCGCCGGTTTTTTTAGCCGCCATTCTCATTTTGGTAAAAAATCAAAATGCTGAAATGAATAATTTTGATCAAGCATGGCCGTTGGGCACAAATCTCAATGCAAAAACTGCTTTGCTGAAAAAGAATACCCGTCATGAATCATCAAATGCAATGTTTCCTCCAAAAGCCGGGCAAATCATGACGGTTTTTATCATTTTATCATGCGGAAAGTTCTTGACATAACCCGGCAGTTATAGTAGAAAGTGTTACAAATACATGGCATGGCGCATAACGCATGATTTGAGTATTTCAGTGGATAATTAGCAAGCAAACATTAAACAACTAACCAGGAAGTAATATGAAATCAGCAGTAAAAACCCTACTTGTCTGCACCATTCTTGGTGCAGTTGTCAACCTCAACGCCCAAACCGTCACTGTAGTTGCCGGCAACTTGACCTCTGGCTACATGAATGTCTTCAACATCACCGGCGCACCAGGATATGGCGCGGCAGCAGCGGGAGCCTATCAGTTCGGAAGCGGTTGGGGACTTGCTGATTTGACGTCCTCTTTTAGCGGCACCACCCTCACACTGGGACCCAATCAAATCAATGATGGGTCTAGTTATTGGTATATTCCGGCGGCCGGATCGGGATCGGGCGGACCGGGAGCGATTGGCAACAAAATCATGGACGCCAACCTGTATAACGAGACGACCGGCACGTATGTGGGCACCACACTGAACTTCACCGGCAATGTGCTATCAGATACCTTGGCAAATGGGCCTGTCAACGCACTTGGAGAAGGTTGGACCAGCGTGGCATTCATCAAGGATTTCGCTCCGGACTATTCTTCGTCGGTGAGCGTAACCGCGCCGTTGGTGAATGGAGTGTTCAACATCAGTCTCGCCACCATCAACGACCCCACCCGCCATGTTCAATATGGCTTCGAGACCATCGGACCTGATGTATGGTCTACAGATGTTGGACCATTCGGCAGCATAGTCGTTATCCCGGTGCCGGAGCCTTCGACGCTCGCTTTGGCAGGGCTGGGTGGTGCGGCTCTCCTGTCGCTGATTCGTCGTCGGAAATAATTGATTGGTTTGAGGCTTACAGAAGCCACCCGATGATAAATCGGGTGGCTTTTATGTTTACAAATGCGTTCCTAATGGAGATTTTGAATCCAATCAAACCAGCAGACAAAACATTCTGATGTATGAAGCAGACCATTATCGCCACGATCGCATTGATTACACTCATGGTTGTGCCCTCTCAAGGCGCTTCCGGGCAAACAAAAAATCACATTGAAGTTTATCTTACGGCGAAAGAGACGGGGCAGCGCCTGTCAAAGACGAATGAAGTGGAACTGGAAGACAGTCCCCCGATAAATGAAAAGCAGCAATACATTTTTGTTGATCCTTCAAAAAAATTTCAAACCATCATCGGGATCGGCGGTGCTTTGACGGATGCTTCGGCGGAGACTTTCTATAAACTGCCCGAAGCCAAGCAGCGGGAAATTTTGCGGGCCTATTTTGATCCACAAAACGGCATTGGATACACGCTCGGGCGAACCCACATCAATAGTTGCGATTTTTCAAGCGAGAGTTACACGTATATTAAGGATGGCGACAGGCAACTGGACAGCTTTGACATCTCCCATGATTTGAGGTATCGCATTCCGTTCATCAAGGCGGCGATGGCGGAAGCTGGAAATCATCTCACGCTGTTTATCAGTCCCTGGAGTCCGCCCGCTTGGATGAAGGACAACGGCGACATGTTGCACGGGGGTAAATTGAAGCCGGAATACTATGAGTCGTGGGCGCGCTATTACGGCAAGTTCATTCATGCCTATGAAAAGCAGGGGATTCCCATCTGGGGATTGACGGTGCAGAACGAGCCGATGGCCATACAACCTTGGGAGTCCTGCACCTATTCCGCCGAGGAAGAACGTGACTTTGTAAGAAATTATCTCGGGCCGGCTTTGCGCAAAGACGGCTTGAAAGACAAAAAAGTCATCATTTGGGATCACAACCGCACCTTGATGGATCACTATGCGTCGGTCATTTTGGACGATCCGGCTGCTGCAAAATATGTCTGGGGTGTCGCCTATCATTGGTATGTGGAAGACAGTTTTGAGAACGTCAAACGCGTCCACGAAGCTTATCCAAAGACGCACCTTTTGTTCAGCGAAGGCTGCAATGGACCGTTTGACTTCAGTAAAATCAACGACTGGGATGGCGGCGAAACCTACGCCAAATCAATGATCAATGATTTCAACAACGGCGTGGAAGGCTGGACGGATTGGAATGTGTTGCTGGACGAAAAAGGCGGGCCTAATCATGTTCAGAATTATTGTTTCGCGCCCATTCATGCCGACACCAAGACGGGGGAATTGATTTATATGAATTCCTATTACTACATCGGCCATTTTTCAAAATTCATCCGTCCGGGCGCGAAGCGAATTACCAGTTCATCCACAACCGATAAACTGCTGACCACGGCATTTTTGAATCCAGACGGAAAAATTGCCGTGATAATTCTTAATCTGACCGACCAAACGGAGGCTTTCAACCTTTGGCTGGGCGGCAAAAGCGTGAAAAATACCAGCCCGGCACATTCCATTATTACGCTGGTGATATCGTAGTTGCAGTGGAAAGGATGGTTTCATTGTTGCCAGCCCGCGATGACGCAACAGGCCAACTCATTGGGTTTCAAGATTCAAAGCAAACCGGCAACACTCGAAATAACTGTTGACACATAATCCATCGCGTGATATTAGTTACTACAAGCTCGCCAGCAACGACAAAAAACCAATAAATCATATGTTCAATGGTGTTCTGGAAATATTTCATACGCTTCATTGAGTTCAATCCTAGTTGTCTTGCCTTAAATGAATTATATTCAGAATGGCATGATTTATTGCCATGTGAACACCATAAATTTTTATAAACGACCGGTGGACCAGATATTCGCTACTTTTGGGACTGGTTATTATCCTAGGACGCGTAGTGTTTTGATGAACTGTTGGTTAAGTCCCTATCCAGGAAACCCATCAACCCCGGCAATGCGCCATGGCAATGCGGGAGGACTTTCGTTTGCCGACGGACATTCGGAAATCAAGCGGTGGACGGACAAATATGTTCTGCATCCACCAACGGCAGATGAACCGGGCTTTGCCAGCGATCCAGCTTCTGGAGACAACGCCTGGCTTGAACAAAGAGAATCTGTATTACAATGACACGCCATATTACCCTCAATCATGTTCGGACTGGGATTTCAAAAAAAATTTTTCTGGCAAGGGTGGTTGGCGGTTGTGCTGCATGCATTGCCTTTTTATTTGCCGGGGAAATGAAGGCGGCCAACATTTTGACCAACCCGGGATTTGATACGGACAGCTTCACCGGCTGGACGACATACGGGCCGAACAATCATCTCGGTTTCGGCCCGGTGCATGACGGCAATTATAGTTTGAAAGTTTATCAGGCGTTCAACGGGCAGACCAATTACACCGGCGTATATCAGGACAAGGTTGCCAGTCCCGGCGCTGCCTACTCGGCTGATGGCTGGGCTTATAACTCTTCCGGCGACCTGTTGACAAACCAGAATATCGCCTGGATTGAAGTGACATTCAGAAATGGGAGTGGAAATATTCTTGCGCTGTATCGGTCCTCGATCATCACCACCAACGCCATCATCACTGGAATATTCCCGAAAAATACATGGGTTGATCTGGCCGTGACCAATCAATACGACCCGAACAGTCTGCAAGTCACCAACACGGCGACCAGTCTGGTGGCACCGTCAGGCACGAGTTTTGTCCGCTATCAGATTGATTTTCAGGGAGACCAGCACAACTCCGCTGGCTCGGTTTATTTCGATGATTCTACGCTGGATGACGGGACGGTGGCGGTGGTTCCGCCGGTCACAAACAACTGGAACATCGTCTGGGATGACGAGTTCAACGGTACGTCCATCAACCCGAACGTTTGGACGTTTGAAACCGGCAACAATGGTGGATGGGGCAACAGCGAACTTGAGTATTACACCGGCCGCACCAACAATGCCTACGTCAGTGGTGGTTTGCTGCACATCGTCGCACGGCAGGAATCCATGGGTGGGTTCAACTACACCTCCGCCCGCATGAAGACCTTGGGACTTTACGCGACTCCAACCTATGGACGTTTTGAATGGCGAGCCAGAACGCCCGCAGGAGTCGGCATGTGGCCGGCCCTTTGGATGATGGGGACGAATTTTCCATCAGTCGGCTGGCCTTCCTGTGGGGAGATCGATGTCGTGGAAAACAATGGAGCAAATCCGTTCTTTGTGCAAGGAAGCCTTCATTCCAACGCCGGCGGCCCGACGGCCATTACCAGTTTTACCGGCGGCGATTCGATAACCAATTTCCATACTTACCTGCTGGATTGGGAAACCAATTCAATCAGTTGGCTTGTGGACGGTCAAGTTTATGAAGCCCAGAGCAGTCAGTCACCTTTCGACGCGCCATTTTTTTTCCTTATGAACCTGGCCGTGGGGGGACAATACGTCGGCTATCCCACCGTTTCCCAGATTAATGCGGGAACCGTTTTTCCCGCCGAGATGCAGGTGGATTATGTGCGTGTTTATGAGCAAACGGCACCACTCCAGATTTCCGTGACTCAATCTAATGGCAACTTTGTTTTGAGCTGGCCGGCAAATATCGTCTGCCATCTGCAAACGCAGACAAATTCTTTGGCGGGCGGAAGCTGGTCTGATATCAGTAGTGCAACGGACCCGCTTGTCATGGCACCTGATCCGAACAACGTCAGTGTCTTCTTTAGATTGGTATCGCCATAGCAAGCCGTCAGACAAATTCAGGAGGTAACAGGCATTGCCGACTTGCGTTAAAAGGCATGAGGTTGTAGAGTTAAACTACAAGAATGTCGCGAACTTTGGTTTCATTGATTTGCTTCGAGCAACTGCGCTCTTTGTTGGGCGCGGCAATTTTATTTGGAACATTCGCCGCTTACGGTGATTGGAAGCTTGTTTGGAGCGACGAATTCAACGGCACTTCGATTGATACCAATCATTGGAAGTTCGAGAGGGGCAATCACAATGGTTGGGGCAACCATGAACTGGAGTATTACACGGATCGCCTGGATAATGCCTGCGTCAGCAATGGAGTTCTTCACATCGTGGCGCGTCAGGAATCCATCAATGGATTTGCCTATACCTCGGCACGGATGAAAGGGCAGGGACTTTTTTCAAAAAAATATGGAAGGTTCGAGTTCCGCGCCAAAGTTCCCAAAGGCAAGGGTTACTGGCCGGCGCTTTGGCTGATGCCCGAACATTCAACCTACGGCCGCTGGCCCGCCTGTGGTGAGATTGATGTGATGGAAAACCGTGGAAATTATCCGGCGGTTGTGCAGGGAACCATCCATTACGCAGACACAAATGGCGGGCATCTTCAGTCCACGGCGATTTTTACTCTCCCGCAAAATAAAGGAGCTGATAATTTCCACACCTACCTTTTGGACTGGACGACTAATTCGATCAGCTGGTCGGTGGACGGCCGGCTTTACGAAACACAGACCAATTGGTCCACGGCGAATGCTTCTTACCCGGCGCCTTTCGACCAGCCGTTTTACATCATTTTGAACCTGGCCGTGGGCGGCATCTATTCTGGTAATCCCGATACAAGCACCGCTTTCCCCGGTGAGATGCAGGTGGATTATATTCGCGTCTACGATAAAATACCGTGACGAGTCTGGCCGGTTTCAGAACCATTTTTCAAATCGTTCAAAGGTTGGAAACCGTCAGGATTTTCAATCAGCAGGTCAGACCAAAGCCGTGAAGGAAGAGCGGTTTTCCGCCCAAATGTTGAAAGGATGTCGGGAATTAACGCATGGCCAGACGCGTGGCAGCTTGCGTTGGCTTGTAATCGCCAAATAAAACATCATCAGCCCCCAGCTTGACTCTCGGTGCCCGGCAGCCAGGCCGCCTAAAAAGCATCGCCGCAGTCCAACGTGGAACCCAGCACTAAAGGTCGGTCGGATAACAATACAGTAATGACTGGCGCACCAGCAGTCTTGAGCCTGAAATAAAATCCTGAAGCGCTATTTTTGTTGAGTATGCCTGTTCAACAGGAATCCGCCAAACTTTGACTGTTTTCCAAAACCGTGGGATACACCACGCTGATTTTGTTCAGTCGCCGTGATTGATTTTTTAAATATCAATGGCCGCGATGCAACGTTGTCTGAATGGAGGCAATTTGTTGCTGTGCCGAAATGTTCGCAGGATCAAGCTGCAAAACAGTGTGAAACTCGGTCAGCGCCTGGTCTGGTTTTCCTTGCGTGGCCAAGGCGGTTCCCAAATCCAAATGCGCTTGAACAAAATCCGGGCGATAACGGATGGCCTCCGAGAATTGTGTTTGCGCCGCTTCGATTTCGCCTTTGGCCGCCAGTTGAATTCCCAGTTGGTAATGAGCCTGCCAAAAATCCGGCTTGGCTTGAACGGCCATGCGCAAGCAGACGATAACTGTATCCCATTGATACGAATTGGCCGCAAGATTGGCGCGGTTGAAATAATCCGACGAACCTTCCGGCTCCAAACTCGCGGCCTTCTGATAACTGGACATGGCCGCGTCAATTTTCCCCTGATTTTGCTGGAGAAATCCAAGATTAAGATATGTTTCAGCATAGTTCGGATTTGCTCGAATTGCGCGCTTAAACCAGTCAATAGCCTCGGCGGTTTTTTGTTGGTTCGCCAGTATTTCTCCCATTTCGTTTAGCGCTTCCGCGTCGTCACTGCGGAGGGCGAGCGCTCGTGAAAAATAATCCACTGCTTCGGTGGTGTTCCCGGCGCGGATCAGCAGCGTGCCGATGTAATAACATAACTCAGAGTTTTGAGGTGTCAGGTCGCAAACACGCTGGGCTTCGCCAATCGCTTGCTTCAAATCCCCTCCGGCTTCAAGAAACTGTTCAAAATTCCCGTGCAAGTGAATGTCATCTGGAGCCAATGCCAATGCCTGTTCATACATCTGCCGGGCTTGTTCGGTGGTCTCGGTATACATCGCGGACTTTACTTCATCCATTTTAGTTTTGTAAGTCTTGAGACTGGCGGTGTGGTTGAACTGTCCGGTAAACGGTGGCGACGATATTCTTCCGAAAATATTTTGCCAAACACGTTGTCGATCCCAGGCTGTGACGGCGAGGCTTCGATCACATGATTCTGCCGATGCCCAAATCCCCTTGTCTGAAGCGGCAATTGAATCAGGAAGAAGTTTTTTCACCCGTTCAGCAAAGTTAAATGCGAGCAGATAATTTCCCGCGAAATTCAAATGGACGTGCTCGTAAAAAAACTCCAATCCGGGAATTTTGTCGGGTGAGCTTTGCGCCAAGGCGTCGGCGGCATCCAGCAAATAGACATCCTGCCCGGCATGACGGGACGCGGCTTCCTTGATGGCTGCATTAATCCGCGTGTCAGCCCGGAAATCGAGCGCATCATAGTCTCGTGCCAGTTCAAACTCCCGCCGTGCTTGATCCCCATTGGCCAAGGCCAAGTCGCAGCTTCCCATGCGAAATTGCAAATCGGCAAATTGGGGATCAATCTGCGCAGCTTTCTGATAAAGGGTGAGCGCCTCTTGATAAGAACCTGCCGCCTCCAAATCAACACCCTGCTGGTAGATATGGTTCCAGGCAGACTCCTGGTTTGCCTCCAAACCAGCCGCATGGATTGAAGCGAATGGAGCACAATCCTTCAAGTTAACCGCCACCATGCTCAAGATGACCGGCACTCCAACGCGATTTGCGACACGCAGAATATCTTCCAGATTTCCCCCAAAATTGGCGTAAGCCCGCAGCCGGGCAGGATCGTCGTATCCCAGACGTTGCCCCATGAAAATTTCCACGCCGCTCCGCCCATGTTGGGTGGGTGCATGTCTTTTAAACTTGCTGCTGAAGGCATCCAATAATTCGCCGATCCGGGTGGATTTGAGCGCGAGAATGGTTCGGATTATACCCATACTGGGCGCACGCCACCCATCAATTGTTTCGGCACCAAAAGGTCCCGCCATCTCATTATTACCCATGTAAATGAGCCACAAGTCACCCTGATGCCGGGCGCACTCACGCGCAAGGGGAAGGATGACATTTGAATCAATGGCTGTCATGGCCACGGGGATTACCTGAAAGTCGGTTCCGGGATAACGTTCACGCAGCAAAACTTGCAGATACCGGCCAAAACCATAAGACGGGTCTGGATCCCCGAGGGCGGCCGATTCACCAAACACAAAAATCCGGTATGAATTGGTGGATTTGATGGCTGGCATTCGAATCGGATAAAGAGTTCGGGCGAGGGAGGGCGGGAAGAAACGGTAACTGAATGTTTCATTCGGCACATAAAAGTCTTGTCCTTTAATCTGAATTTTACGGAAAAAATGGGTGTCATAGCCGCATCCTCCCAGACGGAGTCCAAGTTCAAGGCCGCCTAAAACAAACAGCGGAATAAAAATCATTGCAAACAGCCGCATCAGCCATAGGCGACGTTTTGAAACAGAGGTTTTGGCAGTCATAAGGTCGGGTTTTGCAAAAATCATTTTATGTCCGGTTGGTTTCTTCTTGGGCAATATCAACTCAACCCGCCTTACTGAAACTAAATAAGCTGCATAACCATTAACAATTTGAAATCAAACATCAACAGAAATCCTCCATTTGCATACCTTGCACAACCTAACAACACGCGCTGACGGTGTTGACAAATAACAGCCGCAACATTCCGGGCAACCTGTTTGCAGCTTGGTCGGATGCAGTGGACTTGCTGCGGAGATCGTTGAGGCGTTCATTCATTATTTTGTCTGTTAAAAGTCACTCGGTTCGAAGATTTTTTTTCGCGTGACGCAAATGCCAACCATGAATAATTCCAACAAATACGGCCTTTCCTCGAGGAAAGGCCGTAATCATCGAACACAGATATAATGAATGCTAGTCCTGATCATTAAGGATGGGACAAGCGGAAGAACACAGGGGGATTGGCCGGGTTTATAGTGACAGGATATGGACTGACCGTGCCGCTGCCCGTTGGTCCCCAGTTGGAATGAACACCTGCACTGTTGGTCTGTGCTTGAACACTGTAGCCGGGGAAAGTGGTGCTATCCCAAGACAGAGTTAAAACACTGCCACTTCTGGACAAGGTAAGGGTTGGAGAACCCAGGATGGCACCAGTAACGGCGATTGACCCGCTCGTAAGCGTATTGTCAACCCAGCTTAATCCACTTGGAAGGCTCGGAAAAGTGGTAGAAGCAAATGCACCACCATAACCATTGGTAGAAATGAAGAGCGTGTAACTGGCCCCCGATGACGGAGTGGCCCCCGAGTTGATGACATTCAGATTCCCGCTATAGTATAGTGCCGTTCCGGCACTGGTCAGGAGAACAATTTGATTGGTATGGGCAATGTCAAACACCAATGTCCCATTGAGTGTCGGTGTGTTGGTGAACAGGGTGATTTTGTTGTTAATTAAATAGGTTCCGTTGACCGTCATCGTTGGGAGTAGGATTGGCTTGCTGCCGGTGATGACACCCGTGCCATTAAAACTAACGCTGCCATACCCCGTGCCAAAGAGGGTTCCATTATTCGTAAGATTTCCGTTTAAGAACCACGTCGTCACGTCCGATACGAACCACAAAAAGGAGGTGGCGGTAACGGTTATGTTGCCATTAAAATAGTTGGTGCCATCTGCACTGTCCAAATCCAACAGAAACCCGCCTACAACAGTATTGCCCATCACCGTCAAATTGGCGACGGAACAATCCCAGCCGCAGTATTGGCCAATAAACAGATTGCCGTCGATTAACATGTCGGCACCTTGTTGCACTCGGATGTTCCCGAGCACGGTCATATTCCCGATAATGGTCATGGGCGTGGGACCGTGACGAGAAAAGTTGTTGAAGTTTTGATAGTTATTTTGATAGCTCATATTGGTTGCAGCGTAATTCGTATTACAAAACACGAGATTGTAATAGTTGCATTCCTTAGCGAAGAAGGGGTTGTCGAAGTAAATGACTGTGCAGCCGTTGTTGGTGGCATTTAACAATGTGAGTTGATCAGTCCCAAAATTGCCGAATATGTTTAACGTGGAATTTGTCGCCATAGTTACCGTGCCATTCGTGGTGTCATCGCTAATAGTGAAGGCTGAAGCATTTGTATCCACGGTGACATTTACCCCATACGCGATAAAAACATCGTCATTTGTCCCAGGCACGGTTCCACTATCCCATATATTGGTATCTCCCCAGCTGCCGCTATTGGTGGCAGTAATAAGAAGCGCGTGGGCAGTCGAAGCGAAAAGCGAAACGGACAGAATAGTCAATAATGCAAAGATGTGTTTTATTTTCATGGTTGGGTTTGGTTGGGTTTATCCGGTTGAAATTGTTTATTTGAAAAACAGGGTTGAGCAATAGTCGCAGGGACTCATCGGCAGAATTGAATCATACTCGATCATACTTGTGTTATAGCGTTGTCGTTGGCGGCTGCAGATGCAAATCCAAGCGCCAGTTCCTAATAGATTTGTTTGTGATGCAATGCGGCAATTTTGTTGCTTTAACTGGCAACTTGCAAGCGTGGCTTGACTGATATTGCCGCGCCCGTTTCAAGTCCCGGTTGGTTGTTGATGTGAATATGCATGAGGATACTTCGATTTACCTGTCCAACGATAGTCGCATAAAATGGTGACAGAATAAAACACCAAAGCAGGACACATTAAAATATGGTTACCTAGAATCCTGCCGTGCGCAAAAAACAAAAACTCCGCAAACGGTCGCAACCGCTTGCGGAGAAATGACAAGACAAGGTGCTCTTAACTGACCTTGGCGCGACGCCGTGCAGCCACAAGCCCAACTGCGCCAATGGCGAGCAACGCCACCGTGGCCGGTTCGGGAACAGGGGTGAGAAGGATAAAGCTTTTATAGGTCACGTCATAATTCCCCGTCCCGCTGTAGCCAGCGTTCTCAAGGTTGAAGTCGTTTATCGTGGTGGGATCCACCGCTCCCGGCAGGGCTACTCCCAGCGCGGCTGCTGCCGAAGCAGTCAATGGAACGGTAAACGTATAAGTTTGACCTGAATAATATCCGGGGCCGCCGCCAGTATACGACACGAAACCCGCACCCGAAGAAATATCAAACTGCGGATTAATATTCCCCAATTGAGTTGAATTGTTTGGTCCAAAGCCCGCATCGTTAACCGTGAATGTCAACTGTGCGTATTGGGCACCTGGCGCATTGACGCTAAGGGGATTTGGGTATGTAGCCCCACTGCCGTAACCGTTCGCGGCGACTTCATAACTCCCCGGTGTTGCACCAGACGTAATCGTGGCATTACCGGCAGGAAACGGGGCCCAGCTAGCATACAGGCTACCCAAATTGAAATTTGCAAAGTCGCTGACCACCGTCGTTGTATATGTCCCGGCTGGCGGTAGTGTCTGCCATGGCTGGGCCTGAACCGAGTTGGCAATTACCAGACCGCTCGCCACTGCCAGTGCGGTCGCAAACCATTTTGTATGTTGTTTCATAAGTCTGTTTTTTGATTTCTGTTTGATGTTTAAGGTTCCGCCGATGAAAATCAAGCTCTTACAACATTTTGACCTGACACCCGAGACCCTTCCCCGGCGCAACGATGCTTAATGAATTTTGAAACCTGATTTTCATTGGTCGTTTCAACGGATTCGTGTTGAATTTACCGGTAATGCGTCTTTTGTGGTAGTCGCATGAAGTGGGGACAAGGCAATGAGACGTGATTTTGGCGTGGCGGATGACCAAAATGACCGCACTTTGCCTTGTCACCGTTTTATGCGACTATTGATTCGGAGTAAAGTTGTTAAGTTGAAGAGTCACCAATTCCTGTGCGTGCAGGAAGTGGATTTATGTGCCAAATTAGCATCATTTGTGTGTAAATGACTTTGCAAAGAGAAATCTTATGAATCGTAAAATCATCATCAGTGCGGAACAGTTCGAAAATAAAGAGTTGCCAAGCCAACCCTTGCAGCTTCCCCCAACCGGCGTCAAGGCAAAATCTTTGAAATCGGCGTTCACATTGATCGAGTTGCTGGTCGTCATTGCAATCATTGCCATTCTCGCGGCCATGTTGCTTCCGGCTTTGACCAAGGCAAAGGATCGGGCTTTGGGGGTGGCCTGCTTGAGCAATACCAAGCAGATTGCCCTTGGTTTTATCATGTATGCGGGTGACAACGGGGATTTTTTCCCTTCGATAAAACCTTGGTGGCAATCCGGGCCTTACAAAAATTCATTGGGATTTCAATGCGGAGGGGAATGGTTATTGAAGGATCATGTTACACCCAATACTCCGGCCCCCTTGTTGGTGAATTATATGCCAAACAGCAAGGTCTGGGTATGTCCCAAGCGGAAGCGTGGTTTGACTTACACCACAGTAACCGGGACATGGGATCCCAGCATAACTGGTTTTCTTTCCTATGGATTCAATTGTTGTGGTGTTTTTGGTGCCGTGGGTCCCAGTGGCGATATGAACGCTGATTATAAACCGTTCAAGGCGTCTTCAGTTTCAAGGCCATCAGACACGGTAGCCCTCACTGATAGCAGCGGTTCAAATGATCCCAACAACACGCCTGCTGCCGCGTGGTTCGATTCCTTTTGGGCGGGCAATTCTGGCCCTACACAATCCGCAACAACTTCGGATAATGCCCGTCTCCAGACCGCGTATGCAAAACATAATGATCGTGTGAATGTCATCTATGTGGATGGTCACGCTGCGCCTTCGAAGCCCAGCGCTCTCACTTGGGGACAATTCTGGGGTGTTTTTACCCCCGGCATCACCCTTAAAACTTCTCCTTCAACCCCCGTGCCTAGTGTGCAATCGGATGCTTCTATCAGCAGCCAAGCTTATGATAGCCTGCAATGGTCTACCAAGCCAGAATAATGTTCCGTCTTGGCGGCTAAATATTTCAAGGCAGGCCTTGTTTGTTTAAGGCTGCGATTAACCTTGCAACAGGCGTGTGATCAGGGGCGCAAATTACGGATTGTATTTCAGTATTTGACCACGCTATCGCCTTCCGTTACGAATAGCCGGAACGGGCGGCACCAAATGACTTCGATGGTGTGGGTGAACTGATTGTTTCATCTTCCCGGCGAAACATGCCTTTGTGGGAACCCGTATAACCAGAAGCTGAAAAGCACGATATGTTGAATTTTGATGCAGTCATTTTTGATATGGATGGCGTTATTACTAAAACAGCCGTCGTCCATTCACTGGCTTGGAAAAAAATGTTTGATGAGTATCTTCATTACAGGGAAAAGGAATACCATGAACCTTTTCGTGAATTTACCCATGCTCATGATTATTTGTCTTTTGTGGATGGCCGGCCAAGATATAAGGGGGTGGATACATTTTTAAAGTCACGGGGAATCAATATTCCGTTTGGTGAGCCGGAAGATGAACCGAAAAAAGAGACTGTTTGTGGTTTGGGAAACAGAAAAAATATGTTTTTTAATAAAGTGCTCGAGGAGGAGGGAGTGAGTGTTTATGATTCCACCATAAAGCTTATCAAGGAATTGTTGGAAAAGGGTGTCAAGGTGGGTGTCGCCACCTCCAGCAAAAATTGTGTGTCCATACTTGAAAAAGCCGGAATAACCGATCTGTTCGGAACACGCGTGGATGGTGTTGTTTCTGCAGAACTGGGATTACACGGCAAACCCGAGCCGGATATTTTTACTACTGCAAGCGATAACCTTGGGGTCAAGTATGACCGCGCCATCGTTGTAGAAGATGCTGTCTCAGGGGTTCAGGCAGGATTCAAAGGACATTTTGGTCTAGTAATAGGGGTGGCCCGGGAGAATAATGCGCACGAATTAAAATCCAATGGCGCCGATTTTGTCGTCGAGGATCTCTCGGAAATAAGCATAGATGATATAAATAAATTGCTTTGTTCAAAACAGGGAGTTTGATAATCATTGCAAATATCAACCTTTCATTCCAGCAAAGACCAGCCATTAATCCTAACATAAAATAAACAATGAGAAAAAAACCACTGTTAAATTTCTGGCAGTTGTGGAACATGAGCTTTGGCTATATCGGCATCCAGTTTGGTTTTGCTTTACAGAACAGCAACCTGAGCCGGATTTTCGAGACCCTTGGTGCCAAGCAGGACGATATTCCCGCGCTATGGATTGCCGCGCCGGTGTCGGGGTTGCTCATCCAGCCGATCATCGGCTACATGAGCGACAGGACGTGGAATCGCCTCGGTCGCCGCAAGCCTTATTTTTTGTTGGGAGCAATTCTGGCGTCGCTGGCTTTGTTGATCATGCCCAACTCCCCGACTGTCTGGATCGCCGCAGGCATGTTGTGGATGCTCGACGGTTCGATCAACATTACCATGCAACCCATGCGGGCGTTCGTCGGCGACATGTTGCCCGATGAACAAAAAACCAAGGGCTTTGCCGTTCAAACATTTTTCATCGGTGCCGCCTCCGTGGTCGGTTCGCTTTTGCCTTGGATACTTACGAACTGCCTCAATATTTCAAACACCGCGTCGCCAGGCCTGATACCTCCGTCGGTGAGATGGGCTTTTTATACTGGCGGCCTGATATACATCACGGCTGTCTTGTGGACCATATTTTCAACTAAAGAATACTCACCCGAAGAACAGGAGGCGTTTAATGTCCACGAAACTGATGCCGCAGCCAAGGAAGGCAACGAACTGAACCTTGACCCACCGAAATATTACGCTTCAGGCATGCTTTTATTGGTTGCCGGCCTGATATTCACCTTTTTGGTAAAGCACTTCGCTTGGGATAGAGCACTCTATATCCTGTCATTTGGCATCGCCATTTATGGGATTTTTCAAATGATTGCCGCCAAGCTTTTCACTGCAGGAATGAAGCGCGGTCTGGTTGAAATCATTTATGACCTGAACAACATGCCCAAAACCATGCGGCAGCTTGCATGGGTAACTTTGTTCACATGGTTCGCCATGTTCGCCTGGTTCATTTACTGCACCCCGGCGATCACCAGTTATCACTTTGGCACCAGCGATACGTTGTCCAAAGAATACAACGATGGCGCCGATTGGGTGGGCGTATTGAACGCGGTCTACAACGGTGCGGCCGCTTTGGTGGCGTTCATACTTCCGGTGATCGCGAGAAAGACCAGTCGCGTGACCACGCACGTGATTTGTCTGTTCATCGGGGGGCTGGGCATGATGTCTCTGCATGTTTTCAAAGACCCGCACTTGCT
>Ga0210402_10001823_pt1 | contig 21508 bp, 19 predicted proteins | sample IncBWC7MmetaG_FD_161055 | JGI IMG/M metagenome (GOLD analysis project Ga0210402, IMG submission 161055) | Forest soil microbial communities from Barre Woods Harvard Forest LTER site, Petersham, Massachusetts, United States - Inc-BW-C-7-M | ecosystem: Environmental > Terrestrial > Soil >... | reverse complement strand
AAGCGTGGGCATGATAATCGGGTGGGGGATGGTGCAAGCGTGGGCATGATAATCGGGTGGGGGATGGTGCAAGCGTGGGCATGATAATCGTGTGTGGGGATGGCGGTCCGGGGTGGGACCGCGAATCGGGTGTGGCGATGGCGGTCCGGGGTGGGGATGACGATCGGGGGTGGGCATAGCAATTGGGTGTGGCGATGGTAGCCGGGCGTGGCATCACAATCAGGCAATCGGATCGCAATTTGTGGCCTTGGCGCCCTTGCGCGGCCTGAGTCTTTATTCGAAGCCCTTATTCAGCTCTGGGAATCGCTGCGCCCCCAAAACGCAATTGTGTGAAACTAGACCACTTGCTCTGAAGGCGTGCTTGCCGGTTCTTCGATGGGGGAGTGCGCCTCGTTCACCGCGGTTCGGTCGGCCAATTCGATATACGAGTGTCCAATCTCGGCTGCGATTCGTGGCCACAGATAGCGCTCCCGCACCCGTGCTTGCGCGTTCTTTCCCGCCGCCGTTCGGCTGTGCGCGTCCGACAGAAGAAGGCCCAACATGCGGGCGAGATCAGTGGCGTCTCCCGGCTGAAAGGTGAAGCCGGTGCCTGCGATCACTTCGCGGTTTTCGGGGATATTGCTGGTGAGCACACAGACGGCCGCCCCCATGGCGTCCAACAGCGCTAGCGAGAGACCTTCCAGGTCGGATGGCAGCACGAACAGTGCCGCATTGGTCAGCAATTCATCCAAAGCCGGGCCGTAAACCCAGTCGAGGAAGAGGACCCGGTCGCTTTGATGCTTCCGCAATTCATCGACGTATGCATTGGTGTGACTCGATCCACCGGCCAGCACCAGCTTCGCGCTGGTGTCGAGTTTTTCGTAGGCCTCGATCAGTAAATGGCAATTTTTCTCTGGTGAGAATCTGCCCAGAAACAGAATGTAATTATCCGGTTCGAGTCCCCACACTGGAATATGCAACGGAGGCACTCGTTTGCGGATTGTGGATCCGTTGGGTACGTATGTGGTTTGGACTCCGTATGCCGTCTGGTAGTGCCGCTGCAGAGCCTGGGAGACCACCATGGTGCGGTTGGGGAGCCGGGCAGACGCGAGTTCTCCGAGGCGAAGGGTGTACGAGGCAAAGCGACCCCATTTTTTTCGCTGCCAATCCTGACCCTGAACCGTGACCACGGTTTTTTTCCCGACCAGGCGGGGGAAAAACGAGAATAGCGCGGGCCCCTGCGCATGGTAGTGAACGATGTCGCAATCGCTGAACATCACGTGGAGGGTGCTCAACCAAGTGTGCACGAATGTCTCCAGGTGCTTTGAGCGGAAGGTGGGCAGGCGGACCAACCGCATGCCTTGATACCGGGGCAGAGCCGGCGTGAAGTAACTGCGGCAATACACGGTGACGTCGTGGCCCAGATCCACGAGCCGCTTGCCGACTTCTTCGTAATAGGTTTCGATCCCGCTGTACTTTGAAACGATGCCGCGTCCGCCGATAAAAGCTACGCGCAGCGGTGCGGCAGCGGAAATCGTTTTTCTGGATTTCCGCGGCCATGGCCTCATTTGGGCATAGAGGCGGGTCAAAGTGCGGTAGTGAGCTTCGGGCGCGTGCTGAGCTTCGACGAATCTGCGTCCGGCGACGCCCATCTGGGCTGCCAATTCCGGCCGCTCCACAAGGAACGACAGGGCTTTGCCCAGTTGCTCCACATTGCCCGCGGGATACAGAAGCCCGGTCTCTTCGAGAATGGTTTTGCCGAGGGTTTCGTAAGCTCGCGAGGGCAGGACGGTGAAGCGGGACGAGGCGATCATGTAATCCAGAACTTTACTGCCCACGTGGCCGGAGAATCTCACATTGGTCAGGCACAGTTCGCGAGCGAGGCTTTCGAGTTCGGATCGCTGAGGTCCATCACCCGCGATCTGGAGTTGGACTTGGGGAAGATATTTCATGGCTCGCAGAAGGTCGGCGACTCCTTTTTCCGGTGAGAGACGGCCGAAGTAGAGAATGGGCGCGTTCGATCCGGCACCTGGCAGAGCTTGCGCGGGCAACTTCTGAAAATGGGGAAGGACGGTAATCTTTTGCGGGTCGAACCCGTTCTGCACGAGTTTCTTTTTTGCGAAATGGCTGGGAGTCAGGAATTGGTCGATGCATTTCCGATAGGTTCCCAGCCAGCGATGGAAATAGGCTTCCGCCATCAGCAGCAGGGAGGAACCGGTTGGCCCTGCGTAGCAGCCTTCGGTGAGAACGTGCCGGAACTTTCCGCCACGACAGCGCTCGCAGGCCTGGCCCTTTGCGACCATGTTGTAGGTGGGACAAAGCAGCTTGAAGTCGTTCAAGTGATAGAGGACGGGCACGGCCTGGGCCTTCAACTCCCAAAGAATCGACGGGGAAAGATGGTGATAGATGTTGCGCACGTGGGCGACGTCGGGGCGAAATGCGGCGATGACCTGGCGCAGTCGCCGCCGGGCCTCGGTCGAATAGATGGCGTGGGCGGCGAGTTTGGCACGTGCGAACAAACCGAGATCTGGCGCTTTGAAGTCAATGTTTGGCAAGAAATACTGGTCGTAGGGCGTGGCACGGCCACGAGGGTCGGCCATCGAAAAGAGCGCGACTTCGTGCCCTTGAGCTCTCATCAAATCCATGAGCTCGAACATGTAAACCTCGGTGCCGCTAAACGGAAAATTGTATTTATTGCAGTAGAGGATTCTCATGGGAGCGCTCCGCGGGCGGGTTGACGTGGGTGAGAAGCAGGTTACAGAAAGCTGCAAGGTTCTTTTCGCGGTTGAAATGCTGAAGCACATGCCCGCGGGCGGCTCGGCAAAGCGGTCCGAGGGCGGAGCGCGAGTGGTGGATCAAGTCTACTTGCGCCACAAAATCTTGCAGGGAGCCTGGGCGATAGAGAAAACCATTCTTGCCATCAAGCACCAGCTCCGGGATGCCAGTGATCGCGGGCGCAAGCACGGGCTTGCTGCGAACCATGGCTTCCATGAGGACCAACGGGATACCTTCACTGCGGCTGGTGAGCACGACCAGGTCAGCGATGGCGTAGCAGGCGTCGAGTTCCTGGTGCGACAGATGCCCGAGAAGACGAATCTCACCTTGGAGATTCAAGTCGCGAATCAGGGCTGCGATGGATGTGCGCTCGGGGCCGTCACCGGCAATCAGGCATTCGAAAGGGAGCTCACGATTCTTCAGCAGGCGGCATGCCCGAACCAGGAAAGCGTGGCCTTTGACGGGGTGCAATCGCCCCGGGGAAAGAATGACCATGGGCGGGTTTTTTTGGAGAACTTGCGCGATCTGAATGTCGTTCTTGCCGGGGCTGACGCCCATCCGGCGCACGACTATTTTTTCAGGCTCGATGTTGGGATAGCGTTCGAGAATATGCCGGCGGTTGAAGTCGGAAATGGTTACGCAGAACTTGCAGTGCTTCAGTTTCAGATCGAGGTAGGCGGGGTGGAGCAGCAAATCGGATCCGTGCAAAGTCATGCTGAAGTCGATTCCTAAATTGCGGGCTGCCACCATTGCGATCCAGGATGCGAAATATCCGTGATGCACATGGATGTGCTCTACGCCAGATTTTTCGATCAGAAGTGAGTAGTAGATTCCGAGCCAAGTGTGTAAAAGCGCGCTCAGCCGGCGCGTCAATGGCTCTGGTCCCTGCAACAGCACACGACACAAGAATTCCTTGAGCGTGGAGAACTTCTGGAGGCAAAGGAACGCGGCGCGAATCAGTAGTTTCAGCCGGAGCCGTTCCAGGTAAAGGGTTTCGGCGGCGAGGGTTCTCAGATCGGAATCGAGCGCGGCGATTTCGCGACGGGCGCTACAAGGGATCACGATCACCTTACGTCTTCGGAGTTCATGGATTTCGTCTGACACGTAGGGCTCGACGGGGGAGGGAAATTGATTCGCGAGGTAGGCAACGGTCGGCATCAACTGGCCAAAGTGAGGGGTTCGACCTCTGCATGGCGGCGGTTTTGCGCTGCTAGCAGGCCGGCCACTGAGAACAGGAAACCATTCACGAACTGGTAGTTCATGACTACAAACGTTCCGTTCAGCAGATACACTCCCAGCAGCAACGGCCATAGCGCCCGAAACTCTCGATCCAAGAAGCTGCTGCCTTCGTGGAAGCGGGGCTGGTTGCGGCCGCGACCCAGCTTGAGGAGATCAATGACGATCCACAAGTACAGCAACAGGCCCACGAGCCCGTACTGGACCACGATCTCAAGGTAAGTGTTGTGAAAGAAAAACTGCTCCTGGTGAAAATCGCTGATTCTTTTTGAGAGTTCCGTCTGCATATCGGTCGCGCCCCATCCGGACAGCGGCTTCTCCAAAAACATCTCCCAACCGGCTTGATAGACGGCCATGCGGAACATTACGGGTCCGCGTTCTTCCAGCCGATCGCTGAGTGAGGTATTGCGATCTGCAAAGGCGACCACGGACGCGAGTCCTATGCCGCCGGCAAGCGCGAGGCATAGGCAGGCGCGCCGCAGCCGTCGGCTGGGAGAAAAGAAAAGCAACGCGAGAATCGATAAGGCAAAAGACAGCCACACGGCGCGAGTTTTGGTGGCGACGATCGCCAGTGGCAAGGCGATGAGGAAAAGGAGCGCCAGCACTCCCCGGAGCCGTTTGCGCCGAAAGGAATTCAAGGCGACCAAGCCGAGCAGATTCAGCGCGACGCCGTTGGCGACAGCCTGCAGAAATGGTCCGCGGGCGCGGTCGGCGTGATAGCCGAGACCCTCATTCAGAATGTAGCGGGGAAAGATGAATTCCCTGATGTCGAACATGAAGAAGATGGCGGTGAGGCTGAGGTATCCGAGCACAATGACGGCGAAGGTCTCGAATGTCCGCAGAGATTGCGGATCGTCGAAGATGTAGGTTGCCAGGTGATACAAGGCAAAGGGCACTAGCCATTTGGCTGCAAACAGGCTCCAAGTCTCGGCGTCGTTCGGTTGCGAAACTACGCCATAAAATGCGAGGACCAGCAGGGCCAGCATGGGCCAAGTCCCTGGGGGGTGGAAATGCACGGGTTGTTGCCGCACGCATACCCGCAGCAGCACTATAAGAAGGAGAAGCCCAAAGGCGAATCGATCGATGGAATGGAGATTGAAGTCGGGCGGATGGAAGAGCATCAGCGTTAAGGTGGTGAGGAAGAGCAGGGACGGCGCCACGATCAACGCATGCAGTGGGCGCAAAGACTCGCTGACCGTCCATGCAAAGACGTTGCTGCCAGGAACACGCCTTTGCCGATGCGCGATCGATGACATAGCTACACGCCGCCGCCATGCAGGACGACGGAAACCGTCTTGCAGAGAATCTGGAAGTCCCGCCACAGAGTCCAGCTCTTTATGTATTCCAAGTCGAGAGCCAGACCACGCTCAAACGACGGATCGCAACGTGCTGTCACTTGCCACAAACCGGTAAGCCCGGGCGGCACGTTCAAACGTTGCAAATCGCCCAAGTCGTAGCGCTCGAAATCGTCGAGCGGGTGGGGTCGCGGTCCCACGAGGCTCATTTCGCCGCGCATTACATTCCAGAGCTGGGGCAGTTCGTCCAGACTGTAACGGCGAAGCCATCGTCCGACGCGTGTGATTCGGGGGTCATCAGCCATTTTGAAGAATGGTCCCTGGCGCTGGTTGCGGGCTCGCAAATCCTCCTTTAACTTGTCCGCATCCGCCGTCATGGTGCGGAATTTGTAGCAGCGGAAACGCCTCCCCTTGATGCCGACTCGTTCAGCCCGATAAAGCACCGGCCCGGGGGACTCCAGCTTGACCACCAGCGCGATGATCGAGAGTAGGGGTAAGGTGAAGACCAAGGCGAGCGTCGCAGAGAGAGCGTCAACCGTTCGTTTGAGGAACAGGCTGAAAAGAGGCATCCGTTCCTCGCGCAACGTCAGAACGGGAATATTGCCAAACTTCTCGAAAACCAATGAATCATCCGGCTCAAACCCGAAGAGATCCGGAACCAGCTTTACATCGATCTGGTTACGGCGCGCCTCCCGAATTACCCGGCGCGCGAAGTCGTGCTGTTGCGGAGTCGTGAGGATAATCTCATCTACAAAATCCGTGCGCATTATACGGGCGAGGTCCTCTACTCGACCGTGAATGTCGCCGCCGATTGGTTCATATTCGTCGACAACGCCGGTGACCACACGCCTGTAAGTCGCGTTCTTGCCCATATGAGCCGCAAGTTTCTGCCCCAGCGTTCCCGCCCCCACGATCAGCACGTTCCGTACGTCGCGCCCACTCTGGACGGGTTGCTCCGGCACGCGTCGCCAGTGGCTCCTCCAGGCAAGCATGATCAGAAAATTAAACGGAGCACTGGCCGCCAGCGCTGTAAGTGAAATCACTTGAGGTCCGGACCATCCCACCGATGCGACAATCAGCAGGGCTGACCAGAAGACGACCTTGCCCAGGACTAATCTTTCCCGCTGTGGCTCCCGAATGGTCTCGGGGTGATAGAGGCGCTCAGAGAAACCCAGAAGAGTAAACAGAACTGCGTAGAGCAGCAGCAATCCCGGCGCGGCAGTGGGAAACGGCTCGGGGCGGAGGAGAGATGCTAGGTCGCGATGGATGGCGAATTCTAAAAGCATGGTGAGGTGCCCGACGGCAGCAAAGCCAAAGATGACCAGAAGGAAGTCTGCACTTACTTGCCGGGAAAGATTCCAATGGCGGCCATGGGCCGAGAGTCTCGGGAAAAGAACTTCGGCGAGCCCTTCGGAGAAATCGGGCTTCGTTGCCTCTGCGAGGCTGTCCGTGTCTTGCCAGTCCCAGAACCTTCCATCCACCGTCGCCGACGAGGATTTTTTTCGAGGAACGTTGCGTGTCGAGGCTTGCGCTCCGGGAATCAGACGGGAAGGTGGCGCAAATTTGCCGATTGGGATCACAGGCTTGATTGGCAGGGGAGCACTCACGTCAGACTATTTCCAGTTGGTAGCCTTCGATCGTGATAGCCACGGCATGCTGGATGGATTCAATGGAGATCACGAGGTTCTTTTCCCCGCATTGTTCCAGAATTCCTTCCAGACCATCCAGGCAGCCGCCTCGAATCCTTACTTGTTGTCCAACCTTCAGGAAAGCGTGGAGGGCACATGGGACCTTCTGGGCGAGCAGCTTTTGCAGATCGTCAATCTGTTTGGCTGGAATCGGAGCGGCGACTCCCCTGACGTTGATCAGCCCGATGACTCCTTGGGTGCGCAGGAGTTCCATCTTTGTTCTGGTGGATAGGTCAAAATGGGCGAATGTGTATCCCGAGAACAGCGGAACATAAATGGATTGACGACGATCGCTCCAGCGGTGAGATTCTTCAAGCAACGGAAGGAAGGTTCGCAAGCCTTTTTGCTGGAGTTGAGCCGTTACTTTTCTTTCGAAGCGATAGCGGGTTTGAATCGAATACCACTGTGCTCCTTGCGTGCAGGTTGGTAGAGAAAGGTTGTGCGCTGCAGTCATCACAACGATTCTTTGAACGCGGCTCCGCCAACTGAGTCCCGACTGATTTTTGTCCTGTTTTCCACGGCGTTTCTTAGTTATCTCCGACCAGAATTCTTGCCTTGCGCTACAACTTCTTGTAAATCATCTCCGGGATGGGGAATGTCCGCTCGCTCAGCACCGCTCCCAACAGATGGGCATTGGAGGCGTGCAATTTGTCCTTCACCTTTTGCGCAGTCACTCGTCGGGTTGCATTTGCCTGCACAACCAGGACGATGCCGTCACATGCACTAGCCAGCAATGCCGCCTCGCTACCGGCACTTGCGGGCGGCCCGTAGAGGATTGTGTAGTCAAACGTCTGGCGCAGTTCGGCCAGCCGGTCTCGCAGCCATGCGCCCGACCAACTGTCGTTTTCGCTGAGAAACACATTCCTAGGGATGAGCCACAGTTCGTTGGAGATGCGACGGGAGGGTTTCTGAAAGACGGAGGTTTTTTGATTTGCGATCAGATTGTGGCCGTTTTTCTCGACGACCTCTTCCAATCCGGGGCTATTGAGATTCGCCTCGACGAGGCAAGTAGTCCCCGACACTTGTGTGGACAGAGCAAGACCCACCTGCATGCAGATCGTGCTGATATCAGTTTCAGAATCCACGGGGCTGAAAACAACTTGACGCGCGGGCTTCGGCCACCCTGGAACAAAAACCTGGCGGACCAAGCTGCGGATTTGCTCATCGGCGAAAGAGTCCGGATCCCAGCCTTTGATTCCGGCCTGGCGGTATTCTTCGCGTTCGACTTCGATGCTGTCTGGTTCACAGACCTCGTTCAATGTCTGCGGCAATAAATCGACGAATGTGCTCATTGGCCCTTTCTTCCCCCAAATGCAAAGTGACTTTGAAACTACAGCCAAGCGGTATTTCTTGATCGAAGGTCCAGATTTCTTTATCCATTCCGTCGGGGCAATGAAGCCAGTACCGGACTACCCAAATAGGCAACGATTTCGTCCGGAGTTCGAAACGCCGGATTCAGGTAGTCGGCGACGAATGCCAGGGTGATGCTTAATGTGCCGGCACAAGCTAAGCCGATGAATCCGTAACCCAGTCCGGAGAGCTCGGGCAGAGCCGGAAGCGTGGGTTGTTCTGCAATGGCTACATTGAGAATTCCGCCCTGATCCAACGCGTCTCCGATCCTTGCCTCCTCGCGCTTGTTGAGGTACAGCAAGTATTTTTCCTCGGTTGCCTTCAAATCGTGCAGCAGCTGCTCCTGCTCGATAGCGTGATCGCCCAACTGACTTGCCGCTTCGCGATAATGGGCCAGTAAGGCGTTTTCGGCCGTTGCGTGGGCGCTCATTGCATTCAATTCGACCTGGGTTTTTAGCAACTCTGCCTTGGCCCATTCATGGTCAGGATCTTGGTCGCTGGTGCGTTCCCGGATCGGCGCTTTGTACTCAGCCGCGATCGAAGCCTTGGTTTCCGCGATCTCCTTGTCGATCTCCTGAACCGGGCGATAGGATGGTTCGTATTTGGCAAGGAGTTGGGACCGGTTCAGTTGCAACTCCAGCAATCGCGCTTTCATCTTTTCCATCAGTTGCGGATTGTCGGAATCACGCATTTGGGTTGTGATCCGTTCAGGCAGCGAGATCAACTTCCTTTCCAGAATGCGTGCGCGCTCGGAGGTTGCCGCGATGGCTACCTGGGTCTGGCGGGCATCCGCGTCAGCCTCACTCAGCTTTTGCAAAGCCATATCGCGCTCGAGCGCGGCTGAAGTCACTCCTTGGTCGGCTCCAAACCTCATCAATTGCAATTCGGCCTCCTCGAGAGCACTGCGTGACTGGACAACTTGCTGATCAAAGAACTTGAACTCTCCCGAAGGACGGCGCAGCTGTTCATGCCGCTGAATATAAGCACCGGCCAGGGATTGGAGCACATTGGCGGCCTGAGCCGGGTCGGAGCATTTGTAACTCACGGTGATCAGCGTAGCTTTTCGCACCGGTTCGACGGTTAATCGCTTGTTGATTCGTCGCACGGCCCGAGCCAATTGTCTCGGTTCGTTGTCGCCTAAGATGGTCCAGAACCATGAACGTCCCTCGGAAATCAAGCCGGCGTGCCGCACCACCGTTCGCAAAATTTCGTCATCGCGCAGCAGTTCGACCTCTGAGTTCAGCTCTTCCTCAGTTACGCCCTCGCGTTCAAATTCGGCCTGGCTCGGCGTAGAGGTAACCACCGGATCGACACGGCCCCGCCGCACTAACACCTTCATTTCTGCCTGGTAAGGAGGTGCGATCAATCCATAGAGAAGAATCGTGAGGAAGACTGCCACAAACGAAGTTAGCGCCAGACGACGTTGCCGGAATACAACTGCAAGCAAGTCCCGCAAGGTAGGGGAGGGCACGCGGGTCGATCTCGGGATGAGTCTAAGTTCCTCCGGCATATGAAAGTCCAAGTGATCATTTTTGTTTCGGCAGCTTCGTAATTAACCAGCCTATGCCCTCAACATTGTGCACAGTTTCTCCTAGAACTGTGTCGGACTCACGTACATGCTTAAGCTCGAAGTAGGCAAGTATTGCTTGATTTTGGAAATCAGATTTTGTGGCACGAACAAGAAGTCGCCGGGCTTGAGGTGAATGTCTTCCGCCAGAGTCCGCGATTTCATCATTGCCTTCACGTCCAACAGGTGGGACTCGACGAGGTCATCAGAAACTCGTCGAAACAATACGATCTGCGAGTGCTTGGCTCGCGGGGTCAGACCTCCGGCAATGGCGACCGCCTCAGTAACTCTGATGTCCGAGCGTAATTCGTATTTTGCCGGATGATTCACCTCGCCGCCCACGATGAAATAAGGCTTGTCGAAGTCCTGGAGCACGACCGTCACCTCGGGGTCATGCAACATGCCGGCATATGCCTGGGCGATGGCAGCTTCCAACTGCGGTACGGTCATGTTTTCAGCCGGCAACTGCTTTACTCCCTTCAAAGCGATGTAGCCATCCGGCTGCACGTTCACGGTCTGGTCGAACTCCGGCGAGAAGGGAAATGCAATTGCCACCACATCACTCTTGCAAAGCCGGTAGAGCGGACGACGTGTTCCCGTCAGGACTGGACTCAAATTGGTCGCCCGACCGCCGTCCGCACCGGCTTTTGCGGTTACCGTCGGCCCGGTCTGTTCCACAGCCAGACTTGGCTGCTGTTCTTGGGCCACGGCCACCGTCAGGTCCTGCCTAGTAAGGAAGCAGACAAAAGCGAGAACGCAATAGGCGCTACGGTTTGTCGTCATATTTCGCTCCGGCCTCGTCTCGCTACTGAGGAACTGCAACCTTTCTGCAGGGGTATCGAACTCCTCGGAAGTTATCTTGGTGCGCCAGAAGTGACAAGACATGGGAAGTACCATCTACTAACGTATCCAATCCAGCCGTAATGAATGTCGGCTCGGCGATGTCCTGTCGGCAGAGGATCCACCTCTTGATGAGCTTTAGAGAATTGATTAGTGCGGTTTCTTTAATTAGGGGTAGTTGAGCAGATAGTACTTTTGGGTGTGCCCACAGAAGTGGACTTGACGAACCGGTCACGAGTCGGTTTGTAGACTAACGCGATTCTTCCATCAGGGAGCGGATCCACTTGCTGATCCATCTGCCACATGCGACTGCAGAATCGGGAATTCAGCGCGTTTAGCCTTCGATTCCCTCAAAGTTTTCCACACGAATAAGCCTTGCATGGCGTTGCGATGTCACAGCATTTCGAATACTTTAGCTTTTATCATTTAGCTCGATAGTTATAACCGTGGTGTGAATTTTATGGAACCCGGACGCAGCGCCACCCCGAATACCATCGGCGTCTTAGTTGCCGACTCCAATCAGATGCAGTGTCAGCTTTTAGTTGGCGCACTGCGGCGCCGCCCGGAATTCCGGGTGTACGCCTGCAGCGTCGATATGAATATCATCCTGAACATCATCGCCGACGTTCCCATTAACGTGATCGTCATGAATGCCGATCACCCAAAACTGGCCGGTCAGGATATGGCTAACGTGCGACGATTGCACCTGGCGCATCCCCAGATCGCGAAGGTTCTGGTGCTCGGGGAATCGAATCATGACGCGGTGGTAAATGCATTCCGCTCCGGCGTCAAAGGGCTATTTTGCTTCGCCGACCACCCGTTTCGTCTGCTCTGCAAGTGCATTCAGAGTGTTCACCAGGGACAAGTTTGGGCCAATAGTGAACAACTGCAGTACCTGCTCGAGACCATAACCCAGGTACCTTCTTTGCGTATGGTCAACGCTCGCGGAGTTCGGTTGCTGACTCCTCGAGAAGAACAAGTCGTGGCCCTGGTTGCGGACGGACTCAGCAATCGCGAGGTGGCCCGTGAGCTCGGACTTAGCGAGCATACCGTGAAAAAATACCTGTTCCACATCTTCGATAAGCTGGGGATTTCCAGCCGAGTGGAACTCGCGCTTTACGCGGTGAGCCACGGAGGCGCTCGGCAGGCCGAGTGGGTTGCGGGTGGAGGCGCATGAGGATAGCGCAAGACGCGGCACTTCGGGCGAGTCGGGTTGAAAAGCAAGGTTGGGACGGATGACTCCAGGCAACAGGTCTTTCCCTGTCCAGCAGGCTCGGGGTTTGAAACCGTCGCTAAACCCCTGTATAAATGCGGGGAACCAATTTCGTGGCCGACAGCCGACTCAACTCTCGCCGCTGGACCGTGATTGCCTCCGCTTTACTCTGCGGCGGATTGGGCGTGGTTGTGATGTACACGAAGCGCAACGCCTTTTTCAGCCCACTCGCGGTGGTCGTCGTCGCCGCCATCGGATTGGCCGCAGTGCTGCTGCAGCTCCGCTACTACAATCGCGAGCACAGTACGGCTTTGCAAGCGCCGGTGTGGCTGAACATCATCGGAGTCGGGTTCGCCTTGGCTGCGCTCTTTGCGGATTTCCTTGGCTTGAGTTGGCAGATGGCCCAAGTGATGGCGCTCGGAGCGGTGGGCAGCTTCGCGATCAGCAGCGCCATGATTTTGCATGCCTTTCGCAAGCACCGGATGTCGTCTAAGTAAGCGGGGGAAGAGTCTACGTCCGCTGGCGTGGGCGCGGCCAGACCACCCTAGCCCACTTGCAGAAGGTGCTAATCAGAATAATGCTTCGGCCAGAGTTGTTGGCTTGAGTATAGCACTACCACCGCAGATTTCCTTGGACACGGAAAAGCCAATTCCAATGAAGGATGACCAGCGTTTCGTCGCTGACGTTCTTGATGTACCTCCGTCTCCTGCGTGGTTCACGCTTAACTCAAGGATGGAGCATCACGCTAGAAGATCTTCATGGCCAGCGCTTGGCCGTGTCTTCCCATCCTGCTGCGCGCGCCGGTTGCGGGCTTGCATTGACTGCTGCTTGCGGGATACGGATAGGCTGCTGGGATGTTGCGGGACTGGCTAGCGTCGGCTTGTTGCTGGTGGCTTCCAGCATCGATTCTTTGTCGTCGGAGAGCAACGGAGCCGCGACGCGCAGCGCTTCGACTTCCTTCTCCAATCGAGCCAGTTCGAGTTCCTTCTGCCTCAAAACCTCATAAACATTCTTCATACCTGCGTCCCCTTCGTCAAATGTTCTTTAGGTGAAGCATTTGGCCGCACTCTAACAGGAATGTTACTTTTGTCAAGGAAGAACACGCGGAAAGCATTGACTCAACTTGCGGAAGCCGTTTCCCCGTCGCGTTGATCCCTGCCCTTACCGCGTGCGGCGGGGACATCCTCCTGCTGCCATTTTCGCGCTAGCAGATCCAATTCTCCCAGCACCTTCTGAATATCCTTCATACGTTTCGTGATGCCATAGGTTACAGACGGCGGGATGGTCGGTTCGTAGTTGCGATAGATAAATCCCTTTTGCTCCAGAAGCCGGAGCCGCTCCGTCAAAACCCGGGACGAAATGCCCTCGATCTGGCGCCGAAGAGCCCCGAACCGCGTCGGTCCGTTTGTCGATAAGGCCCACAGAATGTGCATGGTCCAAGGCCGGGTGAGCACTTCGAGTAATCCGCTCATCGGGCACGGGGTCGGCGATTGGGCATACCGGCGCACGGTTCTACCTCACTTAGTTACTTTAAAGTTCCTGCTTTATAAATGCAAGTAGTTATTTAAAGTAACCAATTAGAACTAAGCTTCATCTATTGCTGTGTATGGAAGGCGTTATGCCCAATTACTTTTTCACGGAGACTCGACATGGCCAGTAGCTCAGTTTCAACTTCATCGCACACTTCGCAAGGCGCCAGGATAGTTAGGGCCACGAGATCGAACGAGCAGGCATCTGCCAGCTCATTCGTCACACTCGCGGGACGAATCCTGTTCTCGGTCATTTTCGTTATGGCCGGTCTTTTCCACTTTTCGTCGCAAGAGATCGCTTATGCCGCAAACGCTGGCGTGCCTATTGCCGGATTCCTAGTTCCGGCGTCGGGCGTTATCGCGATGCTGGGAGGCCTCAGCATTTTGCTCGGATACCGAGCAAAGATCGGAGCTTGGCTGGTGGTGTTTTTCCTGGTTCCAGTCACGTTTATGATGCACAACTTCTGGGCGATGAAAGACGCAATGATGGCCCAGATGCAAATGGCCATGTTTATGAAGAACGTGACCATCATTGGAGGCGCGTTGCTCATTTCCCAATTTGGAGCGGGCCCGTTGAGCTTGGACGCTCGGCGGAATTCGACGCGTTGAAGTGAAGAATTCGGCATTCAGCATTCAGTACTCGGGCCGCAATGCGCTCAATGGCGTCCGCCAATAACTCAATGGCTAAGTGCGGAGTGCTAATTGCCGGGTTGTAAGTGTTCATTTGCGAACACAACTGCGCGCTGCCGCACAGCGTTCGTCCTCCGGGACGCGGTATTGGTCCGCGCTTTCATACTGCTTGTCACATTCTTGTAAAATGCCTCACCTTTCCTGAGCCTTAACGTCAAACTAAGCAATCAGTTTCGGTGTTGGACGGATTCGCGATCTCGTCCCGGAAGCGAGCGTATGCGGAGCGCGCACGACAAACGTTGTTTCGAAGGGAACGGGCGAGTGATCCTTTGCGTATCTAATCCCAGGATGGTGTACCAGGCTAAGAGAGCTCAGCACGAACCTGGTTGGCAAGTTGGAGGTGGGGGTTATGCAGCAAGGAGTGAATGGCAGCAACGGGACGGGCAACGGAACCCTTCTTCATACTGGGGATCCTCATGTCCACGAAGTAGTCAAAACAGCCCATGAAGAACTGCGGCAATTGATGCGTCAGCGTGCGGAAATCATGAAACGCATTGGCACCTTGAAGCAGACAATCTCGGGGCTTGCCAATCTGTTCGGCGATGAAATCCTAGGCGACGACTTGCTGGAGTTGGTCGATCGCAAAACTGGAGGACGTCAGCCCGGTTTTACGAAGGCCTGTCGGATGGTTTTGATGGAAGCCGGACACCCGTTGGCGGTGCGGGAGGTCTGTGAGCAGATTCAGCAGCGCCTTCCATCGGTATTACTTCGGCACAAAGATCCGCTGGCTTCGGTGACTACGGTGCTCAACCGGTTAGTGGAATACGGCGAAGCGCTGAGTGTGGTTCGCGAAAACGGCCGGCGTGCATGGCAGTGGGTTGCTGATCCAGTCGCCGTGGAGCGCCCGCAGCCAAACCGCGCGCCGCTGTCACAACTGTAGAGACGCAGCTTGCTGCGTCTCTAGCGTTTTATCAAGTTTCGTCGGCGACCCAAAACGTTGCCAGCAACGTTTCTACCATCACGTCATTGCCTGCTACGCTGGCAGCAGCATTCCCTTCTCCAGATTCCGGGTCACGTGTGCGTACGAGGCCGCGTGAGGATCGTGCGTGACCATCACGATGGTCTTGTGGAAATCCTGATTCAGCCGCTTCAGGATCTCCAACACCTCGGTCGCGGAATGGCTGTCGAGATCACCGGTGGGCTCGTCAGCAAGCAACAACGTTGGATCGCTAACGATCGCCCGAGCAATCGCCACTCTTTGCTCCTGTCCACCCGAAAGCTGTTTCGGAAGATGATTTACGCGTTCCTCCAAGCCAACTAGCTTAAGAGCGGTCATCACGTGATCGCGTCGCTGCTGGGCATTGAGCTTGGTCAACAGCAAAGGGAGTTCGACGTTCTCGAACGCCGTGAGTACGGGAATCAAGTTGAAGGTCTGGAACACATATCCGATATGCACGTTGCGCCAGTGGGCTGATTGAGAATCGCTGAAGCGGAAAACATTCTCGCCCAGTACCAGTAGTTCTCCCGCCGTAGGCCGATCGATGGCCGCGATCATGTTCAGCAACGTCGTTTTGCCCGAGCCGGAGGGGCCCATCAACGCGAGGAACTCACCGCCTCCGATTTCGATGGAAACATCGTCCAGGGCTTTGACCTCGAAAGCGTCGCGCTTGAAAATCTTGCTGACGTTGCGGGCCTGGACCACTCTGGTTTGGACTGCGGTATGGGGAATGGTAGCTGCGCTCATGACTGTCCTTTGATCTTGATTTTTTCTCCGTCTTTCAGTTCCTGTGGCGCCGAAGTGATGACATCTTCGCCGCCGTTGAGGCCTTGCACCAGCACTCCGCCGCTGCGTTGCGACTGAATTTTCACTTCGCGCAAGACGGCCTTGCCATCGAACGCGATAAAGACGATTTTCTTGCCATCGCGTTCGTGCACCGCGGTAGTGGGCACGAAAACTCCCTGTGCCTGCGTATTGGCATGCTTGGTATCGTCCGCCAGAAATTTGACGGTGGCGTTCATGTCGGGCCGCAAATGGGCATCGGGGTTTAGGATTTGCACTTTCACTTGCACGGTTGCTTTCGCCCGGTTGGCTTGCGGCGAGATTTCCGCGATGATTCCATCCCACTTGAGATCAGGATATGCATCCACGGTGACCACGCCTTTTTGCTTCGGCCCCAACCTTGCGAAATCGTCCTGCGCGATATCGAGTTCCACCTGAAGATCGTTCAGATCGGCCAGGGAAACGACCAGACCTTGCGGACCGCCCTCCGCAGTGCTGGCGAATCCCGACGTCACCAGTTCGCCCTTTTCGGCTGCGCGCTCAAGAATGGTTCCGGTCACGGGCGCGCGGATCACAGTAGCATCGAGCAAAGACTTGGCGTAATCCGCCTGTCCTTGAGCTTGCTCCAGCGCGCCCCGTGCTCGCAAAATCTCTTCCTTGCGCGGACCAATCTTGGCCAACTGAAAAGTTCTTTCCAACGAATTCACCCGCTGCTGGTCAGATTCAAACTTCGCAGTGGCGTCATCGAGGGCCTGTTTCGAGACCACGCCCTGTGCCGAGAGATTGCGGGTGCGGTCCAGAGTAAGCTTGTCGTTTACCAGCGTGGCTTTTGCCTCATCGAGGTTGTGCTGTGCGAGCTGAATTTCCTCGGGCCGAGATCCGTTCTGCAACTCCTCGAGATAGGCCCGGGCATTGTCAGCAGCGCCTTTGGCCTGCTCGTACTGGGCGCGGAATTCGTCATCCTCCAACCGCACCAGGATCTGGCCTTCCTTGACCTGATCACCCTTCTCCACACCGATCCACTTTACGCGGCCCGTCACCTTCGAATTCAGGTTGATCTTATGATGAGCCACAATGTAGCCGCTGGCCGAAAGCACCACGCCTCCGACATCGCCGCTGTTCTGCGCCGACGCGCGAACCACTTCCACCTCAGGAGCGTCGTGCGATAGCAGACGATAGGCGGTTGCCACTACGCCGAGCAGCACCAGCACTCCGATTCCGGCAAGAATGTAACGTCGCGCCCATACGGGAGGCTCGCCTTCGCCGCCGGCTCGCGCACTGCGATCGATTCGCAGGCTTTGCAGGTCTTCGTGTTTTGCGTCAATCGGCATCGTGTTAAAAGATGATCTGCTACGTTTGGCTGATGCAAATTCCTTCTTGAATTATGGCCGGCGTTTTAGTCGCGCAGGGCGCTCAGTATGTCTCTTCGCGAAGCGTGCCAAGCCGGCGCGAACCCGCCCACGACTCCCATGATGAGGGCGAACCCAATCGCGCTGACCACCACGATTGGCGTCATTTGCAGGCTGAACACAACTTCGCTGAACGTCACCTGATTTTGCGTTCCTGTCGTCATGCCGTTGAACGGCAACATCAGTAGAATGCCGAGTGTTGCACCGAGCAAAGACAACAGCAGCGACTCCAGCATGAACGAAGTCAAAATGCTGGGACGCGAAAACCCGATCACTCGCAGCGTCGCAATCTCGCGACCGCGATAAGCCACGGCTGCGTACATGGTGTTGGCGGCAGCGAAGCAGGAACCAACCGCCATAATGAATGCGACAATCCACCCCACAACCTTGATGGGCGCGCCCGACTTGGTTTGCGAAGCATAGTAATCGGGTTCGAGCAAGCCATTGAGCTCCAGCCGCTGATCGTCATTAGCGCGATTTTTCAGCGCCTGAGCCGAGGCCGGATCTGTCGCCCGCACCAGTACCGACGAGTACACGGTACGCTCAAAATCCGTCACCAGTTGGTTGATGTCGCCCCATATTTCGGAATCATGTGCCGTGCCGCTAGCGTCAAAGACGCCCACAATAGGCCAGTCGCCCTTGCCGATGTGCACCGTATCGCCAATGTTTGCGTGCTCAAATCGCCGGTTGATCGAGCTGCTTACCACTACTTCGCGTTGCCCCGGGGTGAACCAGCGTCCCGCGGTCAAGTGAATCTGAGGACGCATCTCGATTCCCAGCGGAGTCAAGAAGCGGGTCGTGACGTTGGTCTCTCCCGTCCCGCCCTTGCGTGGCATTACCACCACGAGAATGTCTTCGCCTGAAACCAGAGGCTCGCCTTGGCTGTTTTTGGCCACGCCGGGCAGGTCTTTCAATACCTGCATCGCATCCCGCGACACTCCGCCCGCGGCCAGCTCCGAGTCCGAACCTTTGCGCAGCATCAGCACATTCAAGGGATCGCCGGTAGTTGCAAACGCCCGACCCAAGCCCGCCAGCAATGCCATAATGAAGACGGCAGTCGCCACGGTGAGCGCGATTCCTAGCGCCGTCATCACCGTAAGACTCTTGCGCAGCCGCAAGTTACGCACGTTGTAACTGAGAGGGATTGCCATTTCTATTGTCGTCCTTAAAGGTCTTTCTGATTCCGCCCATACGCTCTGCGACGACCTTCTCACCCAATGTGACGCAGACCGTCCACGATGTTGACCTTCGCGGCATGATAAGAAGGTACAAAGGAGCTGGCAAATCCCACTACTGCCGCGATCGCCAGTGCCGCCACAATCGTGATTGGAGTGACCTTCATGCCGGTGAACATTCCGCCCTGACTCGCCATCGCCTTCACCACAAAGTAGCAAAGCATCGAACCGATCAGCCCGCCCACCACCGCGAGCGAAACCGCTTCTCCCACGAACAATCCCAAAATGCTGTTGCGGGTAAAACCCAGCGTCTTCAACACGGCAACTTCCCGCGTTCGCTCACGAATTGACATCGCCATGGTGTTCGCTGACACCAGCAGGATGGTAAACACCACCGCCAGGCAGATGCTCATGATGAACGCCTTGATGTTGCCGAGCATCCCGATGAAGCCCAACTGGAAGGCGTGTTCGCTCTCGGTCTTGGTAGGACGGTCCGCATTGCGGAACTCCTCGTCAATGGCTTGTGCCACGCGGGGAACAGAATCCGGCGAATCGGCGAGAACCGCAAAAAATCCTTCCTGCCCTTTGAGCCTCGGAAAGCCTTCGTCGATATAGTCTTTGTTGAAGTAAATCGACTGGGTTGGATCGGTCGGCGTGAAGATGCCACGGATGGTCAACTCCAGATTGACCGGGAAAATCTTCCCCGTAATGTTCAAGCGGTCGCCGACCTTCCAGTGAAATTTGTTGGCCAGGCCCACATCCACAATCGCGCCCGCCCGATCATGTTGCCAGGCTTCGAGTTGGTCAGCGGGGATTTTGAATTCCGGATAGACCTTGAGTAATTCCTGCGGATCAGTCCCGAACTGAGCGAAGTAATGTTCCGGCTTGTCGTCCATATATTGCCCGCCAAACCATTGCTGATTCACTACTTCCCTCACACCCGGGATGGCTTGGATTTTTTGCCGGTAATAGCTGGGCAGGTTGAAGACCAGCGACACTTTGTGACGCACGATCAGGCGCTGGGCGGATTCCTCGCTGGGCTTGCTGTCATAAAAGCTTCGCCAGATAGTAATCAGGAACGTAAGCAGCAGCAGCGACCCTCCAATACTCAAGATGGTCAGGATGCTGCGGCGCTTGTTACGAAATGCGTTCTTGCTGACAAAACGAGTTAGGGTCATGACAAAACTCCGGGAGAAAACCTGGCTTGCCTACGAGAGCCCTACGATACCGTAAGCATAGCCGATGGGGTCCGAACCCGACAACCTCAGGCCGTCCTACTTTCAGCATCACCGACGTGAGCACCGAATGCTAGTGGAGATCGTCATCGGGATCGAATGACAAATGTCATTCGCGGCCCAATTCACAGCCTCTCCATATAGAAAAACGTCGCAGGCGCACGAAAGTTACCGCTAACCCATGCCCGTGTTGGGACCGGCGCCTCGCCCGTCCACGGTCGAGCAAGGCGCACGCGGCGCCTTCGCTCGGAGCGGCAATCGCAGTCTGGCTGAGACATTGCAGAGCAATGTCTCTACGCAGTACGCGACAGCTCCTTCACGAGTTGAGCGAAATCCTCGGGGCCGACTATCTGGCGAATTTCGGTCTCGCCCTCCCATTCCGGCCAGTATTTCTGGTGAAGTTCCATGAAGCGCACCGCGCCTTCGATCGCCTCCTCCTTCGACTTCAGCTCAAACTGCGCATAGCCGCCAACGACTTCCTTGGTCTCGGCGAAAGGCCCGTCGATCACCGTAAGGTTTCCCTCTGAGACTCGTACGCGGGTGCTCTGGGCCGTGGGGGCGAGCCCTCCGCTGCCGAGCAGCGTGCCAGACCTGACCGCCTCTTCGCTGAGCTTGTCCATGGCGTCCATTAGCGCCTGGGGCGGAGGGCCCTGTTTCTCGCGGTGCTTGACCAACATCATGAATTTCATCGTTATGTCTCCTTATGTATTCCTGGGCTGAGCTGTCTGAACAACTTCGATTATTGGGCCGCAGCCTTCATTTACATATCGAACGAGATGAGGAAAAATCGACACATATCACAATTTATTTTCTAGACGACACAATGCGCGCTGTTCCCGGCTTCATAATATCTTGCGACGGAACTGCCCACGGCAGATCAAAACAGATCAGCGTTCCAGGTACAGCCACAACACTTTGCGGTACTAAAGTTTCTCCAACCCACGCCGCAATCGAATTTACGAACACTTTCGTAACTCCACTTTAGCCCTACTCCCGGACTATCCTGATCACGTCGCTTTCTCCAAGGACGTGCCCGAGGTTTCCCCACCGAGGGAACGTCGTTGTTTGTCTTGATGAGGCTACGAAGGTAATGTCGAACAAAATCGGGCGCTTCGAAATACTCAGCGAAATCTCGCATTCTGACATCAGCTCCGTCTACAAGGCCACCGACCCGGAGAGCGGACAGACAGTTGCGCTGAAGACTGTCAAACTGGAAATTCTGGGCGAGCAGGCAAGCACGCTCGTGAAAAACCTCCTGGAAGAAGCAGAAGCCAGCAAGGTTCTGAATAGCCACAATATCGCGCTGCTCTATGGCGCTGATGAAGTGGACGGGGTTTTCTGCGCTTCACTCGAATATGTGCAGGGCAACAGCGTTGCCACCATGCTGGCCCGCAAAGAGGGATTCTCCATTTGGGATCTCCAGGACATCGCGCGTCAAACCTGTCAGGGTCTCGACCACGCTCACGCCAAGGGACTCGTACACTACACCCTCGAACCCGCGAAGATTATGGTGTCGTGGGACGGCACGGTAAAAATTTTGGGTTTCGGAATCTCCATGATGAGCGCTTTCGCGGCGCAAGCGCCGGGCGCTGCTCCCGAGGTTCTGCATTACATGTCGCCTGAACAATTGCGTGGAGATCCATTGGGCGCGCCCTCCAACATATTCAGCCTGGGCGCAATCTTTTACGAGATGGTCACCGAGCGGAAGGCCTTTGATGGAGAAGACGCCGACCAGGTAAGGCAATCGATCTCGGAGATGACGCCGGTTGCGCCGGATCAGATCAACCGCAAACTTCATCCCACACTC
>Ga0210402_10001821_pt1 | contig 21516 bp, 23 predicted proteins | sample IncBWC7MmetaG_FD_161055 | JGI IMG/M metagenome (GOLD analysis project Ga0210402, IMG submission 161055) | Forest soil microbial communities from Barre Woods Harvard Forest LTER site, Petersham, Massachusetts, United States - Inc-BW-C-7-M | ecosystem: Environmental > Terrestrial > Soil >... | reverse complement strand
TCACAAATCCGATCGACCGCGTGAAGTACGAGCCTCTCTCTCCTCGGCGTGCCGATTTCGAGACCATCGTGAACCTGATGGTCCAGACCGGCGTGCTCGATCACGCCATCCCGTTCGAAGAGTTCGTCGACACGCGATTCGCCGAGGGGGCGCATACGATGACGGCCTGGAAGTACGAAGCGGGGGACGATCGGGCGAAGTAGGTTAGGTGAAGCCCACTGATGGCTTTTCCACACCTCCGAGGAACCTCGTTCGTCGCGGAGAACGGAGGCTGTTCCTCTGCTACTCTGGCGGAAGTGAGCGCAGAGATTGACGAGCTGACAGACGCACCGCTCATCTCCGTGCTGCTGCCGACCGTCAACCCGTGGCCCGCGGTCTCTTCGGCCATGGCGTCGCTTCTGTCCCAGACCGCTGCTCCCCCTTTCGAGGTCCTTGTCCTCGACGGCCACGGCGCGGCCCTTTCAGCGACATGTCCCGAACCTGCGGTGCGCTGGCTCCGGCTTCCGGGGAAAGACTCCTTTGCGTTGCGAGCAGCCGGTATTGCCGCCGCGCGTGGAGCTATTGTCGTTGTCAGCGAGGATCACTGCACCGCGCCGAGTGACTGGTTGGCGTCGATCGCCGCGGCCCACCACGCCGACGCGAGATCTGCTCTCGTGGGCGTAACGGTCAACCACCCGGACTCGAGGTCTTCGGCCATGGACCGCGCCAATTTCGTCCTCACATTCGCTGGTCAGAACCCGAGCCGGCTCGACATCCGGTGGGATCGATTGCCGGTGCCGACGAATTTGTCTTTTAAACGCGCTGCCTTGCCGCCGGCGAGCCTGGGAGCCGGGGAATTCGAGTATGCCTGGCTCGCGCAGCTAAGGGAAGCGCGCGCGCTCGGCGTTTGTCCATCGGTCGTTCTGCAGCATAAACAGAGCTGGGGATGGCGCGTCCTGGGCGTGCATCTGGCGAGTGGCCGGGCGTACGGCGCCACCGTGCGCGGGTGGCCATGGAAAGAGCGATGGCGCTGGTGGCTGGCGCTTCCGTTGCTGCCACTGCGACTGGCGAGGCTCTCCATCCCCGATCTGCTGGGCGAGGCTGCGGGCTCCACGCCGCACTTCGGAGACCTGTTCTGCCTCGTCACGCTGATCCTCGCCAACCTCACCGGCCAGATACTGGGCGCCACCAGCGGTGCCGGTACGAGCCGGCAGCGTCTTTGACCAGAGCCTTCTCGACTCACTTCCACAGGTCCACGCTGCACTCGGTCGCGGCCTTTCGTAGAGGTCCGTCGTTGCAGCTCAGCATGAGTTTCCGTCGCTGGGCAAGCTCCAGGTAGGCCGCTTCATAGACTGATAGATGATGGGTCGTCGCCAACTCTGATAACAGAGAAAAGGCCAGCGACGACATCTCATGATCGACGCGCACTGGGAGAGCGCGAAGCCATCCGAGGCCGGTCTGACGCTCGTTTTCTGTCAGCTTTCGCCGGCGAACGAGAACCGTGAGCGCGTTGGCAACTTCCAATGGCCACAAGGCCGGCACTTCAAGTATGGCCCCTTCAGCAATGGCATCCAGCATCGCATCTGTCTGGCCCGTAGCCTGCGCGGGATGCACCCATCCGACGGCGACTGAAGCATCCGCGACAAAGGCCCGTATCACAACCTGCCCTCATCGATGGCGGATCGAACCTCTCGGTTGGACAGCTTCGTTTTTGATCTCCGGCGGATGCGTTGCTGCAGCTCACGGAGTCCCGCAACGGCGCGGCGGACATCATCAAACCGCTGAGCGCCTTCCGGCACCAGGCGCGCCACGGGTTTGTCGTGACGGGTAATGACGACCTCCTCGCCCTGGGAAACGCGATTGAGTAACTCCCCGAACCGAGTCTTTGCCTCGAAAGCGCTTACCTTCGCCATAGCCGTCTCCCATCAAATTCAACCAGTCGTTAACCAGTTTAGCGCAAAGGCCAAGCCCTTGCCGCGGAATACCCAAACCGCCAACCGCCTTGAAATCGCCATGCGGATGCGACTGCTCTTAGTCTTTGCCGCCCTGATCGCAGTTCAATATGCGGCGAGCGCGGTCGATGTAGTCGTCCTTCCCCGATCACTCTTGGAGTACACGACGTGGCAGCGATTGACGCCTGACGGTTACGCGATCCCGCCCCAGCTTGCCGTTCTCTGCACGTCACCTGCTCCCGCGGCGTCTCCGAAGGACGTGGAAGTTTACGGCCCGCATGCGAACACCTTCGTGCGCGTCTTCGCGAATCCCCTCGCCGCCAGCGCGTTCGATTCTCGCGGCGTCTTTCCCGAGGGCTCCATCCTGGTGAAGGAGAAGGGTCGCGACGCACAGTCCGGCATCCCCTCGGCGCATGGGGTCATGATCAAACGGCGCAAAGGATTCAACCCCTCCGCGGGTGATTGGGAGTTTCTCTTTTATCCGTCTCAGCGAGGGGCATCCTTCACGAACTGTTCGAATTGCCACCAGTCGGCGCGACACGACTTCGTCTTTGGCTCCTACCGGGGAAGCTTGTAAGTCGAAACCTCAGCCAGCGCGCTTCGGAGTCTGGCAAAGTCTTCGATCGACAGCCTCTCCGCCCGCACACCTTCATCGATGCCTGCGCGCGACATCGCCGCCACCACCTCCTCACGAGTGCCAAAGTCCGTCAAGTTGTTGACCAGTTTCTTGCGGCGCATGCGGAACGACGCGCTGATCAGATTGATGAGCTCCTCGGAGGCGAACGGTTTGGGGTCGGGATCGAGGATGACCACGGCGCTTCGGACTTTCGGTGGCGGATAGAACGATTTCGGCTCGAGCGTCATGAGGATGCGCGCCGAGGCGTAGAGGCGGACGAAGAGGGTCAGGTAGCCGTAGGCCTCGTCGCCGGGCTTGGCCACGAGCCGGTCGGCTACCTCCTTCTGCAGCATGAAGACGGCCCGGCGGCAGTTCGGATCGGCGACGACGCGGCGGAGGATGGGGGTTCCGGCGTTGTAGGGGAGATTGCCGACGGCGCGGTAGGGGCGGGAGGGGAGGAGGGCCTCCATCGCGTCTTCGTTCACGAGCGTGATGCGGTCGCCGAACTGGGCGCGAAGCCGGTCCGAAAGCTCCGGATCGATCTCGACCGCCATCAGTTCGTTCGGAAGCTCGGCCAGCTTCTCCGTCAGAACCCCTTCGCCCGGCCCGATCTCGATGACGACGTCATCCGCCGCCGGCTCGACGGCCTCGACGATCCGCATGACCGCTCCGCGGTTGCGCAGGAAGTGCTGGCCCCACTTTTTTTTTGGATGGCTCATCGAGAACGAAAGGCAATGTTGAATGTTGAGTGTTGAATGTTCAATGTTGAATGGACGGGGGAAGGATCGGTTCATTCAACATTCAACATTTACCATTGAACATTCAACATTTCGCTTCTTCTCGTCCCTCCCCCCCACGATAAACTCCCCCCATGGACCAGGCCATCATCAATACCGACATCGCTGCCGCGCAGGGGGTCGTCGGGCGGCTACGGAGCGAGGTGGGGCGGGCGGTGATCGGGCAGGAAGCGATCGTCGACCGGCTCGTCATCGCCTTGCTGATTCGCGGACATGTGCTCATCGAGGGAGTGCCGGGGCTCGCCAAGACGCTGCTGGTCAAGACGCTGGCGGGCGCCATCGATGCCTCGTTTCATCGCATCCAGTTCACGCCCGATCTTCTGCCGGCCGACATCACCGGGACGCTGATCTTCAATCCGGCCGATCGCGTATTCACGCCGCGGCAGGGGCCGATCTTCGCCAACCTCGTGCTGGCCGACGAGATCAACCGCGCGCCGGCGAAGGTGCAGTCGGCGTTGCTCGAGGCCATGCAGGAGCGCCAGGTAACCATTGGCGACACGTCCTACCGCCTGCCGGAGCCGTTCGTCGTCATCGCCACGCAGAATCCGATCGAGCATGAAGGGACGTATGCACTCCCCGAGGCGCAGGTCGATCGCTTCGTGATGAAGCTGCGCGTCGACTATCCGACTCAGGACGAAGAGATGCGGATGCTCGGGATCTATTTAGACCCGATGGCGCAGCAGGTGGCCATCCGCCGTATTCTGACGATCGCCGAGATCGAACAGATCGCACATCTGGCCGCGCGCGTTCACGTCGACGAGCGGATCGGGCGCTACATCATCCAGCTCGTCGCCGCCACCCGCACGCCGGCCGAGCTCCGGTTGCCGTCGCTGGTGCCGTACATCGCCTTCGGCGCCTCGCCGCGGGCAACGCTGGCGCTGGCGCATGTGGCCAAGGGCTACGCCTTCATCCAGGGCCGGCCGTATGTCGTCCCCGAGGATGTGAAAGCGATCGCGCCGGACGTCCTGCGGCACCGACTGGTTCTCAGCTACGAAGCCGCCGCTGAGCAGGTGACGGCCGACGCGGTGGTGCAGCAGGTGCTGGGGGCGGTGGCGGTACCGTGAATTGGTTGCTCGGTTGCTGAGTTGCATGGTTGCTGAGAAAAAGGCGGCAACCCATCAACTCAGCAACCCCGCAACCCTGCCAACCATATGAACCTCTTCCGCTCCAGAAAACCCCGCTACCGCGCCCCCCTCACGCGCCGTGTGCGCGACCTGGAGATCCTTTCGGCGCGTCTCATCCGCGCGGGATTCGCGGGCGACTATCACTCGGCGTTTCATGGACGGGGAATCGAGTTCTCGCAGGTGCGGGAGTACCAGCCGGGCGACGATGTGCGCACGATCGACTGGAATGTCACGGCGCGCAGCGGGGTGCCGCATGTGAAGGAGTTCGTCGAAGAGCGCGACCTGACGGTGCTCGTGGTCATCGATGTCTCCGGTTCGATGGCGTTCGGATCGGTCGACTGGCGCAAGTGCGACATCGCCGCGGAACTGGCGGCGGTCTTCGCCTTTTCGGCCGTGCAGAACTCCGACCGGATCGGCCTGCTGCTTTTTTCAAACACGATCGGCGGCTACATCCCGCCGCGGCGGGGGCAGATGCACGCGCAGGTCATCGTCCGCGCCGTCGTCGACGCCGCCATGCGTGGCCCCCGGGGGGTGGCCGACCTCGATGCGGCCGCGCGCTATCTCGAGCAGGTCAGCACGCGCCGCGCCGTCGTAGTCATCATCAGCGACTTTCTCGATCAGAACTTCGAGCGGACCATGCGGCGTCTGGACCGAAGACATGACGTCGTGGCGATCACGGTCAGCGATCCGCGTGAAGAACGGTTCCCTGAGAGCGGTTTGGCGCAGGTTGTCGACGCCGAGAGTGGTGTGGCGCGGTTCATCGATCTTCGCCACGCCGACGTGGCACGGCGTGCGGCGGCGCGCGGCCAGTTGAACGAGCGCCGGTTTCGCGCCGCCGGGATCGATCATCTCAACATCTCGACCGCGATTCCGTACGATCGGGAATTGCTGCGGTTCTTCCGGGAGCGGGCGGTAAGAAGGCGATAAGCCGGCACGGCCGGCCGCGCTGGTTGCCCAAGGCTCGGCCACCATCTTCGTTATATCGTTCTGCCGCGCAGACCTCTAGCGATGACGGCACTCGTTCTGGTACTGGTCACCATGTTTCACCCCGCGCGCGCGACGGTCGGCGATCCGGTCACGATCGAGTTCGCAGCGCCGACCGTGGTCGATCCGTCGCCCGATTACGAAGTGGTCTCGCGCGCCGGCAACGCGGCCGTGATCCGGAGCTTCGTGCCACACTCGATCACGGTGACCGGACGTTCCTCGGAAGGGCCGGTCAGCGTGGTGATCCCGGTCTACTCCGTGCTGAAGCCGGACGACAAACTGGAGCCGGCGCCGCTGAAGCCTCCGAAGCCGGAGCCGTGGCCGCGCCTGCCGTTCATCGCCATCGGCATCGCGGCGTTGACGGCGATCGAGGCTTGGACGGCGGTGGTGATCCTGGCGAAGCGGCGCGTGACGAAGCCGCGGATCGTCATCATGCCGGCCGATGCCTTTCGCGCGCGTGTGATGGCGCTGCGCACGAGCGATCGGATGCGCTGGGCGCATCTGGCCGACGCCGTTCGCGCCTATCTGGCCGCGGTCCGCGCCGAATTCGGCGCGGAGCTGACGACGTCGGAGTTGCTGGCGCGCATCGAGGATGCTTCCGTTGCACGGATCCTCCGCCAAGGCGATCTCGAGAAGTTCTCACCCTGGGGAGCCGCGCCGGCAAACATCGAAGACGCACTCGAGCAAGCCCTCGAGATCCCGTCGTGGGCGGAGCCGCGGCCGTCGGCAGAGCAGGAGGCCGCGGCATGATCCGTTTCGCCAATCCGCTCTGGCTTCTGCTGATCCTCGCGCTCATCGGCAGGATCGTTCTGCTCATCCGCGATCGGCGTCATCGCTACGGGGCGTTCGCGATCTCGTCGATGTCCCTCGTTACGCCGAGGGGGAGCGTGCGCGCGCAGTTGGCCGGAATCCCGTTCCTGCTCGAATCGATCGCTGCCGTAGCGATGATCGTGGCGCTGGCGCGGCCACAGCGCGTGACGCGGATGGCCACGAACGACCGCTTCGGCATCGACATCGTCGTAGCTCTCGATGCCTCCGGCAGCATGGCCGCGGAAGACTTCAAGCCGCGCAATCGCTTCGGCGTGGCCAAGGAGCTGATCGGAGACTTCATCGCCCGCCGGCAGGATGACCGCATCGGTATCGTCACCTTCGGTGTGCGCGCCGCCACGCGGGTGCCGATCACGTATGACCGCGACATCGCCGCGGCCATTCTGGAGCGTGCGCAGGTCGGCGAGAACGGCGATGGGACCGCCATCGGCCACGCCATCGCCACGGCCGTCAACCGGCTGCGGACGTCGAAGACGCGCAGCCGGATCATCATCCTGGTCACGGACGGTGTGAACAACGCCGGCTCGATCGATCCGCTGGCCGCGGCGCAACTCGCCGCGGGCTACGGCATCAAGATCTACACGATCGGCGTTGGCAGCCGCGGGCCGGTACCCATCCCGACGAAACGCCAGGATCCGTTCACCGGCGAGATCGTGACGACCTATCAGCTCGTGCGCGCCGACCTCGATGAAGAGGCGCTGGCCGCGATCGCCAAAGCGACGAACGGCGAGTACTTTCGCGCCACCGACGCCCGGACGATGGGGGAGGTGCTCGACCGCATCGATCATCTCGAAAAGACGCGCCTGACCGCGCCGAAGAGCGAACGGATCGAGGAGCTGTACGGCTTGCCGCTCGCCGCCGGAGTGGCCATGTTCGCGCTGGCTCTGTTGTCGGGAGAGACGGTGTGGCAGAAGGTGGCGGCGTGATGCACAGGTATCTTTTGCGCAAGCGGAGTGCAATGCGGCACAGACACTCTTGTCTGTGCGCTTGCGCGCCAGCGCAAGGGGTGCTCGCGTGAACATCACATTTCATACGGGCCGTCTTCTCTGGCTTGCGCTGGTCATCCCGCTCGCTCTCGTCTTTTTCGTCGCGCGCGAGCGGCGGCGGGCGCGTATCGCCCGACGTTTCGTTTCGGAGCGGCTGCGTGGGGTGTTCAATCCGCTGCGCTCCCTCCGGCCCTGGCTGTTGGCTCTTGCGCTCCTCGGCTGCGTGATCGCGTTGGCGGGGCCGGAGGCGGGGTTCCGCGTCGTCCCGATCGAACAGCGTGAGTCGAACCGCGTCATCATCGTCGATGTGTCGCTGAGCATGGATGCGCGCGACGTCGGTACCTCGCGGCTCGAGGCGGCCAAAGCCATTGCGAAACGGATCATCGAGGCGCAGTCGGGGCGCGTAGGGCTGGTCATCTTCGAATCGGCGGCCGAAGTGGTTTCGCCGCTGACGAGCGACGGCGATGCCGTCGAAGCACTCCTCGATTCGATTCAGGCGGGGGAGGTAGCGAACCCCGGTTCCGACCTATCGGTGGCGCTCAACGCTGCATTGCGCCTCGCCGGCGGCGACCCCGCGCAGCGCGGTGACATCGTACTCATCAGTGACGGGGAGGACCAGAGCTCGCGGCTCGACGACGCGATCGCGAAAGTGGCGCAACGCGGGGTTCCCGTGTCGACGATCCTCGTCGGTACGGCCGGCGGCAGCACGATCCCGCGCAACGAGGGGGGAGGCGTGTTGCTCGACGACAACGGCCAGGTGGTGACGACCTATGCGCATCCGGAGGCGTTGCAGAAGATCGCACGCGCAACCGGAGGGACGTTTTATGCGAATCCGTTCGGCGAGCATGCCCTCGACTCGTTGGCGGCGACGGGTGGGACGTTGAAACAGAAAAACGTGCGGGTTCCGATCGAGCGGTATCAGTGGCCGCTGGCGTTTGCATGCGTGGCGTTGTTTCTCGGGTCGCTGGCGAATCGGGGTGCGGAGTGAGAGCATGTGTTTGCCAAGCGCCGGCACAGACAAGAGTGTCTGTGCCACATTGGTCCTGCCTGGCCGAGGATGTCTGTGCGAGGTCGCGCAAATGAAAGTCTTGGCCATCCTTCTCGTCGCCGGCCTTCCTTTTGTGGCGAACGTCACTCGCGAGACCAATTCGCACGCGGCCACGGCGCGCGGTGTTAAGCAGTTCGCTGACAAGAAGTACGCCGAGGCGCAGACGTCGTTCGCTACGTCATCCTCGATCGCGTCCACTCCGGCGCGTGCGTTCAACCTCGGCACGGCGCAGATCGCGGCGGGCAATCGCGAGGCGGGATCGTCGACCATCACCAAAGCGCTGGCAGATCCGTCGCTCCGTGCGGATGCCCTTTTCAATCGAGGCAACAGCGCCCTGGCGGCCAATGCCTTCGATTACGCCATCCGCGACTACAGCCAGACCCTGCGGCTGCGTCCCTCGGATGCCGCCGCGAAACGGAATCTCGAAATTGCCCTAAGGCGCAAAGAGGCCGCGCAGAAGCAGCAGCAGGGAGGCGGCAGCGGCTCGCAACAGAACCGCGGTCCGCAACCGCAGCAGAAACCGCAGCCGTCGCCACAGCAGGGAGGTCAACAGCAAGCGAAGGGCGATCCGAATGCCGAGGGATTGCTGCGGTCTGTACAGCAGCAGGAGCAGGAAGAGCTGCAGCGGATGCATAAGCCGTCGCGAGAGAGACTGCATGTGGGGTGGTGAGGGTTTTGAAGGCAGAAGGCAGAAGGCAGAAGGCAGAAGGGTTCATTTTTCGTCCTTCTGCCTTCTGCCTTCTGCCTTCTGCCTTCTGCTTTTCTTCGCCATGCCGCTCTCCGCAAACGACCTCCAAGTCGACAAGCGCACGCTATCCATCGATGACACGGTAACCATCACCATCACTCTCACCGATGCCTTCGCCTCGATCGACAATCTCCAGCTTCCTCTGCAGAACCTGATCGTCGACGGCTCGCCTTCGGTCTCGTCGGAATTCGCCTGGGTTAACGGCAACTCGTCGCGGCGGAAGATCCTTCGTTACAGCGCGCATCCCGCCGGGCCGGGGGGCGCGCTGATCGGGCCGGTCACGTTGCATGGCAGCGGGGGACAGGTGGAGACACTGGCGCCGGTCTCGATTCAAGTGCTGCCCGATCTCGCCGCGGGTAGCAACGACCCGGTGCGTATCCTTCACGAGTTGCTGGCCACCAATCGCGATCCGATCTTCGTGGTGGCTGAGGCGGACAAGACGCACGTCTTCGCCGGCGAGCAGATCGTCGTCACCTGGACGCTCTACACCGCCGCCAATGTGCAGGAGGAAGGCTTCGGAGAGATGCCGAAGCTGGCGGACTTCTGGGTCGAGGAGCTCGACGTGCGCGGGATGGTGGGGCAACAGGCCTTCGTTGGCGGCGTGGCCATGCAGAAGCTCATCGTTCGGCGCGCGGCTCTCTTTCCGCTGCACAGCGGCACGCTGACGGTCGAGCCGCTGTCGGTCGAAGCGCAGATCATGAAGCGCCTCGACAGCGGCAATCCTTTCGGCCTCTTCGAGGGAACGGTCGTCGACGTCCGCCGCCGCTCGTCCGCCATTGCCATCGACGCGCGGCCGATTCCGCCCGGACCGCCGGTGGCGGCGGTCGGCGACGTCTCGCTGCAGTGTCAGACGCCGGTGCAGAAAAACGGAGGACCGGTATCGATCGATGTGGCGATGACCGGTGCGGCGAACCTTCGCGCCGCCCCCCCGCCGGCATTCGCGGTTCCACTCGAAGGAAGCATGCAGATCAACGAGGGGGGCGTAACCGTCGATCGGCACGCGGAAGCGGTGATGACGCGCCGGTGGCGCTATCTCGTTTTTCCCGCGAATGCGGGGATGTTCGTCATCCCGCCGCTGGCGTCCGCTGTCCTTACTCCCGCCGGCGTGCGTCGCGAGCTGCGTTGCGAACAGCGTGCGTTGATCGTCGAGGCGGCTGATGCAACCGCGGCGCAACCGCATGTTCTCCCGACAGCATCGGACGCCCGTATCGAGTCCGTGCGCCGGATGCTGCCATTGATCGGCATCGTCGCCGGTCTGCTCGTGGTGCTGGCCCTGGTCTGGCCGCGGCTGGCGCGTGCGTCGCGCATCCGCCGTGACATCCGCGCTCTCGTTCAGCAGACGCCGGCCACGACGCGCGCCGCCGTGGATGAATGGCTGTCCAGGCGCGGGGCCGACCCTGCTGCCCTTCTTCGCGAGACCTCGGAGCGCGGCGATGCCTATCGCGCACTTCGCTCCCTCCTCGATGCCGCCGAGCGCGACCGTTTGGTGGCTGAGCAGGACGAGGTCCGCGGCAGAGTTCGCGATGTGGTGACGAGCATGTGACGCAACTCCCAGGCGGCGCGGACGTATGTCACAATCGCCAAAACGTCGAAAACAGAATCAGGAGGTTTCATGTCCAGGAAAACATTGCTGTCGCTTTGCGCCGTCGCCCTTCTCGCGGTCTCCGCCTTCGGCCAGACCGCCGATGAAATACTCGAGAAGAACCTCAAGGCCATGGGCGGTAAGGACAAGATCAAAGCGCTGCAGTCGATGCGCATTACCGGCACGATGAAGATGGGCCCGATGGAGGCGCCGTTCACGATGACGAAGATGCGCCCCTCCAACTCGCGCATGGATTTCACGATCCAAGGCATGACCGGAACGCAGGCCTACGACGGGACGACCGGATGGTCGCTGATTCCGTTCGGTGGCAACAAAGACCCGCAGAAAATGACCGAGGAGCAGGTCAAGGATGTTCGGGTGGACGCGGACTTCGATGGACCGACGTTCGACTACAAGGCCAAGGGGAACAAGGTCGAGTACGTCGGTAAGGAGGATGTTGAGGGGACGCCAACCTACAAGCTGCACGTGACGACGAAAGACGGCAAAGAGTCGAACGACTACTTCGATGCCGAGACCTACCTCATGATCCGTTCCGAAGGCGTCCGGAACGTTCAGGGACAGGAGCTGGAGGTCGTGACCACGTACGGCGACTACAAGACTGTCGAAGGCATCACCATCGCCCACTCGATGGAGAACCATGTCAAGGGCAAGGAGAGCATGGGTGGACAGGCGCTCAACATCACCAAGATCGACCTGAACCCAAAGATTGATAAAGCAATCTTCGCGATGCCCGCTGCCGCGGCGAAGCCGGAAGAGAAGAAGGCGAATTAACTCGTACTGCGGTTGTCGGTTATCGGTTGTCGGTATCGGTTGGGCACGAAGTCCGCGTGCCCGGCAACCGGCGGCCGATACCCTGACCCCGACACCCATGCCACGTCCTACCCTCACGACGGATCGCCTGATCCTGCGCCCGTTCGCGCTGGGCGATGCTCCCGTGGTGCAGCGCCTTGCCTCGGATCGTGAGATCGCGCGCAACACGCTGCTCATCCCGCATCCGTATCCGGAGGGGGCGGCGGAGGAGTGGATCCTGGGTCACGACGACCAATCGAACAATCACATCTTCGCCATCACTCCGCGCGGCGGCGGCGACGTGATGGGAGCGATCGGATTGCACGCCGAGACCTATCACCAGCGCGCCGAGATCGGATACTGGCTCGGTGTTCCCTACTGGGGCCGGAGCTACGTCCCCGAAGCGGCCAAAGCCGTGGTGGGGTATGCATTCGGCGAGCTGGGCATGAACCGCGTCTTCGCGTTCCACTTCACCCGTAATCCGGCTTCGGGGCGCGTCTTGCAGAAGATCGGAATGCATCGTGAAGGGACGATGCGCCAGCATCTCGTGAAGTGGGGCGAGCATGTCGACGTCGACTACTACGGAATCGTGCGCGAGGAATGGATGACCCTTTCACGATGATCACAGCCATCGAAGCTCTGTCCCGTCTTCGCGACGGAAACCGGCGATTCGTATCCAATCAGTCCGAGGCGGGAGCGCTCGGAAATCACGGCCACCGTGCGGCGCTGGCCGCGGGACCGGAGCCGCTGGCGATCGTCCTCGGCTGTTCGGACGCGCGCGTCCCGGCGGAGCTCGTTTTCGATCAGGGCTTCGGAGACCTGTTCGTGATCCGGGTGGCCGGCAATGTCGTTTCGCCGTCGCAGATCGGCAGCGTCGAGTTTGCGGCGGGGCGTTACGGCACCGGTCTGGTGGTGGTCATGGGCCACTCGCAATGTGGCGCCGTGATCGCCACGTTCGAGGAGCTGACGGGCCGGGCATCGAGCCACTCGCGAAATCTGCTCTCCATCGTCAACCGCGTAAGGCCGTCGATGGAAACCGTGTTGGCCGCCGCCGGTGATGACGTGAATCCCGAGGCCGTGATCGCCGAAACGGTACGGGCAAACGTCCGCACGTCAGCAAATCATTTGCGCCACGGTTCCGCGGTGTTGGAACGGCTGATCCAGGAAGGGACGCTCATGGTCGTCGGCGCGGAGTATTCGCTGGAGACGGGAGTGGTGAGTTTCTTCGATGGGGTTCCAGGCGAAGGTGATTAGCGCCGATGGCCCTTGCTTACGTTAGTCTGCTTCAGAAGATTGCGTAACCGCTACCCGATCGATCCGAACTCCTCCTCGGTCAACTCGATCCCGGCGCCGCCGATGTTCTCCTCGAGATGCTTGACCCGCGATGTTCCGGGGATCGGCAGCATGACCTTCGACCGTTTCAGCAGCCAGGCCAGCGCGATCTGGGCGGGGGTGGCGCGGTGGCGTTTGGCGATCTTCGTGAGCGGCCCGCTGTCGCCGGCGAGCTTGCCGGTCTGCAGCGGGAACCAGGGGATAAAGCCGATGTTCTCGCGATCGCAGTAGTCGAGAACCGCTTCCCATTCACGGTCGGCCAGGTTGTAACGGTTCTGGACGGAGACGACGTCGAAGAATTTGCGGGCACGCTCGATCTGCTCGACCCTCACCTCGGACAGGCCGGCGTGAAGGATCTTCCCTTCGCGCTGAAACTCGCGGATGGCCTCGAACTGGTCGTCTTCGGGCACGTCCGGATCGATCCGATGCAATTGCCAGAGATCGATGCGCTCCCGCCGCAGCCGGCGCAAGCTACCTTCGAGTCCTTTCCGCAGCCGTTCCGGCCGGCCGTTGACCGGCCACTGATTCGGACCGGTGCGCTCGATGCCGCCCTTCGTGGCGATCACGAGACCCTTCGGATACGGATGAAGCGCTTCGGCGATCAGCTCTTCGCTGACGTGGGGGCCATAGGACTCGGCGGTGTCGATGAGATTTACCCCGAGCTCGACGGCGCGGCGGAGGACGGCCAGCGATTCTTCGTGGTCCTTCGGTGGACCCCACACGCCGTTGCCGGTGATGCGCATCGCGCCAAATCCGAGGCGGTGGACGGGAAGGTCTCCGCCGAGGAGAAAGGTGCCGCTTTGGGAGGCGTTGAGGGTATCTGTCATCATGGCTTCTCCGGGCTTTACGTTTTCGCTCTTAGATACTGCTCCGGCCAAGATACGTCGACGCCGAGTGCTTTCGCGGCGTGAAGAGGCCAGTAGGGATCACGCAGCAGTTCCCGCGCCAGCAGGACGGCGTCGGCGGAACCGCTGCTGATGATGTCGTCCGCCTGTTTCGGTTCCGTGATCAGCCCGACGGCGCCCGTGGCAATCCCAGCCTCGGCGCGGATAGCTCGCGCAAACGGTACCTGATAGCCGGGCCGGAGCTCGACTTTCGCCCCCAGAATAGCGCCGCCGCTGGAGCAGTCGATGAGGTCGACGCCGAGGGCGCCGAGGCGTTTCGCGAATTCGATCGATTGCGGCAGATCCCATCCGCCGTCGGCCCAATCGGAGGCGGAAATGCGCACGAAGAGTGGGAGATCATCGGGCCATGCCTGCCGCACCCGTTCCGCCACACGGAGCGAAAAGCGCATCCGGTTCTCCAGCGAGCCGCCGTACTCGTCCGTACGCTCGTTGCTGAGCGGCGAGAGGAATTCGTGCAGCAGATAGCCGTGCGCCATGTGCAGTTCGACGACGCGGAATCCGGCGCTTTGGGCAAGCCGCGTCGATCGGACGAACTGCTCGACGATCTCGTCGATCTCGTCAACCGTCAGCTCGTGCGGAACGGGATCGTCGTCGCGAAAAGGAATCGGGCTGGGGGCGACCGGCTTCCACGAATTCGGGCCGTCGCGGATGACATGTCCGCCCCGCCATGGCACGTCGGTCGAAGCTTTTCGTCCGGCGTGCGCGAGCTGAATGCCGCAGACCGCGCCGCGCGCCTCGACGAACCCAGCAATCCGGCGGAAGGCCGCCGCATGCTCTTCGGACCAGAAGCCGCTGTCCCAGGCGGTGATGCGGCCGGCAGGAGAGACACCGCTGGCCTCGACCATGACCAGCCCCGCGCCTCCGGCTGCGCGGCTGCCGAGGTGGACGAAATGCCAGTCGTTCGGCATCCCGTCGTCGCTTGAGTACTGACACATCGGAGAGACGAAGATGCGGTTGCGGAATGTGACGCCGCGGATCGAGTATTGATCGAAGAGGTGCATGCGTAGCGGCTTCGCCGCGTTGTCGGTTATCGGTTGTCGGTTCTCTGCCGTGTGCGTTGTGCCGTCAATGTCGAAGCCAAGACGCGAGAGAGAGGCGCGGTCAGCCGAGCCCGGCCGCTGACAACTGACAACTGACAACCGACAACCGACAACGCGCCGGAGACGAAGTATATGAGACGTTTTGCAGTGCCCGTCCGTATAACGTTCGGCTACCATGACTGAAGCCGCGACGCTCGCGGTGTGATCAAACAAAGGAGATCTGTTCATGACTCATGTTTCCCGTCTTACCGGCAGCACCTGCGTGCTCGCGATCGGCGTTCTGATCGCCTCCTCGGCCTGCGCGGCCCAAACCTCGCAAAGCCGCCGGCGCGCGGTGGCCCCGCCTGTGGCCGGCCCGGCCATTCCAGTCATCGGTGTGGTGAAGGATGCCTCCAACGGAGTGCCTGTCCAACTGGCGACGGCGTCCTACGGCGATCAGACGGCGCACACGAACGCGAATGGCGAATTCACCCTGAACATCCCGACCGGTTCGCCGGCCACGGTCAGCATTCAGCACCCCGGGTTCCTTCCGTTCACGAAGGCCGTGACTGCGCAGGTCGGCGTCAAGGTTAATTTCGCGATCACGGAGCTGCCGTCCGTCACGATCAAGACTACCGCCGGTACGACCTACATCGTCGACATCGGCACCGCGCAGTTCGCGTACGCCATGCCCTTCAGCAGCTACGTTCCTAGCGACAATGCAAACTTCTGCACGCCGGATGGTTCTGCATTCACCCCAAGCAAGACCGACTTCCGGAAGATCGTTGGCCCAGCCACGCCGTCGGCGCTGGCGTCCTGCTGCGAAGGTTCGCTGCTCATGGCCAACGTGGAGATGAAATCGGGCACGGCCACGCCGGTCTTCTTCAAGGATAGTTGCCACAGTACCGAGGTCGATTTCTACGGTCGCGAGAAATCGACAGGAACGTACCGGTTCGTGAAGTTCACCGACATCGCCGAGATCGACTTTCCGTAGGTCGGCACGGCAGAAAAGACTTGATGAAGTGGTGGCTGAGCCTTGGGCAACCAACGCCGCCGGCCGTGCCGGCCAGGTGGAGCCGGAGCAATCGGATAGACTGCGGTCCGTGGTGAGCATCGATCCGCGCTTTGCTCTGGCGTCCGCTTCCGAAGAGATCGAGCGCATCTACGCGAAGCAGCGGGAGAACCGCGACGCCGTAGCCGGAACCTCGGCAAACCAGCGGATCGACAAGCTTCGCCGCCTTCACGCCGCGATGTTCGCCCACCGCGCCGGCCTTCAGGCCGCGCTTCTCGCCGACTACGAGAAGCCGGCCCCGGAGGTCGACATGTCGGAGATCTATCCGGTGGTCAGCGAGGCCAGGCACGCCATCCGTCACCTGCGCCGGTGGATGCGGCCACGCAGAGTGGCCACGCCGCTGGCGCTGCTCGGGTCACGGTCGCGCATCGTCTACGAGGCAAAAGGGGTCGTTCTCATCATCTCGCCGTGGAACTTCCCGGTGAACCTCACCCTGGGGCCGCTCGTTTCCGCCATCGCCGCGGGCAACTGCGTGACCATCAAGCCGTCGGAGATGACGCCGCACACCAGCGCGTGCATGAAGCAGATTCTCGGCGAGCTGTTCGATGAGAACGAAGTCGCCGTCGTCGAAGGTGATGCCGGCGTGGCCGAGGCGCTGCTGCGGAAGAAGTGGGACCACATCTTCTTCACCGGGAGCCCGGCGGTCGGCCGTGTGGTCATGAAAGCCGCCGCCGAACATTTGACGCCGGTAACGCTCGAACTTGGCGGAAAGTCGCCGGTCATCGTCGACCGCACCGCCAACCTCGACGAAGCGGCGAAGAAAATCGCCTGGGGGAAGTTTCTCAACTCCGGTCAGATCTGCATCGCCCCCGACTACCTGCTCGTCGACGAGGCCATTCGCAAACCGTTCGTCGAAAAGCTCCGCGCCGCCATCGCTCCCGAGACAGGCGTGATCGTCAACGACCGTCATGCCGCGCGCGTCAAGCGTCTCTTCGACGATGCCGTTTCCGGTGGTGCGGAGGTCGTCGCCGGCGGCGGATTCGACCAGCGCGCCATCGCGCCGGCGGTCCTCACGAACGTGAATCCCGAGTCTCCCATCATGCAACAGGAGATCTTCGGACCGCTGCTGCCGATGATGACGTACAAGACGCTCGAGGATGCGTTCCGCGTAATCGCCGCGCGCGAGAAGCCTCTGGTGCTCTACCTCTTCAGCCGCAGCCGAAAGGTCATCGACGAGGTCATCCGCCGGACCACGGCGGGTGGAACCGCCATCAACGACACGCTGATCCAGTTCTACCAGTTGAATCTGCCGTTCGGCGGAGTGGGGGAGAGCGGCGTCGGTAAGGCCCACGGCGTTTTCGGATTCGAAGCCTTCTCGAACGCCCGCGGCGTGCTGGAGCAACCGACCCGATTCAGCGCAATCCAGCTTCTCTACCCGCCGTATACGAACTTCAAGAAGAAGCTGATCGAGCTTACGCTGAAGTATTTCTGAGCCGTGCGGCCGACTGCCCAGGTTTTCCGGCATCTGCGCCGGACCATTTTGTAAGTAGGAATCGACAACACCATGGCTGTCCCCATCGATCCGCTGAAGCGAGAATGGGTTCAGGTATCAGACGTGAACCCTGCTCTCGTGAGCCAATTGCGACCGACCTTGGTGGCCTTCTTGGCTTTTGATAGAGACCACATGGCGAGTCTTGCCGGTAGCGGTTTTATCATTGCAGGAGAATCGGACATAGCTTTCGTGCTTACGGCCAAACATGTACTTTTGGAGGGTGTGCTTCGGATTCAGCGACCTGTGCCTTTTCACGCTGGTTCAGCGCTGTTTCTGCCGAAAGGCTCCAGAATTCCATCTTTGGCACCGGACCGACTAAAGGTCATTTGGATGGGAGAACAGTCAGCTGCACTAATGAGCGTGGTGCACGCTTCCTTTAACGAGAGCACCGACGTCGCATGTTGCGTTATCGGTTCACAAGAGTTGCACGCATCGTCGTTTGTGCCAACGTCCATCCCGTTGCATACGATGGTTCCATCAGTCGGAGACATGGTGCAAATGGTATCCCTGGATAAAATGGTTATAGATGAGCTCTCACCTCCAACTGATTCTGCTGGAACTGGGCAAATGACGTCGATCACTACGAGGGTAAGCGTACGCCATGGAACTGTAACTGGAGACTATCCAAACGGCCTTCGCCAATACGGTTGGCCCTGTTTCACGACGTCCATTCCGGCGGAACCAGGCATGAGTGGAGGGTTTGTTTGTTTACCTATCCAGGGACAACCGTTGCAGCTTGCGGGATCGTTTGTGCAGACGCCTCTTCCGAGGACGCGCGAGTTGACAACTACCAATGCGGCGAATCGGTAGTTGCGTGTGCCTGGCCTGCGCTCGCCCTACGCGTGCCAGCCTCAGTTCCTTCTTCCAGCACTACACCCACTCGTACTCTGTTCGCCATGATGGAGGCTGGTGAAATGGGCACTCCTCTGGGTGGAACTGGCCACATCAAAATAGTCGACTTGGGGAAGGGTGATTGCAAAGTTGAGTTGCGAAACGCTTAGAGCAATTTCGAACAGCCCGACCCTTGGTTGAGTTGGCTTCAATGTGGGAGCCAAAGCATGTGGTCGGGCCCTCGTTCGATTGCAGATCTGAATTCGACATCGTTGCTCAACGGGTCTTTGTGCCGACAACTCGGCCGAGATCGCGCCGGTCCGCGCCAGCCGCGAGTAGCGAGCGAACGAGGAGATCGACACTCACCGTCGGATCGGCTGCCTCCATCTTCGCAACGCGCGACTGACTGGATCCCACGTGCTTCGCCAGTTCCGCTTGCGTCCAGTGGCGCTGTTCTCTGAGGGCGCGAAGCCGCCGTGCCAGAGCGAGCTTGATCTCCACGAACTCGGCTTCATTCGGGCTGAGAGCAAGAAAGTCCTTCGTATCTCCGACTGTCCAACCGGCTGCTTCCAGCTTCTTTCGTTTCACTGTCTTCACGTCAATCCTCCCGGACAGCACGCAAGTACTCTTTAAGACGTCGTTTCGCAGCGGTAGCCACGCTCCGTGGCAGGGCCCGCGTTTTTTTGCTGAAGACTTCGAGCAGCACGATTGCATCCTCAGCGATGTGATACACGATGCGCCATGTGGCGTCGCGATCCACCACACGGAGCTCGTGACAACTCGCGCCGATCTCGGGAAGCGGACGCGAAGCCGGCATCCCGAGCAGTTCTCCATCTTGCAAACGTCGAAGCAGAAAGCCTGCCTCCACACGCGCCGCACGCGAAAACGGCGGCGTCTTGATCTCGCCACGCAACCAGACGAGCGGCTTCGTCATGCCAGTCAAGGCAGCATATGCCGAAACGGACATATGCGCAAACGACAGGCACCAGTTCTGATCCCTTGCCTCGGCGGCGAGACGGCCAGGGACTCCTGTCACGCCCTGAAACCTTCGGCCTCCTCGGACGTTAATGCTGGCAGCAACGAGTTCGAGGAGCGTTCAATGAGCGGCAAGCGGAAGAAGAAAGTCGCGGTTTGGTCGGTCATCGTCCTGGTGGTGGCCATCGTCGCCACCCTGGTGGCGATGAAGGCGGCCGGGAAGAAGCAGGAAGTGAAGCTGCCGGTCAAGGTGGGGAAGGCCGAGGTCGCGGACATCCAGGTCAAGGTCACCGAGGTCGGCAATGTGCAGCCCGAGGTCAAGGTCGACGTCAAGAGCGTCGTATCGGGGAAAGTCACCGAGATCTTTCATCGCGACGGCGATTCGGTGAAGCGCGGCGAGATGCTGGCGCGTATCGAGCCCGACCTCAACCAGGCCCAGTCGATCGCCGACGTCAAGAACGCACTGACGGCGTCGAAGATCCGCTACGACCAGGCCAAGAAGAACTACGAATCGGATCACAGCCTCTTTGAATCCGGCCTCCTGGCCGGCAAACAGAACCGTGATTCCGAGGCCGAATACCTCTCCGCGAGGCAGGAGTACGAGAAAACGGAAGAGAAGTACAACATCGTCGAGCGGAGCGGCATCCCTATCGCCCAGGCAGCCAACAAGTTTCAGGGCTCCAACGTCGTCTCGCCGATGGACGGAGTGCTGCTGACGAAGAACGTCGAGATCGGTGACACCATCACCAGCGGCGTCTCGTCGTTCAACGCCGGGACGGTGCTCTTCAGCGTGGCCGACGTCTCCAAGATGATCGTCAAAGCCGGTGTGAACGAAGTCGATATTGGCAAGATCCGGGTCGGCATGCCGGTCAAGGTCACGCTCGATGCCTACTCCAAGATCGCCTTCGCCGGACGCATCGACCGCATCGCCCCGGCCGTGCGCATCGACGACAAGGTGCGCGTGTTCGACGTCGAGATCCGTCTCGACGCGCAGGGCCGCGAGCTGCGCTCCGGCATGACCGCCAACATCGAAGTCAACGGCGAACGGAAGGACAAGGTGCTCACCGTTCCCGTCGAGTCGGTCTTCCAGCGCGATGGCGTCGAACTGGTCTTCGTCAAGAAGAACCTCGATCCCAACACCGTGCCGACGAAGGCGGTGAAGAAAGAGGGTGTGGCGCCGGACAAGGACGGCTGGAAGCAATTCTTCGAAAAGCGGACGATCGTCACCGGCCTTTCCGACAACGCCCGGGTCGAAGTAGTGAAGGGTCTCAAGACGGGGGAAGAAGTGGCCCTCGAAGATCCGACGCTGCCGGCCGACAAGAAGAAGGACGAAAACGACGATTAACGGCGCCTGCGGCGCGTTGTCGGTTGTCGGTTGATTGGGTTGCCCGGTTGCTGAGTTGCATGGTTGCTGAGTAAGGAATCGGCCGGCAACCCAGCAACCAAGTAACCCAGCAACCCAACCGACAACCGACAACCGATAACGCGAGCGAAGCGAGCCAAAATGAGCGCACTACTACTTCAATACGAGCAACCAGAGCCGGCCGCGAAGGCGCTCATCCAGCTCGACGACATCTCCAAGACCTACGACTCCGGCGAGAACGCGGTGCAGGCGTTGCGCGGGGTGGACGTGGCCATCGAGAAGGGCGAGTTCGTGGCCATCATCGGGCCGTCCGGCTCCGGCAAGTCGACGCTGATGCACATCCTCGGATGTCTCGACACGCCGACCACCGGCAAGTACTGGCTCGACGGCGAAGACGTCGCCGAGATGTCGGCGCGCGCTCTGGCCCGCGTCCGCAATCAGAAGATCGGATTCATCTTTCAGACCTTCAACCTACTGCCGCGCGCGTCGATCCTCAAGAATGTCGAGCTGCCGCTGTTGTACGCCGGCGTCGGGCGTGAAGAGCGGCGCGAGAGCGCCTTCAAAGCGCTCCAGCGCGTCGGACTGGAGAAGCGGGCCAAGCATCGCCCCAACGAGCTCTCCGGCGGACAGCGCCAGCGCGTGGCTATCGCCCGGGCGCTGGTCAACGCCCCGTCCCTCATCCTGGCCGACGAGCCGACGGGCAACCTGGACCAGAAGACCGGCTCCGACATCATCAATATCTTCGAGGAGCTGGCCGCCCACGACGAGACCATCGTCCTCGTTACCCACGACCCGGCCATCGCCGCCCGCACCCACCGGAGGATCACGCTGGTCGATGGGGAGATCGTGGCCGAATGAAGCGCTTCGCGCGTTGTCAAACCAAGCCACCGACAACCGGCGACAACCGATAACCGACAACCGACAACCGAGCGCAGCGAGCAATGATCCTCTTCGAATCCATCATCGACGGCATCCGAGACATCAAGGACCACTTCGGCCGCACGATGCTGCAGCTCGTCGGCATCATCCTTGGCGCCGGATCGATCGTGGCCACCTTCTCGCTCTCGGTGGCC
>Ga0210402_10001819_pt1 | contig 21524 bp, 17 predicted proteins | sample IncBWC7MmetaG_FD_161055 | JGI IMG/M metagenome (GOLD analysis project Ga0210402, IMG submission 161055) | Forest soil microbial communities from Barre Woods Harvard Forest LTER site, Petersham, Massachusetts, United States - Inc-BW-C-7-M | ecosystem: Environmental > Terrestrial > Soil >... | reverse complement strand
GATCAAGTCCCAGCCGATGATCCAGGCGATGATCTCGCCCATGGTGGCGTAGGTGTAGGTGTAGGCGCTGCCGGCAATGGGAATCATGGCGGCGAGTTCGGCGTAGCAGACGGAAGCGAAGCCGCAGGCAATGGCGACCAGTACGAAGGAAATCGCGATGGCCGGGCCGGCGCCGGGGCGGCCAAAGGACGCGGAATGGTGGATTAAATATTCGAGGAGCGGGGCGTTGAGGATGGAGGAGGTCTGAAATTTTTGCCCGGCGATGGCGGTGCCGACGATGGTGAAAATGCCGGAACCAATGACCGCGCCAATGCCTAGAGAGGTGAGACTGAGCCAGCCCAATGACTTTTTCAACCGGAATTCGGCGCCTTCACAATCGGAGATGAGTTGGTCGATGTTCTTGCGGCGAAAAAGGGATGATGCCACCCGGGCGCTCCGATCGAGTCCGGCGCGGCCAAGCGACGGAAACGGAATGGGAATGAGGTGCGGGAAGAATGTACCGCGAGGCGGGCGGGCGACGCAACCGAGGCAGGAAAAAGGCAGCTGGTCAGTTCCCGACAATCCAACTAATCAAGAGTTGGCGGCTTGGGGTACTCTCGCTAACGAATAAAGGCGTTTCTCCATTAGGAAGCGGAAAGCCCATTCACTGTACCTGTTTCCGCATTTCGTAAGTCGTCGTCGTATTAGTTGGTTTGTTTTCATAGGCGGCCTGAATTGTTTTGCCGTCGGGTGCGACGGTCAAGCGTAAGACTCCTATAATTTCCCCGTCTCGCTTATTGGTCTGCTCGACCGTGTTCGGACTTAATAGTCTTACCGAGACCACTGTGTGAAAAGGGTCATCGTCGACGGGATAGTCTTTCCCGTCGAATCTCGCGTCAAACTTTTCGCCAAGTGGGGTCGCTGCGCTAAACCCATGTTTGGTGCACCTGTAAGTGATCGTGGACCCATTCTGCGACCTGCTCGTTTTATAGGCTTGCCACGAGCCCGAAATGGCATGAGAGCCAGTAGGGCTCTTATCAATTCGTTTGCTAAAAGTCTCACTTGTGACTGCCTGCGCCTCGGTAGTGTCTCTTACCAGTTGGGTCAGCGTTTCTCCGTCCGTAGAGACCGTATCGACCTCCGTGAACATCGTCTTTCCGGATTTCTTGGAGACGATTTCCACAGTATGGTCATCCACAATCCGCACGCTTATCGTGTCACCGTAGGCAGACTTCGGAACAATCTGGTCGGTTGCATCAGCTTTGATTTCCGTATCTGCCCGGCGAAACATGCCTTTTGCAAGTACACAAACTACGGGCTTCTTGGGAAACTGCGTCGTGTTTGAAACAATGATCCAACTACCATCGAAAGGGCTTTGGGCGAGCAACCTTACAGGCGACAGAAAGAGGATGGCTAAGAGTATCTTCATACAAAATATCTCGCGTGGGCTTCGACGGACATAGTCTACGGCAAGTGCCCGATAAACGCTGCGGGCTCGACCTGAAACTGTCCAATTGTCGGAAAAAAGCGGCACAAAGCACAAGAGTAAACGCGAGGGCTAGAGCTGCTGGAGTTGGGCGTAGCGTTCGACAAATTTTTTGGTGCCGCGGCCGGGGAAGGTGACCGAGAGGCGGCGATCGTCATCGTCGCCTTCGACGCCGATGATGGTGCCGACGCCGTATTGCGGGTGGCGAACTTTTTGGCCGAGGAGGGGATTGGCCTCCGCACCGCGACGGATTGCGGGCCGGCCGAAGCTTGGCGTGGCGGCGGAGCGCTGCGGCTGGCGCGCGGCGGGTTGTGTGCCGCGGCGAACGCGACGGAGAAATTCGTCGGCGGAGTAGGAGTATTCGGGGTCGGGCTCGTAGCGGCGAGTTTCGCCGATTTCGGCCATGGAGCCGCGAACGGTGTCCACTAGTTCGCTGGGAATTTCGGCGAGGAAGCGCGAAGGCTCGGAGGCGCGGAGCTGCTGTTCGTTGCCGAAAACCCGGCGATAGACGGCGCGCGTTAGCGTGAGCGTTTTGCGAGCGCGGGTCATGCCGACGTAAACCAGGCGGCGTTCTTCCTCGACACCTTTTCCGTCGTTGCCCTTTTCGTCCCTGATTGAGCGGCCGTGAGGGCAGATGCCTTCTTCCATTCCGGTGAGAAAAACGTGATCGAATTCGAGGCCCTTGGTGCTGTGAAGGGTGATGAGGGTGACGCCGGGCTTGCCTTCGAAGGAGTCGGCGTCGCTGACGAGAGCGGCGGCGTCGAGAAAGTCGGTGAAGGATTCTCCGGCGTCGGTGCTTTCGGCAACGGCGCGGGTTAATTCTTGCAAATTCTCGATGCGGGCGACATCTTCTGGCGAGTTGCGATCCTTGAGCATGTCCATATAGCCGGTTTCGTCGAGGACGAAACGGATGAAATCGGCGGGCTCTTTTTCGTTGAGCGCAAATTGGATACGCGCGATCAGATCCATGAACGCGCGGAGAGGAGCGACGGCGCGGCGAGTGGCAGTGGCGGTGACGAAATCTTCCATCGCGGTCCAGAGTGAAGTGCTGTTTGCGCGCGCTGCGTCGCGCAGAGCTTCGACGGTGGTCTTGCCAATTCCGCGCGGCGGGACGTTGAGTACGCGAAGGAAGGCGATGTCGTCTTCTGGATGCATGGCGAGGCGGACGTAGGCAAGTGCGTCCTGAACTTCTGCGCGCTTATAGAAGCTGAAACCACCGACCAGTTTGTAGCGAATACCGCGGCGGCGGAAGGCTTCTTCGAATGCGCGGGATTGAAAGTTGGTGCGGTATTCGACGGCGCAGGTCTGTGCGGAATCGTCGTCGAGCAATTTCTGCAATTCTTCGGCGACGAATTCGGCTTCGGCCTGGGCGTCGCGCGCTTCGAAGTAGCGGAGGTTGGCTCCGGCAGGCTGTTCGGCACGGAGCGTTTTGCCGAGCCGGTCGGGATTATTTTTTACGACGGCACCGGCGGCGTCGAGAATGCTTTGCGTGGAGCGGTAGTTGCGTTCGAGGCGAATGACTTTGGCGTCGGAAAAATCGCGCGAGAAGCTGAGCAGAATCGAGACATCCGCGCCGCGCCAGCGGTAGATGGATTGGTCTTCGTCGCCGACGACGCAGATGTTGTGATGCGGGCCGACCAGCAGGCGGAGGAGATCGTACTGCACGCGATTGGTGTCCTGATATTCGTCGACGTGAATGTATTGGAAGCGTCGCTGCCATTTCTCGCGGACCGGAGCGGAATCGCGCAGGAGCTTGGCGGAGCGGAGCAGGAGGTCGTCGAAATCGAGGGCTTTGCTCTGCGCGAGGATCTTTTCGTACTGCGCGAAGATGTCGGCGGTGTGGCGGGCGTCGGGAGTGAAAGCGTCCTTGCGCAGCATCTCCGGAGTTCTGGCGTGATTCTTGGCGAAGCTGATTTGGCTGAGGATGTTGCGCGGCTGGAGATCGTCGTCATCGATATTGAGCGTGGTGATGGCCAGCTTGATGGCAGCGAGCTGGTCGTTGTCGTCGAAGATGGAGAAATTGGAAGGCAGCCCTGCGGAAGCGGCTTCGCGGCGAAGCAGGCGCGCGCAGAGAGAATGGAAAGTGGAGAGCCAGGGGCGTTCGGGAGGGACACCGGCGCGCATGAGGAGATCGGAGACGCGATTCTGCATTTCTTCGGCGGCTTTGTTGGTAAAAGTGACGGCAAGGATGGACTCGGCGGGAACGCCTTTGGCGATGAGATTGGCCATGCGAAAGGTGATGGCGCGAGTTTTGCCGGTGCCTGCTCCGGCGAGGATCAACACTGGGCCTTCGGTGGTTTCGGCTGCGAGGCGTTGTTCGGGGTTCAGAGAGTCGAGAAAGTTTTGCATTAGGTGTGTGAGAAGAAAATTGTGACATGACAATGTTAGCGGACGGTGACGGAGCGCACAAATTGTGGAAAAAAGTGATCAGGGACTAGTGACCAGGGAAATGACTATCCGTTTTGAATGCGTATGCGATTTTTGACGCTGAGATCCTTCGGCGAACTTCGTTCGCCTCAGGATGACATGTGCTTGTTTGGTGCGTGAGATGAGGTTACCGCGTGAAGGTATTGGCCCGAGGAAGGTATTAGTGCGACGACGGGTGGCTTAAGTCGAGGTCGAAGTACATGAGGGAGCGATTTTTTTCCAGGGAGAGGAGGTCGGGGATGTAGAGGCGAGCGTTGGACAGGAGATCGAACTGGCCTTGCAGGTCGAAGTAGAGAAGACCCTCGACGGAGGTGTGAGGGGCGATGACGCTGGCGTGCAGTCCCGCGTCTTCGGCGATTTTCTGATACTCCTGCCAATGTTTGTCGCGGCCGCCGGGAGAAGTCGGAATAGGAAGGGGAAGGCGTGATTTGGAGCTTTTGATTCTGGGATGGAGTACGGCGTCGGCGAGAAGTTCGGAGCTGAGAGCGGGAAGTTCTTGCCGATTGTTTTCGTCGAAGGTGAGGCTGAGGCGGATGCGTTCGATGCCGATCTTGATGCTGTCATCGGAATCGTTGCGGAAGTTCATTTTGATGGCGAGAACGCCTGCCGTGTACGGCGATTTTTTGGGGAAGGCGGATTTGTAGCGTTCGGCGGAAAGCCAGGGATCAGCAGCGACGGTGAGGCCGTCGTGGGCGTCGAGGGTGGCGGTCTTGATGGGCCGCGAGGTTGGCTGCTGCCGCGGGCTGGCAGGAGTCGAGGCAGTAACGGGCAGCAGCGTAAGCGGGATGATAAGTACGAGGGGGAGGACGTGAGCTTTCTTCATCCGGTTATAATAGACTTTTTGCATCTCGACGCCTTCGATTCCTTGGGAACTGGCAGGGTTGCCCTGCGCCCCGCGAGTCAGACCGGAGCATTGCTGAGTGTATCTTGTTTATAGCGTTTTGATGGGATTGGCGGCGGTGTTGTTGATGCCGTACTGGCTGATCCAGGGAATTCGACACGGCAAGTACCTTTCCAATTTGAAAGAACGGCTGGGGCTGGCGTTTCCGGCGCTGGAGAAATTGCCGGCGGAACGGCCGGGTGCGATCTGGCTGCACGCCGTATCGGTGGGTGAGGTGTTAGCCGGGTTGACACTTGCGAAGCGGTTGCAGGCGGAGTTTCCGGAGCGGCCGCTGGTGGTCTCGACGACCACGATTACCGGGCAGACGCTGGCGAAGGAGCGGATGCCGTTTGCGGACGCGGTGATTTATTTTCCGTTGGACTGGGCGTTTTGCGCGCGGCGAGCGCTGGCGGCGGTGCGTCCGGCGCTAGTGGTGGTGCTGGAGACGGAGATTTGGCCGAATTTTCTGCGGCAGGCATCGCAGCGGAAGGTGCCGGTGGTTTTTGTGAGTGGGCGAATTTCGGACCGGTCGTTTGCGCGGTCGCAGACGTGGTTGAGTGCTGCGGGGTTTTATTTGCGGCCGTTCCTGAAGGATTCGCTTTCGCGGGCCGGCGCATTTTGGATGCAGAGCGAGCAAGATGCGGAGCGGGTAAAGACGCTGGGAGCGCCGCCGGAAAAAGTGAGAGTTGGTGGAAATCTGAAGTACGACTTGGAATTGCCGAAGAGTACGCCGCTGACGGAGTGGTTGGAAGCGGAGTTGGAGCGGTCGGGGCGGCGGCCATTGATTGTGGCAGGTAGTGTGGTAGCCACCGAGGAGCCGCTGGCGCTGATCGCGTATGGAGTGGCACAGGGAGAGTATCGCAAAGCACTGTTGGTGCTGGCGCCGCGCAAGCCAGAGCGGTTCGAAGCGGCTGCGGCGTTTATCACCGAATCGCAGCGGAAATATGTGAAGCGGTCGAGTTTGAATGTGGCGATGCCGTCGGGGCAGGCAAGCGGCGGGAATGAGACGCAGATCGCGGATGATGTACGAGTGTTGCTGCTGGACAGTATTGGCGAGCTAGCTTCGCTGTACCGTTTGGCGGACGGAGTATTTGTGGGCGGATCGCTGGTGGAATCGGGCGGTCACAATATTTTGGAGCCGGCGGCGTTTGGAAAAGTGCCGGTGTTCGGTGAGTCGATGGAGAATTTTGCCGAGATTGCGGCGCGGTTCGTGGTGGCGGGTGCGGCGTTGCAGGTGGGTAGTCCGGAAGATGCGGGCGTGGCGTGGATTGAACTTTTGCGTGATCCGGAGCGCAATACAAAAATGGGCGCAGCGGCGCGACGATTGGTGGAGGAAAGCCGCGGAGCGACCGACCGGGCAGTGGAAGCGATTCGGGCGTATATTGCGAGCGGGCAGCAGTCCCAGTGAATGAATCTACCTTTGCCAATTCGGCTGTTGCTCTGGCCGTTTTCGGTTGTGTACGGACTGGCGGCACAGTCGCATGCGTGGTTGTATGCCCAGGGAATTTATAGCAAGAAGCATCTGAACGCCCCGGTGGTGAGCGTGGGGAACTTGACGCTTGGAGGCACAGGGAAAACTCCGATGGTGCTTTGGCTGGCGGAGAAGTTTCTGGAGCAGCACAAGCGAGTGGCCATTCTCAGTAGAGGGTATCGCGGCACTGCGGGGACCAGCGATGAAGTGCAGATGATGAAGGAGCGGCTTGGGGATCGAGTGATTTTTGGGGTCGGACCAGATCGCTTTAAGGAAGGGCGGCGAATTGAAACTGAGAATCCAGTTAGCGTTTTCTTGCTGGACGATGGATTTCAGCATCTGGAATTGGTTCGTGACTTCGACCTTGTGATGGTGGACTCGACGACTTTCGATTCGAACGGCGGACTGTTGCCGGCCGGAAACATGCGCGAACCGCTTTCGGCGCTGCGGCGTGCAAGTGCTGTAGTTTTGACGCGAACGCGCGGAGAAGGTGTTAATTCGGCGGCGGTGCAAGCGATTCGCGAGGTCGCTGATTTGCCGACGTTTTGCGCGGAGACCAGGTTACTTGGATTCCGATGCGTGAGTGGTGATGGAAAGAGAGTCCCTGGGCGTGAAGCAGGACCTCCGCAGCCGGTCTTTGCATTCTGCGGAATTGGGAACCCAGACGCGTTCTTTAGCGATGTGAAAAGTTGGGGAGTAGAAGTCGCTGGAAATAAAGTGTTTCGAGATCACCATGTCTATACTGCGCGCGATCTAAGAATATTAGAAGAGCAAGCACAGTTGGTTGGAGCGAAGGCGCTGCTGACGACGGAAAAGGATTTACAGAATTTGGCGAAATTGCGATTTACAAAGTTGCCACTCTTTTGCTGCAAGATTGCGATTGACGTTCGCGATGGCGAAGCGCTTTGCGCACTGATTAAGAAAAAGATTGCGGCGCGCCCTGGATTTGCGGAATGAAGCTGCTGATTCGTGCAACCAACTGGGTGGGGGACGTGATCATGGCGCTGCCGGCGCTGCAGGCGGTGCGGGCGCGATTTCCGGAATCTAAAGTTTCGATTTTGGCGTTGTCGTATGTCGCGGATATTTACCGCGGCCAGGGAGTGGCCGACGAGTTGATCGAGTACGACCGCGGCGGCGAGCACAATGGGATTCGCGGGCGAGAAAAGCTGGCGGCGGCGCTGCGAGAGAAAAAGTTTGATACTGCACTGCTGATGCAGAATGCGTTTGATGCCGCTTGGATCGCGTGGCGCGCAGGTATTCCGAAGAGAATCGGTTATGACCGCGACGGCCGGGGACTTTTGCTAACGCAAGCGATTCGAGTACCGCGCGCCGGAGAGATTCCCGCGCATGAGAAGTTTTACTACCTGGAACTTTTGAAGCGCGCGGGATGGATTGATTCCGTTCCAGAGGTTTCGGAGATCTCGCTGCGGATTACCGAAGAACAGGCGCAGCACGCAGAGGAGAAATTGCAGTCGCTTGGCTCACGGCGGGGAACGGTTCGAATCGCGGTGGGCGCAGGAGCATCGTATGGATCGGCCAAATGCTGGCCGCCGGAACGATTTGCGCAAGCGTTAAATCGGCTGGTGAAAGGGCGCGAGGCGGAAGTGCTGCTGTTCGGCACGCCGGCGGAAGCGGGAGTTTCGGCGGCGATTCAAGCTGGCCTGCACAAGCCGGCGATCGACCTAACGGGGAAAACGCAAATTGTTGAATTACCAGCGTTGCTCTCGCGCTGCACGGCATTTTTGGGGAATGATTCCGGCGCGATGCACGTGGCGGCCGCGGTGGGATTGCCGGTGGTGGCGGTGTTTGGGCCGACCGACCCACATGGAACCGCGCCAGTGACGCGGCGCTGCACGATTGTGCAAGAGAAGCCTTACTGCAGCCCGTGTTTTTTGCGCCGCTGCCCTACGGATCACCGCTGCATGAGGGCAATCACGCCGGAAATCGTAAGCGCGGGAATGTTGCGACAGCTAGCGGAGGTTTCCGCTGGCTGAAATTCCAATTCGTCCGGCGGTGTTTCTGGATCGCGACGGCACGATTGCCGAAGAAGTGGGCTATTTGAATCATGTCAGCCGCTTTCGATTGCTAGAAGGCGTAACGGGAGCGATTCGGCGATTGAATGAAGCAATGCTGCCTGTAATTGTGGTGACCAATCAATCTGGCGTCGGCCGCGGCTACTTCCCGGAGTCGGTGGTCACGGAAGTTCATGAGCGAATGCGCGCGGAACTTCTTGCCGAGGGCGCGAGGCTCGACGGCGTGTATTATTGCCCGCACGTGTCGGCCGACGGATGCGAGTGCCGTAAGCCGAAAACCGGCATGCTCGACCAAGCGGCTCGGGAGCTGAATCTAGACTTGAAGCGATCTTTTGTTGTGGGCGATCGCTACGGAGACATTGAAGCGGCGAATCGAGCAGGCGCGCGTAGCGCATTAGTGCGAACCGGCTATGGCGAAGGCGAACTGGCATGGCATGCACAGAACTGGCCCAAGCAGCCCGATTTTGTGGCCGAAAACCTTGATGAAGCCGCGAGGTGGATCTTGAAGGAAGTGCGACGATGAGCGCTGATGGGAAAGAGGCGGCAGAAAGTTCGATGGATCTGGCTGCGCTGGCGGAGATCGTTGAGCGCTTCGCCGGCAAGAAGATTGTTTTGTTCGGCGACTTCGTGGCTGATGAATTTCAGTTCGGCGAGATTTCGCGAGTCTCGCGGGAAGCGCCGGTGCTGATTTTGCGCCACCGCGGGACCAAGGTGTTTCCTGGTGGCGGAGCAAACGCGGCAAACAATCTGGCGGCACTTGGCGCGAAGGTGTTTCCAGTAACGGTTGTTGGTGACGATGCCGCCGGCGGCGCTTTGACCGAGACTTTTCGCGCGATGGGTGTAGAGACCGGCGGGATTTTTCGAGCGAAGGATTGGACGACGCCGACGAAGACGAGATTTCTGGCGGGTTGGACGCACACCGTGGCACAGCAAGTGTTGCGTGTGGACCGAGAACCTGCTGGGCCGCCGCCGGAGAAGGTATTGAACAAGGTTCTGGCGAAGCTGAAAAACAAGCTGCCCTCCGCGGATGGAATCGCGATTTCAGATTACGGGTTCGGAGTGGTTTCGCCCGCTGCCGTCAGGGCAGCTGTGCTCGGTTCGAAAGCCAATAAAGTCGTGACGCTCGACGCCCGCTACCGGCTGGATGGGTATGCGAATTGCGGAATCACCGCTGCGACGCCGAACGAAGCGGAACTTGAGACGCTGCACCACGTCAGCATTGGCCGCAACATTAACGAATTGGAGCGGTGCGGAAAAGCGACGCTAAAGAAAATGGACTTGCCATCGCTGTTGGTGACGCGCGGAAAAGATGGCATGGCGCTATTCGAGCGAGCAGGGAAGAAGTTGACGCAAATTCCGGTGCATGGAAGCGATCAGGCGGCGGACGTGACCGGAGCGGGCGACACGGTGCTGGCCGCGTTCACGCTGGCGCTTGCTTCGGGAGCCTCGGCGCTGGAGGCCGCGCAGATTGCAAACATTGCCGGCGGATTGGTGGTGATGAAGCGCGGAACTGCGGTCGTAACACGCGCTGAGTTGCTCGCTGCGATTCGCGCGGAAGTGTCCGGCGGCGCGAGCTGAAGCATGCGTCCAGCTGAATCCAAAATCATTGCACGGACGGCGCTGGCGGACCTCGGCGGGCAATTGCGTGCACAAGGCAAGAGAATTGTTTTTGCGAATGGTTGCTTTGACATTTTGCACGTGGGCCATGTCCGGTACCTGGCAGGAGCGCGTGCCGAGGGAGATGTGCTGGTGGCAGGCGTAAATGCCGATTCCGGAGTGACGGGACTGAAAGGTCCGGGGCGGCCGGTGCTGAACGAAACCGTGCGTTCGCTGCTTGTTGCGGCGCTGCGTGAAGTCGACTATGTGGTGATTTTTCCGGAGCCAAACGTCGAGGCCCTGCTGGCGGAGTTGCGGCCGGACGTCCACGCCAAAGGAACTGATTACACCGAGGCGACTGTACCAGAACGCGCGACGGCTGACCGATTGGGAATTCGCGTGGCGATTGTGGGCGATCCGAAGGACCACTCGACGAACGAATTATTGCAAACGGTCCGCAAGGCGCCGCATGACTGAGACGCGCTTCCTGGTGGTGCGACTAGGCTCGCTGGGCGACATCGTGCACGCGTTTCCCGCGGTGAGTGGGCTGCGAAACTCGTTTCCAAATGCCGAGATCATCTGGCTGACGCATCCAAAGTGGGAATTTCTGGTGAAAACCAGCGGCCTGGTGACGGAAGTGTGGACAGTGGAGACGCGAAATTGGTCCAACCTGCGCGAAGTTTTGCGGCGCATTCGGAAGTATCGATTCGAAACAGCGATTGACTACCAGGGCTTGTGGAAGTCCGCGGCGATTCCGTTTCTTGCGAGAGTCCCGCGACGCATCGGATTTTCGTCCGAGACAGTTCGTGAAGCGGGTGTGCCATTGCTGTACACGGATCGGGTGCGAGTCTCGACGAACGGGCACGTCGCCGATCAAAATGGAGAGTTATCGGTGCGAGGCGGAGCGCGGATTCCGATTGGCGGTGTAACCTTACAGGTTCCTACGGAAGATGAAAAAGTAGTACGAGCTCGGCTGGCGCAAGAGGGAATCGATGACTACATTGTTTTGAGTCCTGGAGGCGGGTGGCGATCCAAATGCTGGCCGGCGCAGCGTTACGGATCGCTTGCAGAAAGGATTCTGGAAGAATTTGGATTGCGCAGCGTGATCAATGTCGGGCCGGGCGAGGAAGACTTGGCCGCGCAGTTGGTGAATGCTTCTGGGAATGCGCGCGCGGTGCCGTTTACCGGGAGTCTGGGGCAGTTGATGGCTTTGTTGAAAAATGCGACCGAGGTGGTCGCGGGAGATACCGGACCTCTGCACCTGGCGGACGCGCTCGGCACGCGCGTCGTGGCGATATTTGGTCCGACCGACCCGGCCCGCAACGGACCGTACCGGAGATCCGGAGTCGTGCTCCGGTGGGAAGGCTCGACCACGACCTACAAGCGCGGAGCCGAGACCGACGAGTCGTTGCTGCACATCAGTGTGGAGGAAGTGTTGAGCGCGTTGCGCGGAATGCGTGGAGCGGCGTGAGCAGCGGAGCAGCGGCATTGTTTGCGCGGTGGCGGGTGCGGCTCGGGTACGTGTTGTCGGTGTTCGTACTTTTTTTCGCGAGGCCGACGCCGAAGTTTGTTGTGGTCGGCGGGTTGGTCGGACTACTGGGCTTGTGGTTGCGGGCCTATGCTGCGGGATATTTGCACAAACAGGAAGTCCTGACGGTGACCGGGCCCTATGCCTACACGCGGAATCCGTTGTACTTAGGAAGCGCGGTGCTGGCGCTGGGCGCGGGTATTGCGACGAACTCGTGGATTTCGGCTGCAATTCTGCTGGTTTACTTTGCCGTGGTCTACAGCGTGGTGATGCGCCGCGAAGAGGGCGAACTGCTCGGACATCATGGCGCCGACTTCCAGGCGTATGCATTAGCGGTGCCGTTGTTTTTCCCAAGGATGAGAGCCGCGAAGCTGCCGGGCCTTAGCGCCGGGACTTTTTCGTTTGCGCAGTACAAGAAAAATCACGAATATCAGGCCGCGCTCGGATATTTATTTTTGCTGATTGCTTTGCTGATTCTGTGGCGCCTGCGGCTCGGTCGAATTTAATTGCGTGGCGATCTCCGGGCACGCTACGAAGCACCAGACTTCGAATTGTTTTCCATCCGTCAAAATATGGACTGCGCCGCTGGCGTCGGTACGAAGTGTCGCAATTCCCGCAAGCTGTAGGCGTTCGAGCAGTTGCGGGGCCGGGTGGCCATAGGGATTCTCCGCCCCGGAAGAGATCACCGCGAGCCGTGGCTGAACCGCCGCAAGAAAATCCGGCGTGCTGGAATTCTTACTGCCGTGATGGCCGATTTTTAAGATGTCAGACCGCAATGCTTGTGGATCGGACTCCGCAAGAATGCTGCGCTCGGACAGTTTTTCCGCGTCTCCGGGAAGCAGGAAACTGCGGTCACCGTAACTGACGCGAAAAACCAGTGAATCGTCGTTCTTGGCAGATTGCGCGATTTCTTCCGGAACAATTTGCGGCCAGAGAAAATCGGTCTGTGCGCCGTCCCAGTCCAGATGATTTCCTCGCAGTTCGTGAATCACGCGTGTTCCCTTGGAAATTGCGAGCGCCTCCAGCTGCTTTTGCTGGGGCGACGCTACATCTCGGCCGAGCCAGAGGGTTTTGACTTTGAAGTTTTCGAAGATCGCGGTCAGGCCGCCGAGATGATCCTGGTGGGCGTGGGTCAGGGCGACGACATCAATTTGCTTAAATCCGCGGGACCACAAATATGGTGAGACAGCGTCTTCGCCGGGATCGGGACCGCGGACTTCGCCACGGTGCGCAGGGGCGTCGAACGAGCCACCCGCGTCTATGAGGATGGTATGGCCAGATGGCGATACCAGGAGCAGCGAGTCGCCTTGACCAACGTCGAGGACCGTCAGCTCGAGCGATCCATGTTGCCAGCGCGGCGAAAAGGGAAAAATTGCGATGGCAGCCGCGGCCGAGAGTAAGAGCGCCAAACTGAAGCGTTTTATCCAAACCGATCCAGGAGATTCGGTGCGAAGGGCGAAGGCGAAAGCGATGGCCAGTCCAAAAAAGAAAAGTATCAGCCATAGCGGGGGAGCAGGTATGCGATAACTCCAGCGCGGGATATGCGCGATCGTGTTCACGCCGTGAATGAGCAGGGCAGTAAGCCAGCGCAGTGGCCGCGCGAGAATCGAGGCAGCGCCATGCGAAAAGGTCGAGGCCGCTAGCGTTGCAAAACCCAGCGGGACGAGAATTCCCGTCAGCGGAACGGCGAACAAATTTGCGAGCGGACCGGAAAGTGTGACTCGGTGAAAATCGCGGGCTAGCAACGGCAACATGCCGATCTGCAGGACAAGCGTAAGGACGATCATCTCGGCGACGTGGAAAACCAACGCAATCAACGACGCGGCGCCGCTGGTAGTGCGTGCCGCGAGCACTCCCGGAACTTTTGCCTCGAACCACGCCGAGATGGAGCGCATGTCGATACGGAATTGCGCGACATTCGGAGGGTGTGAGACATCGCGTGTGACGTCGCGCCATCCGCGCATGCCGCGGGTAAACGGCTCGATGGTTTCTTCCAGCCAAGGCAAGGCGAGGGCGGCGATACAGAACATCGACAGAAACGAGAGTTGGAAGCTGGAATCGGCGAGCAGAGAGGGAGATGCGACCAGAAAAATGAGCGCAGCGACGGCCACGGAATTCAAGAGTTCGACGCGGCGAAAAAACAGAAGTGCGAGAATGACGACGAAAGTCATCAGGGCAGCACGCAAGACCGGCGGTCGCTGCTCGACGACAGCGACGTAGCAAATAACGCAAAGAATTATCGCGAGCGACGTCCAGATGCGCGACAGTCTCAATTTGCGGGCCAGCCAGAAAAGGAATGCCGCGAACGCTCCCACATGGAGCCCAGCGACGACCAGAACGTGGAAAACGCCGGTCTTTTGAAAATTGACGGATTCGGAGCGGTCCAGAAAGCTGCGGTCGCCGAGCAGCATCGCGCGAAGAACGGCTGCTTCGTCCGGCGAATTTGGCAGCACTGCCGCAAGACTCTCTCGAAGGCGGCGCCGTAAGCGCGCCAGCGCGTTATGCGGGGAGTTGTTGGATGCAGCGGTCAACTGAAGAAGTTTCGCCGACCGAAGCGTGGCGGTAAGGTCAACGCCCTGTGCACGGAGATATGCGCGGCGGTCAAATGCGCCTTCATCGCGAAAGAGTTGTGGCAAGCGGGCTTGGGTGACGACAGCGACTCTGTCGCCGACATGCACATCGGGAAAAGGATCGGCCGGCCCGTGCGGAGAGTAGCTGACCCGCAAGCCACCTTTAGTTGGAATTGACCGTTCTTCAAAATCGACGCTGGTCAAGTTGATATCGTACGCAGTGCCCCCTGGGAGTGCTGCAGGTTCATCGCGCAACACCCCGCGCCAACGCAGCGGTGTGTGAAGGTCGATTTCGCCTCGGTCGACTATGTTCAAAATGTAGTTTGTTGGTTTCGGCTGATTAGAGACGACGGCGCCGCACGCCCCAAGGACGATCCACGCAGAAAGCGAGACAATCGCGGCTGAATATAAGCGATCTCGTGCAGACAAGAAGGCCGCGAACGTGATGAGCAGAATTGCGGACAGTAATGCCACGCGAAGAAGTGCCGGCGATAATTCATGTTGCGCGACACCCGGCCACAAACCAATCGCGATGCCCGAAGCAAATGCACACGCGATGGCGACGGCCGGGAGTCGCATCACATGCGCCGTAACCGGACAAGGGCTTCGATGTGGTAAGTCTGCGGAAACAGGTCAAAGAAATCGACGGATTGGATTTCGTAGCGATGCGCGGTGGGCGTAGCATCCGCCGGCTTGCGCTGCGTTTGCATCAGCACCGCCAGATCGCGAGCGAGGGTAGGCGGATCACAGGAGAGATACGCGATCTCCTTTGGCCCGAGGTCGGCAAGTTTTTGCGCGGATGCTTGGCCAAGGCCAGCGCGCGGCGGATCGAGAACCACGAAGTCTGGCGCCTCGGTCGCGGTTTTCAGGAATTCTTCGGTCTGCATATGCTGTGAAACGATGGACCGGTCGGCAGTATCGGCGTTTTCCCGCAGGTTGCGCGTGGCGGATAGATTGGCGTCCACACTGATCACCCGCTGAAAAGTTTTCGTTAGTGGAAGCGTAAAGAAGCCAACGCCGGCGTAGAGATCCAGAGCCAGATCGCCCTTCTCACCGGCAATGACGGTTTGCAGCAAATCATCAACGAGAAAACGGTTCACCTGGAAAAACGAAAGGTGACTGACACGGAACTGGTAGCCGCCTGCTTCCTGGAGCAGATAACCGGGACCGGAAAGCTCGAAGCGATTTTTCTTTTGGTCGAGCAACAGAAGGCTGTGCAGCGACGGGACCGTGTTCTGAAACAACTTGGTTAGTTCGGCCACCGGTCTGGTGAATTCCTTGAACGCCACGTTGAGCGCGATCTTTGCGTCGGCGGAGTCCACGAACGCTTCGATTTCCAGGGCCTCGGAGGGCAGGAAACCATCGCGTGAAATTTCCTGCAGCCTCGCGAAAGTGTCTGCGAGTGTGGGTGACAGAACATCGCACCGGTCGATCGGCACGATGGCATTGCTCTCCGGCAGGTAGTAGCCGAGAGCGCGCGGGTTGGCATTGCGAACCGCCCATTGCGCACGATTGCGATAATGCAGCGGCTCAGCGGTATGTGTTTTGATTTCACCGGTCCAGGTGACACCGCCCATGCGCGCCATCGTCTCCCGCACGATTTCGAGCTTGAACTTTACCTGCGCTTCGTAAGCAGCGTGCTGGTAATGGCATCCACCGCAAACTCCGAAATGCGGGCAGACCGGCTTCACGCGCGCCGGATCCGGCTTCAAGATTTCCAGTGGCTTGGCCCACATCAGTTTCTTCTTGCGCGATGTCACTTCAGCGCGAATCTCTTCGCCCGGCAAAACGTACGGCACAAACACCGTGTTGCCGTCGGCGTGCCCCAGCCCGTCGCCGCCATAGACTAGCTTCTCAATCAATAACTGTAATTCATCAGCCATAAGTGTTCCTTATTCTCCATGATTCGCGCAAAAATACAAACTTTAAGTCGGTAGCGTGGGTCAGTTGGCGCGGGAAGCAGTCTTACGAAAGATAGAAAAGACTCAAACGTGGAACGCGAAATTCCTCGAGCAGCCTCTTTTGCAAATATTGTTTTTCCACCAGCGCCAGTTGCTCGGCCTTCATTTTTCGCCGGTAGGCGGCCAGCGCGCCGTCCATCTCTCGACGCAATCGCAGCAGTAAGTCTTCGCTGGCATGAAGCAAAAGCCCGGCGTGGATGCGTTCATCGAGTAGCGTTAATCGGCGCTCGAGATCTTCAACGTCCAGGAATCCGGGCGCTTCCAGGGCCACGGTACATGACTCCAGCGAACGCAATGCCTCTTCCCATAGTGTCACGAGTTCGGGCTTTGCTGCTTGCGATTTCGCCGCAGCGCGAATTAATTCCGCGTTCCGGTGAAAATACTGGCGGAGGGCGTCACGCTCAAATGGAGAAGGCTTAACCGCAGCCGAAGAAGGCGTCTTGCCTGCCGCCGCTTCCTGCGCTTCCTCCGCCGCACCCAGCACCGCGTCGGTACAGTAGGCCAGGCTCCTAAGCGGTTTGCCGGCACCGCGCCTCGACCGGCCATAGCTTTCGAACGCGCTGTCAATTCCTTTGAGGACGGCTTCCAGCGGAACGCCTGCCTTCTGCCAGGTTTCCATAATCGCCCAATCGAGCGGCGACACCAGCAGATGCGAGCCGCGCTTCTTCCAAAAATATTCTTCGATTTCCGTAAAGTAGTTGAAGTAATTCCACTGGTCCATCGCGCGAGCCTACCGCGCAGCCTTTGGCTCGTGCTTTTTCGGAGTGTCAGCGCCCTGATTTTTCTCCCAGATGATGCGCAGCCCTTCCAGCGTCAGAAAATCATCGGTGGTCTCGATGTGCTTCGAACCTTTGGCCACCAACTTCGCTTGCCCGCCGGTGGCAACCACTCTCGGCTTGCCGCCGAGTTCCGCTTTGATTCGAGTGAGCATGCCATCCACCATATCCACCGCACCGTAGTACAACCCGGCCTGCATATGTGTAACAGTGTTGGTGCCGATCACTTTTCCGGGGTCCTTAATTTCTACCCGCGGAAGCTTGGAAGCTCTCGCGAACAGCGCTTCCGACGCGATGCCCAAGCCGGGCGCAATGACGCCGCCGAGATATTCGCCCTTCGCCGAGATCGCATCGAAGGTGATCGCAGTGCCAAAATCCACCACGATGCAAGGTCCGCCATACTTGTGAAACGCCGCAACTCCATTAACGATGCGATCTGCTCCGACTTCCAGCGGATTATCCACCAGCACCGCCATGCCGGTCTTTACGCCAGCCTCAACGAACATTGCTTTCTGCCCGAAGTAGCTCTTGGACATTTCGGCCAAGGTCCAATTCATCGGCGGCACTACGGAACTGATAATTACGCCACTCACTTCCTTTGGATCCAGTTCCCTCAACGTGAAAAGATTGCGAGTCAGCACGCCGTATTCATCCACGGTTTGCATTCGCGCAGTCGTCAACCGCCAGTGTGCGATCAGCTCTTCCCCGCGAAAGACGCCAAGCACCGTATTGGTGTTGCCTACATCAATGGTCAGCAGCATCAGCTCGTTCTCATTTATCGACTTTCCGCAACATCGCCGGCCAGAACTATCGTCAGCGTACCGTCGTCCTGCTGAACTTGCAGCAAACCCTCGGGCCGCAGCCCGGCGGTCACTCCGACAAAGCTTTCAGTGCCATTTGTCACTCGCACTCGCTTCCCGCGCGCATACGACGAGACTCGAGTGAACCGCTCGATGATTGATGCCGCGCCTTCCCGCAAGAACCGATTGTAGTCGCTCTCAAATTCTCGCAGCAATCGTGCCAACAATTCCAGCCGCGATTGCGGCTTCCCGGTTTCTGCTCGCAATGACGTCGCAATGCCGCTTAGCTCACTCGGAAATTTCTCCTGATTTACGTTGATGCCTATTCCGACGATCACAAATCGCACCAGCGTAGTTTCTGCGTGCATCTCCGTCAGGATTCCACCAAGCTTTTTGCCGTTCAGCATCAAATCATTGGGCCATTTAATGTCGGGCTGAAGTCCGGTCTGCGCTTGAATCGCCGCGTAAACGGAAAGCCCGGCCATCATGGTAAGCAAAGGAGCCTGCACTGGAGAAATTCTTGGCCGCAGCAGCAGCGTAACGTAAATTCCAGCAGCGCGTTCGGAGTGCCAACCGCGTCCGGCGCGACCGCGGCCAGCGGTCTGCTCTTCCGCAAGAACCACCGAACCTTCCGGTTCGTTTGCGTAGCCCAGTTCCAGCGCGACGCGATTGGTCGAATCAGTGCGGAAGTAGTGATGGATTTTCTTACTGAACATGCTGCCTTTAATCTGCTGGCGAAGCATGTCCGGCGTCAAAATATCGGGAACGCGCTCTAGAAAATATCCGGTGTTCGGCCTGCCTTTGACCCGCACGCCAACTTCGCGCAGTCGTTCCACCCATCGCCATACCGTCGAACGCGACACGCCAATCTCTTTCGCGATGCGCGCACCGCTGATGGCGATAGTGGCGTTGTTGGCAAAAAGCGTGAGCAGGGAAGCGAGCCGCCGGTCGGTCGTGCCAGAGAGAGAAGTATGAGCCATGGAAGCTGCGCGTAGCTTACTTGTCCTCGATGGAGTCCACAAGCAGGCTGAGATTTGCGGCGGGCGCGGAGTGAGTCAGCGTACCGGAAGAAAGGAAATCTGCGCCGGTCTCAGCGTATGCGCGAACATTTTCCAGGGTGATGCCGCCGGAAATTTCCACCACGCAATCGGCTCGCAGCGAGCGGGCCAACTCTACGGACTGTTTCGCTTCGGCCGGCGTCATGTTGTCCAAAAGCACGGACTCAGCGCCGGCCGCGAGCGCTTCGCGCAGTTCGCGTTCGTCGCGCACTTCTATCTGAATTGGCAACACCGTATCGGATGCACGCGAGGGAACCGCTTCCTCATAAGCGGTCAACGCGTCGGGCTTAGAGTGCAGCGCTGCGTAAGAGTGCGCCTGATCGAGCGCCTGCCTGACGCCGCCGGCCAGCGCGATGTGGTTTTCCTTCAGCAGTATCGCGTCGTAAAGCCCGATGCGATGATTGGTGCCGCCGCCGGTTTTCACCGCATACTTTTCCAGCAGGCGAAGTCCCGGCGTGGTCTTGCGAGTGTCGCGAATGCGCGCGCGCGTTCCCTGAATCTTCTCCACGAAATGATGAACGGTTGTCGCGATACCACACAGCCGCCCAAGAAAATTCAGCGCCGTGCGCTCGCCAGTCAAAATTGCCCTGGCCTTCCCATCAAGATGCAGCAACACGGCTCCTTTGCTGACAAGTTCGCCGTCGTGCACGCGAAGCTCAATCCGCATTTCAGGGTCGAGCGCGCGAAACACCCGTTCCGCCATCGGCAGTCCTGCGCAAACCACATCTTCGCGCGCCAGAATCCGCGCTTTCCCTGTCGCACGCGCGGGAATCGTAGCCAGAACGGTGGCATCGCCGGCACCGATATCCTCTTCCAGCGCCGTCTGTGCCAACCGTTGCACGTATTCTGAATCCCAATTCAAGAGATCAGCTCTCCAATTCTCAGAGCAACGGCTACTTCCCGGATTGCAACTCGTTAATTCGCTCGGCCACTTTCACGATCTCGATTCGCCGCTCATCCAAAGTAGACTGCAGACCCTGGATAATCTTCTCTGGTGCGCGACTGCGGAACGTTTCGTCGCCCAATTGGCGCTCCTTCGAAGCAATGTCTTTCGTCAGCCGTTCCTGCTCCTTGCGCAGCCGAACCAGTTCCGCGGCGACGTCCACCGTTTCCACGTGAGGAATGCGCACATCAAAAACCGAAGTCGAGCGCAATCCGCCGCCCGATTGCGGCAGCTTGGCATCGGTAACTGTGAGTTCGGTCAGCAAACCGAGCCTCAGAATGCCGTCCAGGTTCGCGGCGATAGTCTCACGAACCTTGGGGTTTTCGCTGAAAAATTGCGCCGCGATCCGTTTCTTCGGATCCAGCTTCATCTCCGCTCGGATGGTTCTCATGGATTTGATCACTTCCTGAACCAGCTGAAACTCCTCGAGAGCGGCGGAATCTCGCCAGTCCTCTCGTGCTTCGGGATAGCGCGCCAATGCAATCGACTTTGCCCCAGCAGTCTGCGGCAACTGGTGCCACAACTCTTCGGTCAAGAACGGCATCACCGGATGCAGCAGCCGCAGTGCTGATTCGAACGCAGCAAAAAGATTCTGCCAGGCGACGGTCGCGCGTTGCCGGTCCGCGGACGTGAGGTCCGGCTTGACCCACTCGATATACCAGTCGCAGAAATCGTTCCAGAAAAACTGATAAATGCTTTGCACCGCTTCGTGAAAACGTTGCGTTTCGAACGCGTCTTTTACAACCTCCAGCGTTTCCGCGAGCCGCCCAAACAACCACGCATCAATCAACGGCACCGCCCCCGCAAACGGATACGGCGCTTTCTCGCGAATCTCAGGCGAGGCAAGTTCTTGGAGTTGCGCCCCGCCTTCCTCAAACTTGTCCAGATTCATGAACAGAAATCGCGCCGCGTTCCAGATTTTGTTCGCAAATGCCCGCGCGCCCAGTAGCCGATCGTCAGACAGTATGATGTCGGTACCCGGCGCAGCCATCGAAGTCAGGCAAAATCGAATTGCGTCGGTTCCGTACTTCTGGTTCAGTGCGACCGGGTCCAGTCCGGTGCCCTTTGATTTGGACATCTTCTCGCCGCCCGCAGTGCGCACCAGCGAGTGCAAGTACACGGCATGGAACGGAACTGTGCCGGTAAAGTGGATGCCCAGCATGATCATCCGCGCCACCCAGAAAAACAGAATGTCGTAGCCGGTGATCAACAGGCTCGTCGGATAATATTTTTCGTAATCCGCGGTTTTCTCTGGCCAGCCTAGCGTGGAAAACGGCCACAGCCCCGAGCTAAACCAGGTATCCAGCACGTCGGGATCTTGTTCCAGATTTGCCGATCCACAAGTTGCGCATTTCTTCGGAGCTTCGCGCGCCACCGTGATGTGTTGGTGCTCCTTGCAGTACCACGCGGGGATGCGGTGCCCCCACCAAAGTTGCCGCGAAAGCGTCCAGTCGCGGATATTCCGCATCCAGTTCAGATATTCCTGGCGGCGGTTTTCTGGAACAATCTGAATCTCCCCGCGTTCCACCACCGCAATCGCCGGCTCCGCCAGCGGCTTCATTTTGCAGAACCATTGGGTTGAAATCCGCGGCTCGACGATGGTCTTACTCCGCTCGCAGATCCCAATCGCGTGAGTATGCTCGCGTACTTTCTCAAGCAGTCCCTGCGCTTTCAAATCTTCGACAACTTTCTTGCGCGCCGCAAAGCGGTCCAGCCCTGCGTACACGCCAGCATTCGCGTTCATATGACCGTCGTTGGTCATCACGTCGATTTCCGGCAACTTGTGCCGGCGCCCCACCTCGAAGTCGTTTGGATCGTGCGCCGGCGTAATCTTCACCGCGCCGGTTCCAAATTCTCGGTCCACCATCTCGTCGGCAATAATCGGGATCTCGCGGTTCATCAGCGGCAAAAGCACATTCTTGCCGACCAGGCGCTTGTACCGCTCATCCTCGGGATGCACCGCAACCGCCGTATCGCCAAGCATGGTTTCCGGCCGCGTCGTCGCCACCACCACAA
>Ga0210402_10001818_pt1 | contig 21532 bp, 18 predicted proteins | sample IncBWC7MmetaG_FD_161055 | JGI IMG/M metagenome (GOLD analysis project Ga0210402, IMG submission 161055) | Forest soil microbial communities from Barre Woods Harvard Forest LTER site, Petersham, Massachusetts, United States - Inc-BW-C-7-M | ecosystem: Environmental > Terrestrial > Soil >... | reverse complement strand
TTTTGCTTGACGCGGTGCACGGAGGGGACTAGGCTCGCGGCAACTGGTCGGGGGCCTGCATGCGTAGTTCCCACAGGGCCCACATTGTGGTGCACATACCGGCTCGGGTGCGGGCCGACGGATGCTGCGGTCTGTGCATCGCGCGATATCTGCTCCCAATACTAACTTGCCTCGCGGTTGCCCTTCCGGCTCGCTGCCAGGACAGCGGAAGCGCAGAACGTGAGTCCTACGGGAACGGGTCGGAAATCACAGTAATGGTGCACGACAGTTCGGGAGAGCCGATCTCGACGGCGGCGATAGTGAAACTCTACCGGGACGGAACACTGCTAAGCAGGCAGGGAGAGACATCGCGCGGGAGCGTCGTGTTGGTGGTGAATTATTTAGGTGAATTCTCCGTGCTTGTGGAGGCGGCGGGATACGAGAGCGCACAAAAGGAAGTGTCGGTCCAGGTAACGGGGAGAACGCAGGTGGAAGTTTACCTGCGGCGAATTTCGGCTGCCGGGAGTACTGCGGGAGTTCCGGGGCGACCGGTGCTCGCGCCGAAGGCGAAGGAAGCGCTCGAAAAGGGATTGCAAGCGCTGGGCGCGGACAAGATGAAAGAGGCAGAGAAGTATGTGGGCGAAGCGATGCGGCTGGCTTCTGGGCACCCGGACGTGCTGTACGTGCAGGGGGTGCTGTCGCTGAAACAACACAACTGGGCGGAGGCGCAACAGTTGCTGGAAAAGGCCACGCAGATCGATCCGAACCATGCGCGGGCTTTTGCGGCGCTGGGGATGGCGCTTTGCGATCAGGGGAAATATGACGCGGCGATCGCGCCGCTGGAGAAATCGCTGCAATTGGATTCTGCCGGGACGTGGGAGACGCGTTGGACGCTGGCGAAAGCGTATTACCAGGACACGCGATATGACGAGGCGCTGAAAATGTCGCAAGAGGCGCTGGCGGGGTCGAATGGGAAGGCGCCAGAGATCGGGCTGCTGGTGGCACAATCGCTGACGGCGGTGGGGCGGTATGAGGATGCGGCACGGTTGCTGCGGGAATTTCTGGGGGAGCACGGGGATCGGGCGGAGGCGGCTACGGCGCGCAGATGGTTGGAGCGGCTCACGGCTAGCGGGAAAATCCGGGCCGAATAGGTTCTTGCAAATTTAAGAATAGGCAGCCCCCGAACACTGCCTTGATTGGCTTTAACCTCCGCCAGTAGGATAGCCCTGCATGAACCCTATTCTCGTTATTGGAGGGACTGGCACCGTCGGCAGCCAGGTGCTCTCTCAGTTGTCCGGCGAAGGCGCGCGAGTCCGCGCGATGGCGCGCGACCCAGGCGCGGCTCGTTTCTCACAGCATGTCGAAGTGGTTCGCGGAGATCTTACTCTCCCCGAAACGCTGGATTCATGCCTGGATGGCATCGATACGCTGTTTCTGGTGTGGACCGCCCCAGCAGCCGCTGTTGCTCACGCGTTGGAGCGGATCGCTAAGAAGGCGCGACGCATCGTGTTCCTATCTGCTCCGATCAAAACGGCGCACCCGCTCTTCCAACAGCCCAATCCGCTCAAAGCATTGTTCGAGCAAATCGAGCGGTTGATCGAGACCTCAGGGCTTTCGTGGACGATTCTGCGGCCCGGAATGTTCGCCGCAAACGCGCTGAGCTGGTGGGCACCGCAGATTCGCGCTGGCGACATCGTGCGCTGGCCGTATCTCGCCGCTCCTACAGCTCCGATAGACGAGCGGGACATCGCCGCAGTCGCGGTCCGCGCGTTGTGTGAGGACGGACACGCCGGAGCGGAATATGTTCTGACGGGACCTCAATCGCTGAGCCAAGTCGAGCAGGTGTCCGCAATCGGTCGCGTGATCGGCCGCTCGCTGCGTATCGAAGAGATTTCGCCAGACGAGGCGCGTCTCGAGTTGCTCCGTATCGGGCCGCTGGTTGCAGTGAATATGCTGCTCGATGCATGGGCCGCCGCCATCGGCCAGCCTGCGTACGTTACCTCAACGGTTGCAGACATCACGGGAACGCCGGCGCGAGACTTCGCGGATTGGGTGACAGATCACTCTGCAGAGTTTCGAGCGTAATCTCGAACTTGGAAGCTACGGCAAACCGACTTGCAGCTCTTGCTGCGTCTAGGAGCTCGATGACAATTCCGGTCAGATAACGGGCGCGGGGGCAAGAGTAGAAAAAGTTCAAAACGCGCACCCTTTGCAAAACCAACAGGCAAAGCGTGCGCCACTCAATTCAAACGCCTGACCCACCTGCCTCAGCTACCGTCTCCGCTCCCGCCTCAATTCCCCGCGGTGGCGTAGCGCCGGAAGAACGAGTCATTGTTCCACCGCGGCCGCGCATCGGCATTCGCGGTGTCTACTAACAGCCGCAGCACGATTTCTTCAAACAGCCCGGCAGCCTGCAAATCGACAGGCTGGTTCACGTCATCCGATGGCGCGTGATAGCGCGCGCTGAGCCAGGTTTCGAACAATTTGTTCTCGGGCGACCCGGGTTCGGCCCAGACGCTCATCATTACGGACGGCACTCCGTGCAAAATGAAATTGTACTGATCGCTGCGGATGAAAATATTGCGCAGGGGCATTGGATCGGGAATGGCGTGCACACCCACCGATTTCGCAATCGCGGTCGCGCGCGCGCCCAGGGTGGACTCGTCAATCCCCAGCACGAGCAGCGTCTTCAGCGGCACGATGGGAAGAAACATGTCCGTGTTGATGTCCGCCACAATCGAGCGAACGTCAACTGTGGGGTGGACCGCGAAATAGCGCGATCCCAGCAAACCTTTTTCCTCTGCGGTGACAAATACAAAAAGAACCGACCGCCGAAGCTTTTCCGGGTGCGCCTTCAGTTGGGCAGCAATGTCCAGCAGCAGTGCGCTGCCGGACCCATTGTCCATCGCGCCGTTGTAAATTTTGTCTCCGTTGATCGGAGCACCGATGCCAATGTGATCGATGTGCGCGGAAAGGACCACATACTCGTTCTTCAGGGCGGGATCGGACCCTACCAACTTGGCGATGACGTTGTCCGATTCGATCATCTTGCTTTCAATGGCGGCATGCGCTTTCAGCGAGGCGGCCAGAGGAAAGCGCGGGAGTTGCTTGCGGTCCTTGGCTAGCGACGCCAGTTCCGCAAACGTATGGCCCGAGCCCGTAAAGAGTTTCTCCGCCTGCGCCGGGTTAAAACCGAGAGCGACTTTGGTCCCCGCGAAATCATGCATCTTCGGGTCAGCAAGCTGCATGGCAGGGGCAGTGCGATTCAGCGCGATGCGAGTCCACGGAAGGTCCATCGCAGCTGGATTGAAGATGCGAATCACACCGACTGCTCCCGCGGCGCGCAGTGCTTTCCCGCGCTCCGCCGCTGTCTGGGAATGTGCCGAAAGCGGTGCGGGGATATCCGCAGGTGATCCGCTGATGTAGACCACCACTTTCCCTTTCAGGTCCAGCCCCGCGAAGTCGTCGTCATCTTTCTCCGGCACTTTCAGCCCATAGCCGATAAACACCATAGGCGCCGCAACTCCCGTCGAAGGCATGTCCACAGCAGTCGAAAACAAGGCATCCTCGCCCAGAACGATGGGCACCATATTTCCGTCGCGCACGAGCGTGGCAAAGGACTTCTTTTCGTCCACCTGACGCTGATCGAATTTCACGGTTTGATAGAAGCCGTTCTCGCCGGCGGGTTCGAGCCCGGACTTCTTCAATTGCTCCACTGTGTATGTTTCCGCTCTGCGCAGACCTGCGCTCCCGGTTTCGCGCCCTTCCATGTTGTCGTCTGCCAACACCTTCACATAGTTCCACCATGAAGACCCGTCGAATCGAGTCGTCGACGTCTGCCGCGCGCCAGCCGTCAGGGACAGGGCAATCGCGCCAATTAGAACGAACATTCGATGCAGCATTGGAAATGAACTCCTTTAGGTTTAGTCGAGATGAGCAGACTTTACTCCGTTCTTGGATTCCGAGGAAGAAGGGATTGCTTCAAACCTTGAAGAGCATTCATGAGATGTCGTTTAGTGACTTGCTGCCGGGAGCGCGGAGTTTCCTAGAGGCGGCAGGGGTTTTGTGTCGCGGATGCCGGAGGATTCGACCACCGTGTAGATTGCGTCGGCGGCGACGTTTTCCAGGGTTTCGAGTTTGCCGCTGGGCCAGCGGATTTCTACCGAGTCGATTTTTGTGGATTTGCCCAGGCCGAAATGGAGGCGGAGATCGTTTTGGGAGAGGTAGCTCGAGCCGCCGCGCACTTCGGCGATTTGGCGGACACCTGCAGCGTGGATGGTGACGCGGGCGCCGATGGCGGCGCGATTGCTTTTTGTGCCGACTAGTTTGAAGAGGACGCGGTGATCGGGGGAATTGTTCTGGTTGAGGAGGAGAGTGGGAGGTTCCCCGAGGTTGACGAGGACGACATCGATGTTGCCGGTGTTTAAGATGTCGCCGAAGGCTGCGCCGCGGCGGGATTTTAGAGGGAGGTCGGTTAGGCCGGCTTCTTTCCCGACTTCGTCGAAGGTGCCGTCGCGATTGTTGCGCTCGAGGAAAAGCGGCTGGCGGTAGTGCGGGCTGTTCTCCAACGAATCAATTTGCGGATAGACGTGGCCGCAGGCGATCAGGAGATCGAGCCATCCCGTGTTGGCCATATCGAAAAAGCTGGTGCCCCAGCAGACATGCTGATAACTCGGGCGGCCGACGCCGGAGGGCCAGCTTACGTCTTCGAAGCCGTTGGCGCCTGTGTTGTGCCAGAGGGCTTTGGGCTGCTCCTGAAACGTGGTGATGAAAAGGCTGAAGCGGCCGGAATGGTCGTAATCGGCGAAATCGACGCCCATGTTGCCGAGCTGCGTGCCATCGCCGCTGAGGGAAATTCCGGAGAGCATACCGACTTCGGAAAAAGTGCTGTTGCGATTGTTGTGATAGAGATAGTTGGGGACGGAATCGTTGGCGACTAAAAGGTCGGGCCAGCCGTCATTGTCGTAGTCGGACCACATGACGCCGAGGCCGTAGTAGCCGACCTGGTTGTGAACGCCGGCTTTCTGGGAGACTTCTTCGAAAGTGCCGTCGCCGCGGTTGTGGTAGAGGAGATCGCTTTCGCCTTCGAGGCCCCAGGGGCCGCACTGCACCTGGAGTCCTTTGTATAAGCAGAATTTGTTGCTGCCGGGGGCGGGCATGTGGTTGATGTCGACGTGGACATAGCGGGAGACGAAAAGGTCGACGTTACCGTCGCGATCGTAGTCGCCCCAAGCCGCGCCGGTGCTGAAGCCGCCTCCGCGGACGCCAGCTTTCTCCGTGACATCCTCGAATTTGCAGGCGCCGAGGTTGCGGTAGAGGACGTTGCCGCCGTAGCCGGTGACGAAAAGGTCGAGCTTGCCGTCGTTGTCGTAGTCGGCGACGGCGACGCCCATGCCCCAGCCGAGGCGGGTAAGGCCGGCTTGCTTGGTGATGTCTTTGAAAGTGCCATCGGGCTCTTGATGATAGAGAGTGACCAAGGGATCGCCGCCCTTTAGGTAGCGGTCGACGGAGGAGCCGTTGACGATGACGATGTCGAGGCGGCCGTCATCATCGCAATCGAAGAGGCCGACACCGCCGCTGATGGATTCGACGATGTAGCGCTTTTCTCCGGAGGAAATGTGCGAGACGGTGAGGCCGAGAGATTTGGCGACGTCGACGAATTTCGGGATGAGAGGAAAGCCGACGCGGTCGATTTTTGGAGCAGGCAATTTTGCGGAGGGTGGAAGGGGGACGGTGGCGCTTTGCGCGCTCGAGGCTTGCGGGTTTGCGGAACTCAAAATCACCAGGAGGGAAATGATAAGAGGAACCGAGAGCCGAGGGAGATAAGCGAGCATTGTTAGCATTCTAGCGCACTGGATATTGGGTCCCAAGGGAATGCCGCTCAGAGGGAGAGGCGCTTGCGTAGCGGGGCTGTAAAGCGATTGGAACGTGGCCCTGATATAATCCCGATACGATATATTCCCGCGCCCGGACAGGATCCGGTCCGTTAGGTTCTGAGTTGGGTAACGAAAAGCGAGCAGGGTTGTTGAGGCCGCCTGAATGACGCCAACGCACAAGAAGAAGTCTGGTCCGCTTCGAGAGAACAAGAAGGTCACACTCAAGACGGTGGCAAAGCATCTCGGCCTAGCGGCTGGGACGGTGTCTGCTGCGCTGAATAATTCTCCCGCGGCGCGCTCGATCCCCGAACACACGAAGAAGCGCATCCTCGCCGCGGCACAAGAGTTGAATTACCGGCCGGATTTTTTTGCGCGGACGCTGCGGATGAGGCGTACTTTCACAATCGGTGTAATTGCGGAGGAGATCGGCGACGCTTATGGCTCGCAAGTGATCAGCGGAATTGAGAAATACCTGGCTGCGAAAAATTATTTTTTTCTGACCGTGGTGCACCGGCACGATCCGAGGCTGTTGCAAACGTATTCGCAGATGCTGGAGGAACGAGGAGTCGAAGGCTTGATTACCGTGGACACATCCATTCAGGCGGAGCCTTCGCTGCCGACTGTCGCAGTCGCGGGACACCGGCAGATCGCCGGTGTGACGAATATTGTGTTGGACCACAAACGCGCGGTCCGGCTGGCGCTGGAACATCTGAAGGATTTGGGGCACGAAGAAATTGCGTTCGTGCAGGGACAAGTTTTCAGTTCCGACTCGGAGGACCGCTGGAATGCGATCTGCGAAGTGGCCGCAGAGTTGGGAATTCGAATCCGAACGGAGCTTACGATCCGGATAGAAAGCACGGATTCCACACCGGCAGTGGGCTTTCCCGTCACAAAGGAGTTGCTCTCGAGAAGAGCGCCATTCACGGCACTGTTTGCTTACAACGATATTTCCGCAATTGGGGCGATATGGGCGCTTCGGGAAGCGGGATTGCGCGTGCCGCAAGATGTGTCGGTGGTGGGATTTGATGATATTCCCGGGGCGGCTTTTGCTAATCCGGGGCTGACGACAGTGCGGCAACCGCTGCTGCGGATGGGAGAGATTGCGGCGCAAACGCTAGTGAGCCAGATCGAGGAGCACGGGGAGTATGTTCCGGAGATCGCCATCGAACCGGAGTTTGTGATACGTGATTCTACGGCGCGCGTGGCATTGCCGCGGACGGCGAGTTCGAGAGTCTAAGCGGCTTCTGGATTGCACTCTACTCCTCACGAATGGGAGAGAAATTCACTTAGAAGCATATGAAAGTGATGGACGCCGTTTTCGCGTTTGACGGAATAGCGGCCGCGGTCGTACGTCGACGAATTTAGCCCCCGCTGTACATTTCTGCAAAGCTCGATGTCTTCCTGCTGAACTTCATCGCTGAACGCGACGGCACGCTGGATGCGCTCGCGAACTTTTTCGGAATGGGCGTCGCGGAAAAACCATTCGAAGATAGTGAGCGTTTTGTCGTGCGATAGCGGGACGATCAAGTTGGTGGAAAGATTGTCCGGATAAATGTTGAGCATGAGATTTGGGAAAATCCAGAAATAGAGAGCTTCTTGAAGGCCAGTGCCCGGGGGATAGAAGCGTTCGCCGGCATCTTCTGGCTTCATGGCGCGAATGGGAGCGAACTGCTGCGAATAATAGCGATAGGTGTCCGTGCGATATTGGGAGTAGTCGATTTCGCGCATGAGTCCCGGGTGAGCGATAGGGATGTGGTAGCCCTCGAGATAGTTGTCGACGTAAACCTTCCAGTTGCAATCGATGACGTAGTCGCGGCGCTCGACTGATTGCAGGCCCGCGAATTGGAAGCCGCGAGCTTGCTCTGGAATTTTGCCGAGATAGGCGGGGAGCGGCTCGGCGTTCTGGTCGAAGTTGACGAAGATGAGCTGCTCCCAGGTTTCGAGACGCAAAGGGACCATGCCCATGGTGCTGCGGTCGAAGAACTCGACACCTTCGACGTCGGGTGTGCCGATCAGACGGCCATCGAGTGTGTAAGTCCAGCCATGATAGCCGCAGCGCAGAACATTTTTGCAGCCGCAGCCTTGTGCGATGGGGCCGGCGCGGTGGCGGCAGACGTTGCTGAAGGCGCGGAGCGTGCCTTGCTTGTCGCGAACGATGACGACAGGTTCGCCGATGACGTCGACTGTGAAAAAGGTTTCAGGATCGGCGATGGTGCGTTTTGCTCCGTTTTGTTCTCCGCACGGAGTATTGAGAGTGCCGACGAGTTGCCAGGTGCGACGGAAGATACGGGATTTTTCCGCGTCGAGGATGGCGGGGTCGGTGTAAAACTTCGACGCGAGCGTGTGGGCGCATTCGATTTGCTCATGGACGTCGAGATTGATGGGTTGAGTGGTCATGGGGGAAAGAAGAACACAGACTGAAGTCTGTGCCGCTTAAAACTTGCGGGTTTCCTGGCGGGACCAGCGCTCGACTACGATTTTGGATTCGGTGAAAAATTCGACGGCGTCGCGGCCCTGGCCGTGAAGGATGCCAAAGAAACTCTCTTTCCAGCCGCTGAAGGGGAAATACGCCATAGGCGCGGCGACGCCGATGTTTATGCCGATGTTGCCGGCGGGAGCCTCGTAGCGGAATTTGCGGGCGGCGGAGCCGCTTGTGGTGAAGAGAGAGGCCTGGTTGCCGTAAGGACTGCGGCGGAGGAAGTCCATGGCTTCGTCGATGGAATTGGCGTGAACGAGGCTTAAGACGGGGCCGAAGATTTCCGTGTTAGCCAGCTGGCTTGAAGCCGAAAGCCCATCCAGAACGGTGGGAGTGACGAAGTTGCCGGACTCGTGATTTGGGATTTTAGTTTTGCGGCCGTCCAGAATCGCTTTGGCGCCTTCGCCGACGCCGGCCGTGATTAAAGATTCGATGCGGTGCTTGCTGTCGGGGGAGATCACTGGGCCCATCTGGACGCCAGAGTCGAGGCCGTTACCGACTTTGATGTGTGATGCGGCGTGGGCGATGGAATCGCGGAAAGTTTTTTGGGCTTCGCCGATAGTGACCGCCACGCTTACGGCGAGGCAGCGCTGCCCAGCACAACCGAACGCGCTATCGCTGATGATTTGGGTGGCAAGTTCCATGTCAGCGTCGGGAAGAACGATAACGTGATTTTTTGCTCCGCCCTGGCATTGGGCGCGCTTACCAGAGGCGGCGGAGCGCGCATAAACATGCTTCGCCACAGGTGTGGAGCCGACAAAGCTGATAGCGCGGACTTGCGGATGATCGCAGAGCGCGTTGACGACCTCCTTGCCACCATTGACGAGATTGACGACGCCTTTGGGGAGGCCAGTTTTTTCGAGGAGCTCGAACGCACGGCACAGGCTGAGCGGGACGCGCTCCGAGGGCTTGATGATGAAGGTGTTGCCGCAGGCGATGGCGTAGGGAAGGAACCAGTAGGCGATCATCGCGGGGAAATTGAACGGAACGATGGCAGCGACGACGCCGAGCGGCTGGCGAATTTGCATTTCATCGACGCCGGGCGTGACGTCTTCGAGGTTGTAGCCCTGCATCATCATGGGGATGCCACAGGCGACTTCGACGTTTTCTATACCCCGGCGAAGTTCGGCTTTGGCTTCCCCAAACGTCTTGCCGTTTTCGAGAGTGATGAGGCGCGAGAGTTCATCGATGTGGTCTTCGAGCAGATTTTTGAATTTGAAGAGATATTGAACTCGTTCGCCAGGCGGAGTTCGGCGCCAAGCTGGAAAGGCGGAGGCGGCGGCTTGCACGGCGGCGTCAACTTCAGCGGCTGACGACATGGGAGTGCGGCCAAGAATCTCGGAAGTGGCAGGATTGGTAACGTCGAAGAATTCGGCTGTGGAGGGGCGGCGCCAACCGCCGTTGATGTAATTCTGCGGCTCGGTGACGTGGGTGGTTACAGCGGTGCTCATGATTTGCTCCTTGCTGACGCATCGCAAAGAAGATTTACGTCATGGTAGTTTATCAAGAAACGTTGGGTCTGAGACTTGAAACCTGCCTGCGAACCAACCAGCAATGTTCAGATCCGTTCCTTGGCGCCGCTCCAGACGTGGTAGGCGAGCCAAGCAATGGTGGCGAGCATGCCGAGCCATCCGAGGGCATGCATGGTGGTGCCGATTTGCTGATCCTTTGCGAGGAGTCCCCATTGCGTGAAAAGAATCGTCCAGGAAGAGAAGATAGAAAACGATCCAGGCGAAGCCGGCGCCGCGGGATACGGGTTTCCAACTGGGCAGTTCGTCATCAAACAATGACATAGGAAGAGATTAGCGCGGAAACGATGCCAGAGCTTCGTAGGCTGCCCCGAGGAGCGGAGCGGATTCGTTGAGCACGACGGAGACGGGGATATCACTCAACAGACCTTCGAATTTCCATTTGTCGCGGAAAGCTGCAAAGAAGGTGCCGTCCTTGATTTTCTCGATGATTTTGACGGCGATGCCGCCGGCGACGTAGACGCCGCCTAGGGCGAGAACTTTGAGAGCGAGATTCCCCGCCTCAGATCCATAAATCGCGGTCCAGAGATCGAGAGTCTCGGCGCAGACCGGACACTCTTTGGAAAGTCCAAGCCTGGTGATTTCGGGGGCGGGATCCATGCCAGGGTCCTCGAAGGAGTGATGCGTAACGTTGGGAGCGAGGAACTCGTGAATTGTGCGAAAACCGCGGCCGGAAAGAATAAGTTCCCAACTCACTTGTGGATAGCGGCGGCGCATGAAGCGCAGCAGCTCGATCTGCTGCTCGGTGTGCGGCGCGAAATCGGAATGTCCTCCTTCGGATGGCACCACTCGGTAGCGTGCACCGTCCCAAACGAGGATGGACTGGCCCAACCCGGTGCCGGCGGCGAGGAGGGCGCGCGTGCCACCGTATTCGGGTTTGCCAGGATTTAGAACGCAGAATTCTCCGGGGGCGAGATGCTCGATGCTGTGTCCGGTTGCGCCCAGGTCGTTCATCAGCACAACGTCGGGGAGGCTCAGCTCGCGCGCCAAGGTCGCCGCTTCGACGGTCCAGGGAAGATTCGTCGCGCGCACGCGATTGTTAATGACTGGACCAGCTACTCCAAAGCCAGCGGCGCGCACTCTTTCCGTTAGAAGATGTGGCGCCGCCTGGAGCGAGAATTCCCTAACAATCAAGTCGAATTGCGCAAAATCCTTGCTTGCAAAGCGCTGCTTGTAGACGGGCGTAAGCTTGCCGTCTTTTTCAGAGAAGAGCGCAAGATTGCACTTGGTGCCGCCAACGTCACCCGCAAGGATCACCGATTCCCCCCGTCCATCTGCCGTTCGCTATTGCTACCCGGACACGAACTCATGGGTTGTGCCACTTCTTACCGTCACGTTCGAGCAATAGATCCGATTCGCGCGGGCCCCAGCTTCCCGCGGGATACTCCGGGACCTTGGCGCTTCTCGCCGCTCCCCAAACGTCAAGAATGGGATCGACAAGCGCCCAGGCTGCTTCGACGTTGTCGCCGCGATCAAAGAGCGTGGCATCGCCGCGAAGACAATCGTTGACAAGGGTGGCGTATGCGCTGCGCGACGCCTCGCCGAAACCTTCCTTGTAGCTGAAGTTCATGTTTACATTTCCGATGCGCATCTCAGTTCCAGGGCGCTTTGCGCCAAAAGAGACCGAGATGCCCTCCTCGGGCTGGATGTTGAGGACGAGGCGGTTCGGTTCAATTTCGCGATCGCGGAAAACGATATGCGGGGCACAGCGGAATTGGATGACGATTTCCGTGCTGCGCTTGGCGATGCGCTTGCCAGTGCGCAGATAGAAGGGGACGCCAGCCCAGCGCCAATTGTCGATCAACAAGCGGGCGGTGACAAAGGTTTCGGTGCGGGAGGTCTGGCTTACTCCTGGCTCCTCGCGATACCCGGGCACGCGTTTGCCATCAATCTGGCCCGGCGCGTACTGCCCGCGGACGACAGATTGCGCGACCATCTCCAAATCAAACGGACGGATGGATTGCAAGACCTTGAGCTTTTCGTTTTGGACGGAGGTGGCGTCGAATGAGGCAGGCGGCTCGACGGCGACGAGCGAGGTGAGCTGCAGCACATGGCTTTGGATCATGTCGCGCAGCGCGCCTGTGGTTTCGTAGAAGCCGCCGCGGCGTTCGACCCCTAGGGTTTCCGCTGCCGTAATTTGGACACAATCGACGTAATTGCGGTTCCAAAGAGGCTCGAATATGCCGTTGCTGAAACGGAGGACGAGCAAATTCTGGACGGTGTCTTTGCCCAGGTAGTGGTCGATGCGGTAGACCTGACGTTCCTCGAACACGTTGAGAACGATCTTGTTGAGCTCCTTGGCCGTGGCGAGATCGCGACCGAATGGCTTTTCAATAATGATGCGCACCCAAGAGTTCGGGGAGGACGGGCGTGCGAGGCCTGCGCGGCCTAACTGCTCGACGATGTGAGGATAGACCTCTGGCGGGGTGGAAAGGTAGAAGAGACGGTTGCCACCAAGCTCTTTTTCGGCTTCGAGTTCCACGAGGCGCTTGCCGAGTTGGACGTAGGCCTGAGGGTCCGAGTAATCGCCGGAGTTGTAATAGAGGCAGGATGCAAAGTCTTCCCACTGTTTCGCGTCGACGGGTCCGAGTTCCGACATGGTTTTGGCGGCTTCGCCTGTGGTGGCGCGAAAATCTGGGTCACTCATGGGAGTGCGGGCGAAGCCCACGATGACGTAGCGAGAGCCGAGAGAATTGTGAGTGGCGAGGTCGAACATCGCCGGGATGACTTTGCGCTTGGCCAAGTCGCCGGACGCGCCAAACAACACCACGGAGCAGGGTTCTGCCGTGCCACCATAAAGACTTTTTGAACGGTTGGAATCTTCAGCCATTGGCCCCCTCGGCTCGGTTGCGCACCTCTGACGTGTTAACGCAGGCGCAGGAAACTATACCTCAACGCCATGATTTCTCAGCTCTGAACGCAATTGCTCCGCATTTTGATGGTGAATCACCTGCATCCCCAAACGGCGCGGACTTTCGAGGTTCAGCGGACGATCATCGATAAATATGCATTGCTCCGGCGGGCGTTGGGTGACCTCGAGAGCAATGCGAAAGATGGTTTCTTCGGGCTTGCGCGAACGCACGTAGCAAGAACTGAAGAAAACAACGAGATCGCGGCGCAGCTGGAACGCTTCGATGCGGTATTGATTGAGCTCCAAAGGCTCGTTGTTGATGGAACCGATGAAGTACTTGCCGGAGCGCGCGGCGTCAGCCAGGACCGCACGCACATCAGGATACTCTTTCGACTGCGCGAACATGAAGGCGGTGAATTCCTCGCGCGAAAAAGAGCGGGGGCGATAAAAAAGCGTGCGGTCGAGATATTCGTTCAGAGAAATCTGGCCGGAGTCGAAGGCGGGAAAGGAGAGGTCGTGCCGGTCTTGAAATTCTTCGTAGTCGAAATTGAAAGTGGTGGCGGCCTCACGGCGTGAATCACGGTCCCAGCCGTTGGTAAGAATGACTCCGCCGATGTCCCAGAACAAAGTCGTGATTGTCGCCAAAGGCGCGGCTCCTCCGCACGTAGTGCCGCTCGTGCCGTAAGGGCATCCATGATAAACGTTTCGGGCCAGGAAAACACGTAAATGGCATGTTTCAAACGGTTCAAATCAAAGATACGGCTCGAACCAGAGGACGCCACTGCTATCGCAGATGCCGAGGATTGTCTTTCCCGCCGACGTGCAGTTCCACTCGCGAGCCATCCGACAATTCGAGAGCGTTTGTCAGACCTTTGGGGTTGGGTTAGGAGTCGGAGTTGGAGTCGGGGTCGAGTTTGGCTTTGGAGTCTGGACTTCTGCCTTGGGCTGGATGGACATTAACTCAACTTCGAAGACGAGAGTTGCATTGGGACCGATACCGCCGCCAGGGCCGCCGCGCGCGCCATAAGCAAGCTCTGAGGGAATAAAGAGCTGCCACTTCGAGCCCACCGGCATGAGTTGAAGCGCCTCGGTCCAGCCCTTGATGACTCCACTCACCGGAAACGTAGCAGGCTGGCCGCGCTTGTAAGAACTGTCGAATTCCGTATTATCGAGGAGAGTGCCTTTGTAGTTGCAGACGACGGTGTCGGTGGCAGTGGGTTTGGGACCTGTTCCTTCCGTCAGGATTTTATATTGCAGGCCACTCGGAAGAGTCACGATGCCTTCTTTCGCCTTGTTTTCGGCCAAGAATGCTTCGCCTATTTTTTTATTGGCATCTCCCTCCACCACCATCTTCTCTTGTTGTTTTTTACGCAAATCGGCTTGGAGGGCGATCATGGTGGCTTTGGCTTCGTCGTCCGTCAAAAGTGGCTTGCTGCCTGCTAATCCATCTTTCAAGCCTCGCAGGAGAATATTCGGGTCAATGTCAACCGAATCCTTGTGCATGCTCTTGCCGATATTCAGGCCAATGGCGTAGCTGGCTTTGTCTTTTTGCGTTTTGAGCGTCAGAACGGCCGGTTTCTTGGCTGCAGTGGAACCGGGCTTGGCCGCAGGGGGCTTGGGGGTTGGCTTTGTTGTCGGAGTTTGTGGATTACTTGCAGGGGGTGTTTGCTGTGCTTGAGCATAGCCCAGCACGATGGTTCCGGCCGCAACCGCTGTTATAGCTAAAGTGGATAATTTTCGCATGGTTGTATTGTCACACTGGTTCGACCTCTCCGCAAATCACGATTCTTCGCTTGGACGTACGAGTGGTCAATGAACCGCCTTCGAACACTCTGGAGAAGTTTGTTCTTCGAGGTGGTGCACACTGAGTTCCAAATTACCCTCTCTCTATCGTGAAACTTTAGCCTGAAAGCCGCGCGTCTCCTTTCCTTGGGCTGTATCAAATTGAACAGACAGACTTTTTCTTGTTGCTTACACTCAAGGCCCGGGAGGGGTCTAGACTTCGCATCGCGAAGCGCCTTGCCCGGACGTGGAGGAACTTTTGAAGCGCGTGAACCAGAAAGAATCCCCCCTTGGGGACTTCTCTTCCGGAGCTTGCCTGGGCGGCGAGGTCTCGAGCTATCGGGATAAGCAGAACATCTACACGCAAGGTGAGCCTGCCGAGTCGCTTTTCTACATTCATAAAGGAGCGGTACGGCTCTCGACTCGAAGGAACAACCGGCCAGCGGCGGTTACTGCAATCCTGGGAGTGGGCGATTTTTTTGGCGAGCTTTGCCTCGCAGACTATCCTGTTCGTATGTGCACGGCCGTCGCGTTGACCGCGAGTTCCATCCGAACCATAAAAAAGGCAAAGATGCTCCAGATGCTTCGCAAAAAGAATAAGACTTCAATTTCTCTGGTGGCTCATCTATTGTCCAACATCAAAAACTATCGCGATCACGTGGCTGACTTGTTGACCTGCTCTGCGGAACAACGGCTGGCCCACGTTCTTTTGCGTCTCGCGCACCTTGGCAAAAACGGTCGGACGTGCGTTGAGATTCCCCTCCTAAGCGACAAAGTTCTGTCGGAAATGGTAGGGACCACGCGTTCAAGAATCAACGGGTTCATGAATGGATTCAGGAAGCAGGGATTCATTAGCTACGATCCGGGAATAGAAGTGCACCCGTCACTGCGCAAAGCTCTCGGGGCAAGATAAGAATCACATGTACGTGCCGCATTAAGATTCCTTCGATTGTGTGAAATCAGTTTCGATTTCCAAAACCGTGAGTGTTGCCGCACTTGGCACATCGTGTGGGTGACTCCGTGTTGTCCACGCGGTGCTTTACTGGCGGCAAAGCCAGCAGGTAGGCGAATATGGCCTTAAGGTCTGCGTCTGTTAAATTGCGATAGAAATGCCACGGCATTGCTGAAAATATAGGTCGCGCTCCCGCTCTTCCAGTTTTAACTACTTTCAGAAATAGAGTCTCATCGTAGTAACCGATGCCAGACGGATCAGGAGTCAGATTGGAGCTTGCAGCGGCCTGATCTCCGTGGCGAAAAACCGTCCCGCCCGCAAATTCTAGTCCATGTATAAACCCACCTTCATTGGCCGGCGTGTGGCAAGTCTCGCAGCCAGCGAGCCTTACAAGATGTGCTCCCCGCGTAACCATGGCTGATGTCTTGGTAAGGCGAATCCAATCCATCGCGATGGTTGGTGGATGTTTTCCTGGCACGTACTTAGCCATCTTGGGCAACTGCTTCCTGACAGGCGGGATGGAGCGTAGGTACAGCACGATGGAATGTATTTCGTCATCGCCTAAGCTGTGAAAATAGCGGGAGGGCATCTCGGGATTCAACAATCTTCCATTTTTCCCGACACCGTCCTTAATAGCTCTGACAATTTCCTCGTCACTCCAGTTCCCGATTCCCGTAGCCGCGTCCGGGGTTATGTTGGGAGCAATGATTTGGTTTGGGCTGCCTTCACCTCCTAAGATGCGTCCACTACCGACCCGTCCCTCGGGGATTGGCCAACCCGGCTTTGAAAAGTCACGCTCCGAATGGCACTCGAAGCATATCGTCACGGATTCAACGAGGTAACGCCCCTGCTCCAAGGTGGCACTTCTGTCGGACCCTCCGGCAGCATGAGGGGCGATGGTCGGGGCGATCCAGGCCGCAGCTCCGATAACAATACTAAGAAAAGCGAGAGTCCGTTTCGTGTCCATTGGCATTCGGTCAAAACTTCATTCATCTTTACGCTGTGCCGTAGGAGGCGAGGCGGTCTTTGAGCGCGCCTATGAACGCACTAACACCTCTCACTTCTTGCGCATCCAAATGCCCCAGGTGATCGGTCCGGCTTCCTCATCGGTGATCGGACGGCCCGCCAGCTTGAGGGCCAACTTTATCTGACCGTGGTGGTAGCCCTCGTGCCACAGCATGTGCTGCAGCATCAGGATCGGGTGATCGTAGTGAAGCTCCATGTCCCGGCCTTCCTCGACCCTGCTCTTTACCGCGTCCCGCACTGCCTTGGCGCTGTCGTTCAGCATCTGCGCAATCCGGCCAGCGTCACGCTCGGCCGCCCACTCTTCCTCGGGCAGCTTTCTGGCGAACTCCGGGGCGTCCTCGAAGACCAGCACAAGTCGTCCATAGTGGATGTGTGTGAACAGTTGAGCGATGGATGGGCTGCCCTCTATCGTCCTGACCTCCAGCCCGCCCTCCGGGAGGGCGCGGAGCAGGTTGACCAAAATAGTGTTGTTCCGGTCCCAGGAATCCAGCAGAGCCTCAAGCAAGCGTTGGTCTTGCGCGTCCGGCATATCCCCACCGATTCGGTTTTGACGACCGGCAAAGTCTTTCGCCAGTCCACCAAGTGAGATTCTATACCAACTGTGAATGGGTCTAAGCCTCGTAAGTTCCGAGTGACCCGCGATCCGCGAGTGATTCGGATTGCTTGACACAACTGCGTTTTTTCACTACCTATTTGTGTCGGCGTGAGGCACATCCCATTCAACAGCGATGACGTCAATTTCTGTATATGTCTGAAGTCTAGTATTGACTTCTAATGAAAATAGGCGCGTAGTCTGTCGCACGAAGCGGGACGCGCCGTGCTGAAACACGAACACGCCCCTGTACTCTTATGAGAGTTCTTACTGTTATAGGTCTCTGTTGTTTCCTCGGCGCCGCAATGATTTCGCCAGAATCAGGCACGAGCCATGCTGCGGGCGGATCAAGCCCCCCACAAGTGGACGTGGAGTACAGATTTCAAGAAGGCATCAGTCTGCATGAGCCTGTCGTGGTGATATTTTCCGTTCATAACGGCCTGTCTCAGCCAATTACGTTGACCCTTGGTGCGCAAAGTCGGCAATACTTTCAGTTCTCATTGACGACCGCTAAGGGGTATACACTCCAAAGCTACCGGAACCCTGGAGAGGATGCGGACGTAGTCACAGTCGGATCGGGCAAAGTAGAAGTGGTTCCTGGTGGCGGCTACGAGCAGCCGCTCTTGGTGAATCAGTGGTTCCAATTCGATACACCGGGGATTTATTATTTGACGAGTAAATTAGCCACGGGCATACAGGTCGCGGGGGACGCGAATATTCAGCCGCAGGGCCGAACTATTCGGTTGGTTATAAAGCCGAGAGACGCTGCGCGTCTTGAGAAAGTCTGTAGCGAACTTGCAAAGCAGGTGCTCGCCGCAAAGGACGTGGAACAAGAGACAGAGCCCGCGCTTAAGCTAAGCTACATCGACGATCCCATTGCTGTTCCGTACATGGCATATGTTCTGTCCCATCGAATGTTCAACGATCAATTGATTGTCCGCGGGTTGGAAAGAATGGGCGACGAAGCCGCTGTCGAAGTGCTGCTTTCCGAGCTAGGCGATGACTATGGCGACATTGGAGTCTTGGCTAGGCGCGCGCTGATACGGATGCAGCACCGGATTTCTAATCCCAATCTCAAAGAAACGGTGAGACGCGCATTGGAGCAGGAACCTCCGCCAGCCTCCCAATAAGTGAAGCCCCCATCAGAGGAGAACGCCATTGGATCGCGGATGGCATCTTGGGAAGAGGATTTTATTCTCCTCCCATTCTAGTTTTGAAAGAGGATTGTTATGTGGATCGCCAAAGGAACATTGCTCGCCCTGTGGCTGTTTGGGTTCGGCACGATGGCCTGGCTCTACTTTACGCTGTACCGCAACCTGCCGCCCCACTCCGCCATAGATTTAAGGATCATCACCGCACTTACGATACAGAATCCGTTGTGGTGGGCCGCTCTTGTACTCAGCTTTGTTCTCGGGTTTGGTGTTGCCCGTTCATGGTCAGGCCCGCCTGGTTTGTGGATCGCACTGTTTGTAACAGGCTTGATACCGGCAGGATTCCTCACGCTGTTCCTCGTCCTCGTCTACAAGTTGAAGCAGATCGGAGCACGGACGTGAAATCGGGAATTGTGGCAGTGCTGTGCATCGCGTCCGCAATACGGAGTTCCGGCCAGACAGTGCCGGTCGTGGTTACTTGGGAATATCGCGGCAGGACGGAGCCGTTTGTCGTACACATCACGAACAATTCAGGCAAGGACATCGTTGGGTTCGTCATAGGGGATCGCCGGAAACTACCGGACGGCACTGTGGACAAATCTAATTACGGCGCAAATATGAGCGATATGATGCTCGTCGAGGCATACGCACAACTCTCGAAAGACCCGGCAGGCGGGTGGCCGACCCATGAAACCGCGAGATGATATTCGGGTGCCGCATCCCTTGTGGTTTTCAAGGGTGCGGGTTTTGACTTTTCCGTGACCAGCCAATGTCCCAGCCCTCGCACCCTCCGTCAACTCGCACCAAACACACGACTTGTAGTTTATCCTTGACAACCAGTACCAATATGTTATACTCCTTGAGATGATTCGGGCACCGGGCCTGTCTCTGCCCCCCGCAACTCATGTATCCCCATCGCGCGGTCCTTGAAATTCCGTCAAAATCTTCAGTCCCTCCTGGGTTACCAGTTTATAAAATCCGCACCCTCCCAACCCCTTCAAAATCAACACTTCTACAAATGTTGATTCCACTCTACTTCAACTCCCCCAGAATCAACACTTACAAAAAACCAGGGAGGGGGTCCCTCCTTCCCGATCCAAAGTTTTGCAACTCGTCACTACCCACGCCTCGCTATCGTTCGCTCGCCGCTCATCACTCGCTACTCGCCACGGTTCCCGTAACTTCTTTCTTTGCCACTCTTACGGGCCACTCGCAACTCACTGAAAACCCATCCGCTTTAAGTCCTTTGCTTGCCACTCTTACGGGCCACGTCAAACCTAACCCCTGTGTTTGCCACTCTTACAAAAAACAGGGGGGTACATCCTTCAAGCCAAAGGTTTTTCAATTTCCGATTGTTCGACGTGCATCGGGGTTTATCGTGCTCCGTGCCTTCGCAGGGCTCACTTCGTCCCCGACCTCTCAGCTTTCGACAGCCAACCTCCTTCTGCTACCATGCCCTCCGCATTCAGGAGCTACCGATGCCCAAGACCTTAGTTTCCACACTTCTCCGCGCCATCGTTCTCGCGTCGCTTACCGCCTCCGCTCTCTCGGCCCAAACCACATCTTCCTCATCCCCACTCCGCGTCGGCATTGCCGGGCTCGTCCACGGCCACGTCGGCGGCTTTCTCCAGCAGAACCAGCACCGCGCCGACCTTCAAATCGTGGGCGTCGCGGAAGCCGATCACGAACTCGCGGCGCGCTACGAGTCCAAATTTAGTCTGCCGCACGACATCTTCTATTCCAGCGTCGACGAGATGCTCGATCGGACCAAGCCGCAAGCCGTTCTCGTCTACACCAATACGTTTGATCATCGCAGCGTGGTCGAGGCCTGCGCCCGTCATGGCGTCCCCGTTATGATGGAGAAGCCACTGGCCGTGAGCCTCGAGGACGCCCGCGCGATGCAATCCGCCGCGCAGCGCGCAAAAATCCCCGTCCTTGTGAACTATGAAACGACGTGGTACCGCAGCAATCGTGCCGCGTACGATCTTGTCCGCGAAAACGCCATCGGCGAAATTCGCAAAGTCGTGGTTCACGAAGGCCATCAAGGTCCCAAGGAAATCAACGTCGAGCCTTGGTTCCTCTCCTGGCTAACCGATCCAAAACTCAACGGTGCGGGCGCGCTCTTCGATTTTGGATGTTACGGAGCCGATCTAATGACCTGGCTTATGGACAACCGCAGGCCGGATACCGTCACCGCGGTCACGCAGCGAATCAAGCCTGATGTCTATCCGCGCGTCGATGACGAAGCCACAATTGTCCTGACCTATCCAAAGGCCCAGGCGATTCTGCAGGCTTCCTGGAATTGGCCCTTTTCCCGAAAAGACATGGAAGTCTACGGTCAGACCGGCTATGCAATCACCGTCGAACGCGAATCAGTCCGCGTGCGCCTGCACGGACAGGAAGAGCAACTTCGCCATGCCAACCCCCTCGAGGATCGAGAGAGCGGTTCGGTCAACTATTTGCGAGCAGTGGTTCTCGGGGGCATGCAGCCGCAGGGGTTAACCTCGCTCGAAACAAACATGATTGTTACGGAAATTTTGGACGCCGCGCGGCAATCCGCTGCGACAGGGAAGACAATTCATCTGGGGGATACGCGCTGAACGAGCGATACGGAGGGCATGTTTTGATGGTCCTGGCCTTAGGCAAAGACGAATCAATTCGTGCTGACGCGCCTTTTATTTTGCATGGACCGGACTGTCGAGCACATCCCGCACCTTCTGGACAAGCGCCGCCGGCGTAAAGGGTTTTTGAAGAAAAGCCACGCCTGGCTCCAGAATCCCGCCTTGTGCCAGGACGTTGTCTGTGTAACCCGACATATACAGCACGCGCGTATCGGGATGTTGCTTGGTGATGTGCTTCGCGAGTTCGCGCCCACTGGTTCCCGGAATAATAATGTCCGTCAAGAGAAGATGAATGGCTCCCGCGTGTTTTTCGGAGAAGCGCTCCGCCGCCGACGCATCCTGGGCCAAAAGAACCTGATAACCGTTGGCGCTTAGGATCATGCTGGTGAGTTCCCGTACCCCCTCGTCGTCTTCGACCAACAGGACCGTTTCACTGCCTTTGCGCGCAACGGGAGGCGCAACCACCACTCCTTTGCTCTCGACTTGCTCCGCGACTCGCGGCAGGTACACCTTGAATGTGGTTCCCATGCCGGGTTCGCTATACACCCAAATGTATCCGCCGCTTTGCTTCACGATGCCATACACAGTAGAGAGTCCCAGGCCCGTTCCGCGCCCGCTCTCTTTCGTCGTGAAAAAAGGCTCGAAAATATGAGCCATAGTTTCCCGGCTCATGCCCATCCCCGTATCCGATACGGCC
>Ga0210402_10001816_pt1 | contig 21559 bp, 22 predicted proteins | sample IncBWC7MmetaG_FD_161055 | JGI IMG/M metagenome (GOLD analysis project Ga0210402, IMG submission 161055) | Forest soil microbial communities from Barre Woods Harvard Forest LTER site, Petersham, Massachusetts, United States - Inc-BW-C-7-M | ecosystem: Environmental > Terrestrial > Soil >... | reverse complement strand
GAAATGATCGGTGCGCGCAGGCGTCAGCCGCTCGGACAGAAGGCTGCCCAGCCCGGTGGAGAGAATGATGCTGAAAAGTCCTATGCTGAGCGCATAGACGGGATGGCCGAGAAACACGGAAACGCGCTGGATCAGGCCGATCTCCGCGAACATGAAGCCGAGGCCGATCAGCAGAAAATAGCCGCTGCCGATCAGCGCCAATCGCCGTTCGGCCTGGCGAACGGCGGACCGCGTCGGCAGGACGACGACGAATACGACCACGATGGCCGACAGGAAAATGACCAGGAAAAGCGTGGCGACGGCGATCAGGTTGCCGTTCCAGCCGGATCCCGAATCGAGAGCCTTGCCGTCTCGCCATTCGCGTAATGCGAAGTAGATGTCGCTCGGGTGGGTAAACCGAAGCTGATTGAAAAAGAACGGCCTGGCGTCGGTCGGCGGCGACACGTCGAGGAAGTGAAGCGCTGCCCGCGCATTCAGGTCCTGCAGATTTGGCGCCGTGAGCATGTCGAGGATGACCGGATCCGTGGCCGGCCGGTCGGGGCTCGCGAGCACGGTGAAGTGCAATTTGTCGGCGGTTTCCTGCAGTATCTGCAGGTCGGATCGGGCGAATGGCGCGCGCGACACGATGGCGGTGGCGAGATTGCCGATCCCCGCGACGTAGATGTGATCGCTTGGACGATCGACGCCGAGTTCCATCAAGGCGGCGACGGCCAGGCTGACGACGCGGCCGAGCTCGACCGTCGAGCGTGGCGAGTGCCAGCGGGATACGGTGAACAGGCCGTTCGGAGCGAGCGCGGAGAGAAATGTCTTCCAGCCCTCGACGGTATAGAGCCCGTTCTCCGAGAGCGAGAAGGCGCCGGCACCCGTGGCGGCCCATGTGTCGACCATGCTCATTTCGATCAGGTCGAATTTCTCCTGGGTCCTCGCGAACCAGCTCCGGCCGTCGTCGACCACGAAGCGCGTTCCCGGGAGGTCGGCGATGCCGGCGTAGGCGCGCAACTTGGCCGGATCCGTGAGGAGGTCAATGAAGATGGGATTGAGCTCGACGCCGGTAATGTCGCGGAACCCGAACAGGGAGGCCGACAACATATCGCGCCCGCTGCCGACCCCGATGACGGCCGAACGCCCGCTGTGGCGGGCGTAGTAGGCGAGATTGGTCACGTCGTAGCGCAGGAAATCGAGGCGGCCGGGCGCGTCGGAGTACTTAGGCATCCATGTTCCGGCCATCCCGTCGATGGTCAATTCGCGTTGCTCGAGCGCGATATGGCCCGGCGTCGCCGGCGAGGGGCCCCAGAGAAACGGAGGGCCTATGGTGGGGTTCGTCGCAGCGATACGGGAAAACGAATTCCACTTGATGTCGTAGATGCTGCTGAGCGGGTCGAGCCTGTCGAACTTGATCACGATGGGCTGCAGGCCGGAATCGGTCACGGCATTTACGCCGGCAAGCGCCGCCAGGTAGACGGCGACGAAACCCGGTTTCCCGAGAATGCGCCAGTTCAGAACGGGGCCGACCGGTACCGGCTCGGAGGCGGCACGGCCAAAGCACCAGGCAGCGACCGCGGCCAGGGCCGCCGTCATGAACATGGCGGACGATGCGTCCATCCATGTCAGCAGAGCCAGCGATGCGAGGCAGCCGGTCGCGGCGCCGAGCAGGTCGACGCCATAGGTGATGCCGACCGGCAAGCCGCTGCGTGTCAGGGCGAGCGACACCGCAATGCCACCGATCGTGAACGGTGCCGCGAGCAGCACAATGGCCTTGAACCAGAGCACGACGTAGGTCGCCCATGCCAGGTTTGGCAGGGGAGAGGCGAGCTGCAGGACAAAACAGGCGGCGATGCACAGCGCGAAGCCCGTCGATATCTTCGACAGGAAGGCGTTGACGTTCCCCGGATTCACATGATCGAGCTTGTAATAGACGATCAGAGCGCCGCCGGTGAGCCCCAGCATGGCCATGCTGATCGAGAAGAACGCCATGTAGTAGAGCGAAACAACGGAAAGGATGCGCGTCTGGACGATCTGAATCATCAGGACGGACATGCATAGGAGAAAGACACCTGACAAGAATGCGAACGCATCACGATTTATACGTGTCATGGCAAATTGATCCTGCTGGGATTGTAGTATCGATATGGTCCTGAAAGGCGCTGATGCTTGCCGACTATTCGGTGGTGGCCGACCCTGCGGCGAGGCGGCAGGCGGCGGTTGGTAGGCCCGGCAGGATTCGAACCTGCGACATAACCGTTATGAGCGGCTCGTTCTAACCACTGAACTACGGGCCCCCCGGGGCAAGGCCCGCGTTCTACACCTATTCCGCGGGCGGGACGAACATATAGCCGATGCCGCGCACGGTGCGAATCACCGTCGGCTTGTCGGGCGTGGGCTCGATCTTGCGCCGGATGCGCGTGATGCGGAGATCGATCGCGCGGTCGAACGGATCGCGGCTTCGGTGGCTGGTGGTCTCCAGCAGCCAGTCGCGCGACAACGGCCGGTTGGGGTTCTCGGCGAAGGTCTTCAGGATGTCGAACTCGCCCGAGGTCAGCGCCACGTCCTTGCCGACCGGATCGAGCAGCTGGCGCTTGGGCAGGTCGAGCGTGTACTGGCCCATGCGGATCCGCTCGAGGAGGGACGGCGTCGCCTTGTTGACCGAGCGGCGCAGCACGCTCTTGCAGCGCGCCAGAAGCTCGCGCGGCTCGTAAGGTTTGGCGACGTAGTCGTCGGCGCCGCTTTCCAGCCCCAGCACCTTGTCCACCGAATCGCCGGCGGCCGTCAGCATGATGATGCCGACCTTGGTGTTGCTCTCGCGCAGCCAGCGGGCCAGCGCGAAGCCGTCCTCCTGGCCGGGCAGCTGCACGTCGAGCAGCACCAGATCGGGCATCGAGCGCGAGATCTGGCGCCGCATCTGCGCGCCGTTCTCCACGGCGATGACCCTGAGGTCGTGATTCATCAGATAGGTCTCGGCCGCCTTGCGTTGGAAAGCGTCGTCCTCGACCAGCAGAACAGAGGGTTGCAACATGACTTGATCCAAAATGAATGTTTCTCTAATCCAGACAAAATAGCATGATTTCTCAATGAGATATAGCTGCTTCTTGATATATTTGATACACTTGGTGCCGGCAGCGGCCCCGGGGCTCATCACATGACACCTCCATCTCTTGATCCGCGACCCGCTACCGGCTCCAGCCCTGGTGCCGCAGGGCCTCGTCCGAGGGGCGATGTCAGTCGCTTCGGCTGAACCTTCCGGCCAACCGGCGGCACCCGCCCTGACGGCGCGCCAGGAGGCCTTCGTCCGCGCCGAACTCATCCGGCGCCTGTTCGAGGGCTCGGCGCAGTCGCGCTACTTCTCGTTCGTGCTGTGGCCGGTGATCGCCGCCATCTACTGGCGCCAGATCGATTTGCTCGAGCTCGCACCGCCGTTCGCCGTCCATATCGTCGTCACCATCGGCTTCGACATCCTGCGGCGCGCCTTCAACCGCGCCCATCCGTCCGACGAGGAGGTGATCCGCTGGGGCTGGTGGTTCGCCGGCCTGTCGTTCCTCGCCGGCGCCTGCTGGGGCACGGCGGGCTATATCCTGGCCTCCAAGGACTACGAGCTGCAGCGCATGCTGCTGGGCCTCGTGCTGCTGGCCACCATCACCACGGCGGTGCCCATCCGCTCGGCCCACCCGCCCACCTTCTACACCTTCGCCGCCGCCACCACCGCGCCGCTGCTGTTCGTGCTGCTGACCGCCTCCGATCCATTCTACCAGCTCGTCGGCATCGCCGGCGGCGCCTATGTCGGCCATCTCATGGCCTATGTGCGCGACGTCCATCGCTGGCAGTACGACAACATTGCGCTGGCCTACCAGAAGGAGGATCTCGCCCGCCGCCTGCAGATCGCCTACGACGAGGCGCGGTTCGCGCGCGATTCGGCGATCGATGCGCAGCGCGACGCCGAAAGCGCCAACCAGGCCAAGTCGACCTTCCTGGCCACCGTGAGCCACGAGATCCGCACGCCGATGAACGGCGTCTTGGGCATGATCGACGTGCTGGAGCGCTCGCCGCTCTCGGTCGAGCAGCGCGAGGCGCTGGGCACGGTGCGCTACTCGGCGTCGACCTTGCTCAGGATCATCGACGACATCCTCGACTTCTCCAAGATCGAGGCGGGCCGCCTCGACCTCGAAAGCATCGAGTTGTCCACCGTCGAGCTGATCGAGGGCGTCGCCGAGACCCTGGCGCCGCAGGCCGCCGCCAAAGGCCTGAAGCTTGCCGCCTATGTCGCGGCCGGCGTGCCCGAGCGCGTGACCGGCGATCCGCTCCGCCTGCAGCAGATCCTGTTCAACCTGCTGGGCAACGCCATCAAGTTCACCGAGACCGGATCGGTGCGGCTGTCGCTCGAGCGGGCCGGCGACCAGGCGCTCTGCATCAAGGTCGCCGACACCGGCATCGGCCTCAGCCGCGAGCAGCAGAGCCGCCTGTTCCAGCCCTTCGTGCAGGCCGACAGCTCGACCACGCGCCGCTTCGGCGGCACCGGCCTCGGCCTTTCCATCGTGCGCCGTCTCGCCGAGGCCATGCAGGGCGGCGTCGAAGTCCTGAGCGAGCCGGGCAAGGGCGCGACCTTCATCGTCACTGTTCGTCTGGTCGAGGCGTCGCCCGCCGCGCCGCGCGGGGAGCTGGCCCTGCAGGGATTGCGGCTCGGCTTGGCCTTGCCCGAGGCCGACGAGGCCCAGGCCATCGCGCGTTATCTCGAGGATGCCGGGGCGCGGGTGACGTTGGCCGACCCGGGGGCCGGCTTCACCGGCATCCGGATCGACGGCCTCGACGGCGACCTCCGGCTGTCGGACGGGCCGGCCACAGCGGAGGCGGCGGCGCTCGGCCTGCCGCGGCCGTGGCGGCGCGATGCCCTGATCCGCGCCGTGGCCCGCGCGGCCGGCCGCACGCCCGTCGTTGCCGCCGCGCCGGCCGCGGCGCGCGAAGCGGCGCCGCTCAACGGCCGCGTGCTGGTGGTGGACGACAACTCGGTCAACCGCAAGATCCTGGCGCGCCAGCTCGAGCTCGCTGGCGCCTCGACCGATTCGGCGGCCGGTGGCGAGGAGGCGCTCGAGCTGTGGCGCAAGGGCGGCTACGACCTCGTGCTGGCCGACCTGCAGATGCCGACCATGGACGGCTTCGAGCTGGCGCGGCGCATTCGCCAGAGCGAGGCGGCCGAGCGGCGGGTGCGCACGCCCATCCTGGCGGTCACCGCCAGTGCGCTCGAGGAACAGGAACAGAAGAGTCGCGCCGCGGGCATGGACGGCTTCATCACCAAGCCGATCGGCATCGAGCAGCTCAAGGCCACCCTCGATGTCTGGCTGAAGGACACTGCTGAATGACCGACGCCTACGATCGCGACAAGCTCGTCGAACTGTTCGGCGACGATCCCGCCACCCTGGCCGAGGTCGAGCGCGAGTTCCTCGAGACGGCCCGTACGGCGGAGCGCGAGATCAAGGAAACTGACGACTTCACCGCCATCGCGCGCGCGGCCCATCGCCTGAAAGGCGCCTCGGGCATGATCGGCGCGACCTCGCTGCGCCAGATCGCCGAGGCGGTCGAGCGCGCCGCCAAGGCCGAGGATCTGCCGACGGTGCGCCGCCTGCGCGAGATGTTCAGCCACGAAGTGCGCCGGTTCGCCGAGCAGGCCGGCATCGCGGTCGAGTAGGTAGCGCTCAATATCCCTCCCCATCGTGAAACGATGGGGAGGTGGCGGCGTCTTACGCCGACGGAGGGGTCATGAGCCGCAGTATCGGTGTTGCCCACGACCCCTCCGTCGGCCTATGAGGCCGACACCTCCCCACGCGACGCGTGGGGAGGAAGGTCATCCGCTCGATCAGCGCGGCCTGAGCTTGATCGTCGCCGAATAGGACAGCAGCTTCCGCCCATCCTGCTCCAGAAGGCCGCGCAGGAAGGCGAGCGACTTGCCGTGCCGCGGCACCTCGACCCGGGTCGTGAGCGGCGCCGTGGCATCGCCCGCGGCCAGAAATTCGGCGGCGAAGGCTACCGTGCTCGGCGCCATGCCGGTCGTCAGGCCCGCGGCCCGGGTCACCGCCGAATCGGCGAAGCTCATCATATAGCCGCCATGCAGCACGCCGCCCGAGTTGCACATGTGCGGCAGCGTCGGCTGGACGAGCGAGGCGCCGTCGTTCTCCTTGCGGGCGTAGGACGGTCCGATATGGCGGGAATAGAGGCTGGCATTGGCCAAAAGCTCGAAATCCGCCGGCACGATCTGGGGCGCGGCCTGGATCAGGACAGGGGCCGCCTCGTCCTTGCGCGCCATCGCCTTGCTGCGCGCCACGTGGCGGCACACGCCGGACCAGAGCGCGACGGTGCGGCCTTCCTGCGTGATGCTGCCGCGTGCAAAGGCGAGGCGCCCCGTCACCTTCAGCGGCTCGCCGCGCGCTTCGAGTGGCGGGCCGACCCTGCCGGCGTCCAGGAATTCGACGGCGATGCTCACGGTCATGGCGAAGACGCTGTTGGTGCCGCCATCGGCGGCGCGGCCGGCCACCAGGCAGAGCGCATAGTCGGCGAAGGCGAGCGTGGCGCCACCATGCACACCGCCGGCATAGTTGCCGTGCCGGGGATGCGTCGGCAGCACGCAATGCACGTCGCCCGCCTGGCGCGCGTCGCCGGCGATGCGGAAATAGAACGGGCCGACATGTTCCTCGAACGGGTCGGGCGGCGTGAACACCGAATAGCGGCCGAGATCGATGGGCAGTGTGTCGGGCATCCGGGGTTCGCTCTTGTGAAGCTTCGTGACGGGGTCTTAATAGAAGAAATCCCCCCGACCACAAAGGGCCACGGAGCGAAACGTCATGGCGTCAGCCGCGCACAAGGTCGATATCTCCTGGGATCGCCGCCCGGCCGGCGTCGTGGCGCATGTCGTCTTTGACAACGCGAAGCGACTGAATGTGCTCAATCCGCCGGCGCTTCTGGACCTCACCGAAGCCTTCCAGTCGCTCGCTCGGGAAGACGATCTGCGTGTCATCGTGTTTTCCGGCGCCGGCGGAAAGGCCTTCATCGGCGGCGCCGACATCAACCACATGGTGACGATGAAGACCTCCGAGGACGGCCGTCGCTTCATCACCATGGTTCACAAGCTTTGCCAGTCGATTCGCGATTGTCCCGTGCCGGTCATCTGTCGCGCCGAAGGCTACGCGCTGGGCGCCGGCCTCGAAGTAGCGGTGGCCTGCGACCTGCGCATCGCCGCCGACAATGCCCATTTCGGCATGCCCGAGGTCAACGTGGGTGTCCCGTCGGTGGTCGAGGCGGCGCTGCTGCCGCGCCTGATCGGCTGGGGCCGCACGTCGCGCCTGCTGCTGACCGGCGAAACCATCGACGCCGCCAAGGCCGAGGCGTGGGGCCTGGTGGAGGAGGTCGTGCCGGCGGCGAAGCTCGACGCGGCGGTCGAGCGCTGCGTAAAGGCCATCGTCGAGGCCGCGCCGCTCACGGTGCGGGCGCAGAAGCGCCTGATGCGCCGCTGGGAACGCCTGTCGCTCGACGAGGCCGTGCAGGCCGGCATCGACGCCCTTGCCCAGTCGGTGGCCGAAGGCGAGCACCTCGAACGCATGGGCGCGTTCATCAATCGCAAGAGGAAGTAACCGTCATGGCCAAGACCGTCCGCGTCGGCTGCCATTCCGGCTTCTGGGGCGACACCGAGACCGCCGCCGTCCAGCTCGTGCGCCACGGCAATGTCGACTATCTGGTCAGCGACTACCTGGCCGAGGTCACCATGTCGATCATGGCGGCGCAGAAGCTGCGCAATCCGCAGATGGGCTATGCCACGGACTTCGTGAGCGTCGTCATGGCCCCGCTCGCGCGCGAGATCGCCGAGAAGAAAATCAAGGTCATCACCAACGCCGGCGGCGTGAACCCGCAGGCCTGCCGCGATGCCGTCCTGAAGGCCTGCGAGGCGGCGGGCGTCAAGCTCAAGGTCGCCGTCGTGCTGGGCGACGATCTGCTGCCGCGCGCCGGGGAGTGGCGCAAGCTCGACATCCGCGAGATGGATACCGGCGCCCCGCTGCCGCAAAAGATCGCCAGCATGAACGCCTATCTCGGCGGCTTCCCGATCGCCCGCGCGCTCGACGAAGGGGCCGACGTGGTGATCACCGGCCGCTGTGTCGACTCGGCGGTCACGCTGGGCGCCCTGATCCACGCCTTTGGCTGGCGCATGGACGATCACGATGCGCTGGCGGCGGGCACGCTCTGCGGCCACATCATCGAATGCGGCGGGCAGTGCAACGGCGGCAACTTCACCGATTGGCGCCTGGTGCCGGACTACGACAACATCGGCTTCCCGGTGGCCGAGGTCTTTAGCGACGGCGCGTTCGTGCTGGGCAAGCCCGACGGCACCGGCGGGCTCATCACCCCAGCCACCGTGGCCGAGCAGATGCTGTACGAGATCGGTGATCCGCGTGCCTACATCGTGCCCGACGTGGTCTGCGACTTCACCGGCGCCACCTACGAACAGGTCGGCAGGGACAAGGTGCGCGTGTCGGGTGCCAAGGGGCGTCCGCCGACCGACACCTACAAGGTGTCGACCACCTGGCCCGACGGCTACAAATTGAGCACGATCTTCATGCTGGGCGGCCGCGAGGCGGTGGCCAAGGGCCGGCACAGCGCCGACGCCATCATCAAGAAGACGCGCCGCATGTTCCGCGAGAAGAACATGGGCGACTACCGCGACGTCAGCATCGAAATCATCGGCGGTGAGGCGACCTACGGCCCGCATGCACGCGCGCAGGACAGCCGCGAGGTCGTGGTCAAGATCGCGGCCAAGCACGACCAGAAGGAGGCGTTGAGCCTGCTCGGCCGCGAGATCGCGCCGATGTCGACCGGCGGCGTCGTCGGCATGACCGGCAGTTTCGGCGCCGGGCGGGCCTCGCCCTCGCCGGTGATCCGCATGTTCTCCTGCCTGGTGCCCAAGATCCTCGTGCCGGTCACGATCGAGCTCGACGGCCGCACCGTCGCGATGGAACACGGCGCCAAGAGCGGCGGCTTCACGGCGGCGCAGTTGCCGGTCGAGGCACCGCCCGCACCGCCATTGCCGACCAGCGGACCGAACGCCGCGATCGAGACCGTGCCGCTGGTGGCGCTGGCCTATGGCCGCTCGGGCGACAAGGGCGACAACGCCAATATCGGCATCTTTGCCCGACGGCCCGAATACGAGTCGATCCTCGATGCCGAGGCGACGGAGGAAGCGGTGGCGAAATACTTCGCCCATCGCATCCAGGGCAAGGTGACGCGCTGGCGGCTGCCCGGCATCAACGGCTTCAACTTCCTGCTGCGCCAGGCGCTGGGCGGCGGCGGCATGGCCTCGCTCAAGGCCGATCCGCTCGCCAAAGCCTTCGCCCAGATGCTGCTGGACATGCCGGTCAGGGTCCCGGCATCGCTGGCGCAGAAACTCGCGGCCTAGGCGAGCGTCCCAGTCGCGCCACGATGAAGAGGATGAGGACCGGATTGATCACCTGGATCGCGTCGAGCACGAGCACGTCCATGCGGCCGGCGACGAAAACGGCGGCCGAGCCGATCATGATCGCATGATAGACGACGCCGGCGACGATGGTCGCGATGACGGCGCGCCAGCCCAGCCGGTAGCGCGAGAGGGCGACGTGGAAAACCCACAGCGACAGCGGCAGGAAGATCGTGAGCGCGGTCAACAGGCCCGCATTGTAAGCGCCCAGAGCCACTGCCGGGCCGACATGCATGAGGGTGTTGGCGAAGGGCACCGAGAAGAAAGCGAGCGCGAGTTCCGGCCGGCGCCGGCCGAGCAGCGCCGTCGCGGGGCCGAACACCCATACGACGCTGATGTTGACGGCGGTGACGAAGGAGAAAGGGAGGGGGCAGGCCTGGACGTCGGGGAACCCGAAGTTCCGGCACATCTCGGCGCGGAAGGCGTAGGTCGCGCCGAGGGCGTCGATGCCGTGCTCCTCGAACTGGTGGATCAGGTAGGCCAGCGTGCCCAGCCAGGCGAGCCAGACGAGGTCGTACCAGCGCGACACCGTGAGGTCGCTGCGCAGGGCGTCGGTGGTGAGCAGGAGGGCCAGGAGCAGGGCCGCACCGAGGCCGATGTAGGGCCAGACGAGATAGAACGCGAACATCGGCGGCCACACTAGCCTTGCACGCTCCGTGACGTCGACGGGGAATGTCCTTGAGCGGCCGCGTCGACGCCCCGTCCGGCGACCAGATTATGTATGCTCCTGGAGGCCATGACGCAGGCATCGGCGCGCAAGAGAATTACATTAATGGGTTCTCTGGTACGCACTTATTGGCCGGCGATTTAGCCTGCGGAAAACCCAATACTTTCAGTGGTCGAAAAGGGCTTTACCCTCGGTATGGTGCTTACTTATTCGATGCCGCACCCTCGTCGAAGTGATGCTTGATTAATACTTGACAAATACTTAAGTATCGCGATATCATCGAAGCGGATTTCCGACCTGATCGCGGCAATCCGATGGAAGGTGACCGCGGAAGCGCAAACCCGCAGGGCAATGGAGGAGCGGTAACAACGATGGCATCTGCCGGCGCCGATTGGCATAACGCTTGCGGAAACTGCGCAAACTGCCGAAACCGTCCGAGGCCGACGTTGCTAGAGCGCCCGTATCGCGGCCTCGGCCACGTCCTTGCCCCACTCCTGCAGGAAGTGGCCGCCCTCGGCGATTTCCATCGGCGGCGGGCAGCCGCGGATCTCGGCGTGCAGCGCGCGCATCACCGGCGGGCCCAGCACCGGATCCTTCATGCCGATCGCCATCAGGCTCTTGCCGGTCCAGCGCTCGCGCCAGAAGGTGCGCGCCTCGCGCGACAGCGCCGCGCCGCCGGCGTCGGGTCGGTCGGGCACGAGATTGGGAAAGCGCCGGACACCCGCCTTGTAGGTTGCGTCGGGGAAGGGCGCTGCATAGGCGGCGGCTTCGGCCTCGCCGAGATGCGGGCAGGCGCGTTGCATCAACTTGGCGATGTCCATGTCGGGATTGCGGTTGGAGAAAGCGCGCCAGGCGAGGAAACCTTCGCCGAGCGGCGCGTCGCCGGTGGCCAGCGCGGTGTTCATCACCAGCAGGGCGGCGTAGCGTTCGGGCGCGGCCATCGGCAAGGTGAGCCCGATCAATCCGCCCCAGTCCTGCACGACCAGCGCGACGTTCCGGAGATCGAGAGCCTCGATCAGACCCAGGAGCGTCTCGCGGTGAAAATCGAAGGTGTAGAGTGATTCGTCCGTGGGCTTGTCGGAGCGGCCAAAGCCCAGGAAATCGGGCGCCACCACGCGATCGCCGGCGCCCGCGAAGACCGGGATCATGCGGCGGTAGAGGTAGCTCCAGGTCGGCTGGCCGTGCAGGCAGAGCCAGGTTCTGGCGACCTTGCGCGGTCCTTCGTCGATGTAATGCAATCGAAGCCCACCCGGCCGCTCGAAATAGCGCGGCGCATAGGGCCAATTGGGCAGGCCGGCGAAATTCCCGTCAGGTGTGCGCAGGGTGTCGGTCAAATGGTGTATCCTCCCGTCATGACCGCCCCCTCAAAACGCGTCCCGCAGAAGGACGCCCGACAAGATGATCGCGCCGAGCGGCTGGCCGCTGCTTTGCGGGAAAACCTCAAGCGACGCAAGGCTCAGGCCAGATCCCAGGCTCTGGCGAAAGGGGACGGACGAAAACCGGTGGATGCCGGCAAGACCGGTGGTTGAGCCGGCCCTCTCCCTCGTTTAGAAGCGCGCCCCATGACAATCCTCTCCGACCGCTGGATCCGCCGCATGGCCGAGGACAAGGCCATGATCGAGCCCTTCGTCGACGCCCAGAAGCGCCAGGGCGTGATTTCCTACGGCCTGTCGTCGTACGGCTACGACGCCCGCGTCGGCCGCGACTTCAAGATCTTCACCAACGTCGATTCAGCGGTGGTCGATCCCAAGAACTTCGCCGACAACAGTTTCGTCGACCGTACCGCCGACGTCTGCATCATCCCGCCCAACTCCTTCGCGCTGGCGCGTACCGTCGAGTATTTCCGCATCCCGCGCGACGTGCTGGTGATCTGCGTCGGCAAGTCGACCTATGCGCGCTGCGGCATCATCGTGAACGTCACCCCGCTCGAGCCGGAGTGGGAGGGTCACGTCACCCTGGAATTCTCCAACACCACGCCATTGCCGGCCAAGATCTACGCCAACGAAGGCGCCGCCCAGTTCCTGTTCCTGCAGGGCAACGAGCCCTGCGAGACCTCCTACCGCGACAAGGCCGGCAAGTATCAGGGCCAGCGCGGCGTCACCTTGCCGAAGATCTGAGGGAGGCGACCATGGACCGAATCCGCATCCGGGGCGGCCGCCAGCTCAAGGGCGAGATCCGCATCTCGGGCTCCAAGAACGCGTCCTTGCCGCTCATGGTGACGGCGCTCCTGAGCGACAAGAAGCTCACCCTGCACAACGTGCCGCGCCTCGCCGACATCACGACCATGATGCAGCTCCTGAAGCAGCATGGCGTGGAGATCGGCGCGGCGGCCGGCGAGAACGGCCACACGCACGGCACGACGCTGACCTTGCAGGCGGCCAAGATCTCGTCGACCACGGCGCCCTACGACATCGTGCGCAAGATGCGCGCTTCGGTGCTGGTGTTGGGCGCGTTGCTCGCGCGCGAGCGGGTGGCCCGCGTCTCCTTGCCCGGCGGCTGCGCCATCGGCGCGCGACCGGTCGACCTGCATATCGCGGGGTTGAAGGCGATGGGCGCGCAGATCGACATCGACGGCGGCTACCTGGTGGCCAAGGCGCCCAAGGGCCTCAAGGGCGCGCGGTTCACTTTCCCCAAAGTATCGGTCGGCGCGACCGAGAACCTGATGATGGCGGCAGCGCGTGCCAAGGGCACGACCGTGCTCGACAATGCCGCGCGCGAGCCCGAGATCACCGATCTCGCCCACTGCCTGGTCGCGATGGGCGTGCCGGTGGCCGGCATCGGCACCGAGACGCTCACCATCCAGGGCGTCGAATCGTTGAAGGAGGCCACGCACAGCGTCATTCCCGATCGCATCGAGACCGGCACCTACGCCATGGCCGTGGCGATGACGGCGGGCGATGTCGAGCTTTTGGGCGGCCGGCTCGAGCTGATCGAGACGGCAGTCGCCAGCCTGCGCGCGGCCGGCGTCACCCTGGAAAAGACCGAGCGCGGCCTGCGCGTGCAGCGGACCAACGGCGCGCTGCACGGCGTCGACGTCATGACCGAGCCCTATCCCGGCTTCCCGACCGACCTGCAGGCCCAGATGATGGCGCTGATGACCCGCGCCGAGGGCGCGTCGATGATCACCGAGACCGTCTTCGAAAGCCGCTTCATGCACGTGCCCGAGCTGTCGCGCATGGGCGCCAACGTCACCATCCATCACGAATCGGCGCTGGTGCGCGGCGTGCCCCGGCTGCGCGGCGCCGAGGTGATGGCGACCGACCTGCGCGCCTCGGTCTCGCTCGCCATCGCGGCGCTCGCCGCCGAAGGCGACACCACGGTGAACCGCGTCTATCACCTCGACCGCGGCTACGAGCGGCTGGAGGAGAAACTCGCCGCCTGCGGTGCCGACATCGAGCGGCTGAAGAGGTGAGGATGGGCATTCGTCGCGCCGCTGGGGGCGCGCCACTCCAGTGGCGCGTCTTCGTTTGCAACGCCAAAGATCGCGCGACTGGAGTCGCGCGCCCCCAGCCATGATCGACAAGCTGAAACTCACGGCGCTCGACGCCGACGACCTCGGCGTGATCTCGGCGGCCTGTCAGGACGCCCTGGTGGCGGTGCGCGACTGCGCCCACTTCAAGGACGAAAAGCGCTTCGTTCTGCTTTTGAACCGGTTCCGCTGGGAGGCCGATCCGACCGTCGAGGCCGCCTTTTCGCGTACCCATTCCGCCCTTGTTTTCAACGAGGTGGCGGCCGTCCGCCACCATGACATCCCGCTGCACGAGCCCGACCGCATGCTCGAACTGCTGGCGGTGGCGCAGGAAAACGACCGTTCAGTTACGCTTCGGTTCGCCGCAGGCCGGGCCATCCGGCTGGAAATCGGCCGTCTTGCGTGTCATTTGGGGGATGTCGGGGAGCCTTGGGCTACCCCCTGGAAGCCCGCCCATCCGGTCGAATAGCCCCGCTCGGGATTTCGACGAGGGGCGGGCATTCGTTACTGGAGCCTATGGTCGTGTCGAGCGAAGCCAACGAGAAGCTCATTCTGGCGCTGCCCAAGGGCCGCATCTTCAAGGAAGCGGCACCCCTTTTCGCGCGCGTCGGCATCGAGCCCGAAGCCGCCTTCGCCGATCCCGACGCGCGGCAACTCCGCTTCACCACCAATCACGCCGATCTCGACATCATCCGCGTGCGCTCCTTCGACGTCGCGACCTTCGTGGCCTTCGGCGCGGCGCATCTCGGCATCGCCGGCGCCGACGTGCTGATGGAATTCGACTATCCCGAGATCTACGCGCCGATCGACCTCGGCATCGGCAAGTGTCGCCTCGCCGTCGCCGAACCGGTCGAGATGGCGGGCAGCGACGATCCCAGGCGCTGGAGCCACGTGCGCATCGCCACCAAGTATCCCGAGGTGACGCGCCGCCACTTCGCTGCGCGCGGCGTTCAGGCCGAGTGCGTGAAGCTGTCGGGCGCCATGGAGCTGGCGCCGTCGCTGGGCTTGAGCCACCGCATCGTCGACCTCGTCGATTCGGGCCGCACGCTCAAGGAAAACGGCCTGGTCGAGATCGAGCACATCGCCGACATCACCTCGCGTTTCATCGTCAATCGCGCCGCCCTCAAGACGCAGCCGGAGCGGATCGGCCACTGGGTCGATCGCTTCCGCGAGATCAGCCGTGCCGCCTGAAAGGCTCGACGCCGCGGCGCCGGGTTTCGAAAAGGAATTTTCGGCCTTCCTCGGGCGCAATCGGGATACCGACGAGAATGTCGACAGGATCGCGGCCGACATCGTGGCCGACGTGCGCGCCCGCGGCGACGCTGCTCTGGTCGAGTACACCAGGAAGTTCGACAAGGTCGACACCGACGCGGGCGGCCTGCGCATCGCCGACGCCGAGCGCAGGGCGGCCGCGGCCAAGGTGCCGGCGGCGCAGCGCGAGGCTCTTGCCTTCGCCGCCCGGCGCATAGAGGCCTTCCATCGTGCGTCGCTGCCGAAGGACGTCGATTTCACCGACGCCACCGGCACGCGGCTGGGCGCCCGCTACCGGCCGCTCGAATCGGTCGGCGTCTACGTTCCGGGCGGCACGGCGGCCTATCCGTCCTCGGTGCTGATGAACATCGTGCCGGCCAAGGTGGCGGGTGTCGGCCGCATCGTCATGGTCGTGCCGACGCCCGGCGGCGTCTTGAATCCGCTGGTCATGCTGGCGGCCGAGATCGCCGGCGCCGACGAGGTGTGGCGCATCGGCGGCGCGCAGGCCGTGGCGGCGCTGGCCTACGGCACGCAATCGATCAAGCCGGTCGACAAGATCACCGGGCCGGGCAACGCCTACGTCGCCGCCGCCAAGCGCCGCGTCTTCGGCCAGGTCGGCATCGACCTGATCGCCGGTCCCTCGGAGATCCTGGTGGTGGCCGACCGCCAGAACGATCCGGCCTGGATCGCGGCCGATCTTTTGTCGCAGGCCGAGCACGATGCCTCCTCGCAGTCGGTGCTGATCGCCGACGATGCGGCCTTCGCCGATTCGGTGGCGCGTGCCGTCGAGGACGAGCTCAAGACGATGGCGCGCGCCGAGATCGCGGGCGCGAGCTGGCGCGACAACGGCTGCATCATCGTGGTGCCCGATCTCGCCGCGTGCGCGCCCATCGTCGATCGCATCGCCGCCGAACATGTCGAGCTCGCGATCGAGGCCGCCGCCGCCGAGGCGCTGGCCGACAAGATCCGCCATGCCGGCGCGATCTTCCTCGGCCGCTACACGCCCGAGGCGATCGGCGACTATGTCGCCGGCACCAATCACGTGCTGCCGACCTCGCGTGCGGCGCGCTTCTCGGGCGGCCTGGGCGTCGCCGATTTCCTCAAGCGCACCTCGCTGGTCGCCTGCACGCCCGACGCGCTTGCAGCGCTCGCTCCCGCGGCGCTGACGCTGGCCGATGCCGAGGGCCTCGGCGCCCACGGCCGGTCGGTTTCCATCCGGCTGAACCGCCGCTCCTGAGCCTCGCCATGCCGAAGGCTCGTCGCATCGCCGACATCGTGCTGGACGAGGAATCGGTCGCGCGCCGTTCGCCCGAGGTCGAGCACGAGCGCGCGGTGGCGCTGTTCGACCTTCTGGAGGACAACGACTTCGCCCTGGTCGGCGGCGCGCCCGGCCCCTATCGCCTCAGGATCGGCATCTTCGAGCAACGCCTGGTCTTCGATGTGCGCGATTCGCACGACCACAAGCTGCGCGACATCGTGCTGTCGCTGACGCCGTTCCGCAAGGTGGTGAAGGACTACTTCCTGGTCTGCGAGAGCTACTACACGGCCATCAAGAAGCTCGGACCCTCGCAGATCGAGGCGCTCGACATGGGCCGGCGCGGCCTGCACAACGAAGGATCCGAGTTGCTGCGCGAGCGGCTTGCCGGCAAGATCGAGGTCGATCTCGACACGGCTCGCCGGCTGTTCACACTGATCTGCGCCCTTCACATCACATCGTGATGGGCCGCAGGCGATGAATGGCATTCCCGCCAGCCTGCTGTTCGCCTGCAGCGAGAATTCCGTCCGCTCGCCGATGGCCGAAGCGCTGGCCAAGCGTCTCTATGGCCAGGCGTCCTACATCGATTCGGTGGGCGTGCGGGCCAGTGCGGTCGACGGCCTGGCCGCCGCCGCGCTCGACGAACTCGGCATCGACGTCCACCGCCACCACGCCAAGACCTTCGACGATGTCGACCCCAGTTCGTTCGACCTCATCGTCACCTTGTCGCCGGAGGCCCATCACCAGGCGCTGGAATTCACCCGCGGCACGGCGGCCGAGGTGGAATACTGGCCGGTGATGGACCCCAGCGTCGTCGAGGGGTCGCGCGACATGCGGCTCAGTGCCTACCGCAGCACGCGCGACCAGATCCTCGCGCGCCTGAAGGCGCGCTTCGGCGCGCCTTCAGGGCCGTCAGTTTAAGCTTTGTCCGTTCTGGCGCATCTCGCTGATGTGGCCGGAGCGGTCAACCGCCACCAGCACGTCGGCCGGGCCCTTGTAGGCGCGGCCGTGCCAGGTTCCGTCGCTGTCGCGCTCCAGGCTGTTGACGCCCGAGTAGCCGGCGCCGCGGATCTGCTCCTTGACGAAGGCTTCCTCGGCCGAGGGGGTCCACGTCGAAACGGTTCCCTTGGGATCGTGCGCAACCTGCGGCACGGCCGAGTAGTTCATGGTGCCGGTCGAAACGCCGTTCCCCGCCAAGGGAACAGATTGTGCCTGCACGGATGACGCGGCGACTGTCGAGACGCCGAGCAGAGCGAGAGCGATAAGAGTGCGATGCATCTGGTTACTCCTTACAAATGATGCACGCCCAATAGTTGCCCCGATTGTGATTGAATTGCGCCGGCTCGGCGCATGGCGGCGCATGCCAGATCGCGCGCCGCGCTTCACTGAATCTGCGTTTCGTGAATCGCTTCGTCGCCGCTTGCCGATCTTGCTGCGTGTTGGCACGCAGCACTGCGACTGAGGCTATTGCTTGCCGGCGTACCACGCACCGTGATGTGAAGTCCGTCGCGCGATCGGCAGGTTGACGATGTCCATGAAGACCGAGGCGGCGCCGTCGGCGCCGGCAAGGTCGCCTTCGAGCACGTCGACGTCGAACGTCAGTCGCTCGCCCTCGAGCTTCGGCGATTTCAGCACGACCACTGCGTCGGTCACGCCCGCCTTGGCCTTGTTGAACACCGACACGGTGGCATTGGGCGGCGTCTTGGCGAAGCTGTCGGGCGCGCTGCTGGTCCACTCCTCGAGCAGATGCGCCGTCAAGGCATGCCCGGCCGAGCGGACCGGCCGGTCGGCGAAGATGATGGCATTGGGCGAGATGCCTTCCAGCGTGAGTTTCTGTCCCTCGAGCTTGGCGCCGCGCGCGTTGAGCACGATCATCGAGGGCACGATCTGCGGCGGCTGCGGTCTGCCGATGGTCTTGGCGACCTGAGGCGGGGACTGGGTCGCATCGGTCGCCGGCGCGGCCGGGGTTTGCGCGCCGGCCGGCACCGACAGACCGAGAAGCGCCGCGGCCATCGCCAGCCCGGCCAGGAGGTTGAGCGGATTCATGGAGGGCCTCAGTAGCAGGGCAGGAGGGGAGGCTTGCCGCAGGTCGGCGTGTTGAAGCGCTGCTGGTAGCGCGGATCGATGTCGGGCGGCGGCGGCGCACCGGAGCTCGGGCCGTAGTTCATGGTCGGCGGAACGTACGGCCCGGTGGGCGACGGATTGGACCAGCCAGTGAAGGTGCTGGTGCCGTTCGGATCGCCGATGTTTGGCGTGATGCCGCCGGTCGTCTGGCTCTGGCCGTAGTAGGTGAATCCGTTCGAGCCGAGACCCCACCAGAGCGTGTCGATGAAGACCGAGGCTGGGCCGTCGGCCTTGCCGAGGCTGCCTTCCAGAACCTTGACGTCGAAGCTAAGCCGCTCGCCCTCGAGCTTGGCCGAGGTCAGCTCGACCACGGCATCGTTGACGCTGGAGCCGTCCTTCGAGAACACCGACACCGTGGCGTTCGGCGGGTCCTTGGCGAAGCTGCCGGTGTGCCAGATCGCGACCATGTCGGGCGTGACCATGTGGCCGACGCTGCGCACCGGGCGGCTGGTGAAGAGCGTGGCGGTGGGCAGGACGCCGTCGAGCACGAGCTTCTGGCCGTCGAGCTTGGCGCCGCGGGCGTTCAGCACGATCAAGGCCTGCGAATACTGCCGCGCCGCGGGAACGCCGATCGTCTTCTGGGCGGGCGCCGTGATGGCGTTGGGGGCAGGCGGCGCCGTCAGCGTTTGCGCGAAGGCGAGGCCCGTTGTCAGGGCCGGGGCCAGGATCAGGGCAGCCAGAAAGCTGCACCTCTGCTGTGCGTTCATTGCGACTGGTCCTTCCTTCCCCGGGCGTTCGCAGCCGCGCCTTGTATAAGCGAGGCACGGGCTGGTGAGAAGGGCGGGTTGGCCTTATCCCCCACCTCAGTGCGGTTGACTAAACCCTTCTCGCAGCCCATTTTCCGCCCGCTTCGTTCATAATCACCCCAAGCCGGAGTCCGGATGGCCAAAGAAGATCTGATTGAATTCACCGGTGTGGTCGCAGAGTTGCTGCCCAATGCCATGTTCCGGGTGAAGCTCGACAACGACCACACGATCCTCGCCCATACATCGGGCAAGATGCGCAAGAACCGCATCCGCGTGCTGGCAGGCGACCGCGTCACCGTCGAGATGACGCCCTACGACCTGTCCAAGGGCCGCATCACCTTCCGCTTCAAGTAGGCGTTGGCCGCCTCGTCGATCCCGCCGCTCGTCCTGGCCTCCGCTTCGCCGCGCCGGCTCGACCTGTTGCGGCAGGTCGGACTTGAGCCCGCCGAGATCGACCCCGCCGACATCGACGAAACGCCCGGACCCGGCGAGACGCCGCGCGCCTATGCGTTGCGCATGGCCAAGGCGAAGCTCAGCGCCGTCGCCTGCCGCCATCCCGGCGCCGTCGTGCTGGCGGCCGACAGCGTCGTGGTCTGCGGCCGGCGCATCCTGCCCAAGGCCGAGAGCGAACAAGAGGCGCGCGCCTGCCTGAAACTTCTGTCGGGCCGGCGGCACCGTGTGCTGGGCGGCATCGCGGTCGGCCGGCCGGATGGAACGGTGCGCACGCGGCTGGTCGAGACCGTCGTGCGCTTCAAGCGGCTCGAGGCAGCCGAGCTCGACGATTACCTGCGCAGCGGCGAATGGCGCGGCAAGGCCGGCGGCTACGCCATCCAGGGCCACGCCGCGCGCTTCGTCGCTTTCGTCTCGGGCTCCTACAGCAACGTCGTGGGCCTGCCGCTGTTCGAGACGATGGCTCTCCTCGGGGCAGCGCGGCGATGAGCAAGGTCGACCGCTTGATCTGCCACGTGCTGCCCAAGGCGTTCCTGATGGCGCTGGTCGCCGAGGGCCGTCTGGTCGAGCTGCAGGTCGTGCGCCGCGATACGCCCTCGCGGGTCGAGAGCGTGTTCCTCGGCCGGCTCGAAAGGGTGATGCCCGACATCGATGCGGCGTTCGTCGATATCGGCATCGGTCGCTCGGGCTTCCTGCGCGCCGAGGATCGCGCCGGCTGCGACGGCTGGCCGCCGGCGGGCGCGCCGCTGATGGTCCAGGTGCGAAACGACGGCGACGGTGAAAAGGGGCCGCGGCTTTCGATGAACGTCGCGGTCACCGGGCGTTACGTCGTCTATCATCCGGTCGGCGCGGGCGTCAGCTTCTCGCGCCGCATCGAAGGCGAGTCCGAGCGCGACCGGCTGCGCGGCCATGTCGAGGGTTTGCTGGAGGGCGGCATCGTCCTGCGCACCGCCGCGGCCGGCGCCGCGCCGGACGTGCTGCGCGCCGACGCCGAGCAGGTCATGGAGCGCTGGGAGCAGCTTCGCCGCCAGGCCTTCGACGTCCAGCCGCCGGCCGATCTGTCGGCGCGCATCCCCGGCGAGCGCGATCCGATCGCCCGCCTGCTGCGCGACCACGGCGCCTCTCTGGAAGAGGTCATCCTCGACGAGCGTGCCATGGCGCGCGCGCTGCAGGACGAGATGGACCGCCTGGGCGAGAAGATCCGCGTGCGCTGGCACAACGGGCCGATGCCCGCCTTCGAGATCGACGACGTCGCGGGCCAGATCGACACCGCGCTCGCCCCGCGCATCGTGCTGGAAAGCGGCGTCGAGGTGCTGTTCGAGCCGGGCGAGACGCTGTGCGCCATAGACGTCGACAGCGCCGCCGCCGGCGGCCGCCAGGGCCGCGCGCCGCGCCGGCCGATCGACGTCAACCTCGAGGCGGCGCCGGCGATCGCCCAGCAGCTCAGGCTGCGCAACATCGCGGGCGCGGTGGTGATCGACTTCGTCAACATGCGCAGCACCTACGACCGCGACAAGGTCCAGGCGGCGCTGGCCGAGGCGATGGCCGACGACCCGGTGCCGACGCAGCTCTATGGCTTCACGCGGCTCGGCCACTTCGAGTTGACGCGCGCGCGGCGCGGCGCGACCTTGGCGGCCCAGCTCGAGGCGTTGGAAAAAGGCGATGACTGACCGATCCAGCCCGCCGCTGCGTGCGGTGCGGATAATAGAAGCCAAGTGCGCGATCTGCGGCAAACCGGTTGCCGCCAACTACCGGCCATTCTGCTCCAAGCGCTGCGCCGATATCGATCTTGGCCGCTGGCTCAAGGAAGGCTATCGCGTGCCGACCGACGAGGACCCGACCGAGGACGAGTCCGGCGGCGAGGGGGGCGGACCAACTGGACAGCGAAGCTGACGCGTCCTATACAGCCCGCCGCCAACCGAAACGGCGCGCCCAGGTAGCTCAGTTGGTAGAGCATGCGACTGAAAATCGCAGTGTCGGTGGTTCGATTCCGCCCCTGGGCACCATCTTTTCAAAGACTTAGCCGCAACTAAGAATATCTTGGCACCGATTTGGCACCGGCCGGGTCAATACCTTCAGTATGAGCACATAGTGCTCCATCAGGGAACATGGAGGG
>Ga0210402_10001815_pt1 | contig 21573 bp, 12 predicted proteins | sample IncBWC7MmetaG_FD_161055 | JGI IMG/M metagenome (GOLD analysis project Ga0210402, IMG submission 161055) | Forest soil microbial communities from Barre Woods Harvard Forest LTER site, Petersham, Massachusetts, United States - Inc-BW-C-7-M | ecosystem: Environmental > Terrestrial > Soil >... | reverse complement strand
GATACGCCACTCGTAAATAAAGCTGACATGCTCACAAACTTGCTTAAGGTTCCGTTCGATTGTCTTGGCTCCCAACCCTATCGTCAACCGATTTTATAGCGGCTTTCTGCGTAATTCTTCCCGCTCACCTTGACCAATCGAAATCTGGCCGTTACCTTTCTTTCGTCTACCATGTCCCAGCCTATTTATTCCACCATCGCCGAAACTCTCGAAAAATTCTGTCACAAAAAAATCTCTTCGGTCGAACTAGTCGGCGCCCACCTCGACCGCATCCTGCAAATTCAGCCCCGACTCAATCCCTTTGTTCACGTCGACGCCGAATCCGCCCGCGCTCGGGCCCGCGACTCCGAATCCCGAATCGCGCGCGGAGAAGTCCTTCGTCCGCTCGAAGGAATTCCGCTCACCGTTAAATCCTCTCTCGACGTAGCAGGCTGGCCTTGCCCCGCTGGCTCTCTTCTCCGCAAGGACTACATTCCCTCCACTAACGCCACTCTCGTCTCTCGCCTCGAAGACGCCGGCGCCATCCTTCTCGGCAACACCAACACGCCAGAATTCCTGATGGCCTACGAAACCGACAATCGCCTGAGCGGCAAAACTTCCAACCCGTGGAATCCCGCCTATTCCGCAGGCGGCTCCAGCGGTGGCGAAGCCGCCGCAATCGCTTCGGGTTGCTCCATGGGAGGTGTCGGCAGCGACGGCGGCGGCTCCATCCGCACGCCCGCGCACTTCTGCGGCATCTGCGGACTGAAGCCCACGCCTGGCCGCATTCCAGCCATCGGTCACTTCCCTCCAGGCGCCGGCGCGTTTGCCTGGATCGGTGTAGTCGGCCCCATGGCGCGCACGGTCGCCGACGTGCGCGCGCTCTTCGCAGTAATGTCCGGCCCCGATCCCGGCGATGCCCTCTCATCGCCAGTCCCGCTGCGCGAAATTGCCGCAACAGATCTCCGCAATCTCCACATCGGCATCCTCGAAAATCCGGAACTCGGCCGCCCCACGCCCGAAACTCTCTCCACACTCCGCCAAGCCGCACAACTCCTTTGCGACCTCAATCACCGCGTCGAACCAATCAAGTTGGAAAAGCTGGATCAGGCGCTCGATCTCTGGTGGTTTTTCTTCGGCCCGGTTATCGCCGATTTGTTTCGGAAATCAACAACGGGGAGAGAATCAGAGCTCAGCCCGATGCTCTCCGGCTATCTCGAAGTGGCGCTGGCCGAACCGAAAGTCACTCTTGAATCTTTCCAGAAAGCCTGTACTGACCGCGATCTGGTTCGCGCCTCTCTCTTGAGGCAACTCCAGGATGTCCCCATACTTCTCTCCGCCGTTTCGACAGCGGCGGCATTCAAACATGGCGCCGGCAACTACCGGCCCGCCGATCCTCACAACTATCGCGACACCATGCGTTTCTGCCAATGGCTCAATCTCGCTGGCTTCCCCGGCCTCTCTCTTCCGATGGGACAATCTCCCGAAGGCCTCCCCATCAACATTCAGTTGATCGCCCGCCCTCACGAGGAAGAACTCCTACTCGCCGTAGCCGCCCAACTCGAACAAGCCCGGGGTCCCTGGCAACCTCCGCCTGATTAGCGCCGGGGCACCCAATTCCGGCAAGCACATTTTTTGCACTTGACACCTGCGTGGATTTCACGTATTCAATCGATTTAAATGACACCCCTAAGCAGCCTGGTGCAGTCAGGTGCTGCGACGGTATTTGATTTTTCTTGAGACAACCGGTCCTCGAATCGGCTGTCGATATCAGGGGGGAATTATGGGTTTCCTCGACTCTATTCATCGTGTCAGTACAGCTTTCGCCTTGGGTGTAGCTCTACTCTTAGGCACATTGCTGCTCCCGGTTTCATCGCGAGCGCAACTCTATAGCGGCAGCGTAACCGGCGTCGTTACCGACCCCTCCGGCGCTACGGTGCCGGGAGCAAAGGTCACCCTCGTCGACCAGAACAAGGGGTACTCCTTCACCGCCACCACCGATTCGACCGGCCGGTACCTCATTCGCTCCATCCCTCCCGGGTCCTACAGAATTCGCGTCGAAGCCAAAGGCTTTCAGGCTCAACAGCAAACGGGTGTCACCCTGGATGTCAGCCAAAACATTTCTATCGACTTCACCCTGAAAGTCGGCGGGGCCTCGGAAACCATCGAAGTCAATGCGCAATCCGTTCACCTGCAGACCGAAGACGCAACCACCGGCCAAGTCGTCAATCGCAGGTTCGTCAACGACCTTCCTCTGGTCGACCGGAACTTCACCAACCTCACCTACTTGGCTCCAGGCGTCACCGAAACCGACGCTCCGGGTACACAGAACTCCCAGGGTGGCATTAACTTCAATTCCAACGGCAGCCGCAACGCCACGGCCGACGTCCTCATCGACGGCGCCAGCGCCACCAACTTCGACCAAAACAGCGGCATCCAGAATGTCCTCTACACGCCCTCGGTCGATTCTGTCGAGGAATTCAAGGTCGAGCAATCCAATTTCTCCGCCGAATACGGCTTCGCCGTCGGCGCCATCATCAACGTCGTTACCCGCTCTGGCACCAACCAGTTCCACGGCAGTGGCTACGAGTTCTTCCGCAACTCCGTCATGGACGCAAACACCTGGTTCAACAACGCCAACGGCCAGAAGATCTCGGCCCTCAAGCGCAACAACTTCGGCGGCACCTTCGGCGGACCGATTCGCAAAGACAAAACCTTTTTCTTTGTCGATTATGAGGGTTTGCGGGCACACACCGCGAACAGTTCCGGCCTGATGAGCGTTCCCACGCAGTGCATGCGCGGCGATGCCGGCGCCACTTGCCCGAATGGAGTATCCGCTGTGGGCAATTTCAGTGAACTATGCGGTTTCGTCGGTGGCACCTATGATGGCTCCGGTATGTGCTCGAACCCGGCAGGCCAGCTTTGGGATCCTTACGTAGCCACTTTCAGCAACACTCCTCCTGGAGGCGCGCCCCCAGGTGCAATCCGCACGAATTTCATTCCCTTTGACAACCTGGCCACATACACCAGCCCCGGCAACCCTGCTCTAGTTGGCACTCCCTTTCAGGTTCCTGCGGGCGCGGGCAACCTCATCAACCCGGTGGCCGCGAACCTGTTCCAGTCGTTCCCCGAACCAACCCAGCCGGTTGCGAGTCTTTCGGACCTCCAGAACGGCAATTACTTCAAATCCGGAACTGACTCCAGCACCAACGATCAATTCGATATCAAGATCGACCATCGCTTCAACGACCGCGACTTTCTCAGCGGTAGGTATTCTCAAAAGAGAATCGAATCCACCAGTTTCAATTGCTTCGGCAGTTTCGTGGATCCCTGCACCGGCGGGCCGGGGACTACCAAGCAATATCAATTCACTCTCAACGAGACACACACCTTCAGCCCCACTGTCGTCATGACCATCACCTTCGGCTATCTCCGCGAATCCGACAACTTCCCGGGCATCAAGGGCCAATTTCCCAACATCGATGCTCTGTACCAGCAAACGGGTCTGCCACCCTACCTCAACAACGGCCTCGGCACCATCCCTTCCATCGCCATCGCCGGCTACAGCTCGGGAAACGCGGGGCACAACCTCGGAACTGCGGACTTCAGCATCACCAAAGAAGGTCAGGACGCCTATCACCTGGGTGGCTCCGTCAGTTGGGTCCGCGGCAAGCACGAGATAAAGGCCGGAAGTGAATGGCGCGCTCGCCGTATCAACCACGCCAACCCGGGCTGGCCCTCCGGCTTCTTTGGTTTTGACGAGAGCGGCACGTCTCAAATCAGCTCTCAAACGGATCAGTCCACAGGCACTACGACTGGTGGCGACGGACTGGCTAGTTTTCTGTTGGGCGTTGGGTCCTTCAATGGCGGCACCGGCGGCTGTACTCCGTGCCAGCAAGGCTTCAACAACTTCGTCAGCACCCAGAGTTTTCAGTTTGGAGAGTTCATTCAGGACAATTACAGAGTCACTCCCAAGCTCACTCTCAACCTCGGCCTTCGCTACGAGTTGAACACTCCTCGCACCGAACGCTTCAACCGCATGAACTGGCTCGATCCCACCGCGGCCTCTCCGCTCCAACTCACCCCGTCACAATTGGCCGTGGCTCAAGCCGGCGGGGTCTCCGGTTCTGCTCTGCAAGCCCTTGGCTCCTTGAAAGGCATTGAAGTGTTTGTCAGCAACAAGGACCGCCAAAACTACTACGCCGACTACAAAGACATTCAACCCCGCTTCGGATTCGCCTACCAGCTTCCGCATCAATCCGTCATTCGCGGCGGTTACGGCATCTTCTACTCCACTCCGCGCAGCGGCGCGGCGGGCACCGGCCCCTGGGGCTATCAGGGTTTCAACATCCAACCTCCTTGGCTCACAACACTAAGGCTTACAGACCCAAACCTCGATCGCGCTCTTCCCTGGAACCTGATCAGCAACACCTCGTGCCAGTTCACTCCACCTTACACTTGTGGCGTCGCACCGCCACCCGGCAATTCCTTGGGAGCCTTCAACGACATCGGCTCGGCCGCGGTCGGTCCTATCCGCCAGATCAGCAAAAACACTCCCTACGAGCAAGCCTGGAGCCTCGGCGTTCAACATGAATTGCCCGGCAAAATTTTGGTGGAAGCCACCTACGTTGGAAAGAAGGGGACACATCTCTACCTCGGCGGCTTCCGCGACCAAAACATCATTCCGAAATCCGCCACCGCGGGCATGACTCCGACCCAAATCGGAGCTTTATACAACCAGGTTGCCAATCCATTCTACTTCGATCCCCTTGCGCACCCGGGTCAGGCATGCGATCCAACCCATTACATCTGCGATCAAGCCAGTGGTCTCGGCGGTCCGCAAGTGGCGGAGTTCCAGCTTCTGCTGCCCCACCCGCAATACGTCAACTTCCAGGGCGACTCCCCGCCATTCGCCAACTCCATCTATCACGCCTTGCAGCTTCGAGCGGAGAAGGAATTCTCCAATGGCTTGCAGTTCCTGGCCACCTACACCTTCGCGAAGTCAATTGATAATGCTTCCGCCACGGATGACAGCGTCGTATTCCTCGGCGGCGGCTTTCTGAATACTGGCACGATTCTCTCTGTGCAGGATCCCTATAACCTGCGCGGCGAGCGCGCGGAGTCGGTGTTTGACATTCCGCAAGTGTTCCAGTTCAGCGGCGTCTACGAATTGCCGGTCGGTCATGGCAGGCAATTCGGAAGGAACATGAATCCCATTCTCAATGCCATCGTCGGTGGGTGGCAGCTAAACGGCATTGTCCGCATCGATGACGGTCGGCCGATTCTTCCCCTGCTTTTCTGCGAGATCAATTTCTGCAATAGCGGCAACATTCCAACTTACGGCCAGCGGCCCGACCTTCTCGGTCCGCTGGGTCGAGCACCTGGCTCCCCCGAGCAAGCCACAGTAACCTCCGGCGGCAATTATTTTGCCAATCCGGGCAATCTCGCGACCCCCGTGAACTTCACCATCGGCAGCGCCCCTAGAACCCTTTCCACCGTGCGCCAGCCGGGAGCGCGAGACGTTTCCATGTCCATCTTCAAGGACTTCCCACTGGGCATGATTCGCGAAGGCATGCGCCTGCAATTCCGCGCGGAATCCTTCAACACCTTTAACCACCCGCACTTTGCGGGACCTGACAGCCTCGTGGGTTCTCCCACTTATGGCCAGATCACTTCCACGATCAACGACCCGCGCGAACTTCAACTCGCCCTAAAGCTCTACTTCTGATTCCCTCTGACGCACTATCCGCGGCGGCGCATCCCCCGATGCGTCGCCCGCGAACCTCAAGTCGTGCCACTTGCTCGCGGCACGCAAAATCGAACTCGACGCAGGATTTCATCGGACTGTCAGGAGACTCGTTCATGAATCTGTCCGCCCCAGCCGTCCCACAGTCATCGGGAATCCCAACTGCGCTCCCGGGGTTTTTCAGACTGGCGCTTGCTGCCTATCTCTTATCGTCCATCCTTCCCGCGCTCCACGCCCAAACCGTTACCGTGGACACCACCCGTCCCGTAAATTCCTTCCGTCCCACCGAAGCCCTGGGCGCCGGAGTGGACCGCATCCCGCTAGCCGCCACCGACAAGATCTTTACGGAACCAATTCTGAAGCAGATCCTCTCCACCGGCTGGCAGACCGTCACCTATCGCCAAAATACAGAGCTGTTTGTCGAAGCTTGGCACTGGAATCCAAAAGGGAACTGGAGTGCCGCCGGCGAGAAAGGCTATTTTGTCGGCGACGCAAATCCAACTGACTTTATTCGACATTCCTTTGGTTATCCGTTGCCACACGCCGGATTCTCCCAGCCGGACGGACGCGGCTATTCGCGGTTAACCGACGGAGACACCAACACCTATTGGAAGAGCAATCCTTATCTGACCAAGGCTTATACCGGGGAGGACGACGGTCTTCATCCGCAATGGATAATCGTTGATCTGGCCACTCCCCAGGACATCAGCGCAATCCGGATTGCGTGGGCCGACCCCTACGCCAGAAAGTATCTTGTCCAATACTGGACTGGCTTGAATCCGATTGAGGAGGCTGCCAAAGGCTCATGGGTCACGTTTCCCGGCGGCAACGTGACGGATGGAAGGGGCGGCAATGCCACCCTGCAACTTTCCCGCACTCCCCTGCCGGTGCGCTGGGTGCGCATCTGGATGACGGAATCGTCTGGCACTTGCGACACGCATGGCTCAGACGATCGTCGCAATTGTCTGGGCTACGCGATTAAGGAGCTTTATCTCGGTACGACATCCGCCGACGGGCGCCTTCATGACGTCGTTCGCCACACAACAGATCGCGCTCAAACAAATACGTACTGTTCCTCGGTCGATCCCTGGCATGAAAGTACCGTGGTCAACCATCAGGGAGACCAGGTTGGTTTCGACCTGTTCTACACAAGTGGCATCACCCGCGGGCTTCCTGCAATGGTCCCGGTCGCCATGCTCTACGAGACACCGGAGAACGCGGTTGCGGAAATCCAGTACCTAGAGAAACGCGGCTATCCCATCTCGTACATCGAAATGGGCGAAGAGCCTGATGGCAAGCACACCTTGCCCGAGGATTACGCTGCCCTCTACTTGCAGTGGGCCACTGCCTTGCACAAGGTCGACCCCAAACTGAAGCTCGGGGGCCCGATTTTCGAAGGCGTTAACAAAGACATCGAAGTCTGGGCCAATGCCGAGGGCAAGACCTCCTGGATGGGACGCTTTTTTGACTACCTGCGCTCCCACAACCGGTTGAGCGATCTCTCCTTTGTTTCGTTTGAGCATTACCCTTTCGAGCCATGCAAGCTGCAGTGGAGCGAACTGTACGACGAAGCGAATCTTACGCGTCACATTTTGCAGGTCTGGCGCGACGATGGGCTGCCCCCCGGCACTCCCATGTTCATTACGGAAACCAACATCGCCGCCGGCGATGACGAGTCATTCCTGGATATTTTTGCCGCTCTCTGGTGGACAGACTTCGTTGGCGCTTTCTTCGAAGCAGGGGGAAACGCCGTCTACTATTTTCACTACATCCCTCTCGGGCAGTCCCTAGGTTGCCACAACACATCGCCTGGCACGTTCAGTATGTTTACCATGAACAAGGATTATCAGATTCAGCAGCCCACTTCCCAGTATTTCGCAGGTCAGCTGATCACCCAGGAGTGGGCCCAGCCGGGCAGCGGCGAACACCATGTCTACACCAGTGGAAGCGACATCGTTGACGGCGCGGGTCACGTGCTCGTCACTGCCTATACCGTGCAGCGCCCCGACGGCGATTGGTCTGTAATGCTTGTAAACAAAGATCAGGAAAATGCGCATTCCGTGCACATTTCCTTTCAGGGCGCTGCTTCCAACGAGAAAAAACACTTCTCAGGTCCCGTCAGCTTCGTTACGTTCGGCACCGAACAATACAAGTGGCACTCCGATTCGGGAAACCCCATCGGCGGAGTGGCCGATCCCGATGGCCCGCCTGCGCGCTCCACGATTACTGCCGTTGCGGATAGCGCCTTCCAGTTGCCACAGGCTTCCGTTACTGTCATCCGCGGCAAGATTGCCGCTCACTGATCTCCCACTAGCCAGAACACTTTTGCGGACCTCCCTCGTCTAATCCCGTCCAAGGGGCGTGCCGATCATGCGTATTCTCTTGTCCGCCGTTCTCTGCCTGCTGCCGGTCTCTGCTCTTCGCGCCGACTCCCCGTCCTTCCGCGGCGGCTCCGAGCACCCCGGCGTATACGACTCAGCTCCGCTCACCAGGTTCAAGCAGATCAAATGGAAGTTTCTCACCAAGGGCAAAGTCTTCTCTTCCCCCGCGGTTTCCGGCAACACGGTTTTCTTCGGCAGCACCGACCACTTCCTCTACGCCGTCGATCTCGCCACCGGAAAAGAAAAATGGAAATTCGAAACCGGCAGCGGCATCACCTCTTCCCCCGCCGTCGCAGGCGGCACCGCTTTCTTCACCAGCTACGACGGCAACTTCTACGCGCTTGACGCCACCACCGGCAAACTCCGCTGGAAATTCCAGACCGCCGGCGAACATCGCTTCACGGCAAAGCACATCCACGGCTCCCAGCCAACCGGCGAAAGCATGCCTGACCCCTTCGATGTTTTCCTCTCTTCACCTCTCGTCTGGTATGGCACCGTCTATTTCGGCAGCGGCGATGGCAACGTCTACGCCCTTGATACGGCTACAGGCGCACTCCGCTGGAAATTCCAGACCGCCGACGTCGTTCACGCCTCCCCCGTCATCGCCAACGGCACGCTCTTCATCGGCAGCTGGGATTCCTGGTTTTACGCGCTCGACGCCGCCACTGGACAGCAGAAGTGGCGCTTCAAAACTGGCGAGGACCACGACATTTACAATCAGGTCGGCATCCAATCCTCCGCTTCCGTCGCTGACGATATCGTCTATTTCGGCTGCCGCGATTCCAATTTCTACGCCCTCGATGCCGCCACCGGCGAAAAGAAATGGGTCTTCAACAACAAAGGCTCCTGGGTGATTTCATCCCCTTCAATAAAAGACGGCAAAGTCTACTTCGCCACTTCCGACACCAGCCTCGTCTACTCCCTCGACGCCAAAACCGGCGCCACAGTCTTCTCCCTGAAATTCCAGGGCTGGCCGTTCTTCTCTTCGCCCACCATCGCCGGCCATATGCTCTACATCGGATCTCACTCCGGAAAGTTGATCACCGTCGATCTCGCTACCGAAAAACCCTCCTGGGAATTCGCAACCGAGGGCCAGCGCAAGAACGGCGGCACCTACACCAAACCCGACGGCAGCCCCAACTATGAAGTAGCTTACGCGGGAGATTTTTACGATGACATCGTTGTCGGCGTTCAGCGGCTAATGACCATCGGCGGTATTTATGCTTCACCCGTTCCCTCCGATGGCGTGCTTTACATCTCCAGTACCGACGGCTCCGTCTACGCCCTCATCTAGGTATCCGCCCCGTGCGACGCCGCCCCTGCAACTTTAATCTTCTTCGTTCGCCCTCGCTCGCCTATAATTCCCAGTCAACTACGGAAGCCATTCGATTGCCCGAACCAGCCCCCAGCCCGGAACGCTATGCCCTCGCCGTCATCACCGACGATGACCAGCTTTTCCCCGAAGTCCGCAAGCACCTCGGCGCTCAATTCCGCACCACGCTCGCCTCCACCGAGGACGAGATCAAATCCGCACTCGAACTCCCCGATCTCCACGCAATCCTCTTCAATCTCGATTGCATCGGCGACGGCGCCTCAGACGGCCTCGACGTCCTCTCCGAAATGCGCAAGATTCGTGACGACGTCGTCATCGTCGCTTTCACTCAAACCAACAGCCGCACCATTCCCCTCAAAGCCAGCCAGGCCGGCGCCGATGAATTTTTTCTTTATCCGCTGAACTATCCCGAATTGCTGATCGTTCTCTCGCGCGCCATCGAAAAGCGCGCCCTCGAACTCGAGGGCCGCCGACTTCTCCAGCAGTTCGAAAGCAAAGCCGCCTTCCGCGGCCTCGTCGGCGGCAGCGCCGCGATGCAGAAGGTCTATCAAGCCGTCGAAGCCGTCGCAGGCACCGGCGCCTCTGTAGTCCTGCGCGGCGAAAGCGGCGTCGGCAAGGAACTCGTCGCGCAAGCCATCGTCCAATGCGGCGACCGCGCCGATCACCCCTTCGTCTGCCTCAACTGTTCCGCTCTGCCCGAAACTCTGATGGAGTCCGAACTGTTCGGCTACGAAAAGGGAGCCTTCACCGGCGCCGATTCCGCCAAACCCGGCATGGTCGAGTCCGCGCACAAGGGCACGCTCTTTCTCGACGAAATCACCACTCTCAACCCCAATCTCCAAAGCAAACTCTTGCGGGTTCTTCAGGAACGCTCCGTACAGCGCCTTGGCAGCCGTGCCACCCGCAAAATCGATTTCCGCCTCATCACCGCCACTAACGAGGACCTCGAAGACTCCGTCCGCAAGGGCCGTTTTCGCGAAGATCTCTACTTCCGCATCAACGTAGTTCCCATCGTCATACCACCACTCCGCGAGCGCGACGGCGACATTCCTCTTCTCGTCGACCATTTCCTCCGCGTCTATTGTGCTGCAGCGAAAAAGCCTCTTAAAACCTTGCAACCCGAAGTCCTCGAAATCCTCGAGGACTACACCTGGCCCGGCAACGTTCGCGAACTCGAAAACGTCGTCCAGCGCCTGGTCGTCATGGTCCCTGGTCACGTCATCACTCCGGAACACTTGCCGCAGCACCTGCTTCACCACAGTGCCAGCGGCCAGGAAGCGATCCTCATTCCCGAGTTGGGCGTTGATTTCGATGCCGAAATGGAAAAAATTGAAGTCGCCTACCTGAATGCCGCACTACGCCGCACCGGCGGCAAGAAGACCGCTGCCGCGCAACTCCTCCAGGTGGATCCCCAGCGCATGAAGTATCTCTGCCGCAAGCACCACCTAGACTAAACATGGGAACGCCAACCTCCCGGTTGGCGCTCGTTCAACAAGGTCCAAGCCTTAGCGATTCGGCGCCAAGAAAAAGGTTGATTTTTAACCAATGAGCGGATAATTTTTAACCATCGGGCGAATTTCTCACCCCGCCGAAACCTGCCCTCCAGCGCGCCCTCCCGCTAAGTTCTTTCTTTTCTGCAAAATGTCCCCGCCATCCGCTACCCCGCCACTTTGGCCAGTCACCTGCACTATTGTTCAGTGTCTGCGGGACAAAAACTAAAATTAAGGAGCTACCCAGCCATGTCTATCGAAAAGAAGAGCCTGATCAGCACCCTCAAGACCACCAAGAAGGCCAATGCCGCCAGTTCAGCCGCACCCGAGGCCTCCCAGATTGTTAGCAAACGCCAATTGTCCAAGCGGCAGCTTAGCAAGCGTCAATTGACCAAGAGGCAGTTGAGCAAGCGGCAGCTTACCAAGCGCGCTATGGATCGCGCGTAAATTTTCATTTTTATTCGAACCAAATCTCCAAGAAGGCTGCCCTCGGGCAGCCTTCTTGCTTTATTCCAATTCGCGTTTGAAGCGCTCTACCACAGCTTACGGCCCCAGAAGTTCTTGATATCCTCCAGCGCCATTCCTCCCAGGCTCCGTCGCCCGCAGTAAACTCTCGCTACTCCTGCCATTCCCGGCTTCAAACCAGTCTCTGGATTCTTTACGACGATGTCCGCAAAATAGAACTGGTTCGGCCGCGCAACGTTCGACTCGGGCTCCTCCCCTTCTAGCTGAACCTGTGCAGGGCGGACGGACACCTGGCTGACTTGCCCATAACTTCTTCTCATCATGCCGTCGAGCTGCAACTTTGCGCTTTCCCCTGGTCGTATTTTATATAGGTCGTATTCCGAAATATATATTCTCGCTCTCATTTGGGAGAGGTCGGCTATTTCCAGAAGCATGTTTCCTGCTTTGACGTACGCCCCTAATTGATCCTGAACCTTCGGTGTGACCACCGTTCCCGTGATTGGAGCATTCAAATCCAGTGCTGCGTTCATCGCCGTCACTTGCCCATATTGTTTCGTCAATCGTTCCTTTTCCATCAGTGCGTTTCCGTAACCCTGATAGTTCTTAGCCGTCTCTTTTGCCTGATCAGATGCCAGCATTAACTTGGCCTTGGCATCATCGAGTTCGGATTGCAGAGACAAATTGCTCAACGTGACTAGTGGGCTGTCCTGCGAGACCTCCTCCCCCTCCCGGACAAAAATCCTCGTGATCCTCCCAGGTACGTGTGCTCGCACCACCGCCTGGTTTACCGGCTCCAGCACAAACCTTCCGACAACGGATTCCCTCCAAAACGGAGCACCAAGTAACACCACGAGGATGCCGCCGGCTATCGCTGTTTTTTTCGGTGTGAACCACGTCAGAACGCGGTCCTTCTTATCCAGGTAAAGAAATTTCATAAAGTTCACCAATAATCGAATTCGCGAACGGAAAATTACCACTGCCACGCCAATTTCGGGGATGAATCCCCACTCCGGGCTAAAATTCCGGACGAAATTTCCGGCGAACCTTGCCATGATGAACAACACCGTATAGCTGTAAGCGCCAGAGATTAACGCGTAGCTGACAAACCCGAGCCGCCGCCGCTCGGGAACGTATGGCACCTCAACCGGCAGCCTCCAGATATGTCTTCTAACCCACGCCGAGGTAAACGCGGTCGAATTCTCTTTCAGGTCCTGAATACCGACTAGGTCGCACAGCATGTAGTATCCGTCCAGCTTGATCAATGGATTCCAGTTCAGCACCAAGGACATCATGCCTGTCATCATCATGATGAAGTGCGCGCTATCGTGTACCAGTGTTCCCGGGGGCGTGCCCCACCAGATTGGCGTTGCGATCGCGCAGAGAACCATCTCCGACCAAACGCCCGCAAAGGAGATGATTAACCTTTGGAACTGAGTGCCGTGCACAAATCCCTCTGTCGTATCCGTATAGAATGCCGGCATCAGATAGACCAACGCGAAGCCCATCGCCGGAACGCGGCCCCCGTAATGCTTGCAAGCGTGGGCATGCGCAAATTCGTGCACGCCGACAACAAACATTCCCAGGGAGTACAGTGCCAGAACATCAGCCCATGTCTTGTTGGAAAAGCTGTAGAACGCCAGCGTGTCCCGGCGAATCTCCGGCCAGTGAGTAATCGTAATTCCCGCCCCGATCATCACCCCGATCATGCTTATAATCGTGAACCACGGCGTGTAGATGAATCTTGTCTTCGCGTGCACCCAGGTGACCACGCGGTCCGGGTTGAATGCGGGAAAATCCACGTCGGACAGGTCCGCCCAAATACTCTTCGTCTGCTGTTGTCTCTTCTTTCTTTCCTCGCGGCTTAATTGCATCAACTGGACGTTCTTTTCCTGGGGCGTCTTGTACCAAAAGTCAGTGGCATCCAGATTAGCGGCGAATTCGCGCACCGTTTCTGCGTCGTAGTGAATCCCATTTTCCTGCGAGTAGAGCTCGGCGATTCCTTCGTAACTTCGTTTCCCGTCAAAAAGTTGTGTCAGTTCCCACTCATTCTTTTCGAATGTGAACATTCCCCCGGCACACGGAACGTAAATCCGCACCACCGGTCTTCCATCCTCGATGTGCTCACGGAACGTTGTCCCCGGATCCAGCCGCGGATAGCTCTCCGCAAGTTTCCGCGCCGGTATGTCCGGCAGGGCCACTTCCAGTGCGCGTGTCAGGTTCATGGATTTTTCAGCGGATATTTTCCAGATGCGCCAGGGCCGTCATCCCCGGCCGCAGCGTACCGCGATCGCCTACAAGTTCCACCAGCACTTCAAACGTGCCGCTCGAGGGATCCACCACCGGGCTTACCTGCTTTACTCTCGCCATATGCTTTTCCGCCGGCGCGTCCGCGCAGGTAACTTCCACAGTCTGCCCGTTGTGCATTTTCCCGAAAAGCTTTTCCGGCAACGTAAACCGCATCAGCAGCGGCGCCTCCGCCGTCACCCAGAACAGCCGCTCGCCCTTCGGCACATTCTGCCCTTCGCGCACATACCTCCGCGCAATCAGCCCCTTGAAGGGCGCGGTCACTTTGGTTTTCTCAAGCTCCAGCTCCAGCGAGTGTTCCTCTTCCTTCGCGGTATTCAGCGTCTCCGCCACCCTCAGGATGTCCCACTGGTCAGACTCCGCTTTGTACTTGGCATGCTCCAACTGTTCTTGTGACGTAAGCCCCAGCTCCATCAAGTGTTGCTGCCGGGCATAATCCGCCTTCAACACTTCCGCCTCGGCCTGCCAGTTCTTCAAGTCTGCCGCGATGCTGCGCGTCTTCGCCCGTGCCGCTTCGAGATTCGATTTGATCTGCCGATCATCCAGTTGCGCTAGCAACGTCCCCGCGTTCACTCTCGCCGGCGCGTCAAAATAAATCTTTTCGACCAGACCGTCACGCTGCGCGGTCAGGTCCACTTGGTGTTCCACAATAATCGGCCCCGAAACGGAGAGCGTTGTGTTACCAGGTTCGCTCGCTTTCGGAGTTACCGGCCGTGGCTGCACCGGCGCTGCCGCCGGAGCCGCGGCATTGGCGACGCCACTCACCGGCCCTTTCTCGTCTCCGCATCCCATCGCCAGGAACGCCGCTCCCAGCCCGACCAACATCCACTCTTTTCGCATGACTTCTCCGTGCTCCTACCAGCCCAGCCAATACCAGATTTTCGAATAGATCCACATAAACGGCCGCCGGAAAATTACATACCCGGAGGGTGACCACCCAACTCGCACCTTCCCGCGCCCTTCCATTCCTGCTCGAATCGCGCCTTGTTCATTGGGCACTGATACCCGCGCGTAAAACACCGCTCCATCCCGCACGATCGTTCCCTTCGGACTCACCACGGATACTTCTCCGCGAAACGTCCGTGTTGGATAACTGTTCAGCTTCACCACCGCCCGCTGCCCCACCTTCAGCAATCCGGCGTCGACATCCTCAACAGCCACGTCCAAGATCGCTTGCGAAGTATCCACTACCTCCGCAAACGAATCTCCCGGCTCAAGTTTCCGCCCGGCAAAATCCTCCACGTGCGGTGTAGCCACGACGCCGTCTATCGGCGAGCGCAACGCGGTTAGTTCCACCATTTGCTTCGCCCGCTCCACTTCCGCCTTCCAATAATCTGCCTGCACCCGCCGAACTCCGGCTTCCGTTCCATCATTAGAAGCCAGCGCTTTGTTCATCTCCAGCATTGCCGTTTCAAATTTCGATTCCGCCGCCGCCAGCGCCGAACGAAAACTCCACCCTTCCATTTCCGCCAACACCTGTCCGCGCTGCACGTGTTCCCCCTCGCGGACAAATACTTTTCCAATCACTCCCTCAACTTCCGGCTGCACCAGCGCCCGCTTCCCCGGCGCCACCACCGCGTCGCCATCCACCCGCATCGGCAGCGGACACGCCACCAGAAACAGCAGACCGATTCCCGCCAGCGTCAGAATCGCCGCCCGCTTCCGTTTCTGCATGGCCATGAACTTGCGCTTCCGTACCAGCACCGGCTCCAGCACGGAAATGAACGGTACCTCCTTGTACATCTGCGCGTTTCGCAGCGCCACCGTCGCTTGTCCCGCAAGCACTTCCACAATTTCCAGATGCGTCGGGCCCAGAAAATCCGGGTCCTGGCTTTCCATCGACAGCATCCCTACGCGGCCGGTATCGTCGTTCAACGGCCGCGCATAAAATCCCCGCATCCCGGACTCTTCGAAATATTTCCTGAATTTTGCCTTGGTCTCTTCCCGCTCCGCATCAATCTCTTCGCCATGCTGCCGCACATGAATCACTTCTTCTGAAAGCGACGCCCATTGCAGAATCCCATTCAACGGCGCGATATCCGGATGGTCGGCTTGCACCTGGGTCAAGCCGGTCACCGCGCTCAACTTGAACCTCCCGCCATGCTCCAGAACAATCGCCGCCCGTTCATACGGAATCACCGCCTGCGGCGCGTTCACAATCGTCTGCAACATCCGGTCGAGATTCAGCGTCGAAGTAATCTCATGGCTGACCGTATTGAGCGTCTCCAGCACTTCCACCTTACGCTCAGCCAGCAGCAGACTGGCATTGTGCAGCGCCGTCGACGCCGTCTCCGCAAGATTGCTCAGGGTAAACAGATCGTCTTCGTCAAAAGGCGTTCCGTCCAGTTTGTTGACCGCCTCAAGCACTCCCACCAACGCCGACTTTTCAAGAATTGGTGCGGCTACCAGCGAAAATACTTTCGCCTCACCAACATCCTTATTCCGCTCCGCCAGGCGCTCTCCGTTCGCATCGCTGATGCAGACCGGCTCTCCGTTATCCGACACCGTTCCTGCCACACCCTCGTTCGCTTGCAGCTTTTGTCCTTTAAATGTCGTTACGTCTTCTCCGGCCTGGTGCATCAACTCCACGGATTCGTCCGGCAGCATTAGCCAGATGTTCACCGCCTGGCAATCCAGAATTTCCGAGATTTTTGTGCCGATTAGCGGCAACAGCTCATCCATCTCCAGCGTCGATGAAAAAACTTTCTCCAGGTCATAAAGCTGCGTCAATCGCGTGATTGACGTCATCGTTCCGTGCCGCTCCTCTTCATACGCTCCCGCCGAGGCGATCGCCGCCGCCGCCACTTCTGTCGCAGGCAATAAAGCTTCCACGGACTCCTCGGAAATCTCCTCCTCAAACGCCAGTATCTCCAGCGCCCCAATCAGGTTTTCGTTGTGAACCAGTGGAAGGTAGGTTAGCGATAGCAACGACTTCCGAATGTCGATATGCGGATAATCTTCCCGTTTGATCTTCGCCGCCGTTCGATTGATCGCCTCGCCTCTGGCAAACACCATTCCCAGCAGTCCGGACTCCGCCGGAATTTCCTCATCGTGCAGCTTCGCCTCTCCCACCGTCGCGCGTGGAACCCAAACTGTGTTCTCGCCAACGGTGGCCAGCGTATACACACTTACCGCCGCGTCGGCAATCAATTCCGACACAAATCGAGCAAACACTTTCGCCCTGGGCGCAACTTCCTGCTCCGCGAGCAAATTTAGTGAAAGAGGTAGCAGATCAAGGACGGATTCTTGTTCCTGGCTGGCCAACGCTCGACCTTCCGTCTGGTGACATGATGCGGGAGGAAGTCACCAGCCCACTGCGTTTCTTGCTTTTTGTCCCAAGATTATCTAAGTTGTCCGCGCACTGTAACAAAGCCATACTGGGGTGTCAATGCGGCGGACACGAGTCGATCCCCAGCCGCGAGGGGGTGGCAACGTTGGATATTGATACCAGAACTCTGGACAGCGTCAAACTCGTCAAGCTCGTTGGACGCCTCAGCATGGGCCCGGCGCTCGATCGCTTCAACGCCACCATCACCGAACTTCTCGGCCAGGGTCACTCCAAAATTATTCTCGACCTCGAAGGCGTCCCTACAATCGATTCGAGCGGCATCGGCATGTTGGTCCGCCATCTCACAACCGCCAAGCAAGCCGGTGGCGCCATCCGCCTTCTAAAACCCTCCAAATTCACCATGCAGACTCTGAAGATGGTCGGCCTGCTCAATCTCTTCACCACGTTTGACGACGAAGCCGCCGCGGTCTCCTCATTTCAGTAGCGCTTGTCCAAAATACGAATCGGCGCGGGTTTCATTCGAGAACTCCCGGTGAATCGTGCGCCGCCCGCTATGCCCCCGACGCCACCTCAAACTTCTCGCTCGCCGCTTCCACCGTCTTGAAAAACTTCACAATCCGGTCCACGTGCGTCATCTGCAGCGTGCTCTCCACGATCCCGTCCGTGGACACGATCCTCATCACTCCGCCGGCCTTCTGCAGCTTCGCGTTGCACATCACCAGGATTCCCACCCCGGTGCTGTCAATCGCATCCAGTGCCCGCAAATCCATCACCACTCGTTTTGCGCCTTCCTTCATCGCTTCGGCAATCGACCACTCCACCTGCCGGCTGTCGTTGCCCATCAGCAATCGCCCGTGCAATTCCAGAACTACGATCTCTGGCGTCGCCTGTTTCTTCTGCACTTCGAGAATCATGGGACACTCCTCCGCTTCAGGCTCGGCATCGCGGATTCTTCCCATCGAGGAATCTCTCGGCTTACAGCCCTTTCCCTCCGCCGGGAATTGCCGCCTTTTCGCTGCCTGATACTATTTCCGCTCTTCCCCGGAGTCAACGGCTAACCACGCGCGGCAGCTTAACCGCGCTGCAACACCTTCAGACCTGTACTCGGGGCATCTACTCACTCAGGTCTACTGCATCGCGCCCAGATTCCCAACACCTCGCCCGTACCTCCTTCACCAAAAAACAATTCTCTTCCACCCTACTCCGCGTACAATAAACAAATGCGCACCGGCAATCACCGCATCCTCTCGCGCCTCGGTTCCGTGCTTGTCGTTCTTTGCCTTCTCTCCGTGCCCCTCTGCGCCACGCGCTGCACCCTCTCCTCCTGCGCCAAGCCCAGCACCCCGGAACAATCGACGACCGCCTGCCACCACCAATCGAACCACTCCGGGAATTCTTCCGTGCTCGGTGCAACGGTTGCTCCCACCTGCGTTCCGGCGGATACTCCCCTCACCTCTCTGCCTGCACCGAACTCCCGTCTGGTCTCACCCAATTCGGATTCCCCCGGGCACTCCGCAATATTGAATTCTCCGTCGTCTTCAGGCGCCTCGGCCCTGATTGCATTCCGCATCACCCATCGAAGTTCATCTCCCGGCGATTACTCAACCTTCGCCTCCAATCCTCCCCTGCGCCTCTGATCTGCATTCCCCGAGCTCTTCGCTTTCCAAACAAAAACTGGGCGAGCCCAATCATGGCCAGGCTTCGCCCAACAAACATCTAAATATCTCTGGCCATTCTTTCGGAGGACCACATGAGCAGTTCTCGCAGAAATTTCTTCCACGACGCCGCCGTCTTCATCGCCGGCCTCTTCGGCCTAAGCACTCGCCTCAACGCAGCCACGCCCCAATCGACCGCCGCGCCCGGCGAAAAAAATCCCGCCCATCATCACAACCTCGCGCCAAAATCCAAATCCGCGCCGCCGCACTCAAACGCACATCCCCACGTCCCGGTCACCACTCCCGACGTCCCCGATCTCCCCTTCACCCTCGACGGCGCCACAAAAGTCTTCCGCCTCCGCGCCGAACCTGTGAAACGCAAAATCGCTCCCTTCAAAACCATCGACGCCTGGGGCTACAACGGCTCCTGCCCCGGCCCCACGATCCAGGTCACTCAGGGCGATCGCGTCCGCATCATCGTCGAAAACGCTCTCCCTGAAAGCACTTCCATGCACTGGCACGGCCTCGAGGTCCCCATCGAACAGGACGGCGTCCCCTTCATCAGCCAAAAACCCATTGCGCCAGGCGAAACGTACACCTACGAATTCATCGTCCACCAGGAAGGCACTTTTTTCTATCACGCCCACAGCGCCATGCAGGAAATGATCGGCCTCCTCGGCCTCTTCATCGCCCATCCGCAAAATTCCTACGCGCCGCACGCCGATCACGACTACGCCATCGTCCTCCAGGAATGGGCCATCCTCCCTTCCAACACCGTCCCCAACACCGCTTCGATGGAATTCAACTGGCTCACGTTCAACGGCCTCTCGGCTCCTTCCACCACCCCGCTCGTCGCGCGACTCGGTAGCCGTGTCCGTCTCCGCTTTGTCAATCTCGGCATGGATCACCATCCCATCCATCTTCACGGCAACCAGTTCGTCATCACCGGCACCGAAGGAGGCCGCGCACCCGAATCCACCTGGTATCCCACCAACACGGTCCTCGTCGGCGTTGCACAAGCCAAGGTCGTCGAGTTTGAAGCCAAATATCCCGGCGACTGGATGATTCACTGCCACCTTCCCCACCACATGATGAACAGCATGATGGACCTGCTCAGTGACCGGCAGATTCAAACCGCCAACACCGCCGATGCCAAAGCCTTAAGCCAAATGCAAACTTTGGCTAATCACCTCGGCGTCGAGCACGTCCATCACTCTCCCGTCGCGGAAAACGCCAATTCCGTCCCCGGTTTCCCCCAAGACGCCTTCATGGAAATGGCCATGGACAACGCGGAAGGTGTCACGAAGCCTGAAACCCACGGCCTACCCGCCAACTGGAGCGCCGGCATGATGGGCATGATGACCATGGTCCGCGTCCTCCACGACAAACAATTCGAAGCAATCCAAACCTTAATCCGCAACCACCAATCCCCGAAACCCGAGGAGCACCACCATGGTTCCTAATTCTTCTCTGTGCTCTCTGTGCGCCGACCTCCGTGCCCTCTGTGTTAAATCTTTTTTCTTCTCCGAAGGGAGACGTCCTGTGCAGCGCATCTCAAGCCGAATTCCCGCACTCGTGCTTTTACTTACAAGCGCATCCTTCGCCCAGCAACCCATGAGCATGCCGCAAGACCAAATGCAGCATCACCAGATGAACATCCCGGTCGTCCAGCCCATCTACCCGCGCCTAGGCCGCGCCCAGGAAAACGCTAAATCCCCCCTCTTCACCCTGGAAGAAGCCCAGCACCTGGCCGCCGAATCGAATCCCACCCTCCGCCAGGCCGAAGCCGAAATCCGCGCCTCCAAAGCCCGTCAGCAGCAATCCGGCCTCTATCCGAATCCCACCGTCGCCTACACCGGCGACGAAATTCGCGGCGGCTCCGTCGGCGGAGGCAAACAAGGTTTCTTCGTCCAGCAAACCATCGTCACCGCCGGAAAACTAGCCCGCAGCCGCGACGTTTTCTCCAAAGAAACGCGGCTCGCCGAAATCGAGGCCCAGGAACAAAAAATCCGCGTCGAAACCTCCGTCAAAACCGCCTTCCTCCGCGTCTTGGCCGCTCAGGAACTTCTCGACGTCCGCCGCGACCTCGCCAAAATCCAGCAAGACTTCGCCGAAACCCAGCGCCAACTTTCCAACACCGGCCAGGCCGACGAAACCGAAGTCCTCGACGCCGAAGTCGACGCCCAGCGCCTTCGCCTTTCCGCCCGCATGCAGGAAAACACTCTTCGCGAAGAGTGGCGCTCCCTCACTGCCCTTCTCGGCCGTCCCGATCTTCCGCTCGCCACCGTCTCCGGCGATCTCGAACACAACTGGCCCGACCTCATCGAAGACCAAGCCGTCGACACGATCGCCACGCAATCTCCCGCCACCCGCATCGCCGACGCCAGCGCCGCCCGCGCATCCGCCGAATTCGCGCGCGCCAAACGCGAACCCATCCCCGACCTCCAACTCCGCGGCGGCGTGGAATACAACAACGAAGTCCTCGACACCGCCAACCACGCCAAAGGCTGGGAAGGCATCGCCGAAGTCGGCGTGCAGATTCCCATCTTTAATCGCAATCAGGGAAATATCGCCGCAGCTTCTGCTTCGCTCGACCGCGCTAATCTGGAAAAACAGCGCGTCGCGCTCACCCTCCGCGACCGCGCCGCCACCGCCGCCGATCAATACGCCAACGCCAAACTGATGGCACTCGAATACCGAGACGAAATGCTCCCTCGCGCAAAAAAGGCCTACACCCTCATGGTCGAAAAATACGGACTAATGCTTGCGTCGAATCCCCGCGTCCTGCAATCCCAGCGCAAGCTTTTCCTCCTCCAAGCCGAATATATCGTCGCCCTCGAAAATGTCTGGACCGCCGGTATCGCCCTCCAGGGCTTCCTCCTCACCGACGGCCTCGAATCCCCCGCCCGCCCCGGCGCAGTCGCTCGTCCC
>Ga0210402_10001814_pt1 | contig 21577 bp, 21 predicted proteins | sample IncBWC7MmetaG_FD_161055 | JGI IMG/M metagenome (GOLD analysis project Ga0210402, IMG submission 161055) | Forest soil microbial communities from Barre Woods Harvard Forest LTER site, Petersham, Massachusetts, United States - Inc-BW-C-7-M | ecosystem: Environmental > Terrestrial > Soil >... | reverse complement strand
GGCCGCGCTCCAGGACGCGGAGCAGGGCGGCCGCGTGATCCTCGACGAAGATCCAGTCCCGCCGGTTGGAGCCGTCGCCGTAAACCGGCAGGGTCTTGCCTTCGAGCGCATTGAGCGTGACCAGCGGGATCAGCTTCTCCGGGAACTGCCAGGGGCCATAGTTGTTCGCGGTGTTGCTGACGATCGTCGGCAGTCCGAAGGTGTGGAACCACGCGCGCACCAAGTGATCGGAGGCTGCCTTGCTGGCCGCGTAAGGGCTGCGCGGATCGTACCGCGTGGTCTCATCGAACGGCGCATCGTCCGGCCCGAGAGCTCCGAAAACCTCGTCTGTCGATACATGGTGGAAACGGAATGCAGCGCGCCGCGCTGCGCCCAGCGTCGCCAGATAGTGTCGTGCGGCCTCCAGCAGGGTGAACGTGCCGGTGACGTTGGTCTGAATGAATACGGCCGGCCCATCGATCGATCGATCGACATGGGTCTCGGCGGCGAGATGCATCACGGCGTCGGGCTCGTGGGTCGCGAACACCTGGCGCATCGCCGCACCGTCCGCGATGTCGGCGCGGACCAGCACGTGGCGCGCGTGGGCGCCCCGCGCCTCCTCCAGGGCATCCTCGGACGCGGCGTAGGTCAGCTTGTCCACGTTGACGACCACGTGGTCGGTATTGCGCAAAAGGTGTCGCACCACGGCGGAGCCGATGAAGCCGCACCCGCCGGTCAATAGCAGTTTCATCAGCCTGCCATCCTGCCCAGAAAAGTCACCCGGTCACCTCGCCTCGCCACGCGTCGTGACGACAGGTGGCCCATTGCGATTATGGGTCTGAAGAATTAGTCGCGATCCCGTGAGTTGGGTGCGCTTATGCCGTATGCAACCGCAGATTGGAAGCACATTCATGCCTTGCCGAGCAGCCAGCCGCACCAGACCGCGGCCAGGCAGAACAGGACCGACCCCAGCACATAGCCAGCTGCCGGCCAGGCATCGCCGGCCTGCAGCAATTCCAGCGTCTGCAGGCTGAACGCGGAGAAGGTGGTAAAACCGCCGCATAGCCCGACCATAAGGAAGATCCGTAGGTCGGGATGCATGCCGATCCGCTCAGGCACCACCGTCAGCGCCGCCACCAATCCGATCACGAATGACCCCAGGACGTTGATCAGCAGGGTTCCCCACGGAAAGCGCGGGCCGGTCAGTGCGGTCACCGCGGCGGCCAGCCAGAAACGGGCGACGCTGCCCAGCGCCCCGCCTGCCGCCACCGCCAGCCAGGTCGATGCTCCACCCATGCCGCTATTCTCTCCACCGCCATAATCGGCAAGGCAAGCGTAGCCGACCTGCGTGCGACGCATGGAGTGACGACTGGTGGCTTATCATAACGTCGCTTATCATCAGCAGAGCCTCCCAAAGGACTGCAATCTGGTGCACAATTTTGAGCGTGACCTGTTGTTCCTCTTGCACGACGTGGCGCGGCTGATGCGCGTCGATGCGGACAAGCGGGCTCGTGCCCACGGGATGACCAGGGCGCAATGGGGCATCCTGATCTGGCTCGAGCGCCAGCCCGGCCTGTCGCAGAAGGAATTGTCCGAAATTCTCGAGGTCGAACCCATCACAGTCGCCAGGTTGATCGACCGGCTGGAGGCACGCGGCATGGTGGAACGTCGGCCCGACGCGAAGGACCGGCGCATCTGGCGCCTGCATCTCTGCGCGCCCGCCTACCCGGTACTGCGCGAGATCGACTGGCAGCGAGCGCAGATGCGAGCGCTGGCGACCGACGGACTGGACGTGGCAATGCTCGAAACGATGACGGAAGCGCTACTGAAGATGAAGACGACCCTGAGCCAGGAGGCGCATCCGGCACGCCGCTTCTCTCCGGTCGAAGTCGAAGCGCGGGAGATCGCCTGATGTCGCAAGCCGCCACCGCCGGCCAGGCCCCGCGCGTCACCGAGGCGCCGCCGCGCACCCGCCGGATCAACCGCCGTCTGCTCCGCCCGATCCTGATGCTGGGCGGCATCCTCGTAGTGGCCGTTGCCTCCGGCGCCTACTGGCTGACGGGAGGCCGTTACGTCTCGATCGACGACGCCTATGTGCGGGCCGCCAAGGAGACCATCGCCACCGACGTCTCCGGCATCGTGGCCTCTGTCCCGGTGCACGAGGGTCAGCGCGTCAAGCAGGGTGACGTCCTGTTGCGGCTCGATCCGCGCCAGTTTCAGATTGCGGTCGATGGCGCCAAAGCAAATCTCAATGGGATCAGCTCCGATCTCAACGCCAAGAAGATCGATTATCAGCGCATGCTGCGCGAGGTCGACGTGAAGCAGTCGCAGGTCCAGGCCGACCAGGCGAATTTTGACCGCTACGCCAATCTGGTGAAGTCGGGCGGCGTGACCCGCGCCGATTACGACAACATGCGCTTTCAGCTCGCTGCCAATCAGCAGGCGGTAATCGCGCTGAAGACGATGGCCGAGGTCCAGCTCGCCAAGCTGACCGGCGATCCGAACATCGACGTGCGCACGATGCCCGAATATATGCAGGCGCAGGCGAGGCTCGACGAGGCGCAGCGCCAGCTCGATCATACGGTGATCTACGCGCCCTATGACGGTGTCGTCACCCAGGTGGATACGGTGCAGCCGGGCATGTATCTCGCGGCCTCGACGGCCGCATTCGGCATCGTCTCTACCCAGGACGTGTGGATCGAGGCCAATCCGAAGGAGACCGAACTCACCTGGGTGAAGCCGGGCGACCCGGTGGACGTGACGGTGGACACCTACCCAGGCCGCACCTGGAAGGGTGTTGTGGCGAGCATCGCGCCGAACTCCGGCTCGGAGTTCTCCGTGCTGCCGGCGCAGAATACATCGGGGAACTGGGTGAAGGTCGTTCAGCGCATTCCGGTGCGCATTCACGTCGAGCCGAAGCCCGGCGACCCGGAGCTGCGCGCGGGCATGAGCGTCGAGGCCGACATCGACACCGGCCACCGCCGCACGCTCGCCGACCTGTACTAGCGCCAGGCGCAGTCAGATGATTTACCGGCGCGCCCCCATTTCGTCATTCCCGCGCAAGCGGGAACCCAGGCGATGCAGCACCGAACTTGCCGCCTGGGTTCCCGCTTGCGCGGGAATGACGGTGGTGTCCGTGCCACATCTGTCCGGGCCACGGCGCTAGGTCCGCCGCCATGGCTGGAGGCCCAAGCGATCAGGTGCCGCACCGCCTGATCATCACCTGCTGCACGGTCGGCGCCACGCTGATGCAGGCGCTCGACCAGACGATCGCCAACGTGGCGCTGCCCTACATGCAGGGCAGCCTGTCGGCGAGCTTCGATGAGATCACCTGGGTGCTGACGTCCTACATCACCGCCGCGGCGATCATGACGGCGCCGGTGGGCTGGATGGCGTCGCGGTTCGGCCGGAAATACCTGTTCGTCGGCTGCCTGACCGGCTTCACCATCACGTCGATGATGTGTGGCGCGGCGCAGTCGCTCGACCAGATGGTGTTGTTCCGATTGTTCCAGGGAATGTTCGGCGCGGCGCTGGTACCGCTGTCACAGGCGACCATGCTCGACATCTACCCGGTGGAGCAGCGCGGCAATGCCATGGCGATCTGGGGCGTCGGCGTGATGATCGGCCCGATCCTCGGTCCGACGCTCGGCGGCTACCTGACTGAGATGTACAACTGGCGTTTCGTGTTCTATATAAATCTGCCGTTCGGCATCCTCGCCACATTGGGCCTGATCTTCTTCATGCCGCACACCGAGCCGCGTTCCGGCATGCGGTTCGACTGGATCGGTTTCACCGTGCTCAGCCTCGGCATCGGCGGCATCCAGCTGATGCTCGACCGCGGCCAGACCGAAGACTGGTTCAGCTCCGGCGAGATCATTGCCGAGGCGGTGCTGGGCGGGCTCGGCATCTATCTTTTCATCGTCCACATGATGACCGGCCGCCGACCGTTCATCCCGCCATCGCTGTTCAAGGACCGCAACTTCGCGGCTGGCGTCGCGATGATGTTCGCCGCCGGCACGATCCTGGTGTCCAGCTCGTCGCTGATGGCGCCCTGGCTGCAGAACCTCGCCAACTATCCGGTCGATGCCGCGGGCCTGATCATGGCGCCGCGCGGCATCGGAACGATGGCCGCCATGGTGCTCGCAGGCCGCATTGCCACGCGTATCGACCCTCGCGTGGTCATGGGTGGCGGCATCGTCTGCACCATCTGGTCGCTATGGGAAATGACCGGCTGGACCCCCGATATTTCCCACGCGCGGCTGATTTTCACGATCTGCGTGCAGGGGTTCGGGCTGGGCTTTCTGTTCATCCCGCTGCAGATGGTGGCCTTCGCGACGCTGCCGGTGTCGCTGCGCACGGACGGCGCGGGTCTGTTCAGCCTGGCGCGCAATATAGGTGCGGCGATCGGCGTGTCGGTGACCTCGGGCATGCTGGCGCACAACGCCCAGGCGCTGCATGCCGAGATCGGCGCATCGGTGACCCCGTTCAATCGCGCACTTCAGGATGGCGGAGTGGTGCATCAGTACCTCAACCCGGCAACCCGCCATGGCGCCGCCATGCTGGACCAGATCATCAACCAGCAGTCGCAGATCATCGCCTACATGGACGACTACAAGCTGATGATCTTCACCACGCTGCCGGCACTGCTGCTGTTGTTTCTGATGCGCCGGCCTCGCCAGGCACCGCGCGCGGCCGAGCAGCACGCCGCGCTGGACTGAGCACGGGCAGCAAAGAAGGCCAGTACCGGGCGTCAAGACTCCCGCGCATTTCCCTCTCCGCCCTCGGGGGCGGAGAGGGTCAGGGTGAGGTGGGGGTCTCTTCCAACACCACCCCTACCCGGCCTGCGCAGTTTCCCGATCCGCCGCTGCTCGCGACCCACGCTTCCGACGTCGCACCAAGCTGAGCCATGCGGCGCGCCGCTCACCGGCCTGTGCCACCAGCGTCCCACGCGCGAATGCGGTGCGCGCTCCTTCCGCCAAACGCCGTCGCAAATCCGTGTCGCGCACCAAACGGGCAAGAGCTACGAACCAGGCACTCTCGTCATCGGGCAGCAGCCATCCGCCCGGTCCATCGGCCAGCGAGCCGCGATATGCGTCGCGATCCGAGGCCAGCACCGGCAGGCCGATCGCGCCATAATCCAGCGCCTTCAACGACGACTTGCACCGATTGAAACCCGTGTCGGCGAGCGGTGCGATGCCGATGTCCCAGTGCTGCTGGGTGATCCAATTGACGAAGCCGGGATACGACGCGTTGGCGTTCACCGGCATGCCGAGCCGGTTCACCCAGTACGGCAGGCCGCCGCGGCTGCTCACGCCGAGCAGGTCGACCGCCACATGCTCGCCGAACACGTCCTTGATCCGCGCCAGCGCCGGCTCGACGATGGCGAAATCGGCGTCGTGCGTCGCGGTGCCCATGAACAGGATGCGCACCGGCCCCTGCCGCGGCGGCGTGGGACGCGGCATTGCAGCCCAGAGGCGTTCGTCGAGGCCGTTCGCCACGATGCGAACATCGTCGTGCAGTTCCACCAGCGTTTCGGCCAGCGCCTGGGTCGAAACCCACACCGCGGCGGCGCCGCGGATCATGCGCGACACCACTCGCGCGCGCGGCCGCAGCAGGACGGCATCGGGGTGCTCGCGCGGAATGTGCAGCAGATCGTCATCGAGGTCGTACAGCAGTGTCATGCCGCGGTCGCGGCAATGGCGGATCAGGGCATCGGCTGCCTCGATGTCGGGCACGGCGTAGCGCTGCGTGACAAAGATGTCGGCGCGATAGGCCAATGCCTCGCGGGCATTGGCCAGCACGATGTCGCAATCGCCGCCGATCGCGGGATGATCGAGCGGCTGCAGCAGCCGTATATACGCGCAGGGCGTCAGCTGGCCGCTGTCAAACCGCTCGGGGATGACGACAACGCTGACCCGGCCGTCGCGGCGAAGGTCAACCAGGCCATCGCCGGAGCGGACGGCAGGCCTGCGCACATACTCATCGCGATAGAAGTCGGCGACGGGCTTGCGGGGCTTCCCGGCGGGCGGCTTGCCCAGGCGCATCAATTCACCACGCACCCGCTCGAAAACGGCGCGCCACGCCTCGGTCGATGCCTCAGGATCGACCAGCCATGTCAGGGGGCGCCCTTCGAGCCGCTCCGGGAATGCGCCAATGCGTGAGGCGACGATCGGCAGGCCGGCGTCGATCGCGACACTCAGCGTGTAGCTGTAGGTCTCCGGCCATTGCGCGGGAAACCAGACAACGTGTGGCTTCAACCTGGCCAGCAGCGCGGGCAACTCCGCATCCTGGTACTCGCCGGTCATCTCGAGGCGTTCGGCCAACCCCGTCGGCAGCTCCTGCTCCGAATAGCCGATCAGGTGGATCGACAGTTCAGCGGGATCGGCCGTCTCGGCCAGGCTGATCACCGCGAGCGCACCCTTCTGGTTGGCGAGCACACCGAGCACCGCCACACGCAACCTGCGGCTTCTGCCGAGCACAGCCCGGGACAGCGGCCACGGTCCGGCCGACACCGGCTCGTGCGGCACGACGATCGCGCGCGCATCGTATCCGTAGCGTGCCAATCGGAGGCGCACGTCCTCGCTCGGGCAGATCACACGGTCCGCCTCGAGGAACTGCCAGGCATTGCCGCGCCGCCACGAGACGATATCGCGCGAGCCGTGGCTGGGGCGGTCGGCGATGCACGCATTGCAGAATGCAGGCTCCGGTTCGCCGCAATAGGCGCCCTGTAACCAGGGCAGCAGGTTCACCTGCGGGCAGATCGCGAAATAGTCGTGCACCGTCACGTCGAACGGCACACCGAGCCGGTGCAGCAGGGACCGGACGTCGAGATCCATGCTCATCAGATGATGGATATGCGCGCGCGTCACGGCGGCTGATGCAAGCACCAGTGCAAGATCGGCCACCCGCTCGGCCGGCAGTGCCAGCTCCGGATGGCCTGGCAGTGCCGGAACTGAAAGCGCGGCGCCGCGCGCGGTGGATTCCAGCAGGAGGCAATTGGCCTTGCCGATCGTGCGCTTCACAAGCTCGCCGATGTGCCGGCGCACGCCGCCGCCCAGATCATGCGTCAGCATCAGTATGGTGGGCAGGCCCGAGCGGCGGAACAGCTCCAGCGTCACCGCGGTGCGGAACGGTCCGGCGGCGTCGAACCTCACATGATTTGCCACCAGGCGCTCGTAGTTCGGATAGCGCTCCGCCAGCACGTCCATGCCGTGCTGAGCGGCGGCCGCCGCACCTGCCCCAAAGCTCACGGCGCCCTCATGATAGACAAACGTGTCGCAGGCCAGCAGATGGCGCCAGCCGCGCGCGCCGGCACGCAGACAGAAGTCGTTTTCCTCGCCGTAGCCGTGGCCGAACGCAACGGTGTCGAACAACCCGACATCGGCCAGCGCCGCACGGCGGATGTACATGCAGAATCCGACGGTGGTGGGCACCTCGACGCTGCGACCGCCATTGGCCGCGCGGCAGGCCGCATCCAGTTCGGTGGTACCGAGGCCAAACGCCGGCCGGCCGCCCTCGATGCTCGGATATCCGCAGATCGTCGCGTTGTTGGAGAATGGCGAGACAGTTGCCACGCGCAGCGTCGCATAGGCGTGCCCCGCCAGCCGCATGAGCCATCCCGGCGGAACCTCGGTATCGCTGTTCAGCAAGGCCACATCGTGGCTGCCGGCTGCCTCGATGCCGATATTCACTGAGGCAACGAAACCCAGGTTGCGCCGGTTGCGCACCAGCTGGATGCTTCCCTTGGCAGCGAGCCGATCGAGCCAGGCGGACAGTTTCGCCTCCGGCGAGTGGTCGTCCACCACAATCACCCGCCCGGCCGGACGGCCGGGATCGTCGAGCACGGATTGAATGCAGCGCCGCGTCTGTGCCAGGCCTCGATACGCGGGAATTATCACATCGACAGCGATATCGTGCGGCGGCGCCGGCGGCTCGGTGTTGGACGCAAGATAGTCCGTGATGGCAATCGGCTTTTCGGTCAGCCAACCGCGATTGGCGCCGAACCGCAGATGATAGAGCAGCGGATTGGCCGCCGCCTCCGGGTGCCGGTCGACGTAGTAGGCTGCGTCAAAGCGCGGATGCGGATTGCGCAGCTCGACTGCGCCCATCTGCAGGTAGTGCAGCAGCGGAAGCTGTCCCGAACTCGCCACGTCCGGGTAGTGCGCAAGGTACCAGGCGCCGTCGAAGAAGCGGTTCGGGTCGCGACCCTCCGCGGCGCCATGGTGGACAAAATGGTGCAGCGGGTCGTTGCCGGAGGCGACAATGTCCGGATAGCGCGACACATACCAGTCGGGATCGAAGAAGCCGGCCAGCGCGTCGCCGAGATCGGCGAGGGCGGTCGCTTCTGATTCGTCATGGGAAGGCGGCATGCCCGTCGGTTCCTATCCAGCCTATCGCGTCCCGCCGATGCGCCTGGGACGTGCCGCTGTGCTGGCGTACAGGCAGCGCTTCCCGCAGAAGACACCGCATGTCAAGGCAAACATGGTTCAAACATCGTTAACAGTCTGACCGGCTTAATGCAGTGGACGCCACACGCGGCCTTCGCTTATTGGTGACGGTGACGAGCGGCGGCACTGGAGGAGAAATGATCGACCAGATCGCCGTCTGCGCGATCTTCAAGGACGAGGCGCCCTATCTGCTGGAATGGCTGGCGTTTCGCGGCGGTTCGATCTGACAGATCCTGATACGCAAGATTTACCAACCCTATGCGGTGATTTTGCTGCAATGGCTGGTGTTCGGGCCGTCCGGCCGCAACCACCGGCCCGACGGGCTGGTAATTGAGAGTTATACGCGACGGCTGCCCCAGACAACCGACGCAAGCTGCCATTTAAAGACGCTGGTGCGAACCGAGCATCTGCTCGGCATCGACTACACGCCCCATGCGGCTGAATGCAGTGGTCCAGCGTGCACCACGCGCGGCGAGAATGTGTTGCCCTACGCGATCCAGCCCATCCAATGTCGCGACGTGATGGTCATTAACCACTGCTTTACAAATTCGCTGGAAGACTGGGCGTTCAGGCGCTGCCGCGGCAGGGGAGACTCGCTCGAGCCATACCAGGAGCGAGTGTTCTCCGATGTGGCGAGCGAGGCGGAGATCGAGGACACGCGCGCAACTCGGTTCGTCCCCCGGCTGCGCGCGCTCCTTGGAACCTGAAATGCGTTGGAGCGGCGCTGAGGAATATGGACAAGATCGCCATCTGCGCGATTTTCAAAAACGAGGCGCCCTACCTCCTGGAGTGGCTGGCATTCCACGAGATGATCGGTGCCGATCTTTTTGTGCTGTACGATAACGGCAGCACGGACGGCGGTGCTGATCTGATCCGCGGATCAAGCTTCGCCAGGGATGTGACAGTGATCGATTGGCCGCGCCGCGCAGGTCAGATCCCTGCCTACCAGGATTTCTGCGCCAAGCACGCCGCGCAGTTCGGCTGGGTGGCGTTCATCGACCTCGACGAGTTCATCATGCCTGCCACCGGCAGCTCGATCCGCGAGATACTGATGCGGCGGTGCTATGCGGATTACTCGGCGATCCTGCTGCAATGGCTGGTGTTCGGCCCCTCCGGCCATCAGCGCCCGCCCGATGGTCTGGTAATCGAGAATTACATCCGCCGGCTGCGGGAGGATTTTCCCGCCAGCCGGCACGTCAAGTCGCTGGTGCGCGGCAGGGCAGTGACCAGCGCCGGCACGACGCCGCATATCATCAATGTCAGTGGCCCGACCTGCAACACGCGCGGCGAGACTGTCCTGGCATACGCCGAGCAACCCGTCGCCTGCCACGATACAATGGCGCTGCACCACTACTTCACCAAGTCACGCGCGGACTGGTTGTTCAAGCTGGACCGCGGCAAGGCCGACGCGCCGGATCCGCTCACCGATCCGTATCGCGATGGGATCTATTTTGACGTCGAGCGGGACGCCGTCGTGGAGGACACTCGCGCCATTCGCTTCGTGCCTCGGCTCGGGTGCCTGTCGGAACCCGCGCGTCTGATCAGCCGCCGCGCAGGGCTCGCGCAATCTCGGCACGGAACTGAATGAGCTCGGCATCGTCGCGCCACGGCATGCGATAGGTTTCGTCGAACAGCAGCTGACGGCACACGAGCAGGTTCCGTTCGCAATCGACGGCGTTTGAATGGCTGCGCGGATTGGTGACCTCGATGGCGCCTTTCAGGAGCTTGAAGATCGGCCTTACCTCGCCATCGATTTCCTCGTAGCTGCCACCATAGCCGACGCGCAGCAACCGGCGGCTGTACTCGACATGCTCGTGGCCATAGCCACGGAAGCGCGAATCGAAATAGCCGCCGTAGTGCAGTGCGGCGCGCGAGAACCCGCTGCACTGGGCGCTGACATCCTTGCTGAGAATGGGGTCGTCAACGGTCCCTGAGCCCTTCAGAAAGCTGCCCCGAAACCATTCGCCGGCGAGGTTGGCGTGCCCCCATCGCTCGGTTGCGAGCACCCACTCGTCGGTCCAGCCGTTGCGAGTGGGAAAGGAGTCATCCTCGAGCAGGATCATAACGTCGCACTGTGCGCTGGCGCCGAGCAGGAACAGCGCCCGGTTCTTGTTCCAGGCGATGCCCATGTTCGGCCCGGTGACCAGTGTGACGTTCTGCGACCGCATCAGGTCCGCGGTGCCGTCCTCGGAACCGTCATCCGCCACGACAAGCGCAAATGGCGGGTTCGTATGGGCCCGCACGCGGGCCACCGTCTCGGACAGCACGTCCTTGCGGTTGCAGGTGATGATCCCAATCCCGAGGCGGATCGACATAGGCCCCCTTTGCTCGTCCGGATCGCGTTTCAGAGTCCGTCAGAGAGGTTTACGAGGGGTTACGAAGTTCTCGCAGCTGCGCTCGGATCGACGCCAGGCGGATGCGTGCAGAGCCTGGCGGAGCTGCTCCCAGCCTGCCAACCAGAAGCCGGAGAATCAGCTGCTGGAAAGCATAATCAGCACTGCGCCCGCGGCCATCACCACAAGCGGATGCAGCCGGGTGAACGCCAGCAGCAGCGTCGTTCCGGCGGTGACCACATAGGCCGGCCAGCCTTGCTCGGTGCTGCGGGCGATGGCGATGCCGCTGGCGATCGTCAGGCCCACGGAGACCGGCGCCAGAGCCCGTTCCAGCGTCTCGCGCCAGACGGCGCGGCTGGCGCGGTGCCAGAGCCGCGCCATCGCGAAGGCCAGCATGGAGGAAGGACCGAACATGGCAAGGAACGCGACCAGGCCCCCGGCCACGCCCGCAGCCTTCTGCCCGATCAGCACGACGATCATCGAGCCAGGGGGAATGGTGCGGGATATCGCGAACATGTCGAGGAACTCGCGTGCAGTGACCCAGCGATGCACCTCGACGGCCGCGCGCTGCATATCAGGCAGCACGGCCGCGCCGCCGCCGAACGCCAGCAGTGACAGCAGCCCGAACACCCCGGCGATCTGCAGCAGCGTGGCGATCATCGGGCGCGCTCCAGCAGCGCCAGCGCCAGGCTGGTCGGCAACATTACCAGAAGCACCTCCAGCAGCGGAATGCGCAGGATGCCGATGCCGACGACGATGGCGGTGGCGATCAGGGCCGGCCCGACGCGGCGGACGTTGTGCCGCGCGAGCCGAATGCCCGTCGCAATGTTGAAGCCGATGGCCGCGGCGCCGGCGCCCGCCAGTGCTTCGTTGAGCAGCCTTCCGCCTGGCGCGCCGTGCGCGGCGAAATAGAAGCTGCCGAGCGTGAGCAGAATTGCCAGCGGCACGAGCAACAGGCCGGCGAGGGCGACCAGCGCCCCGACAACACCGCGGAGCTGCGTCCCGATCAGCACCGCGAGATTCACATTGCTCGCGCCTGGGACCAGCTGGCTCAGCGCGTAGCAGGACAGGAACTGCTGATCGTCCAGCCAGCCGCGCCTGTCCACCAGCTCCCGGCGGATCCAGCCGGTCAGTCCGCCGCCGAAGCTGGTCGAGCCGATGGTCAGGAAGCTCATGAACAGGGCGGCAAGGCTTGCCGGTCCGGCCGAGCGTGCGCGCGAGTGGCTGGTGATGCTGCGATTCGCCATCCGGCCATTCAACCGCGTCCGGTGTAAGCTCGATACAGGCAATGAAGGGCGGCCGTTGCTACATAATACCGGGCGTGTCCAACTACCGGTCCTGGCGCGTGGCCGAGATCTGCCGGTTGTGCGACGAGGCCGGCATCGACCGGCCGGCGGCAAGTCAGCCGCTCTACAACGCGCTCAACCGCGAGGTGGAGGTGGAGCACCTGCCGGCCTGCGCGTATTTCGGGCTGGGCGTGGTGCCATACAGCCCACTGGCGCGAGGCCTGCTGACGGGCAAATACCACCCGAATGTCGCCCCCGATCCCACGAGCCGTGCCGGGCGCAGGGACCGTCGCATGCTGGAATCCGAATGGCGCCCGGAGAGCCTCGCCATCGCGCAGGAGATAGCGGCGCATGCACGTGAGCGCGGCGTCACGCCAGGGCAGTTCGCGATGGCCTGGGTGCTCAACAACCGGCTGGTGACGGCCGCCGTGGCTGGACCACGCACCGAATAGCAATGGGAGGAGTACACCGGTGCCCTGGCATATCGACCCACCCCGGACGACGAGGCTTTGATCGACCGGTTGGTTTCGCCGGGCCATCCCTCGACGCCGGGCTACAACGATCCGCAATACCCGATCGAAGGTCGTGCGGTGTTCTGATGGCAGGCCGTTGTTCCAAAATTTAGGACCGAATGGCCCATCGGGTTCGAAAACAAGGACAGGGACGTTGGCCAATTGATCCAAATCATTGCCAGGATGAATATCAAAGCGTAACAGATAGCCAGTCAATTTGGATAGACGGGCGGCTGAGCTTTTTCACTGCAATTTATCCAGAATTCTGTCGGCATGAGCTATCAGCCGACGAACTTTCTTTGGCGCACGCGGGGGGCGCACATGAGCAAGAAGCTTCTGCTCATCAATGATCGGCGCGGCCTCGCGAGGACCATTGGATCAGTCGCACCGGATCTGGGGTTCGAGATAATTACCCTCGATCATGTTTCGCAAGCTGCCACCCGGATCGCCGAGGTCGCACCGGACGTCGTGATCCTCGATCTGGCAGTCCCGGCGGATGAGATGATCGAACTGCTGCGGAGTATCGTGCAGACCGGAACTGACGCGAAGATCCTTATCGCCGCGCGTGCCGATGATCCGGCAACTCGTGTGGCCGAAGGGATGGCGAGGTTCCATGTCGGCGAACGCCTGGCCTTCCTGCGCAGACCATTCAACCGACGCAAGATCATCGAGGCACTGCGGATCATTTTCGACAGTACAGTCTCATTCGCGTTGTCCGCCGCGTAGATTCCGCCCGGGGGATTGTCGAACGCATCGCCCTCCGCCAGTCGGAAAATCACTCCATGCGGCCGAACTGCAACCGGTCGAGCATGAGTTGCACAAGCGCCATCGCGGTAACCCGACGGCGCTCGCTCGGAATTCGATGCGTCAGAGTTTGTACAGCGCCCTCTGCGAGAACGCCGATCAGATGGTAGGGGTCGGCGTCGCTGTCGATGACGAGGTCGATGACGGCGGCCAAGGCGTCAACCGGGTCGGCGCTGTGCGCGATCCGACATGCGTGCTGCCGCAACAATCGGGCGATGGCCGGGTCCGATGGCTGGTTCCGTTCGGATCTGTCCGCGGCCGCGGAATCTGTATAGGACCGGACAGGCTGAGACTGCGGCCTGGCATGCCAGCGGGATGTTCCGCGTCGGCCATGCAGGGCCCGGCGTCGCGTCGATGGAGTTTCGCCTGACGCCTGGCCGCGCTCGACGCGACCAGTCGGGGGCGCCCCGCGATGGACTCCTACACGGCCGATGCCATTCGCCGGCGTGCCCGCCTGTTGCAGACACCGTACGATCAAGGCGCCTGCTTCACGCAGGAACCGACGCGAACGCCGCAGGATCCCGGTGCCCAGATTGACTGCGTAATAATCTCTGCCGAGAACTGGCCTCGGGTCGGCTATCGTCATGCGCATTCCCGTTCCAACGCGGTAGAACCTGCGAAGCAAGCAGCGCGCCGCCTGCATGCGTATCGGCAGCGCGCAATCCGATACGTGAAGGCCGTAGCGGCACGGGGTTCGATCAAGCCATCTGCGCCCATCCGACGCGCCAGCCCAACGGTTGCTTTCTGCGGCATGTGGCAGCCTCGTTCAAGGAATCTGCACGCCATGGATTGATCGCAGACGACAAATGCACGTGGCTGGCAAGGTGGGCGGCACGCCCCCGATGCGGCTCCTACGAGCCCGCCCGGCCAGCGGTGGTGCGCAGCCGCCGGACTTCGAACAACTGCCAGACCAGCAAAATCGGCACGCCCACGGCAATATCGCGCGCGCGGCGGATAAGCGAGACGCCAAGCGACAGTTCCGGCGGCACGCCGAAGATCGCGCCCAGACCGGCATAGCCCGCCTCCTGCACGCCCGCGTTCACCGGCACCAGGAAGGCGACCGCGGCGGCCGCAGCGAGCAGCGCCTCGATCGCCAGAGCGTCGTCGAAATCGATCGGCACACCGAGCGCGCGATAGGCGATCCAGCCGGCAACCCCCGTGCCGATCCAGCCGATCAGGTGCCCTGTGAAGCCGACCGCCAGGCGCGCGGTGTGGCCATAGATCAGAGACAGTTCCGCCTGCAGCACCTGCACCCGATCCTGCGCGTCCTCGAACCAGCGGCCGGCGATGCGTCGCCCCAGACTGGCGAACAGCGGCGCCGCCGCCTGCTGCAGCCAGATCAGCGCCACACCCGCCGCCACCGCCAGCCCGAGCCCCACCTCCAGCGGCACCGCCAGCGACGAATCGGGTGCACGGGCCAGCAGAATGCCGATCCCGATGGCGGTGAAGGCAAGCTGGGCGAGGAACTCGGCCGTGACGTCGACCACGGTCGACGCGGTCGCGAGCGACCACGAGACGCCGTGCAACATCGCCGCCCGGGCGCCGAACACGAAGCCGCCCACCTGGGAGAAGGGCAGGCAGTTGGCCGATGCGTCGCGCACCATCCGACCCCAGACGAACACCCAGGGGCGGCGGGCTTCGCGGGGGGGCACGATCGCGTCCCAGGCCAGCCCCAGTACGACGAACAGCACGAGTTGCCAGCCCACGATCAGCGCAAAATCCTCCCACCCGACGCGCTGCACGCCGGAGATCACACGGCCGAAGCCGAACCAGCCGATCAGCGCGGTTCCGAGCAACAGGCCCGCCAGGGCGAGCATGATCGAGAGCTTCTTCAATGTGGGCGACTTTCCGGCTACCGCAGGTGGGTTAAGGGCGGGCTAGGGGCGGGCGGGCGGCTCTACACCACATCGGCCGGTCCAGGCTATACACCGCCGTTTGCGCGGGAGGATTGCGGGCGGATGACAGTGGACGGACCGACACTGCTGACCGGTGCGACCGGCTTCGTCGGCTCCGCCGTGGCGCGGGTGCTGGCGGCCCGCGGCCACCGGCTGCGCCTGCTGGTTCGACCCACCAGCGATCGGCGGAACCTGGCCGGGCTGGATGTCGAACTGGCGCTTGGCGACCTCACCGACGCCGCGTCGCTGACGCGGGCTGCCTCGGGCTGCCGCTACGTGTTCAATGTCGCGGCGGACTACCGGTTCTGGGTACCCGACCCCGACGCCATGCTGCGCGCCAATGTGGACGGCACGCTGGCGGTGATGCGCGCGGCGCAGGCGGCGGGGGTCGAGCGGATCGTGCATTGCAGCTCGGTCGCAGCACTTGGGACGACCGCGGACGGCACGCCAGCGGACGAAACCACCCCGGTGAACGAGGCGGACTTCATCGGCACCTACAAACGCTCGAAGTTCCTCGCCGAACGCGCGGTGCTGGATCTGGTGCGCCACGAAGGACTGCCGGCGGTTATCGTCAATCCCGCTGCACCCGTTGGCCCGCGCGACATCAAACCGACCCCGACCGGCAAGATGATCCGCGACGCCGCGGCGGGGCACGTGCCGGCCTACATCGATACCGGACTCAACATCGTCCATGTGGATGACGTGGCCGAGGGGCATGCTCTGGCATTGGAGCGGGGTCGGATCGGCGAGCGATACATACTGGGCGGCGAAAATATGCTGCTGAAGGACCTGCTGGCGCTGGTCGCCGAGGTTGTCGGTCGGCGGGCACCGCGGGTGGAGTTGCCGGAGGCCGTCGTCTGGCCCGTCGCTCTGTTCATGGAGGGGCTCGCCCGTGTCACCGGCATCCCACCGATGATGACACGCGACCACCTCAAGATGGCGCGCCGGAAGATGTTCTTCTCCTCGGCCAAGGCGATGACCGAACTTGGCTATGCGCCGCGACCGGTGCGCCAGGCCATCGAGGACGCGGTCGCCTGGTTCCGGGCCAACGGAATGCTGCGGACATGACCACGCTGGCGGTGCTGTCGCTGCTGGTCTGGCTGTATCTGTTGGCGGCGCATGGGCGGTTCTGGCAGTCGGGCCCCGAGCTCCCGCCACCCCGCGCCACCACTGCCCCTTCGGTCGCGGTTGTCGTGCCGGCACGCGACGAGGCGCCGGTCATCGGTGAGTCTCTGCGCTCTCTGCTGGCGCAGGATTATGCCGGACCGCTCCGGGTCATCCTGGTAAACGACGCCAGCAGCGACGCCACCGGCGCCATCGCGCGCGGTATCGCCGATCCACGACTGACTATCCTGGACGCTCGACCCAGGCCCGCCGGCTGGAGCGGCAAGCTGTGGGCAATCGCCCAGGGCCTGGCCGAGACGGGCACCGCCGAACTCGTGCTGCTCACCGACGCCGACATCGTGCATGACCGGCGGCATCTGGCCAGTCTGGTTGCGCAGGCCGAGCGCGGCAATCTCGATCTCGTGTCCGAAATGGTGGCGCTCAACTGCGCCAGCACCGCGGAGCATGCGCTGGTGCCGGCCTTCGTGTTCTTCTTTCAGCTGCTGTATCCGTTCGCCTGGGTTAATGATCCGTTGCGCGCCACGGCAGCCGCGGCGGGTGGAACCATGCTGATCCGCCGCCGGGCGCTCGAGCGGATCGGCGGCATCGCGGCGGTGAGCGGCGCGCTGATCGACGATGTGGCGCTGGCCGGCATGGTGAAGCGAGGCGGTCGTATCTGGCTGGGGCACTCGGTGCTGGCACGGTCCGTGCGCAGCTACCCGGCGTTGGTGGACATCTGGCGGATGGTGACGCGCACGGCCTACGTGCAGTTGCGTTTCTCGCCGCTGCTGTTGCTGGCGACAACTTTGGGGATGACGCTGACCTTCCTGATCCCGCCGGTGGCGGCACTGTTCGGCCATGGTTCGGCACGATGGTGGGGCTGGCTGGTCTGGGGGGCGATGGCGGCTGCATACCACCCCACGCTGCATCGCTATCGGCGCTCCTTCCTGTGGGCGCCATTGCTGCCTCTGATCGCCGCCTTCTATCTGGCTGCGACGATCGGCTCGGCGGGCAACCACCATCTGGGCCGCGGCGTCGCCTGGAAGGGCCGTGCCTATCAGGGCGCCGGCGCATGAGTGCCACCACCACAGTCGAGGCGTGGTCCGGCAAGGACCGGGGCGACGAGAATTTTCCGGTCGGCTCGCTGCTGATCCGGCGCGACCTGCGCGCGCACGTGCACGCATTCTATGCCTTCGCACGCAACGCCGACGACATTGCCGACTCTGCCACCCTGCCGGCGGACGAGAAGATCGCGCGCCTCGACGCGATGGAGGATGTGCTGCTCGGCCGATGCGACACCGGCTCGCCGAGTGCGGCGCGGTTGCGCGCCAGCTTGGCCGAGACAGGGGTCACGCCGCGCCATTCGACCGATCTGCTAGTCGCATTCCGCCGCGATGCGACGAAGCTGCGCTATGCGAGCTGGGACGAGCTTTACAACTACTGCCGCTATTCGGCGATGCCGGTCGGACGGCATGTGCTGGACCTGCATGGCGAGGATCGCGCCACCTACGAACCGTCCGATGCGCTTTGCACCGCGCTGCAGGTGCTGAACCATTTGCAGGATTGCGCGAAGGACCTCGCCACACTGGATCGCTGCTATCTGCCGCTGGATTTGCTGGATCGCTGTGGTGCGTCGGTTGACGACCTGCACAGTGGCACCGAAACGTCAGGCCTGCGTCGCGTATTTGATCTGTTGCTCGATCATGTGGATGAGCTAAACGCGACCGCGAACGAACTGCCGCGCCGCACGCGAGGTCGCGGGCTGAGACTGGAGACGGCGGTCATCGTCGGCCTGGCGCATCGGCTGGCGCGAAGACTGCGCCGTGATGACCCGCTCGCACGGCGAGTGAAGCTCACCAAGGGGGACGTCCTCGTGAGCATTCTGGCGGCGTTGCGGCATCTGCCATGATGGGACTGGACCCCGCCCCCCAAACCCCTCTCATCGCAACGCAACCGGACCTCGACGCAGTGGAGGCAATCGTTCGCGCCGCGGGCACCTCGTTCTATCGCGGCATGCGCGTTCTGCCGCCCGATCGCCGCCATGCCATGTACGCGATCTATGCGTTCTGCCGCATCGTCGATGACATCGTGGACGAAGACGGGGCCTTTGCCGACAAGCTGACAAGGCTCGCGACATGGCGCGAGCGGGTGGCTGGACTGTACCGCGGTCAGGCCGATGGGCCGGTCACGCGTGTGCTGGTTGCCGCGGTGCGGCGCTTCGGCCTTCGCCAGGAGGATTTCCTGGCGGTCATCGACGGCATGCAGATGGATGCGGAAGTCGTCATCGTCGCACCGGATCTCGCCACGCTCGATCTCTACTGCGACCGAGTGGCCGCCGCGGTGGGGCGGCTCTCGGTGCGGGCTTTTGGCGATTCCTCGGCCGCTGCCGACATGGTGGCCCACTCGCTGGGCCGTGCGTTGCAACTCACCAACATACTGCGCGACGTGCAGGAGGATGCCGAGCGCGGACGGCTCTATTTGCCGCGCGAGTGGCTGGACGAAGCCGCGGTTCCACTCGATCCATCCGCCGCGTTGCGCGCACCTGGTCTGTCGCGTGTGTGCGCTCGCGTCGCGGCGTTGGCGCACGAGCATTTCCTCGCGGCGCGGACGGCAATGCTGCGCTGCGACGCCAAGGCGATGAAACCGGCGCGGCTCATGGGGGCGACCTACTCCGCGATACTGTCGCGACTCGAGCGCCGCGGTTGGGCACGAGCCGACGAACGGGTAAGCCTGCCCGCCTGGCAGAAGCTGTGGCTCGCGCTGCGCTACAGCATGGCGTAGAGCGTTTTCGCAACGAAGCTCCCTCTCCGCCCCTGGGGGCGGAGAGGGCTGGGGTGAGGTGAGGGACTCGCCGTTGCCTCAAGCGACCAAAGCGGTACGCTGGCCGAACCGGGTCTATCGTAGGCCTCGTGGACCAACTGCCAGCAATCAGAATTCCGGCGCCGGCTACATCCCCCACCTCACCCTGACCCTCTCCGCCCCCAAGGGCGGAGAGGGAAATTCAAAGGGTTCTCGTGTGCACGACGTAGGGAGAAAGGTGATCGCCTTAGCTGTCCACAGGTGGATGCTGCGACTGCAAGCGGCGAAGTACCGCGGCGAGATCCCGAGACTGAAATGGCTTTTGCAGGATCGGTGCTTCGACACGCCCCGCATCGACGCCGGTCGATCCATAGCCGGTCACAAAGGCGAACGGGATTGCGCGCGCCCGCAACACCTCGGCGACGGGATAGACCGGGACACCGCGCAGGTTCACGTCGAGAAACGCGAGATCGAACTGACCGGTCCGGGCAGCCGCGATGGCACCGTCCAACTCCGCCGCGGTGGCGACCACATCGCAGCCAAGTTCGTCCAGCAGGTCCTCCATCAGGATCGCGATAATTGCCTCGTCCTCGACCAGGAGGACGCGCCATCTGCGCTCTGCTGCCTGGGTCAATCGAGTAGGTCCGGCGCCTGCATCCAGCGAGTCCTCACGCCAGCGGCGCGTCGATTTCACAGACGACGCCGGTTGCCGGGAACTCCAGCCGCACATCGGCGCTCAGTTCGTGCGCAACCCCACGGGTGATCAGCCGCGATCCGAATCCCTTCCGCCGCGGTGGCTCAACGGGCGGTCCATCGGCTTCCTGCCAGCGCAGCCGCAGACGGGAGTTGCCATTGGTGCCGGACAGCGACCAGTAGACCCGCACCTGCCCGGTGTCGTTCGACAACGCGCCGTACTTGGCGGCATTAGTGCAAAGTTCGTGCAGAGCCATCGAAAGCGACAGCACCACGCGCGGCGACAACCGCAGGTCCGGTCCCGAGGCAATGCAGCGGGAACTGTCGGGCCCGGAGAGCGGGGCAAGGACCGTCGCCAGCAACTCCTGGATCGTCGCCCCTTCCCAGTGCTCGCGCGTCAACACGTCGTGGGCATTCGCGAGTGCGACCAGCCGACCCTGGAACCATTGCAACTGATCATCCGCCACATCATGGAAGCTCTGGACGGCAATCGACTGGACGGTGGCTAGCGTGTTCTTAACCCGGTGATTGAGTTCATTGATCAGCAGAAGCTGACGTTCCTCGTGGGCTTTGCGGTGGCTGATATCCACCAGCGTGTTCACCGCGCCGGTCAGCCTGCCTGACGCATCCAGCAACGGCTTCGGATACGCCGCGAATGGAATGCGCGTTCCGTCCGGCCGCTCCGCGATCGCCTCGCCGGTCACCGATCGCCCTTCGCGCAGCGTCACGGCCATCGGGCATTCGTCATGGCGCATTGGTGTGCCATCGGGCCATCGCAGCCGCCATGACCCGCACCATTCGCTCTTGCCCAGTTCGGGCCGATGACCCCACAGTTCGGCGGCGGCTTCGTTGAAGAACGTGATGCGGCCCTCAACATCCGTGGTGTAAACCGCCGCCGGTAGCGCATCGAGCAATTCCCGGAAGCGCCGGTCGTTCTCATGCAGCCTGTCGGTCCGCCGCGAACCTGCGCTGCTCCGATCGACGATCACCTTGCGGTGATGCGAGCGCTGGACAGCAAACGGGAAATATGGCTCGAGGTCGATCGTAGGCTGGGGCAAAGCCAGCTCCCTGAGAAAATGTCGTTCGGCTTGATGTCGGCTGAACCGAAAAGATGCAATGCAGGCTTACAGGTCGCAAGCGGAGCGCGCCCACGGTTGCGTGACCTCAATGAGAATTGCGACAACTAATGCAATATGCCGCAGAGTGTGAGCACCAGTCGCCATAACGGGGTAATGGCGAAGGCCGAGGTACGACTTGCTTCCGGAATTTGCGCAATAGGTGCGTGCAAAATGGACTCGTGGAAATTAAGGAAGTCAGCTTGGTGCGGTCGAGAAGACTCGAACTTCCACGGGGTTTCCCCCACAAGCACCTCAAGCTTGCGCGTCTACCATTTCGCCACGACCGCTCGGGCAGGGGGCGGGGTATAGCGGATGAATGATGGGGCTTCAATTGGCGCAGAAGGCATGGAATGGCGCGTCACTGCGGGCCTCACCCAATACGACGAGGCCATGGCCACCATGCAGGAAAGGGTGGCGGCGATCCGCACCGGCGCCGCAAACGAGCTGGTCTGGATGGTGGAGCACCCACCGCTCTACACCGCCGGCACCTCGGCTCGGCCGGAGCAGCTCATGGAGCCGGGCCGATTTCCGACGTATGCCGCAGGGCGTGGAGGGCAGTGGACCTATCATGGACCGGGCCAGCGCGCCGCCTATGTCATGGTGGACC
>Ga0210402_10001813_pt1 | contig 21585 bp, 21 predicted proteins | sample IncBWC7MmetaG_FD_161055 | JGI IMG/M metagenome (GOLD analysis project Ga0210402, IMG submission 161055) | Forest soil microbial communities from Barre Woods Harvard Forest LTER site, Petersham, Massachusetts, United States - Inc-BW-C-7-M | ecosystem: Environmental > Terrestrial > Soil >... | reverse complement strand
GTCGAACTTCTTCGTACGGAAGTTCCTGCGGCTCACCGAGACGGTGTTCACGCGGGCGCCGCTGGTAAGGCTGATCTATGCATCGATCAAGGATCTGCTGGAAGCGTTCGTCGGGGACAAGAAGCGGTTCGATCAGCCGGTGGCAGTGACCATCACCGAGGGGGTGAGGACGCTGGGGTTCGTCACGCAGGATGACCTCGGGTTTCTGGCCATGCCTGGACAGATCGCCGTCTACCTTCCCTTTTCGTACAGCATGGCCGGGACGCTGGTAGTGGTAGCGCGAGAGCGGGTGGAGGCGCTGGCCGTCGACAGCGCCAGCGTCATGGCGCTGGTCGTCTCCGGGGGCGTTTCGAGGGTCGCGCCGAAGAAGGTCTGAGGACGGGTCTCGCGGTCTCGCGGTTGCGGGGTCTCGCGGTGCTCGATGCATAGCGCACGTTTCGTACAATGGGCTGCCGCGAGACCGCGTAACCGCGGGACCGCGCAACCGCAGTCACTGAATCCCGTGTCTTGCGTCACTGACTGTTTTCGATATGATCGCGGCCGATTTTGCACCTCGTCGCATCCCACCAAGGTAGCAGCCTGTAGATGGCTCAGATTTTCCAGCGTTACGCCAACACTCTCGCCCGCGTCACGATCTTCGGTGCCGTCTTCGTCGCCGGATTCGTCCTGTGGGTGATCGGGGGCGTGGTCCGCTCGCCGTATGCCACCGATCAGGGGATCGAGCGGGAGCAGCCGGTGCCGTTCAGCCATCAGCATCACGTGGCCGGGCTGGGGATCGACTGCCGGTATTGTCATACGAGCGTCGAGACCTCCAACTTCGCCGGCATCCCACCGACGCAGACCTGCATGAACTGCCACTCCCAGATCTGGACCAACGCCGACATGCTGGAGCCGGTGCGCTCCAGCTTCGCCACCGGAAAGCCGATCATCTGGTCGCGCGTTCACCGGCTGCCCGACTTCGTCCATTTCAACCACTCCATCCACGTCAACAAAGGGATCGGCTGCGCGAGCTGCCACGGCCGCATCGACAAGATGCCGCTGACCTATCAGGCCTCGCCGCTGACGATGGAGTGGTGCCTCAGTTGCCACCGCGCGCCGGAGCAGTTCGTCCGCCCGCGCAGCGAAGTGTTCAACATGGCCTACATCGCCAACGATCAGGAACGCATCGGCCCGAAGCTGGTGCAGGAGTACAACATTCAGAAGCTGACGAATTGCTCGACGTGTCATTACTAGGGTTGTCGGTTGTCGGTTATCAGTTGCCGGAGCCCAACACCACGGGTTCCAACAACTGATAATCGACAACCGATAACCGATAACGCATCAACGCCATGACTGAAACCAACGAACTCAATCTCGCAAGGTTCCGTACCCGTCTCACCAACGAGTACTGGAAGAGCCTCGACGAGCTGTCGCGCGAGGACTTCGAGCAGGCCGTCGAGACGGAGTTCCCGGCGGGGGCGCTGGCACTCGAGCGCGGCGTCGACCGGCGCGATTTCGTCAAGCTGATGGGCGCTTCCATGGCCCTCGGCGGGTTGGCGGCCTGCAACCGGCCCGCGGAGAAGATCGTCCCCTACGTCCGCCAACCGGAAGGGCTCATCCCCGGCAAGCCGATCTTCTTTGCCTCGGCCATGCCGATCAGCGGCTACGCCCACGGCGTGCTCGTCGAGAGCCACATGGGCCGCCCGACGAAGATCGAAGGGAATCCCGATCATCCCTCCAGCCTCGGCGCCACCAACTCCTGGATGCAGGCCTCGATCCTCGGCCTCTACGATCCTGACCGTTCCCAGGTGGTCCGCCACCTCGGAGAGATCTCGACCTGGAGCGAGTTCCTGGCCACGCTGTCCCCCGCGGTCAAAGCCGGCGGCGTGCGCCTCCTCACGCAGACCATCACCTCGCCGACGCTTGGCGCGCAGATCCAGCAATTCCTGGCGCAGTCTCCCGATGCGAAATGGCATCAGTGGGAGCCGGCCGGCGGCCACAACGTGCGCGAGGGGCTGCGGCTCGCCTTCGGCGGATACGCCAACGCCGTCTATCACTTCGACAAAGCGAACGTCGTCGTCTCGCTTGACTCCGACATCCTCGAGCGCGGCCCCGGCCACCTCCGCTACGCGCGCGATTTCTCCAGCCGCCGCAAAGTGCGCAAGGGGACGACGTCGATCAATCGCCTCTACGTGATCGAGTCCGGCCCCACAGGCACTGGATCGCTGGCCGATCACCGGCTGGCCGTGCGGCCGTCACAGGTCGAGGACTACGCCCGCGCGATCGCAGCGTCGCTATCCGGCGGCCAACCCTCCGACAACCGACAACCGACAACCGACAACTTCATTTCCGCTCTCGTCCGCGACCTCCAGAAGAACCGCGGCGCCAGCATCGTCGTCGCCGGCGAAGAGCAGCCGCCCGCGGTCCACGCTCTGGCCATGGCCATCAACCAGGCCCTCGGCAACATCGGTTCGACGGTCACCATCACCGATCCGGTGGAAGTGGCCCCGGTCAATCAGCTCGACTCGCTCAGGCAGCTCGTGGCCGACATGAATGCCGGCGCGGTGAAGACACTGATCATGCTCGGCGGCAACCCCGTCTACGACGCGCCGGGCGACGTCGCCTTCGTCAATGCGTTAGACAAGGTGCCGTTCCGTGCGCACCTCTCGCCGTACTACGACGAGACGTCGATGCACGTGCATTGGCACATCCCCGAGACACACTACCTCGAGTCGTGGAGCGATGCGCGTGCGCACGATGGGACAGTCTCGATCGTCCAGCCGCTCATCGCGCCGCTGTACAACGGGCGGTCGCCGCATGAGGTTCTCGGCGCCCTTCTCGGTGGATTGGATGCATCGCCTTATGACGTCGTGCGTGGCTACTGGTCGGCGAAGGTTGGGGCGCTGAACTTCAACGCTACGTGGCGGAAGTGGTTGAACGACGGGGTGATCGCGGGAACAGCACTCCCCGCGAGAAGCGCGGGCGGGACGCCCGCGGTCCCAGGGAGGCAAGCCGCCAGCGAGACCGCGGGTTACGAGCTCCGCATCCTACCCGACCCCAACGTCTACGACGGGCGCTACGCCAACAACGGCTGGCTGCAGGAGTTGCCGAAGCCGCAGACGAAGATCTGCTGGGAGAACGTGGCGCTGGTCAGTCCGAAGACCGCCGTTGCCATCGGCTACGACGAGAAACGGCGCGACGCGCTGGTGAACGAGAAGCAGACGCTGATGGCCGACATCCGTTACCGCGGCCGCACGGTGCGCACGCCGATCTGGGTCGTACCGGGCCACGCGGACGGCACGATCACCATGTTCATGGGCTACGGACGGACGCGCGGAGGCAAGATCGCCACGCCGGCACCGGCAGACAGCATGCTCGCCCCCTCTCTCGAATCGTTCCACCTCTCCGGCGGCACACTCGGCGTCGATGTCAACCCGTTCCGTTTTGCCGACGCGCTCAATGGGGGACCGGGTGCCGAGATCGCGCTGACGAACGATGCCCCCTACTCCGTCGCCTGCACGCAGGAGCACCAGAGCCTGAACGTCAGCGACGTCGGCGCCGACCGCGGCATCATCCGCTCGGCGACCTTCGCCGAGTACCTCAAGAATCCCGACTTCGTCCGCGAGCACAAACCGGAAGAAGAGCTGAGCAAGGATTCGATGTACCCGGGCTTCGAGTACAAGTCGCACGCCTGGGCCATGGTCATCGACACCTCCGTCTGCACCGGCTGCAACGGCTGCGTGGTGGCCTGCCAGTCGGAGAACAACATCCCCATCGTCGGCAAGGACCAGGTCGTGGCCGAGCGCGAGATGCACTGGCTGCGCATCGACCGCTACTACAAAGGCAACCCCGAGAACCCCGAGGTCTATCACCAGCCGGTGCCGTGCATGCAGTGCGAGCAGGCGCCGTGCGAGCCGGTCTGCCCGGTCGGCGCCACGTCTCACAGCCCGGAAGGGCTGAACGACATGACCTACAACCGCTGCGTCGGCACGCGCTACTGCTCGAACAACTGTCCCTACAAAGTGCGCCGTTTCAACTTTTTCCACTACGCAGACTACGAAACGCCGGCCCTCAAGGCCCAGCGCAATCCCGACGTCACCGTGCGCACCCGCGGCGTCATGGAAAAGTGCACCTACTGCGTGCAGCGCATCAATGCAGCCAAGATCGACGCCGAAAAGCAGGGCCGGCGCGTGCGCGACGGCGAAATCGTCACCGCCTGCCAGCAGGCCTGCCCGACAGATGCGATCGTGTTCGGCGACATGAATGACAAGACCAGCCGCGTGGCTGCTTTGAAGGGCGAGCCGACGAACTACGCGCTGCTTGCTGAGCTGAATACACGCCCGCGGACCACGTACCTCGGCGCGATCAGGAACCCGAATCCGGAGATCAAATGAACTGCGCTTCGCGCGTTATCGGTTGTCGGTTGTCGGTTGTTTTCGCGACTCAAGTTCGCGTAAACCGGCCTTCGACTTCGACCACGCGCCCGCGGCGCAGACAACCGACAACCGATAACCGACAACGCGCAGCCCAATCGACAACCGGCAATGCGCGAAGCGCAGCATAACCATGGCCGACCTAACCCCAGTCCACGAAATCCGTCCTGTAACCCAGGACATCCCGGAGCGCTTCATCCCCGTTCCGACGGTGGAGCCGGGGCATACGTTTGCGTCGGTTACGGATCACATCAGCGCCATCGTGCTGCAGAAGCGGATGCCGAAGCTGTGGTGGCTGGGGCTGAGCGTCGGCATCCTCGGCGTGATGCTGCTGACCGCGACCATCGGCAAGCTGGTCATCGTCGGCGTCGGCATCTGGGGCATCAACCATCCGGTCGGATGGGGCTTCGACATCCTCAACTTCGTCTGGTGGATCGGTATTGGACACGCCGGCACGCTCATCTCAGCAATTCTCTTATTACTCCGGCAGGAGTGGCGGACGTCGATCAATCGATTCGCCGAGGCCATGACGCTGTTTGCGGTCGCCGCCGCCGGGTTGTATCCGGCGCTCCATACCGGCCGGCCGTGGTACGACTTCTGGCTCTTCCCCTACCCGAACACGATGTCGCTGTGGCCGCAGTTCCGCAGCCCGCTGATGTGGGACGTTTTCGCGGTCTCGACCTACGCCACCGTCTCGGCGCTCTTCTGGTATGTCGGTCTCATCCCCGACCTGGCCACGCTGCGCGACCGCTCCCGCGGCAAGGTCGCCCGCATCCTCTACGGCATGCTCTCCCTCGGATGGCGCGGTTCGGCCAAGCACTGGTTCCGCTATGAGTCGACCTATCTGCTCCTGGCCGGCCTCTCTACGCCGCTCGTTCTCTCCGTCCACACCATCGTCTCTTTCGATTTCGCCGTGGCCCAGATCCCCGGATGGCACGCCACGTTCTTCCCGCCCTACTTCGTCGCCGGCGCCGTCTATGCCGGCTTCGCCATGGTCCTGACGCTGGCCATCCCGGCGCGGAAGATGTTCCACCTTCAGGACTTCATCACCATGAAGCACCTCGAGAACATGGGCAAGGTCATGCTGGCCACCGGCCTGATCGTCTTCTACTCGTACGCCATGGAGGCCTTCTTCGCCTACTACAGCGGCAACGGCTTCGAGCGCTACATGTGGCTGAACCGTGTGACCGGCCCGTACTGGAAGATGTACGCGATGCTGATCGTCTGCAACGGTCTGGCACCGCAGATGATGTGGTTCCGGAAGATGCGCACCTCGACGTTCGGGCTCTTTGTCACTGCGATGTTCGTCAACGTCGGCATGTGGCTGGAGCGTTTCGTCATCATCCCCACCTCGCTGCACCGCGACTTCCTGCCGTCGTCCTGGGGCATGTACCACGGCACGCAATGGGACTGGAGCATGTTCCTCGGATCGATCGGACTCTTCCTCTTCCTGCTGTTCCTCTTCGTCCGCTTCCTTCCGATGATCTCGATCTTCGAAATGCGGACGATGCTCCCCGAGGCGCAGGCGCATCCGGAAGGACACGAGGCGTAAGCGATGGCCATCGGCAAAGTCAGAACGGGGCTGTACGGTGTCATCGCCGAGTTCACCTCGCCGGCGGAGCTGACCATCGCCGCCGAAGCCGCGCGCGACGCCGGCTACACGGAGATGGACGCCTTCTCGCCATTCCCGATTCACGGACTGCATGAGGCGGTGGGGATGAAATCGACCGGCATGTCCAGCATGTCCGCCATCGTCCTCGCCGGCGGGATCATCGGCGGCATCGCCGGCTTCTTCATGTGCTGGTACGCCAACGTCATCAGCTACCCGCTCAACATCGGCGGCAAGCCGCTCAACTCGTGGCCGGCCTGGATCCCGATCACCTTCGAGTGCACGATCCTCCTGGCCGCCTTCGCGGCGGTCTTCGGCATGCTGGCCTTGAACGGCCTGCCGATGCCGTATCACCCTGTCTTCAACGTGCCGCGCTTCGATCAGGCCTCGCGCGACAAGTTCTTCCTGGTCATCCAGGCGCGCGATCCGAAGTTCGACTTCGACGGCGTCTGGAAGTTTCTCGAGGCACTCCATCCGCGGGAGGTTGTCGATGTCCCGTGGTAAAGGCAGAAGGCAGAAGGCAGAAGGCAGAAGGAGAGTTCCCAAGCTCCGCATGCTGTCGCTTTTCCTTCTGCTTTCTGCTTTCTGCTTTCTGCCTTCCTGTCGTCAGAAAATGTCCAACCAGCCCAAATACGACCCCCTCGAGCCGAGCGACTTCTTCGCCGACGGCATGTCCGCGCGGCCGCGGATTCCCGGCACCGTCGCCCGCGGCGAGCTGCCGCTGGAAGGGTTCCTCGTCACCGGCAAGATCGGCACCGCCGACGGCGATGGTTATCCATTCCCGATCACCGCCGCGGTGATGGACCGAGGGCAGGAGCGCTTCAACATCTACTGCTCGCCGTGCCATGGGCGAGGCGGTGACGGCAACGGCATGATCCCGTCGCGGGGCCTGCGACGCCCGCCGTCGTTTCACACCGACCTGCTGCGAAACGCGAAGACGGGGCACTTCTTTGACGTGATGACGAATGGATTCGGCGCGATGCCGTCGTACGCGGTACAGGTTCCGGTAAACGACCGATGGGCGATCATCGCCTACATCCGCGCGCTGCAATTGAGCCGCAATGGCACGATCAACGATCTGCCGCCGGCGCAGCGGGCACTGTTGCCGGGAGGTGCGCCATGACGGCCGACGTTCGCACATCCACCACCGGCACCGGCATCGACCGTTGGCGGATGCCGTCGCTGGTCATCGGCATCATCGGCCTCGGGCTGAGCATCGCCGGCTATGTCATCAATCCGCAGACGTTCTTCCACGCGTACCTGCCGAGCTTCCTCTTCTGGTTCTCGATCGTGGCCGGCTCGCTGGCCGTGCTGATGCTGCAGTACGTCACCGGCGGCGAGTGGGGACTGATGATCCGCCGTCCCCTCGGCGCCTCCGCGCGCACGATGCTCTGGATGGTGCTCTTCTTCATCCCCATCCTCTTCGGGTTGAAGGAGATCTATCCGTGGGCCAACACCGCCTGGGCGATGGCCGATGAGAACGTGCGGCAGAAGCTGGACTGGCTGAACTGGAAGCGTTTCGTGATGTTCGCGGCGCTCTACTTCGCGCTCTGGAACCTCTGGGCGTGGCGGATTCGCATCCTCTCGCTCAAGTTCTATGAAGACCGCTCGCCATACACCGAGCTTTCTCGTCGCAAGTGGGCGGCCTCGGGGCTGGTCATGATCGTCCTGACGCTGAGTTTCGCATCGATCGACTGGATGCTCTCGACCGAGCCGAAGTTCAGCTCGACGATCTACGGCATCACCTTCGTCGTCGGCTGCGCCCTCTCCGCGCTGGCCTTCGTGACCTTCTTCTTCGCCCAGCTCGCGCACACGGATGCGATGCGCGGCGTGCTCAAGCCGACGCATTTTCGCGACCTCGGCAACCTGATGCTGGCCTTCGTGATGTTCTACGCCTACACCACCTTCTCCGAGTTCCTGCTGATCTGGTACGCCAACCTCCACGAGGAGATCCCGCACTACCTGGTCCGCAACGGCGGCGTGTGGGGCGGGGTGGCTTTCGCCGTGGCCATGTTTCACTTCTTCCTGCCGTTCGGGCTTCTCCTGATGCGGCCGATCAAAGACAAGCCAAAGACGATCGCCATCGTGGCCGTGATCGTGATCGTGATGCGTTACGTGGTCCTCTACTGGCTGGTGACGCCGTCGTGGTCCGGATCGCAGTTCACCTTTTCGTGGATGAACCTGACCTCGTTGTTGGGAATCGGCGGCATCTGGATCTGGGCCTTCATCGGCCAGCTCCGCGGACAGACGATCATCCCCATTCACGAGACCTGGGTCGAAGAAGCGATTCGGGAAGGAGCGCTGAAGGTCAATGCCTGATCACGCTCACTACCGCGACGACGACATCGTCAACCCCGAGACGCACCACGAGGAGAGCGACGTCAACATCCGCGCGCTGCTCTGGTCGGTGGTGATCTTCGTCATCTTCGCGGGCGTCACGCACCTCGTGCTCTACGCCCAGTTCCACGCCTACGCCCGCTACTTCCGCAATGAATCGTCGCAGCCGCTGACGATGATGGATCACCCCCCCGCCGTCCCGGCCACGCCGCGTCTGCAGCCGTTCCCGAACAAAACCATCCCGCCGCCCGCGAACACGCCGGTGACCGACATGGCCGACATGCGCAAGGCCGAGAATGATGCGCTGAACAAAGCGGGATGGATCGATCAGAAGAAGGGCATCGTGCGCCTGCCGATCGATGTGGCAAGCAGCTTGTAGTGCAGCGCGGGTTGCCGGTGGTGACGCCATGAGGTTCTCCGCGTCTCCGCGCCTCCGCGTGAAAACGTTCCTCGCGATCATCCTCGCGACGATGCCAGTCTTCGCCCAGAAGAACTCTTCCACGCCGCCCGAGCTGCCCGGCAAGGTCGCCATTGCGCAGAACCTCAATGCCCAGCTTCCGATGGATCTGATGCTGCGTGACGAGACCGGGCGCGTGGTCCGCCTCGGCCAGTACTTCAATCATGGCAAGCCGATCCTGCTCAACTTCATGTACTACCGCTGCCCGATGCTCTGTCCGATGGTGATGGATGGCGTCACCAGCGCGCTGACCGAGCTGCGATTCGACATCGGCAAGGAATTCGACGTCGTCACCGTCAGCATGGACCCGCGCGACACGCCCGAGCAGGCGGCCATGAAGAAGGACATGTATATCAAACGCTACGGCCGCTTCGGCGCCGCGAATGGCTGGCACTTCCTGACCGGGCCCGAGAGCGCCATCAAGCGGCTCACGAACACGGCCGGATTTCAATTCGCCTACGACCCGAAGACCGATCAGTTTGCGCACGCCACGGCGCTGATCGCCACGACACCGACGGGCCGCATTTCGCGTTACCTCTACGGCTTCGAGTACAAGCCGCGCGATCTCCGCATGGCACTGGTCGAGGCCTCGGCCGGCAAGATCGGCACGGCCACCGACGCCCTCCTCCTCCTCTGCTATCACTACGATCCGGCCACCGGCAGATACAGCCGCACCGCCATGAACTGGGTCCGCGCCGGCGGCGTGGCCACGATGCTCGGTCTGGCCGGATTCATCTTCGTCATGATCCGTAAAGAGCACACTCGATGATGCTTTCTGATTTCCCTCTGTGGCCCGATCAGGCCTCGACCGTGGCACCGAGCGTCGATGCGCTGATGACGTTCATGTGCGTCGTCACCGGCACCGTGTCGGTGCTCATCTTCATCGTCATCTTCTATCTGGCAATCAAGTACCGCCGCACTCCGGAGAACCAACTGGCCCAGGACTATGAGCCGCCGAAAGCGCTCGAGGCGGCCTGGATCATCATCCCTTTCCTCGTCTTCATGTTCATGTTCGTCTGGGGATCGTGGCTCTACTTCCGCATCCAGCGCGTTCCCGACAACGCTCTCGACATCTACGCCACCGGCAAGCAGTGGATGTGGAAGTTCCAGCATCCCGGCGGCCAGCGCGAGATCAACACGCTGCACGTTCCGGTCGGCCGGCCGATCCGCATCACCATGGCATCCGAGGATGTCATCCACAGCCTCTACTTCCCGGCTTTCCGGGTGAAGTGCGACGTGCTGCCAAACCGCTATAAAGAGATGTGGTTCCAGGCCACCAAGACCGGCCGCTTCCACATCTTCTGTGCCGAGTACTGTGGCACGCTGCACTCGGGGATGACCGGTTGGGTCGAAGTGATGGAGCCGACCGACTATCAGAAGTGGCTGGCCGGCGGCGCCGAAGGCTCGCTGGCCTCGCAGGGCGAGACGCTCTTCCAGAAGTACGCCTGCAGCACCTGCCACACCAATGACGCCACGGGCCGCGGTCCCGTTCTCATCGGTGTTTACGGAACGAACGTGATGCTGAACGACGGCACCACCGTCGTCGCGGACGAAAACTACATCCGCGAATCGATCCTCAACCCCCAGGCGAAGATCGTCAAAGGCTTCACCGGCATCATGCCGACGTTCCAGGGACAGATGAGCGAAGACGATCTGCTGAAGCTCGTCTCCTACGTCCACTCCCTCGGCGCGCAGAAGACGGCCGCAACACCAATGGAAGCGCCTTCAGCGCTGATGGGCGCAGGCACCCCCCCGCCGCAAAAAGGTACGAAGCCATGAGCTCAGTGACAGTGAATGACGCCCGTTTTGTCGAGCCGGAAGGGGCGCGCAACTACATCACCCACGACTACGGCGCCCTCTCCTGGCTCCTGACGAAGGATCACAAGCGGATCGCCATCCTCTATCTCTTCTCCATCACCGCGCTCTTCATGCTCGGAGGATTCTTCGCCGTGGTGATGCGCATCGAGCTGCTGACACCCGAGGGCGATCTGCTCACCAGCGATACGTACAACAAGTTCTTCACGCTGCACGGCATCGTGATGATCTTCTTCTTCCTCATCCCCTCGATTCCCGCGGTGCTCGGCAACTTCCTGCTGCCGCTGATGCTCGGGGCGAAGGATCTGGCCTTCCCGAAGATCAATCTATTGAGCTGGTATCTCTACATCATCGCGGCGGTGATGGGGCTGTACATCATCATCACCGGCGGCGTCGACACCGGCTGGACGTTCTACACGCCGTTCTCGACGCAGTACTCCAACACGCACGTCTTCGGCGTCACCTTCGCCGCGTTCATCGTCGGCTTCTCCTCGATCCTGACCGGTCTCAACTTCCTGGTGACGATCCACCGCATGCGCGCGCCGGGACTGACCTGGTTCCGCCTGCCGCTGTTCGTGTGGGCCATGTACGCCACGAGCATCGTGCAGCTTCTGGCGACGCCGGTGCTGGCCATCACCCTGGTCATGCTGATGTTCGAGCGGGTCGTTCACGTCGGCATCTTCGATCCCGCTCTCGGCGGTGATCCGCTGCTCTTCCAGCACATGTTCTGGTTCTATTCACACCCGGCGGTCTACATCATGATTCTGCCGGCGATGGGCGTGGCCTCGGAGGTCGTGGCGGCGTTCACGCGCAAGAAGATCTTCGGATACAGCTTCGTCGCCTATTCGTCGCTGGCCATCGCCTTCCTCGGATTTCTCGTGTGGGCTCACCACATGTTCGTGGCCGGGATCTCGGTCTACTCGGCGATGATCTTCTCCTTCCTCAGCTACTTCGTAGCCGTTCCCTCGGCGATCAAAGTCTTTAACTGGACCGCCACTCTCTACCGCGGCTCGGTAGCGCTGATGACGCCGATGCTCTACATCCTCGGCTTCATCGGCCTCTTCACCATCGGCGGCGTGACCGGGCTCTTCCTTGCTGCCATCGGCCTCGACGTGCACGTCACCGACACCTACTTCGTCGTCGCGCACTTTCACTACATCATGGTCGGCGGCGCGGTCATGGCCTACATGGCCGGCCTTCATTACTGGTGGCCGAAGATCACCGGCCGGATGTACCCCGAATGGTGGGCGCGCCTGGCGGCACTGCTGATCTTCGCCGGCTTCAATCTGACCTTCTTCCCGCAGTTCATCCTCGGTTACCTCGGCATGCCGCGCCGCTATCACGCCTACGCGCCGGAGTTCCAGGTGCTGAACGTGATGTCGACCGCGGGCGCCTCGGTGCTGGCGGTCGGCTACGCGCTGCCGCTGTGCTATCTCATTTGGTCGCTCTGGTACGGCCGTCCGGCCGGTCCGAATCCGTGGGGCGCCGTCGGACTGGAGTGGACGACGGCATCTCCTCCGCCGATGGAAAACTTCCACGAGACGCCGGTCGTGACCTGGGACGCATACGATTATCCGGCCATGCTGAAGGCGATGGGGGAGACGCAGAATGTCTAAGGGCAGAAGGATGAAGGCAGAAGGCAGAAGTGAAGGCGGGGTTCTTTCTGCCTTCTGCTTTCTGCCTTCTGCCTTCCCAGGGGGCGCGGTATGAGCGTGGTCACGAACGAACATCCCGCGCACGAACACCATCCGTTCCTCCAGCATCATTTCGAGGATCTGGCGCAGCAACACGAGGCCTCGACGCTCGGAATGTGGATGTTCCTGGCGACGGAGATCCTCTTCTTCGGCGGCGTCCTCTGCGCCTACTGGGTCTACCGGATCCTCTACCCCGAGGCCTGGTCATTGGGCGCGGAACAACAGAACAAACTCTTCGGCGGCCTCAACACGATCGTCCTCATCATCAGCTCATTGACGATGGCGCTGGCAGTGCGCAACGCACAACTCGGAAAGCGTAAGAGCACCGTGGCCATGCTCTTCGCCACCCTCGTCTTCGGCTCGACCTTCCTGGCGATCAAGGGCTTCGAGTACTGGCAGCACTACCACGAGGGACTCTTTCCCGGGGTGAACTTCACCTGGCACGAGGTCCCGGCGCTGGCACCGAAGGTCCAGCTCTTCATGACCTTCTACTGGGGGATGACCGGCCTTCACGCGCTGCACATGGTCATCGGGGCCGGCCTGCTGCTCTGGATGATGGCTCGCGCCTGGCGCGGCGACTTCGGCCCCGAGTACTACGCACCGGTCGAGATCATGGGGCTCTACTGGCACTTCGTCGATATCGTCTGGATCTTCCTTTTTCCGTTCCTTTACCTGATTCCGGGTGTCCACCATGTCTGAAGAACACGCGCCCCACGTTCACGTCACGCCGATGTGGATCTACCTCGCCGTGTTTCTGGCGCTCGCCGCCGGAACGCTCTTGACCTGGTGGGTCTCGACGCAGGACTACGGGGACTGGAACACGCCGATCGCGCTGATCATCGCCACGATCAAGGCGGTGCTGGTCATCCTTTTCTTCATGCACGTAATCAATTCGAAGCGCCTGACCTGGGTCGTGATCATCGCCTCGTTTCTCTGGCTGGGCGTGCTCTTCGTGCTGACGTTCGCCGACTACCTGACGCGGACGTGGAAGATCTACTGAGTGCTCTACCTCCTCGCGATTGCCACGCTGGTCATCATCTATCTCTGCTACATATGGATGCAGTCGACGCGCGCCTCGCAGCGGCGGACCGAAGCACAGAACCAGAGGGTGATCGAGTTGCTGGAGGAGCAGAACCGACTGTTGCGGGATTCGCGTAACGATCAATAAGTTCGTCGCGTTCCACGCCTCCGGCGTGCAATTCGACGGGCGAAGGCATCCGACGTGATGCGGATCAACATTACGCCCGCCGCGTGATCGGGACGATCGCCGTCTTCGACAGCCGGTTGAAGCGAATCAGCAGCAGCACCGCAACCGCCGTCAACCCTGCGCACAGCCCCCACCACAAGCCGACGATCCCCATCTTGCGGTGAAAGCCGAGGTAGAGGGCGATGGGGAGCCCGATCAGCCAGTGGCCGACGAGATTGGCCGTGAGCGGAAAGACAGTATCGCCGGCACCGCGGAGCACACCGGCTCCGATGGCCTGCAGGCCGTCGGAGAGTTGGAAGACGGCGGCAACGAGGAAGATCGGGACGGCGGCGGCGATGACGGTCTCCTGGTTCGTCACCAGCCGGGCGGCGGCGCGCGGGAAGAGAGCGAAGATCGTCGCCCCGGCGACCATGAAGCCGATCCCTCCGGTAACGGCCGCGAAGCCGGCCGTGCGTGTGCGCGCCTGATCGCGCGCTCCGACGGCGAGGCCGACGCGAACGGAGCCGGCGGAGGCAACGCCTACCGAGATCGTGAACGTCAGCGAAACGAATGCAAGCACGAGTTGGTGCGCGGCCAGATCGATCGCGCCGAGGTGGCCGGCCAGCAGGCCGACGAGCGCGAAGACTCCAATCTCCGCCGCCAACTGACCGCCGATCGGAAAACCGAGGCGGATGTCTTGGCGAATCTCGGGCCATCTGGCGTGGTGCAGGGCTCCGGCATCATGCGGCGGCAGGTGAATCGACCTTATCGCCCAGGCAGCGATGGCGAACTGCAGTACCGATCCGAGATCGGTCGACAGCGCCGCGCCGGCCACTCCCATGCGCGGGAACGGTCCCCATCCGAAGACGAGCACGATGTCCGCGACGAGGTTGAAGACATTGCCGACCAGCATCGCCACGACCATCGGCCGGGTGATGTGCTGCGCCTGCAGGTAGGCACGGGCGACGATAAAGAGCAGAAACGGCCCGAGCCCGGCCGTACGCACCAGGAGAAATTGAATGGCCATCGGCTGCAGTGACCGCTCCACGCCGAACAGCGGGAAGAGCATCGGCGCAAAGAGCAAAGGAATGGTCAGCGCCACCGTAACGCCAATGGCCAGCCAGACGCCTTGCCACAACACGTGCCGCGCGCGCACCGGATCGCCGCCGCCGAAGGCGTGCGAGATCATCGGATCGACTCCGAAAACGATCCCTACACCGAGGATGGAGATCGTGAAGAAGATGGCGTTGCCGAGCCCCGCCGCACCAAGCTCGCGCGCACCGAGCCGCCCGACGACCGCAAGGTCGACGAGGCCCATGACCTGCGTTCCCGCCTGCGCCGCGGCGAGCGGGGCGGCCAGGCGGATGAGGCTTCGTAGTTCGGTTCTGAAGGGGGACATGTGGAGTGGGGGATTGTATTGTTGCTGCGTTCTAGCTTTATCCTGACGTGGAGCGAAGCGACACTGTCAGGATCTCCGGTGCGACCGCGCAAGACCTTGCCGATGGGCAACTACCGAGCGGTCTGACCGGAGATCCTGACAGCGTCGCTTCGCTCCGCGTCAGGATGAAGCTAGAACCTGGCAACCGACAACGGCACAGCCTTTCTCTCGAACCCCATTCGTGCTAAAACCCCGCCCCTCATGCGCTACCTAGTCACCGGCGGTGCCGGTTTCATCGGATCCAATTTCGTTCGTTACCTTTTCCAGAAATACGGCGAAGGGGCGCAGGTCGTAAACCTCGACAAGCTGACGTACGCCGGCATTCGCGAGAACCTCGCCGAGTACGAGGGGAAGTCGAACTACCGCTTCGTTCATGGCGACATCGCCAAGCCTGAGGATGTGGCCGAGGCCTACAAAGGAGTGGACGGAAGCGGCGTCGACGTCGTCATCAACTTCGCCGCGGAGACACACGTCGACCGCTCCCTCATGGAAGCCGGCACGTTCATCGAGACCGACGTCCATGGTGTTCTCGTGCTGCTCGAAGAGGCGCGGAAGCATGCCCCGCGGTTGAAGCGCTTCATCCAGATCTCGACCGATGAGGTCTACGGCTCGATCGATACCGGTTCCTTCAGTGAGACGGATCCGCTGAACCCGCGCAATCCCTACTCGGCGTCGAAAGCTGGCGGCGACCGGATGGCGTACGCCTACTCGCAGACATACGGCCTGCCGGTCGTCGTCACGCGCGCCTCGAACAACTTCGGCCCGTGGCAGTACCCGGAGAAGCTCATCCCCCTCTTCGTCACGAACGCCATCGACGACCAGCCGCTTCCGCTCTACGGCGACGGCCGCAACGTGCGCGACTGGCTCTACGTCGAGGACCATTGCGCCGCAGTCGACTTCCTGATCGAGCACGGCGTCGACGGGGAGACGTACAACATCGGCGGCGGTAACGAGCGCGAGAATCGCGACATCACCCGGAAGATCCTCGAGCTGACCGGAAAGCCAGACACGCTCATCAAGTGCGTGGCCGACCGCCAGGGACACGACCGCCGCTATTCGATCGACATGTCGAAAGTCGAGTCGATGGGCTTCCGCTGCTCCACGAATTTCGACGACGCACTTCGCCGCACCGTCCGGTGGTACGTCGAGAATGAGGCGTGGTGGCGCGCCATCAAAGAGCGCAGCGCGGAGTTCAAGGCGTACTACGAGAAGCAGTACGTGAAGCGGTAGGGCGGGGTTGCGGTCGCGCGGTTGCGGGGTCTCGCGGTAAGCACTCCACCGCGAGATCGAGCAACCCCGAGACCGCGCAACCGCTCTACGTAATCGCTTTTGCGATCACAAACGCCGCCGCGGCGGCGAGGCTGCCGACGACCGTCGTCTGCAGGGCGCTCTTCCAGGGACCGGCGCCGGTGTAGCGGCCTTTCACGTAGCCGAAGACGGCCAGCGCGACCAGGGTCACGCCGATCGAGACGAAAAGGGCGTCGTGGGCGGCATGCAGGAACATGTAGGGTCCGAGCGGAATCAGGCCGCCGACGAGATACGACACGGCGATGACGGCCGCACTGTTGCGCGCCCGCTTGGGATCGGGCTTCTCCAGACCGAGCTCAAAGCGCATCATGAAGTCGACCCACTCCTTCGGCCGTTCGCTCATGGCGTGAACGACCGGGCGGATGTGCTCGTCGGGGATGCCGTAGTGGCGAAAGATGTCGGCCACCTCGCGCATCTCCTCCCGAGGAATGTCGATGATCTCCTGCTCCTCCTTGCGCTTCTCCGCGGCGTAATGTTCGGCGTCCGACTTCGCGGCCAGGTAACCGCCCAACCCCATGGCGATCGAGCCGGCGGCGATCTCGGCAAGACCGGCGGTCACGACGATGCCGCTCGCGGCGACCGCACCACTCAATCCGGCGGCAAGCGCGAACGGCACGGTCAGACCGTCGGACATACCGATGACGACGTCACGGACGGTGTCGCTGGCGGTGAAGTGGCGCTCGGTGTGGACTGTTCGCGGCATGGCAGCGCGCATTATGCGCTGAGGCCGTTCCAAGAGCCTGCCGCCGGTGTGCCGGCTCAGGCCGCGTCGAGATGGGCGCAATGGCGGATGTCGGCGATGAACCGCTGCATATCGAACGGCTTCGTATGCACCATGTAGACGTCGTCCTGGGCGTCCTGCTGCAGTTCACGCTCGGGCACGGCTGTCGCGAGGATCGTGCAGGGGAGCAGCTCCGGCTGATGAGCACGCATATGCGCGAGCACCGCATACCCGTCGACGCGCGGCATCATCAGGTCGAGAACGACGAGGTTATAGCCGTCGCGGTCGAGGCTCTCGATCGCTTCGCCGCCGTCGCGCGCCGTATCGACGCTGATCCCCTGATGGCGGACGATCATCGACAGCATCGTCCGGATGGGGTCGTCATCATCGATGATCAGAGCGCGTGGCTGGTTCATGCGTTATTTGGGTAACGCAAGAATCCCGCCCAACTCACGTCAGCGACGAGATGATGGCGATCGGCGCTGCGATGAGAAGGGCCAGGATGGCCAATGGAATCAGCAGCGCCACCACGACCGAGCCGAGGGTGATCAGAAAAGCGAATTTCACAATCAGAGCGATGGCGATGAAGGGGAGCGCCAGGAGCTTGAGCGGCAGCATCGCCAGGCGCAATGGCAGCAGAATGACTTTCGCCACGACCGCCAGCAACGCCACCGCCGTGAACGCAATGACCGCGAACATCGCCAAGCCGAAGAGGGCTATCAATGCAGACATGATCGTGCCTCCATCAGGATGATACGAGGTTCGCGACCGTAGGTTTACTCTGGGGTTTACTCTGGGGTTTACGCTCGTCGGCCGATCGCCACCGAAGGTCCCGGGATCCCCGATAGACCGACTGCGGCCGGATGATGCGGTTGGCACGGCGTTGCTCGAAACAGTGCGCGATCCAGCCGGCCACACGGCTGATGGCGAACGTCGGCGTGAAGAGGGGGACCTCGAGATCGAGACCGTGCAGGAGCAGGGCGGTGTAGAACTCGACATTCGTCTGCAGATTGCGGCCCGGCTTGTACTCCTCGAGCAGGCGGAGGGCGACGGACTCGACCGCGCGGGCAAGGTCGTAGAGCGCCATATCGCCGCCGCGCGTAAACATCCGTTCCGCGGCCGCGGCGAGCACATCCGCGCGCGGGTCGCGCACTTTGTAAACGCGATGTCCGAAGCCCATCAATTTCTCGCCCGATTCGATCTTCTCTCGCAGCACCCCCTCGGCACGCTCTGCCGCACCGATGGCGAAGACCATGTCGAGCGCAGGCCCCGGCGCACCGCCGTGGAGCGGTCCCTTCAGTGCGCCGATCGCGCCGGTGATGGCGGAGACGAGATCGGAATTCGTCGACGCGATCACCCGGGCGGTGAAAGTCGAGGCGTTGAGGCCGTGGTCGACGACGGTATTGAGATAGGTCTCGAGGCCGCGTACGCGCTCGTCCGAGGGGGTCACGCCTGACAACAAGTAGAGAAAGTTCGCTGCATGTCCGAGGTCGGCGCGCGGCGCGATCGGTGCTCGATCGTTGAGGAAGCGCCAGTATGCGGCGACGATTGTCGGAAAGGTCGCCAGGAGATTGCGCGCCGCATCATCGTCAGCGGCACAGACAAGAGTGTCTGTGCCACATTGCTCGCGGTGACTTGCGCCAGATGCGCCTGTAGCAGAGGCCGATGTGGCACAGACACTCTTGTCTGTGCCCCGTGAATCGCCGCGCAGGCTGATGGTTCCGGCCGCCATGCGTAAGGCATCCATGCCGTCCGCTTTCTCATACGCGGCCGCGCGCAGAAGCTCGTACGCAACCGGCGGAAGCTCGCGCCTCCGCGCCAGATCGGCGCGGAAGGCGTTCAACTCGTCCTGGTCAGGCAGCGTTCCATACCAGAGGAGGTGCGCCGTCTCCTCGAACGTGGCATTCATGGCCAGCTCCGCGACGGGAAATCCGGCGATGACCAGCTCTCCGGCGGTTCCGTCGACCATGCTCAGCGACGTTTCCGCGGCGATGATGCCTTCGAGTCCGTTATGGATGGTGGTGTTCTCGTTCATGCCCGTAACCTAGGGCCGCGCATCAATGTTGTCAACGTTGATTGCATGATCAATGTCCGGGTGGTAGCGTATGCGCTGATGGTGACGTGGCTTTCTTCGGATGACGCATCCAAGTGCCTCGGCGTAAGCCGGACGACGCTCTATGCGTACGTCAGCCGCGGACTGGTGCGCTCCTCGCCGTCGCCCGGCAATACACACCAGCGCCGGTATGCCGCCGAGGACGTCGAACGGTTGCGCAGCAGGAGCGAACAGCGCCGCGATCCGGGAAAGACCGCCGAGCGGGCCCTCCATTGGGGAGTGCCGGTGCTGGAATCATCGATCACGCTGATCGACTCGGACCGGCTCTACTATCGCGGCTACGACGCCTGTGAGCTGGCGCGCACCCGCAGCGTGGAAGAGGTGGCGGCACTGCTCTGGACGGGCGGTTTCGACGCCAGCATCTTCGCCAGCACCCCGCTGCACGTCGTCGCCGGCGGAAAGAGCGCCGAGGATCTGCCGTTCGTCAGCCGCGCGCAGTCGATGCTGCCGCTGGTCGGCGCGCGCGACCCTCTCGCCTACGACCTGCGCCCGCGCGCCGTTGCCCAGACCGGCTGGCGCATCGTCAATCTGCTGACCAGCGTGGCCGTCGAATCGGCAGAGCTCGAAGACTCGATCGAAGAGACGCTGCACAAACGCTGGACCCCGAAGATGCCGCACGCCGTTGAACTGTTGCGGGCCGCGCTGATTCTCTGCGCCGATCACGAGCTGAACGTCTCTTCGTTCACGGCCCGCTGTGTCGCCTCGGCGGGGTCGAGTCCTTATGCGGTCGTCGTCGCCGGACTGACGGCGATCGAGGGGGCGAAGCACGGCGGCATGAGCGAAAAGGTCGAATCAATGTTTACCGATCTTCGCCGCGCCCGCGATGTGCGCAAGGCGCTGGCAGACCGCCTTCGCCGGCACGAGCCGATCCACGGCTTCGGGCATCGCCTTTATGCCGATGGCGACCCGCGCGCCGCGCTGCTGATGGAGCTGCTGGCGAAACGTTTCGCCAAATCGCCCGAGGTTGTTTTCGCTCGCGGCGTGGCCAAGGCGGGTGAAGAGCTCACCGGCGACAAGCCGACGATCGATTTCGCCCTGGTGGCTCTGGCCCGAGCCCTCAAACTCGATCGTGGCGCGGCGCTGACGCTCTTCGCCCTCGGCCGCAGCATCGGCTGGATCGGTCACGCCATCGAGCAGTACGCGAAGGACGAGATGATCCGGCCACGAGCACGGTACGTGGGCGATGCGCCGAAGGGGTAAGCGCTTACGCGCGTTATCGGTTATCGGTTGTCGGTTGATTGCAGGATGGCGTTGCCCTGGCCCCGAAACTCACTGACAACCGATAACCGACAACCGACAACGCGGCGAAGCTGCAGGTATCACTTCCCCATCATCCTCTTGATCTTCGCTACCATATCTTTGCCGATGAGTGAATCGGCGGCTTTGAGGACGCGCTGGATCATGCCGAGTACGTCTTCACCGCCGCTCCAGTGCTCCCGGACGACGCTGGCGTCAACGCTGCCCATCACTTTATTCAGGACGAAGACGCCGAAGACGAGGTCGTCGAGATAGCCGATCGGGCCGACGATGGCCTCGGGGATGAGATCGAACGGCATGATGTAGTACACCACCGCGCTCCCGAGGAGGAGTTTGTCCTTGCTGTTGACGCGCGAGTCGGTGGTGAGGCGCCACAGGAGGATGAAGACGTCGGGCACGAGCAGCAGAAACTCGGCGGTCTTGCCGAGCACTTTGCCTTTCCCGTCGACGAAACTCCGGATCGTGCCCCGGATGCGATCGTAGAAACGGGTGGCGCGGTCGCGCGGCAACTGCTCCTGCTCAGCGGTATCGCGGATCTCGCGCGCGAGATCTTCATCTGTTCCGGCCGCGATTGTGTTAGGTGTCTCTTCCATGGTCTTCCTCCGAAGGCGGCGGAAGGTCGGCGCCGCCTCTCCCGAGGGTCACCGCCAGGCCGCCGTCGATGATCCAGATTTTCTGGATGTCAGCATCGACGAATGATGGCAAGAAGCGCTCCAATGAAATAACGAACGTCGCCGGATCCTCGTAGCGCACCAGATCCGCGGGAAGCTGGTTTCGGACAAGACCGAAGAGAAACTGAGGGATCGGCAGCGCTCCGAATGCCGACGCCGAGGAGATCGGAACACTTACGGCGTGGCCCCCGCCGGGCCGAATCTCGCGGATATCGACCGTAAACGGCACGCTGATGAACTTCCGGACCGTGCCGGCGATGCGCAGCAAGCCGTTGAAGAACTGCAGTTCCATCCGTTCGATCGGATCGACGCGGAATGAGGCCGCCAGCGCGTTCAGCTTCGCGCCGTCGACTCGGACGTCAATCTGATCCCATGAGATGAAGCGTTGCATGGCGCGGTTGCGCGGTCTCGTGGTTACAGGGTCTCGCGGGTTGTATGCCAGGGGCGCGAGACTAATCTCTACAATACCGCGAGACCCCGTAACCGCGAGACCGCGCAACCGCGTATCATGCGCCCCGCCTCATGCCGAAGCGCACTGACATCAGTCCATTCTCATCATCGGATCCG
>Ga0210402_10001811_pt1 | contig 21619 bp, 17 predicted proteins | sample IncBWC7MmetaG_FD_161055 | JGI IMG/M metagenome (GOLD analysis project Ga0210402, IMG submission 161055) | Forest soil microbial communities from Barre Woods Harvard Forest LTER site, Petersham, Massachusetts, United States - Inc-BW-C-7-M | ecosystem: Environmental > Terrestrial > Soil >... | reverse complement strand
TGGTGGCCGGTGGCTGGTGGCTGGTGGCTGGTGGCTGAGAAACCGATGCCGGTGGCCAGTGGCCGGTGGCCGGTGGCGGCGGCAACGGCGGGTTCGAGGCCCAATGGGTTCGTTTCGGAAGGGGGGCAAGTGGGGTCCGTTGGTTCGGGTTGGGGGTCGGAAATGGGTTTGTTTGGCAATTCAGGACGCAGGGCTTTGAGGCGGTCGAATTCCTCGACCGCGCGGCGGTACAGGCGTTCGGCCTGGGCCTGATAGCGCAGGAACAGCCCAATGGCGTTGGACTTTTTGGCGATGCTGTGGAAGCCTTCCGCCAGGCAGTAGTTGCGGTTCTGTTGACGAGTGACTTCGATGTCGCCGACGAGGTCGTCGGACAGGAGGATCATGGGTCTGTCTCTTTGGTCGACGGTCTCATTGAGGCAGGTGGTGAAGATGCCGGACTCCAGGCGGGCGGCGCGGAGCATGGACTGCTGAGCGAGGGCGATGCGCTCGACGGCGAAGAGTTCCTGGCAGTTGATGGGCTGGTAGACGTCCACGGCGTCTTCCCTGAGGTGGGCGACTTCGTTGACGTCTTCGAGGCGCACGACGGCGAAGGTGGAGGCGGTGAAGCCGTGTTTGCTGGCATTTTGGGCGGAGTTTGCCTTGCCTTCGGGCGAGCGCGGTCCGGTGGAGCGGGCGGCGTTGGCGCGATTGGCGGCGAGTTGTTCGTCAGAGACGGGTTTCGGTTTTGAGCGCGGCATGGGTTAGTTGAGTTAGCCCTCCAGCTTGAGGTGTAGCACGGGGAGGGGGTGGAATCTGAAATAGGATTGGGTAAGTGATGGGGAAGAAAGGAGTTGTTTTCGGGAAAAACGTGTTAACGAAAACCGGTAAAGACCTTGATACGGCCAGGTTGGCCAAGAACAGATTTCAAAGAGATTATGCAACGCGCTTACTAAATTCACCGATGAAAGCGCGCAGCTCGTCCCGAACGCACCGAAACAGCTCGAGCCGTTCTTCTTCGGAGCCTGTGAGCGCTGCGGGGTCTGCAAAATCGCGATGCAGCTTTTCAGCCTTGTCGAAGAACACAGGGCAGGACTCGCTGGCGTTGTCGCACACGGTTATAACGTAGTCGAACTGCTGCCCTTCGAATTCATCGACGTTTTTGGAACGGTGAGCGGAGATGTCAATACCCAATTCGCGCATGACGGCAGTTGCCTCGGGGCGCACGAAGCTTGCCTTGATGCCCGCGCTCTCCACATCGAACCGCTCGCCGGCATCATGCCGCAGTAACCCTTCCGCCATCTGGCTACGCGCTGAATTTCCGGTGCAGAGTATCAGAACCCGTTTTTTGTTGCTCATAACTTGCCCTCTATTCGACAGGATGAGAAACCACTACGGCGGCGGCGTCCTTCTGCAGCGACGGCGCCAGCCAGCGAAACAAGACCGTTGCCGCGACCGCACCGGCGACTTGCGCCGCGATAAATCCCGGCGCGTCCGCGGGGCGGATTCCGGCGAAGGTGTCGCTTGCCGATCGCGCGAGAGTCACGGCAGGATTAGCGAAGGAGGTTGACGCTGTGAACCAATAAGCGCCGGTGATGTAGGCCCCGACTGCGAACGGCACAGCGGACGAGCGCAGCCGCGAACAGCCCCAGATCACGCAAAGAAGCCCAAAGGTTGCTACAAATTCACTGAACAATTGCGCGCCGCCCTCCCTAATATGCCGCGACGCGCTGAATACGGCCACACCAAACATCAGATGCGCCGCCGCAACGCCCGTGAAGGCCCCAACAAGCTGCGCGGCCAGGTATCCCGGAACCTCGCGCCATGGCAACCCGCCTTGCGATGCATCGGCCAGAGTCACGGCGGGGTTGAAGTGCGCCCCGGAGACAGGCCCGAAGGTGAGGATGAGCGTCACCAGCATCGCGCCAGTTGCCAGAGTGTTGGCCAGCAGCGCGATGGCTACATTTCCCCCGGCGAGCCGTTCACCCATGATGCCCGACCCGACGATAGTGGCCAGCAAAAACCCGGTGCCGATCGCCTCGGCGGCGATGCGCCGCGCCGGTGTCATGAACAGCAGCCGGGAGCGCAACAGGCGGCGGGCTTTCTTGCGCGGATAAAAGCGCTCATGAATTTACCCTCGACCTGCGACGCGATTGCGTCCACGTCGACGCCCTGCCCGTGCAGGAACGCGCGCGCGTCCTCAATATCGTAAACGCGGGTTGGTTCAATATCTATGCCGTCAAAGCCAGCGTCGGCGAGCTTCGCCACGTAGTCGGAATCCCGCAACGCCCCGGCTATGCAGCCGACCCAGAGCAGCAGGTTTTGCCGCACTTCGGTCGGCACATCTCCGCGTGTCACGACATCCGACACCGCGAAGCGGCCGCCCGGTTTCAGAACGCGGAACGCCTCGCGCAACACCCGGTCCTTGTCTCCGGACAGATTAATGACGCAATTGCTGATAATCACATCCACCGAGTTGTCGGGGAGCGGAATGTCTTCGATCTCGCCCTTGAGAAACTCGACATTCTCAACCCCAGCCTTGCGCTGATTTTCCCGCGCTAGCGCCAGCATCTCATCTGTCATATCGAGGCCGTAGGCTTTGCCCGAGGGCCCGACCCGCCGCGCCGACAGCAGCACGTCAATCCCGCCCCCGGAGCCGAGATCGAGCACCGTTTCGCCTGGGTTCAATTGCGCCAGCGCCGTAGGATTTCCGCAGCCGAGCGAGGCCAGGACAGCCTCTTGCGGCAGTTCGCCGGTCTGCGCGGCATCGTAGAGATTGGAGGTAATCGGATCGCAGCAGCTATCCATTGCCGCCGAAGCGCCACAACACGAACTGCCGCCCCCATGGACGCGCAGCGCAGCCTGTCCGTACTTCTCTTTCACCACTTCCTTGAGTTCCATCGATCGTCCTTTCGTCTTAACGGCACAGACGCGCAATGGCCTGCGGTTCTATCGCCTTGTTTCGGGTGCAGCACTCGGCATAGAGAAAGCCAAGAAGCTCCTGCAGGACTTCGGCATTCGCCGAGTACCAGAGATACGTGCCATTGCGCTTCACCTTCACCAAATCCTCGTTTTTCAGCTTTTCGAGATGGTGCGACAGCGTTGACGCCGGAATGCCCAACTCGGAGCCGATCTCGCTCACGATCATTCCATCAGGATGGGCGGACAACAGCAGACGCATGATCCGCAAGCGCGGGCCGGTTCCCATCGCGGAAAACATATCGGCAAAACGGGTGATCTCTCCCTCTGTGGGTTTCGCTGCCATGATTCCATAATTCTACATTTATGGAATCATGGAAGTCAAGACCTGTCAGGCGTTTTCATCAACCAGGACAGGTAGGTTGGCGGTTTGTCGCCGACTCACCGATCTGCTGCTCCAACCCTGTCAGCCAGGACTCGGGGAAGCCGCACTGGATTAGTCCCCACAAGTCTTCGGTCCGCTGATGCGCGTCGCACCGGCGCACATGCCACCGGCATAGCATCGAGATTCGTTGGCCTTCCATGCCATAATCGCAGAGAGATGCTCCGATTTCTTTGGCTCGCCTGTCTCCCGCTCGCCCTGTCCGCGCAAACCGCGCAATATGTGGGCTCCGCGGCCTGCAAGACCTGTCACGCGGAACTCTACGGCCGGTGGAGCAAGACCCGCATGGCCAACGTGGTGCTGGACCCCAAAACGCATCCGGAGGCCATCATCCCGGACCTGACGAAGCCGGATCCGCTGCTGACCTTCACCAAGGCCGACATCGCATTCATCTACGGCAGCAAGTGGAAGCAGCGCTACTTCAAGAAAGTCGGCGACGACTATTTTCCAATGCCGGCGCAGTGGGACGTGACCCACAAGGTCTGGCGCGCGTACTTCGCGCGCGAAGGCACCGACTGGTGGGTGCCGTTCTATCCCGCCGACAATATGAAGCGGCCGACCGGGCCGCTGTGCGACGGGTGCCACTCGGTGAACTACAACATCCAGAACAAGACGGTCACCGAGTGGAACGTGGGCTGCGAAAAGTGCCACGGGCCGGGCAGCGAGCATGCACAGAAGCCGTCGCCGGCCAATATCGTCAATCCGGCCCGCCTGGATTCGTTAGCTGCCAGCGATACCTGCATCCAGTGCCACTCGCAGGGGAAGCCGCTCAAGAACCCGATTGAGGGCAAGTATTACGACTGGCCGGTGGGCTTCCACATGGGCAAAGACCTGAAGGATTTCTGGCAGCTTGAGGAACACAAGCCGGGCGAAACCACGTTCACCCACTTCGCCGATGGCACCGCACACAAGAACCGCATGCAGGGCAATGACTTCGTCGGCAGCGTGATGTACACACACGGGGTGACCTGCTTCAGTTGCCACGACGTGCATGGAACCGCCAACAATGCCGATCTGCTGAAACCTGCCAACACGATGTGCCTGGAATGCCACGGGCCAAGGTCGCCCAACGGGCCGCGCTCTGCCACCGTGGAGCAGCACACGCGCCACCACGCCGGTTCCAGCGGCAACGAGTGTGTGAACTGCCACATGCCGAAGATTGAGCAGACCATTGCGGATGTGAACGTGCGCGCGCACACGTTCCGCTTCATTTCGCCGGCCGAGGGGGAGCGGCTGAAGATTCCCAATGGCTGCGCCGGCTGTCACGCCGATAAGGGTGCGGCATGGGCTACGGAGGCGCTGCGCGGGTGGAAGACGGTGTCGCCGTGGCGCGTGGGGGAGTGACGCCGGCTAAGTGGGAGTGTACCGAGGGGCTAGCTTGAGTGGTCGTGGATGATTTTCCACTGCGCCTTATTTTTGTTCAGCGACGTTTTCCGCAGCACGAGCGTGAACCGGCCGCTGGTATTGCCGCCGCCCGCCGCCGTTCGCTGCAATGCGAACTTTCCCAGAGCCAGCGCGTAGCCTTTGCCCAGCGGCCGCACTTCGATTTCCGAAAAGGTCAGCGTGCCCATGGCCTCCGGCGTGGGATAGCCGCGCCGGTAGCGGCTGAGAATCGCCTGGGTGCCGCCGCGCGTGAGTTCTTTGCCGACGAAGGTGGTGGTGGGCGAGTCCTCGTAATCCGCAGCGAACGCCACCAGGTCGCCGCGGTTCCAGGCGGCTTCGGAATTCTTCAACATGGCAGAAATCTCGTCCGATTGGGCGGACAGCAGCGGGGCGCAGCAGATCAGAAAGAGGCAGCGGAACATGCGCCGATTATACGACGTTCGTTGCCGCAGGCGCCCGTCAAAAGCGGGAGCAGGCGGATTGCCAAGCTGCCGTACTATCGAGAGTCGCTTGTGGAGTTCGGCTGCGCGCCAGCTCCCGGCGGGCGGATTGCCAATCCGCCGCACTCTCGAAAGTCGCTTGTGGAGTTCGGCTGCGCGCCGGCTCCCGGCAGGCGGATTGCCAATCCGCCGCAGCTTGCCAAGCTGCCCCACATAGTGCCAACCAACCGGTGCCAACCTGCCCCACCAAGATCGCTTCACTTCTTACTGAAGGCGTCCAGGATTCGGTCCAGCTTGTCCAACTGGTCCTGCAGGTCGTTGAGTCTCGCCTGTTCGGTGCGGAGTTGCGATGCGGCCTCGGCCTCGCTGGCTTGCAACCGCTCTTCTTCACTGACCGCGCGATCGAGGTCAATCTTGACGTGCGGCAGCGCGTCCGCCAAAGCTTTCAGCTCGGTAGGATCGTGGGAATTGCGCTGCTCTTCCTCGATCTGCGGAATCCGCACGGCGAGCTCTTTGTGGTGGGACTGGACGGGGACAAGCCTGGAGCGCACTTCGTCCAAACGCGAAGTGGCGCGCGCCACGGCGGCAGTTTGGGACTGCAGCCGAAACAACGCGATCTGCACCCGCTGTGCGGCCACGGTGGTTGCCTGCAGGTCCTGGCGCAGTTGGTGGATCTCAGACACCAGGGCTGCCAGGGCCGGGGCGTCTGGCGGGGCAGATTGTGCCAATGCGGCGACTGTGGCGAACAGGGACAGTAAGAGGAAGAGCGCGGTGCGATACATGTGTATGCGATACATGTGCAGGCGATACATGGGTGCCTCCACACGTATTGTACAGAGCCTTCCGGGCGCTTCTTGAGTGACGAACCGGGCGGCCTGGGCGTGGATGTATATTTTCGGCCCAATGTGTTTTTATTTCAACAAGTTGCGCCCCTGTAAATATTTGTGAAGGCTGCGCCCAAATTGGATTTTGCGGCGTCTGTGAATAGGAAGCGAGAGAATCCGATGACACCCAACGTATCCATGATCAAATCACCTGCGATCAAAACACGCGGCGGCAGTCCTATCATTTCCGGTGAACAAGAATGGGAAGCGGCCCGCTCGGTGCAGGAACGCATTTTCCCCACGGTGCGGCCGGCCATTCCCGGTCTGGATTACTACGGCGACTGGCGCCCCGCCGGCGGCGTGAGTGGCGATTATATCGATTATTTCGTGATGAGCGCGGGCAATCTGGGGTTGGCGGTAGGCGATGTGTCGGCCAAAGGGCTGCCGGCCGCGATGCTGACTTCTTCCCTCCACAGCACCATCCGGGCTTTGCGATTTACCCACAACTCCGACCTGCCGGAACTGGTACGGTCGATTCACGAACTGTTCTATGAGATCTGTCCCGACAACTGTTACGCGACACTGTTTGTGGCGCGGTTCGATCCAATGGAGCAGCGCTTGCATTACGTCAATGCCGGCCATGAACCACCCTTCGTGCTGCGAAAGAACGGCGGGCACTACCGAACCATCTTTCTGGAACCCGGCGGACCGATGATCGGAATGGTGCGCAAGTCGTGTTACCGCGAAGGTATGGTGTCCGTCAATCCCGGCGACCTGATGGTTGCGTACACCGACGGGCTTTGTGAAACCCGGAACCAGCGGGGCGAAGAGTGGGGGTGGCCGCGTTTCCTGGAAAAGGTGGAGTCCTGCGCCGAATCGCGCGCCAGGGACATTGTGGACGCCGTCATGCAGGAGACTGAGATGTTCGCAGCCGGAGCGACTCAATACGACGACGTGACACTATGGGTCGGCAAGATGGAGGACGCCGTCGCCGACGAGCCGCTTTGGGAAGCCGAATGCGTGGAAGTGGCGGCGTAGGACGGGCGATCGTTTTTTGTCGCCTGTCATGGTTTGGCGGCAAGAGTTTTGTCAGGGCCCGACGGACCACAAACCCCGATGGTCTGTCCTACAGCGGGCTGCATTCGCAGCCCTGAAATTCTTCAGTCACAAGTTTTCTTAAAAATTTCGCGCTGATTCCAAACAACTTATAGCATACGGTTCCAGGCATCCCCAAGTCCGCCTGCTATAACCCTGTTCAGGTAATACTCATGCCGAAAGAATCGAGAAAGCAGATTCTGGTCGTCGAAGACGAGGGTCTGATCGCAGAAGACATTAAGAGACGCCTGGAGCGGTTTGGCTACACCGTCCCCGCCATCGCCGGCACCGGCGCGGAAGCGCTGCAGTGCGCCCGGTACGCTCAATTTGACCTGGTATTGATGGATATCCAGATCAAAGGCGAGATGGATGGCATCGCTACGGCTCAGGCGCTGAAGGATGAATTCGATCTGCCCGTGATCTACCTGACCGCGCACGCCGATCAGGATACCGTCAACCGCGCCAAATTCACGGAGCCGCTGGGCTATCTGCTAAAACCGGTGGGAGATGCCAATCTCAGCAGCGTCGTGCAAATTGCGTTCTATAAGAACGAGATGGAGCGGCGCCTCCGCGCCAGCGAAGCCTGGCTTTCCACCACGCTGGCCAGCGTGGGTGATGGCATCATCGCCACGGACCCCTCGGGCGAGATCGTCTTTATGAGCCAGGCCGCCGAGGCGCTCACCGGGTGGCCCTGCAATGAGGCTCACGGGCGGCTGCTGATGAGTGTTCTCGGCCTTTGCGACGAGGCCACTGGCGAGGCGGCTAAGAACCCCGTCTTCGAGCTGTTCCCGGGCGAGACCCGTTCTTACACGCTGGTATCCAAGACGGGCGAAAGCCTTGAGGTGGAGGTGGCCTGCTTCGAGAATCGTTCCGCGGAGGAACTGCTCGGGGCCATCGTCGTGGTCCGGGACATCCGCGCCGGCAAGGAGTTGGAAGGCCGCCTGATTCAATCGCAAAGAATGGAAGCCATCGCCAACCTCGCGGGAGGGTTGGCGCACGATTTCAACAATCAGCTTATGGTCATTCTCGGATACGCCGACGAGTTGGCCGAGCGGCTCACCGGCGAAGACAAGGTTCAGGCGCTGGCCATTAAGCAGGCGGCTTCGCTGGCGGGTAACGTTGCCGGGCAATTGTTGACGCTCAGCCGCCGCGACATGGCGCGCTTCGAAGTGCTCGACGTGAATGCGGTGATTCGCGAGGTACGGCCGATCATCGCGCGCAGCCTGCGCAAAGGCAGGACGCTGATAACGGAGCTCGGCTCAACCCGCGCCTTCGTTCGCGGCGACCGCAACCAGATCAAGCAGGTGCTTCTTAATCTCGCACTCCACGCGCGCGAGCGGATGGCCGGATTGGGCGAACTGCGAATCGAAACCTCGATCCTGGAGGTGGAGGCGGGCACCCCGGCGTCGCGGCGGTATCCCCCGGGGCCTTACTTGCAACTGCGGGCGACCGATAACGGCGAAGCCATCGGGAAAGACGCGTTGACCCGCATCTTCGAACCGTGCTTTACGAACGACAAAAAGTCCGGAACCGGTACCAGCCTGGGCCTGTCCATCGTGCACGGCATCATCGCCCGGAGCGGGGGCTACATCGGCGTCAGCAGCGAAGCCGGGCCAGGCACGTGTTTCGAAATCCTGCTCCCCTGCATCGGCACGCTCTCGGGACCTGCCGAGGCCGGCGAGGCTCCGTCCATCCTCCTGGTCGAGGACGAAGACAGCGTGCGGCGCCTGATGCACAAGTTCCTGGACCGCGAAGGTTACCAGTTGCTGGAAGCACGCAATCCGAGTGAAGCGGAGGAACTCGCCGGAGTTTATGAAGGCCCAATCGACGTCCTGGTGACCGACGTGGTGATGCCCGGCATGACAGGGCCGGAACTGTTCGGGCGGCTCACGCAATCGCGCCCGGACCTGCAAGTATTGCTGATCTCCGGATACCGGCACGATACGCTCGAGCACCAGGGCCTTCTGAAACGGGAATCGAACCTCCTGCCCAAGCCGTTTCCGGCGCCGGAGCTTCTGCGGCGGATTCAGATGCTGTTGAAGCCCCGGACGCTGCTGGCGAAATGATCCGCCGCGCGGGGCGTTCCATCGCGGGGAGCTACATCGCGGGAAACGACATAGTGGGGCGCTACCTCGTTGCCCCAGGTATTCCCGGCGCGGTCCTCACCTTGACGGGCGGCGCCAGCCTGCTTCTGGGCGGCTTGGCCCTGGCGGGCTGGCTATTCCATTTCCAGGGTCTCACCCGCCTGGGGCCGTCGTTCACTCCCATGGCTGCCAACACCGCGGCCGGATTGTTTCTGGACGGAGCCGCCCTGCTGTGCATCGCCGCCGGCCGCCCGAAAGCGGCGTTGGGTGGCGCCATTTGGAGCCTGCTGGCCGGCGTACTGACGCTGGCCGAATATGGTTTCCCGGTAGACCTCCACGTGGACGAGCTGTTGGTTTTCGTCCGCGCGTTTCCGGCTAATCCGGGCAGAATGCCGCCCAATACAGCGGTGTGTTTCGTACTGTGCGGTCTGGCTTTGTTCTGGGCCTCCGAACGGCGCCTTCGCGGGAAGGGGTCAACCGCGGTGGGCGCCATCGGTGTGATTGTGTTGGCTCTGGGAACCGCCACGGTTGCCCCCTATCTGGCTGGCGTACGAATGCACGTTTGGGGGAATGGGACCCGGATGCCGGCAGACTCCGGGCTCGGCTTTATGGCCTTGGGCCTGGGTGTCGTCACCTTGGCGTGGCAATATGGAGGCCGGGACAGATGCGGCTGGCCCCGTTGGCTGGCGCTGGCCGCGGGCTGTCTTGGGTTCACGATCAGCCTCTGCCTGGGTTACACGCTAGGCGCCGAAATGCAGGCGCGCACCGAGTTCGCGGCCCGGATTCTCTGGGACTATGCGCTGGAGACCTCAGCCGATGCGCTACGCTATGAAGCGGCGAGCCCCCTGCCCTTCGTGGTAATCGGCGTGGGCACGCTGTTCAGTGTGGTCGCGGTCTTCATCGTGGAGCTCGCCTTCTCCAGCCGGCGGCGGGCGCAAGCCGGCGAAGTAGCCAACGCGCGGCTGGAACTGGAGATCGATGCCCACCAGCGGTCGGAGAAGGCACTGCAGGCCGCTTACACGGAGCTGGCCGCGATATATGCCAATGCTCCCGTGGCGCTGCTGGTTGTGGACGAACAATTCCGCCTGGAAAAGGCCAACGACCTGGCGTCACGATTCGCCGAACACGGGGAGCGCGGTCTGGTGGAGCACGGCCTGGTCGGGCTTGGTACGGGCACGGCCATTGAGTGCCTGCAAGCCCTGGCCGATCCCAGGGGATGTGGCTATGGGCCGAGGTGTGAGGAATGCCAGATCCGGCTGGTGGCGCTGGACAGCCTTCGCAATGGGGTCAAACACGAGGGTGTGGAGGCCTGGGTGCAAGTGTGGGCCAACGGCGGACAGGAACTCCGATGTCTGCTGATCTCGTCGGCCGCCATGGAATTCGGCGGCAGGAAAGCTTTGATTTCGGTGCAAGACATCACCCCCGGTAAACATGCGGAAAGGGAACTCCGTGAAAGCCGGGCCAGGCTGACCACCGCGCTGGCCGAAGAGGAAGCCGCCCACAGCCTGCTGGCCGCGGCCTTCACAGCCCAACCTGACGCCATCTTTGTTTACGACGCCGCCGGTACCCTCGTCTTGACGAACCCCGCCGCGGCCGATCACCTGGGAACCAGGGCAGCCGGCGAGGTTTTGCCGGAAGTCATCGAGCGGCGTCATGTCGCGGGTGGCTTGAGTGCAAGCCCAACGCAGCGGGCGCTATGCGGCGAGACCGTGGTCAACGCCGAAGGTCCGGCCGGAGACCGCGTGTTGGAGATGAGTTCGGCGCCGCTGCTCAACGCCGAGGCAAACATTACCGGCGCCGTGACGGTGATGCACGACATCACCAGCCGGCGCCGAATGGAGGAAGCTCTGCAAGCCACCCTGCGTGAGTTGGAATCGGCCCTGGCCGAGAAGACGGTGCTGCTGAAGGAAGTGCACCACCGGGTCAAGAACAACCTGGCCGTCATCTGCAGCCTGCTGAGCATGAAGGCCGACGCGACCGATATTCCCGATGCCCGGCAGGCGCTGGTGGAAAGCCAGCACCGCGTACGTTCCATTGCCCTGATCCACGAACAGCTTTACGGCACCGATCACCTGGACCGCATCGACTTCGCCCGCTATACCCAGGAGTTGGTAGCGGAATTGAACGTGGCCTGTGGCACCGCCCAACGGGGCATCTCCGTTCAAGTGGAGTCGGAACCGATCGAACTGGAAGTGAATCGCGCGGTTCCGTGCGCGCTGATCGTGAACGAACTGGTAACCAACGCCTTGAAGCATGCCTTCCCCGGAGAGCGTAGCGGAGAGGTTCGGATTACGTTTCGGAGATCGGACCCTGGATGGCTGGAACTGGCAATAGGAGACAACGGGGTGGGTTGCGCGGACGGCGCGGGGGGGAGCAGCGCGAAATCACTGGGGTTACGAATCGTGCAGATCCTGGCGAAACAACTGGATGGAACCATCCGCCAGGAACCGGGAGAAGGTTCGCGCTTCGTGGTGCGGTTTCCGGAGGGTTCCGCGTCTACCTGTGAAACTGCTCCGTTGTCCGGGGATGGTAAGGCCCCCGTGGCAACCTCGCCGCGAACGTAATGTTCATCATGAGGTGATGCGTATCGGGAGAGAGACTCGTGCAACGGTAAAGCCAGGAGCGCGGGCGCCCAAAAAAATGAAGACTCGTCGTGGGTCGATCCGCGGATACATCTGATATGGACTGCGTGTGCGGTTTCACATATGTGACAATGGAGGCATGGCCAACGGGAGGACTACTCAGGCGGAGGTGGTTCGCCGGGCGAACCAGTCGCAGAAGGACAAGGCTAAACTTAGGACTCCACCGACCGTTCTGGTTGGCGCAACGCCTGTCTCGAATAAGCATGATACCGCTACCCTTTCGGCATTCGCCGGCGCTAATGACGATCTTTGACGTTCTTGACGCAAGACCAATTACAAACACGTTCCGGATAAGTGGATTCTATGAAGCCGCTGGCAGTATGCGGCCGATTGATCGCACCCAAATGGTGCGCCGATACGGAATTACTGCAATCGACTCAGGGACCGTGGGGCCGGCGCCACCGGCAGCACCGCATCTCAAGTAAAGACAAACGGGCTTCTGCACGCGGTAGCTGTATTCCATCATCTCAGCGAGCTAAGTTATGAAATCGAAGAGACCTTTGACAATCGTGGCCCTCTTTACAGCCGAAGTAATGTTTGTTTTAATGGGTCTAGCGCCATTCACTGCAAATCTACAATCGGAAAGGTGGGCTTTATTCCAATACTTGAAAACACCGACCGCTGAAAACCGAAGTCTCTGGCTTAAACAGAAGGGAACGACGATGAATATGGGCCGTTTCATTAGGCTTGCCGGAGGCGGACTTTCAATTCTCAATGGCATCTTGATCGTCAGGCTGTTGCGGGCGCACTGAGTCAAAGGCAGGCGCTCGACGGGAAATCAGCAGCTCGCTTTCCAAATAGGGACTGCGCATCTATTGAATCGCGCGGGTTCAAAGCCGAGATTCCAGTTTATGAGAAGGCTATCGGCAACATGAAAGGCGGTAAGGGTTATTTGGAAGGGCGAGTGATCAATTCAAGAACCGGCGTGCAGCTTCCAACAACACCTTCGGCGCAAACGGTTTCCCAATGAAGAAAACTCCCTTTTTCGGATCAACCATGGCCATCGGCGCAGGTTCCCCGGAAATGAAGATCAGCGGAATGGCGGGACAGTCCGATCGAAGCGAGAAGGCGAGATCCGTTCCGGTCATGCGTGGCATCCGAATGTCGGTGATCACTAAATCGATCCTGGCGCGCCAGGCACGAAAAACCTCCAGAGCCTCCACTCCATCGCCAGCTTCGAGAATTTGAGCGCCGGTGCTTTGCAGAATTGCTTTGATGTACCGGCGAATTCGGGAGTCATCATCTACAACCAGGACCAGATGGCCGCGGACATCGTGCTGTACCAGGTCGATCATTCCCGCATATTCCTAGATCCGGCCCGACGAGAGGATTCCCATGCTTATTGGACGGTGATGTGCGAGTGTACGTTACATGACCATAAAGAGCTGAGCGAAAACAGCCACACTTAGCGCGCACCGAAGCTATCCCGATCCACGAATGCCGTGGCCCGCGACATACCTTGACCGACGCGCACTTCCAGGCATGGATGCCGTCATGTGCCTGTCGGCGGCGTCGGCCGTGACCGATGATGGTGACCTGCCGGCACGCCGGGCACCGCCGCGGCAGCCCCTCGGTGTCGTAGTCGCCGGGCTTGCATCCATCGCCGCAACGTGGGATAAAGACGATCACGGGTGCGAAGGCACGCCCCGGAATCGCTACCCGCCCAAGGCACACGACTCCGCGGCCCCGCCTTCGCTCCTAAGTAACAGAATCCACGCTGAAAAAGAAGCCCGCCCAGCGCCCTCACGGATTGGCCGCTAAACGGTGACGGCAAATCGACTTTTTCTTCGCCCTGAATTCAATCGGTTACAGACATTCGCCTCCCAAACCCCTTGACCTCGGTGCTACTTTCAAATCAGAAGGTCTCGCCCGGGGTGCCCTCTGGGCCAGATTCCTTCGACAGTTTTCTTCGTGGCCACGAAGCGTTGCACGTACGGTGGAACTGAACTCTCCCTGGTTCATTGTCGCCCCACCTGGTACCAGAGGACGAGCGCCAAATCGGCAAGGATATGCCCGCCATTCAGCGGGCCTAGATCATCGAAGGCGCTCTCCAATCCATTGGGCGGCCGACACGCACGGCGAAAAGTCCGAGGATCTTGCTCCTAAGCCCGGCCGCCCGCAACGGTTCTTTGCCAACCCTCAACTCACAAGTGTCTCTCCGCTGCGCCAGCCCACCAGTGTCTCCGCTCCCTCAGCGCCCTCACGTTTTGACTTTCAAACCCTAGCCTCAGAACAAATCCCAACCTACCCTTAAAGGTCTTCTCTCGCGCTTTCCTCCGCGTCTCGGCGGCTCTGCGGTGAAGAATTGGCTTCGTTCGGTACGTCACCCTGCCCGGCCCACAATCATCGTGTTCGTTCCCACTTTGGGTTGACCAGAATGCAGAATCGACAGGCGGATTGCCAATCCGCCGCAGGTTACCAACCTGCCCCACAAGCACCAATCCCCGCGGGCCCCGTCACATATACTGGTAGTGTAGATGAAGGTTCGCCGGATTATTGTACCCGCGTTGGGCTGCGTGTTATTAGTGTGCACCCTCTGGGCTCAACGTCCATTCCGCGAATACCCGGCTTGGGAGTACAATAATTTCCCGGTGCCGGCCGATTGGAACGTGCCCGGCGAATGGACCTTCGCGCGCCTCATGTATCCCACCACGGAAGTGCGCGTGGACTGGCAGTCGGAATACAAGCGCGGCTTCGATTGGCGCGAAGGCAATACCAACTGGACTATCGACTACCCTCGCTCGGACCGGCACCTGGCCGCCGCCATCCGCCGCCTGACCCGCATTCAGGCCCGCTCCGTGGAACAACCAATCAACCTGGACGCTGACGACGATGTTTTCAACTACCCATGGCTCTACGCCGTGGAGGTGGGCCATTGGCAGTTGACCGATTCCCAAATCGCCAAATTCCGCGAGTTCCTGCTGCGCGGCGGCTTCTTCATGTGCGACGATTTCCATGCCATCAACGAATGGGACATTTTCGTCTACACCATGAACAAGGTTTTCCCGGACCGCAAGATCGTCGACATCCCGGACAAAGACGCCATCTTCCACACCGTCTTCGACCTGGACGACCGCTACCAGGTGCCCGGCATGCAATACGTCTACTCGCACAAAGTTTACGAAAAGGACATACTCACCGGCTCCCCCGCCCACTGGCGAGGCATTTACGACGACAAAGGCCGCCTGATGGTTGTCATCTGCCACAACATGGACCTTGGCGACTCCTGGGAGAACGCCGACGAACCAACCTACCCGCAAGTGTTTTCCGCCCTGGGAATCCGCATCGGCGTCGACTACCTGGTCTACTCGATGACGCACTGAGCTTTCCCATTCTCCACAACGCCACTCTGCTACGTTCCGTGATATATTGACTCCATCTACGTAGGAGTCCTCCATGAAGCCCCGCTTCGACCCAACGCCTTTCCTCCCGCTTCCTCACGCGCACTTTGAAATCCTGGTTTGCCTGGCCGAAAACGAACAGCACGGTTACGCCATCAAGCGCGAAATCGCCCGCCGCACCGCGGGCCGCCTCCAACTCGGCCCCGGCAGCCTTTACGGAGCCATCAAGAAGCTCACCGACGATGGCCTTATCGCGGAATCCGACCAACGCCCCGCGGCCCACCTGGACGACGAACGCCGCCACTACTACCGCCTCACCGCCGAGGGCCAAGCCGTCCTCAGAGCCGAGGCTGCCCGGCTTCGATCGCTGGTGGAACTGGCCGAAACGCGGTTCGCCCCCGCCCGCCCCCGTCGCGCATGATGGCGCATGATTCCGCTCTGGCTCTATCGCCGTCTGCTGGCTTTCTACCCCGCCGATGTGCGCCGCGAATATGGCGCCCTGATGGCGGAAGAGTTCCGCGACGGTTGGGCCGAAGCGCGTCTCGCCGGCGGCCTGGCCCTGGCGGCTTTCTGGCTGCACCTGGTTCGCGATTGGGCCGAAAGTGCCGCCGCCGCCCATGCGGAAATTGCCCGTCAGGACCTGCGTTCCGCCGCCGGCAGTTTGCGCCGCCGCCCCATTTCCACCGGCGCTCTAATCGTCCTGTTCGGGTTCGTGATCTCGGCCAACACGGTGATGGTCGTGGTGGCACGGTGCCTGCTGTGGGAGCCGCTTTCCTTCGAAGCGCGCGGGCCGCTGGTCGTCCTGACGCAGTCGAGCGCAACCGGTACACCCGCCTGGCAAACCCTTCCGGCCAAACTGGTGGACCAACTGGCGCGGGAAAGCCGCACCATGGAGGATGTCGCCTTCGTGAACAACTTTACCGTGTTCATGTACGGCCAGCGGCACGGCGGATATTATGCCGCACCAGCCGCGTTCCGGAATTTCGGAATCACCGCGGCTGCCGGCCGCCTCTTCCGCGATGGCGATGGCGACGTGGCGGTCATCGGCGCTCGCCTGTGGCGCGACCGTTACCACGGACTGGCCTCCGCCATCGGTTCCATCCTTAACTTTGCCGGCCGCGACTACCGGATTGTCGGCGCGCTCAGCCAGGCTCCGGGCACCCTGAACGACGCCGACCTCTGGATACCCTCCCGGCCTTTCATGTACGGCGGCGTCATCGCGCGCCTCAAGCACGGCGCCCGGTTGCGCGACGCCCAGGCCGAATGGCTCGAATTTCAGCGCCGCGAAGGTGGCCGCCGCCCCGCCGGGTTCACCTGGTTCCGGCGCGTCAACATGGCTCCCGAGTTTGATTTCATCATCTGGCTATGCCAGGCGGCCTTTCTGATTGCCCTGCTGCTGGCCTGCGCCGACCTCGCCTCGTTTCAGTTCGGCCACATGCTGCGGCGCCAGAGGGGGATCGCCGTCCGCATGGCCGTGGGGGCCTCGCGCGGCCGGCTGCTGCGGTTCCTGCTGACCGAAAGCGTGGTCACGGCCGTGCTGGCAGGGGCCGTCTCACTTCCGCTCTCCGCCGGCCTCATGTGGTTTCTTCACGCCCACCTCGACGCCGTGGGCGTGTCGAGTCTATGGGGCTGGTCCGAAGTCCGCCTGGACCGCGTCGCCGTCCTGGTGGCAATTGTGCTGAGCCTGGCCAGCGGCGTATTCTCAGGATGGTTCCCGGCGTGGCGAACCATCAACCGCAATCCCTGGCCCATGCTCGCGCCACCGCGCGGCGACAGCCGTTGGGCCGTCGGCCGCCTGCGCCTGGCGCTTTTGGCGACCCAGGTGGCCTTGGCCGTGCCCTTGCTCATTTTCGCCATCGCTTTCTCTGTCGAAGGCAGCGGGCGGCTGGACTCGGGCGCCGTGCGCTACTTCAAATCTTCCCTGCAGGTCACCTTCACGTTCCCCAACCGCCCGTCCCCCTCCGCGCGCGATCTGGTCAATCTCATCCAAAAAATCACCAGCCGCCTGCAGGACAAAGGCTACCAGGCCATCCTCACCGACGCGCTGCCGTTCCTGGATGACGGCACGCCCTTCGAGTATGAAGCCGCGGGACGCCATGTCGGCCGCGTGGTGCACGTCAACTCCCATTTTTTCGACATTCCTGGCTTCCGCTTTCGCAGGGGCGGTAGGTGGACTCCCTCCGAGGAGCGCCAGTTCCCGCCGCCCGTGGTGGTCAACCAGGCCATCGCGCGGCAGGCGGGCACCGTGGTGGGCAAACTGGGCGACTCGCTTACCATCGTCAACTCCAACGGAACCCGCGTATCTTCCCGCATCGCCGGCATCGTCGATCAACCGCCGCTCGATCTGTACGGATCGGCAGCCCAGCCCACCATCTTTGTCCCCTATCCCTTCGGATCGCCAGGCCGGCTTGGCATGGTGGTCCGGTTCAATGGCGACTCCGGGTCGGCCGATTCGGCAAGAGCCGCGATCGAGGCTGCCTTCCACGAGGTCGATCCCGATGCCAGGCCCGGGATTCAGGATTACGGCGCGCGCATCCAGGCAAACTGGATCGCCTGGCGTTATCTGGCCGGTTTCCTTTCCGTCGCCGGCTTGTTGGCTCTGGGCCTGGCAGTCACCGGCGCCACCGCGTATCTCGCCCAGACCTTCAGCGAACGGAGCCACGAAGTGGCTTTGCGCTGCGCATTCGGAAGCCAAATCGCCGGCATTTGGATCTGGATAACCCGGCAGGTGGTCCGCGCACTGGCCGCTGTTACTATCCTCGCGGCCGGCGGCGCATATCTGATCAAGTGGCTGCCCTCGGGAATGGTTCCCGCCACCGGCCTGGCGCTATGGGCCGGCTTCGGGTTCGCCCTCGCCCTGTTGTGGGCAGCCTGGAGCGCCGTCTGCTGGCTGGCCAGCCGCCGCGCCGCCGCGGAACCGCTGATGAGCAGGCTCCGCCACATCTGAAGCCCGGAGTGGCCCGAAGTTTACAAACCAATCCGTTGTAATAGTACACAAATTGATATAGTATGACGGCATGGTACGACTAAGCCGCCTCGCCATTGCCGTATCCCTGACAACATCCCTGTCAACCTGGAATCTGGTGGCGCAATCCGCGCGCGACCAGGCCCGCCTCCAGGACCTCAATTTCCTGGCTACCCAACTGCCGAAACTGCACGCCAATTTCTTTTTTCAGCTCAACCCCGCGGATTACAGCGCCGCCGCCAGCCAACTCGGCGCCCAAGTCTCCACTCTCACCGACGCCCAGTTTTACGTTGGCCTCGCCCAACTGGTTGCTATGGCTGGGGACGCCCACACTTTCGTTTCCCTCGGCGGCTCCGCGGCCGCCAAAGCCGGCTTCCAGACCTTCCCGTTGGAATTCCGCTGGCTGGATGACGGAGTCTTCGTGACAGGCGCGGCGGTATCGTATTCACGCGCGCTGGGCACACAGTTGGTGCGGGTGGGCGATTTCCCCATCGACGAAGCCGCCGCCCGGCTGGCCACCATGATTCCCCATGAGAACGACCAGTGGCTTCATTACATGGCGCAGCAGTATCTCAAGGGCCAGCAGGTCCTGCAGGGGCTCAACCTGTTGCCGGCCGCGGCCACGTCGCCGCTAACGTTTCGCGACCGCGCCGGCACCGAATTCACGCTCAACGTCGGCACTGAGGCCTCGGCGATCGTGCCCGCGACTTCACCCAATCAAGCCTCGCTGCCCCAGTACCTTCAGTCGGCTGGCCTCAACTACTGGTACACTTACTCCGCCGCCAACCGGCTCCTTTACTTCAAGTACAACCAATGCGCCGATATGCCGGGCAACCCCTTCGCGGCGTTCGCCGCGGCTCTGCTGAACACTCTGGACACCAATCCGGTCGATACCTTTGTGTTGGATTTCCGCGGCAACACCGGCGGCGACGCGAATCTGATCGCGCCGTTGGGTCTCGGTTTGGAGCAGAGGCTGCCCGCGTTGGTTGTCAAGCCGCGCTTTGCCGTCTTTGCCGCGATCGACAAAGGGACTTTTTCCTCCGGCATGGATGACGCCATGCAATTCAAGCAGCCGATCCCTCCCGGGTTGCTGCCTCCGGGCGTCGATGTCAGCCAGTTAGTCCGCGTCGTCGGCGAGCCGACGGGCGGCAAACCGGCGCACTATGGCAATGTGAAGCCGTTCACGCTGCCCGCCTCGCAGCTCACCGGCCAGTATTCCACGCAGTTCTTTTCGGTTCCCGACGGTGTCCCGCCCGGCCCTTCCTTCGCGCCCGATATCGCGGTACCGCTGCTCTCGGCCGACTATTTCGCCTGGCATGACCCGGTGCTCGCCGCCATGCTGGCCCGGTGGCCAGGTACGCAGCCGGGCACACCCCCCGCCGCGCCGCCAGTTTCCGCGTGGAACACGGCTTGGCCGCCGGCTCTTTTGCCGCTGCCTTCGGAAATCTACCAGCCGTGCCGGACGAAGTCCAGGTTAACGGCCAACCCGGGCGCGTCATTGCCGCCGGCGCCTCGCAAGTCAACTTCGTGGTGCCGTCATCTACGCAGACAGGCCCGGCGGCCGTTTCCATCCGCGCCTCCGGCCGCGAGATCGCCCAGGGCCACGCCACCATCACGCCCGCCGGCCCCGGCCTCTTTGTGCTGCAACCTGCCGACCCCTCGCAGCCAGGCGCGGTGTTGAACCAGGATTCGTCCGTGAACGGAGCTGCCGCTACCGCCGGCGCGGGCTCCGTCATCCAGATTTTCGCTACCGGCTACGGCTCGCTCGATGCCTCGGGCGCGGCCCCCGTCCAAGTCATGATCGCGGGCGAGCCGGCCGAAGTGCTCTACAGTGCCCCCACGCCTCAACTCCCCGCCCTGTGGCAGATCAATGCCCGCCTGCCTGCCGCCGCGCGCGGCCAGGTCTCACTTTATGTGGTTGCCGGAAGTACCGCGAGCAACGCGGTTACCGTACGGGTGCGGTAAGTAGCACAGGCAGGAAGCGAATCTCGCCAGGATTTTTGAGAATGACGCAACCAACCGCCATTCAGCTCGCGCGATTCATTGCAGCGTCGCTTTCAATTGGATACGCTGCACGTTCCAATTGTCACCGCCAATGCCACCGCCGAACCCGGTATGCAACTTGACGCTCTTGACGTCGCCGCCGTGCAAGCCGCCGCTGGGGAGCGGGATGCTGACGGTGTGGTCCGTCCAGTTTTTCCAGTTGCTGCCCCGGTTGGCGTTTTTCACCGCGATCGCGCTGCCGTTGGTGAGCTCGATCGTCGCATCACAGTTGTCGCTTCCCCCACGCAGGTCGTCATTGCCGGTCGAAATTATCAGATCGAGAGCGGTAACATTCCTGCCGTTGTCCTGGCTCGTGACCGCTTCGACAAGATCGTGGACACTGCCTGTGAACCGGATGAGGGGTCCACCGGACTTGTCCAGCCAGTCGTGGACAACGATGGGAGCCGGCTCTGACGTTCGGCTGCCTGCCGGAAAGCCGACCATGAGCGCCACCTTATCGACATTCCAGTTGTCGCCTCCAATCCCACCGCCGAAATGAGTGGTGATGGCGACGCTTTGGATATCCTGAACGCGAGGAGCGGCCGCGGGCAGCGTGAGCCGCGCGATGTGGGTCTGGCCGTTGCCCCACTCGCGTCCGCCGTTGATGTTCTTGGTCAACGTGCTGCCGCCGGCGAATGTAACAGTGACGTCGGCGTTATCATTGCCGCCGCGAAGATTGTCGCCGCCGGTCTGGATCCAGATCTGGACCTCAGTTGCCCGTGCGTCGGTGACGAGGCGACGGGCCGGAACGTTCAACGTGAGCGCGTGGACGTCGCCCGTGAACCGTATCTTCGGCGAGCCTTCGCCCAGCACCCAGGTCGTGGTGGTTGAGCCGCCCGGAAAATTAAGCGGCCAGCAGACGTTATCGTTGTCAGAGCGGTAGCGTTGGACGTTGAAGCCCTTCCAGGTAATGTCGATGCTCTGGCATTGATCGCCAAGCTCGCTTCCCCCCGCTCCACCGTCACCGAATCCACCGGGATCGCTGAGCATCTCGACATCCTCGTGCGAGACCGACTCGGTGAATTGCGCGAAGTTCCCAGCGCAGCCCCGGGCCGTCGGAAGAACGGCGAAGTTAGGCGTGTTCAGGCCGGCAGCGTGATAGGCGATCGTGTGGCTACCAGTCTGGCTGCAGACATCGGGACCATTTGCCGTCACGGCGGGGCCTCCGATCTTGATGTCCGGACTGAAGATCAGGTTGACTTGCGGCGACGGATCCATGCCGTTCACGTGGCAGTTCGACAGCGAGCGGGCCGTCGTCCACTCGAGCACGCCGTTGTGGAGGTCTTTCAGAGCGGCATCCACGCAGGGTTGCGACGCGACATAGCTGCCAAAAAAGCGCGGCGGATTGATGCCTCCGTATTGGTGGAGGCCGCCAAAGTACGACGGCCAGTCGGGGCTCATCAAAGTCTGGGTGAAGGCGTCGATCGATTGGCGCGTGAACTTTTCCGGATCGCTCGGTTTCTGG
>Ga0210402_10001810_pt1 | contig 21644 bp, 16 predicted proteins | sample IncBWC7MmetaG_FD_161055 | JGI IMG/M metagenome (GOLD analysis project Ga0210402, IMG submission 161055) | Forest soil microbial communities from Barre Woods Harvard Forest LTER site, Petersham, Massachusetts, United States - Inc-BW-C-7-M | ecosystem: Environmental > Terrestrial > Soil >... | reverse complement strand
CACATGGCCGACACCGCAAATCCCGAAAGCTTTGAGGAGATTGTCGAGTGGGCATACAGCACCCTGCCACAGAAGATCAGGGACCTGCCAGATTTCCCCGGCATTCAAGTGGTTGACGAGCCTCCTGCGGACGTATTGGAGGACATATCGAACAGAAAGAAATGGCGCCGTAGAACTGAGTTGTTGGGATTGTACAGCGGCACATTTAGGACGAAACGGTCGTACACCCAGGTGAAGTATGCCCCCGACTTGATATTTGTTTTTCGTGGCCCCATTCTGCGGTGTTCAAGAGGAGATTTGCGGGCCGAAGTGAAACGGGTGGTCTGGCATGAGGTTGCACACTGGCTCGGCTACGAAACTGAGGAGCAAGTGAAGGCCTTGGGTTTATGAGCCACCACCAACTCGTCACTCGCTACCCCGCAGAGGGTGAAGTCCTTCGGCAGGTCCTCTTAAAAAAGACCCACTCGCCCATTCAGGCCACCAATTGCAGGGACAAATCCTTTCTCCTCGCCCGCTCGCCACTCTGCTGCATCAGCTTGATGACTAAGCCCGTCCAGCCTGTCTGATGATTAGCCCCCACTCCCGCTCCCGAATCACCGTGAAAGTATTCGTGAAACAGTAACAAGTTCTGCCAATCCGGATCCGTCTGAAACTTCTCCATGTTTCCGAACAACGGTCGGCGGCCGCTTTCATCGCGAAGGAAAATGCTTGTCATCCGGTGCGACAGTTCGTCCGCAACTTCCCTCAAGGACATCATCTCCCCCGATCCGGTGGGGAACTCGACCTTGAAACCGTCGCCCAGATAGTGATGAAACTTCTGAAGAGACTCGATCAGCAGATAGTTCAGTGGGAACCAGATAGGCCCCCGCCAATTGGAATTTCCCCCAAACAGCCCAGTCGTGGACTCCCCGGGGTCATAAGAGATGCAGTGGTTGCTGCCATGGACCGCCAGGCAGAAGGGCTGTTCACCGTGACGCTTGGAAAGCGCCCGGATCCCGTAAGGTGACAGAAATTCCCGCTCGTCCAGCACGTACTTGAGGATTCGCCGAAGTTGCTCTTGGCCGGCGATGGACAACAGTCTGCGTTCGCCCATCCCCTCGGTGCGCATGGTAGCCAGGTCCTTCGTGAGCTCGGGACGGTTATCAATGAACCATTCCAGACGTCGCTTGAAGTCCGGCAATCGGTCCAGCATGTCCGGCTCCAGCGTTTGAACCGCGAACAAAGGGATCAACCCCACCATGGACCGCGTCTTCATGGGGAGCTGCGAACCATCCGGCAGCCTCAATACGTCGTAGAAGAAACCGTCTTCTTCATTCCATAGCCCCATGCTGTCCTCGCCACGATGGCTCATGGCATGAGCGATGCCGATGAAGTGCTCCCAGAACTTGCTGGCAATGTCTTCGAAGCAAGGGTCTTCTTTTGCCAGCTCCAGTGCGATGGTAAGCATGTTGAGCGTATACATCGCCATCCAACTGGTACCGTCAGATTGTTCGATGTAGCCGCCGGTAGGCAGCGGCGCGCTGCGGTCGAACAAGCCGATGTTGTCCAGGCCAAGAAATCCGCCCTGGAAAATGTTCCTGCCTTCGGCGTCCTTGCGATTGACCCACCAGGTGAAGTTCAACATCAGCTTGTGAAACACCCGCTGTAAGAAAGCGCGATCACCCTTGCCCTGCCGCTTTTTCTCGATTTTGTACACCCGCCACGCCGCCCAGGCATGCACCGGAGGATTTACATCCCCCAGGGCCCACTCATAAGCCGGAATCTGCCCGTTCGGGTGCATGTACCACTCCCGCAGCATCAGCGTCAGCTGTTCCTTGGCAAAATCTGAGTCCACAAGCGCCAGCGGAATGCAGTGAAAGGCAAGGTCCCAGGCGGCATACCAGGGGTATTCCCATTTATCGGGCATGGAAATAACATCCGCATTGTGCAAATGGGTCCAGTTGTGGTTGCGCCCCCTCCGGCGCTCCTCGGGAGGAGGAGGATTGCCCGCGTCACCCTGCAACCACTCCTTGACTACGTAGTGATAGAACTGCTTGGACCAGAGCATGCCGGCAAAACCCTGTCGCATCACACTCTGCGCATCTGCCGACAGGCTTTCGGGAATCACGGTCGCGTAGAACTCGTCCGCTTCCCGCTGGCGCAACGTGAACGTCCAATCGAAGCCCTCAAACGCTGTCTTCCCCTTGAAGTCGGTATCGGCAAGACGCATCCGGACGACTACCGTCTCGCCGGCACCAACCGTGAGCCTGTAATGAGCCGCCGCTTTGGTGCCGGCATGCTGCGGATTAACAGCATCCTCACGGCCGTGCACCACGCAGTCGTTAATGCTGTCCTTCACGTACGGGTTCCCAGTCTCCACTCCGAAGATCCGGCGGTAATTGGTTTCGTTCTCGGTGAAAAGCGATTCCGGAGAGCCTTCGCAATGGAGCCAGCGGTTGCCGGGCAGAGCATGGTTCAATTCGATGACGGGGTACGGAGCCGGGCGTATCTCGTGCAACTCCGGCCGCCGTTTGCGGCCTCCCCACGACCACGTGTTCCGGAACCAAACTGTCGGCAGAACCCGAAGATTAGCGGCCACCGGTCCACGATTCGTGACCGTGATCTTGATCAGAATGTCCTCGGTGTCAGCCTTGGCGTATTCCACGAACACATCGAAGTAGCGGTTGTCGTTGAACACACCCGTATCCAGCAGTTCGTACTCCGGGTCATGTCTGTCCCTGCACCGACTCCCTTCCACCAACTTCGCGTAAGGGAACTCCGACTGCGGATACTTGTATAGGTACTTCATGTAGGCGTGGGTGGGTGTGCTGTCGAGGTAGAAGTAGTATTCCTTCACGTCCTCGCCGTGATTCCCCTCGTTTCCCGTCAACCCGAAAAGACGTTCCTTCAAGATGGGATCACGCTCATTCCAAAGAGCCAGTGCAAAACAGATCGTCTGCCGCCGATCACTGATCCCAGCCAGGCCGTCTTCGTTCCATCGGTAAGCGCGCGAACGCGCCTGGTCATGAGGCAAGTACTCCCAGGCGCTCCCGTACGCGCTGTAATCCTCGCGCACCGTGCCCCATGCGCGCTCGCTGAGATATGGGCCCCAACGCTTCCAGTGCTTCTTGCGGGTGCCGGCTTCAGACATCCGAATCTCTTCCTGCGTCATCGCACTCCTCCTTCGTCAAGTCGGTGTGAGTACGAGCAGGGCTCTCTGCTGGATTGGGGCCGTGCGCACCATCCACTCACAGAGCTTGTTTGAATTCAACTTATATTCTTGGATTCATTTCCGTGCCCTGAAGAATACTCAGAAGGGCAACCTCTTCGCTGCCGCGGCCAACGCGGGAGGCAGATATGGTTCATTCTTGGCGAGCGCGGCCCATGCCATGCGGCCAGCTTATTCGCCAAAGCCATTCCAGTGACGTTGCGGTGGGCGCGTGATGTGCGTTAGGCCAGCCACGCGCTCAGACCGGAAGATTGCCCCGTACACAGCGGCTAGGGCGATTTACGGTGAGGCGCGAGACGATTCGCAAACGCATGCGGGCGAATCTGCGAGAGATCAAAGCAGCAACTTCGTGAGCGTATGCACGATCCCGTGCGCCAAACCGGCCAATGGCGCAAGTCGATTGTGCAGGCCATTGAGCGAATCCACAGGCACTTGGTTACGCCCATTCGATTTGCCGGAGGGAGAGCCCACAGGGCAGAGTCTGCTGCCCCACCTTGCATGCCTGGTGGCCGGTTTTGGTTGTCGACCGCATACGGGGTTCCCTGTATTTCCATCGCAAGCAGAGCGGAAGTAATGTAAGTGTGCTGGGGGAGGCACAGGGCTTATAACCTTGGAAAATCCGCCGGGGGGTGAGGGCCCGTGAAAGTTCGCGCAATTGTCTGGACTGTATTGATGGCGTATACCGGATTCCTCCTGACTGGCCAGGGCCTGCGAACTTTCAACCACCTCTCAATTACGGAAGGATTCATCGGAGCTCTGGCAGGATTTCTCCTTGCCATCATGTTCACTCTCCGGGAGGAGCGCCGACGAAGACCTGCTTTGATTTCGCGTTCCATCGCACAAATCCTGCCGAACTGGGCCAATCCCCCCGAACACCGCGACTCAGGTCCGAGGTAAAGCGTTGGTCGGAGACGACTCTCACGTGCGCACGGCGCCATCAGAACCGAACCCCGCCGTCAGAGAGACTACACCGCGGGCGCGGACATCCGGATAGACCGGAAATACGAAACGCAACGGCGGTCTCGATGCCTGGACACCTCGGTCTTGGCCGGAGTGTGGGAATTTCGGAGTCGAAGCCGCATCGTGGACGCGGATCGCCCGCTTCGCAGTTGGGATGACTGCTAGCGAACGATGCCGGCATGACGGCAACTCCCGGGCACCTGCAGAGTGAGCAATATTGGACAGACAGTGGCCGTGCGCCTTCGCTAAGCTGCGTACTGCATTAGGGAACGGATGAGAAGGGACTGCCGGACAAGACACTCCCACATGAGCACTTGACGGCACATTCCTCTGGCGGGTGCAGATTGGGCTTCTCTCGGAGAGCTGTGGCCTGCACCGCTTCACTAACAATTCCAGGCTACAGTGCCCCACTTCGATTTGAGGTGGGCATTTTTGTGTCCCATGATGTGCTTGGGACCCTCCTTGCTTATCTTGCGCAGGAGGTCGAGAGTTACTGTATCGCCGACATCTGGTGGTCTCGGGCCGATTCTGACGGCGGATGGAGCGATGTAAATCCGTTGAGGCATCCCGCACGAGGATGTCTAGGTCACTCGATCAGCACGCGAAGCCCTATCGAGCGCCCGCACGTACCTTCCATCGTCCGATGGTCCGTACCTGACCACCGCCGGCCAAACCAACTTGTTTCTTGGAGTTTGTCAACCGTGCGGTAGCTCTGACTTCGGCCTCTGCCAGTTGTTGATGAGACATTGTCTGGCTGATGTTTTTCTTGCCCTCCTCGATTTGTTCAAGCATCGGGGCAGCCGTCTTTTCTGCGAGCAGGTACCACATGTACGCGGAAACGGAGTCGGGTTGGAGTCCCGTGTCTGTCGGGCCGTCGTGGCCCGGAGCATCTTTGATCTGAGAAAAATGCTCGGCCAGACGAAGTTGTGCCCAGGGATCGCCGCCTTCGGCGTCTTCAATGATTGCAGAGATTGCGTTTTTCTCTCTGCTGGCGGCGCGAGGTGGCTTGGCTTGCGAGTTGTTCATGGTCAGGTAGAGCAACTCGGTGCGGCTGGAGACGCCCAGCTTGTCAAAAATACGAAACAAGTAGTTCTTGATCGTATGCGGGCTGAGATCGAGAGCCTGGGCAATTTCGCGGTTGGTCATACCCCCGGCCAGGTGCTGAACGACCTGGCGTTCGCGCTCGGAAAGCAGCTCGATCCCCTTGTGATTGGTGGCATGGACACGCGGCGAATTGGCAAGAGCTTCGAGCGCCTGATCCAGATCGATGCTCCTCGCCCAGATTTGTCCTTCATGGACGCTGCGAATGCACTTGCAAAGGCTTTCGAGTCGTTCTTGCTTGGAAAAAATACCCTTCGCGCCAGCGCGAAAGCACTCCAGAACATCCTGTGGCTTGGACGAGTCCAGCAAGATGACGCCCTTGATCTGGGGCCGGAGCGCACGCATCTCCCGCAGCACACGGATACCGTGGCCAGGCTGGTCGTCCAAATTATGACTGATGACCACGACATCGATCGGCACGCGAGTGATGGCCTCCAACAACTCCTCGGAATTCGAGGTCTCGGCTACGACCTGCAGACCGCGATCATTGCGCAGAGCGTCGGCCAGGAGCTGGGTATGTATTCGCGTGCTGTCGGCAACTACGATACTGACAAAGTCCGAGCCCAATCCTTCATGGGATGGCATCGGCCCTCCTGATATTTAGTTGTACGAATCGTTAGAGGGGGGATGTAAAAACACCGCGCGAGTCATTGCCCTGGCCTCGGGGGAGAGGAGGAAACTAAGGCAAAGCCCAACACAGTCTCTTGCCACAGTGGAGAATGTACCACTAATCTTACGAGCCGGCAAGCAAGGGGCTTGCAACCTATGCAGAAAAATGCGCTAGTTGGTCCCTGGCCTCCGGTGCATCTTGATCGGGTGCACAACGATGCAACAATCAGCTTCAGGTCCGGTGTTGACACAATCATTGATCGAAAAGAAACAGATATAGAGTAACGTTAATAATATCAACAAGATAGAGACTGCTCCCTCAATCGATCAAATTGAATCCCCGGCGGGATTGTTCGGACCCGCGGGTACGTATACCACGGCTGTGCCATGGAATAATGTCTCCAAGCCGTGTAGCTTGGCCATGAGAAGATCGGCCCCTATCGATTAGGGACGATATGTCCTAGGAAGTTCTACCACTTGCACGTTCTTGCAAGTGCCTTTACGGTGTGCCTACTAAGTAACTCCCCCGCAGTCGTTCCTGACTTACTTTCCTTCCCCGAAGTCGTCGAGGTGTCTCCCGTTCGATTGAGCGGACCCAGTTCCAATTGGGACCGAGAGGGCGAAGCTATGAGTACTCCGAGTCAGAGCCACGAAGTCGGCAGCGATCCGAGTCAATGGATAGCGCGGGAAGAGCTGCGCTGGTACGCGCTCCACACCAGAGCGCGCCACGAGAAAGCAATCGAGCGGCGTTTGCGTGATCAGGGCATGGAAACATTCGTGCCCACCACGATTCAGGTGCACCGCTGGAGCGATCGCAAGAAGAAAGTCGAAGTGCCGCTGTTCAGTTGCTATGTGTTCATCTGCTGCGCTTTGAGCGCGGAAGACCGGTCGCGCGTCTACCAGGTGGACGGTGTGCACGGTTTTGTGGGTACTCGCGGAACGAGTCTGCCGATTCCCGACGAAGAGATCGAAAGCATCCAGAAGGTTCTGACGCAGACGGCACCCTGGCGCTCGTACCCCTTTCTCAAGGTGGGGCAGCGAGTCCGGGTACGGGGTGGGGCGATGGACGGAGTGGAAGGCGTGTTCTTGTCGGAGAATGGCGACCGCAGCCTGATTATTTCCGTCGATGCGATCCAACGATCGATGGCCGTGCGAATTGATGGGTACGACGTAGAGCCGGTCTGAAGAAAAAAGCTGCGGCACGAAGCTCGCAGCGCAAAGCCTTTCTCGCAGAGCGATCCACTCTCTTACATCATGTATCACCCTGAAATCGAGCGCATCAGCGAAGAGCTGTATTTCATTGCGGCGAGCCCGGCTACGCGCCGGCTGCGCACGCAAGCGGAATTGCTATCGCAGACGGACGTGCCGGTGCTGATTACCGGAGAAGCGGGTAGCGGAAAGACGACCGCTGCCCGGCTGATCCATTCGCTCTCGCTTCGGTCCAGCTTCCCGTTCATGCGGGTCAAATGCGCGATGCTCACCTCCGACCTGCTGGAGAACGACCTGTTCGGTTATGAGCACGCTTCGGCAAACGGTCGGCCGGAATCGACTTTAGGGAAGTTTGAACAGTGCGCCAAGGGAAGTATCTTGCTGGACGAATTCGATGCCATGCCGGGCGAAGTGCAGCGGCGGCTTTTGAAACTGCTGGAGACGGGCGAGTTTGTCAGGTGTGGCGGGCAGAATCCGATTCGCGCCGACGTGCGCATTATTGCCGCCACCTGCGGCGATCTGGAATTGGCGGCGGTGGAGAAGAGAGTTCAGGAAGAGTTGTTCTATCGCCTGAGCGTCTTCGAATTGCGCGTGCCACCCTTGCGGGAACGGCACGAGGAAATCCCCTTGCTGCTTGGTCACTTGATGAACCGGTTGACCCGCCGCTATGGCGTCCCGGCTCCGCGCTTTTCGAGCGTTTTGCTGGATGCATGTCAGCAGTATCCGTGGCCCGGCAACCTGCGCGAGTTGGAGAATTTTGCCAAGCGCTTCCTGGCGCACGGTGATGAAGACGCAGCGTTGCAGGAATTGCATTCGCGTCCCGATCACGGATTTGCACCCAGGGGCGAGAATGGAACCGGGCACGCGAAGACCAGCGTTGACTCGTCGAACGGTCACCGTTTGAAGATGCAGTCGGCAGATGCAAGGTCGTCCCTGAAGTTGCTCGTAAGAAACGCCAAGGGAGAGGCCGAACGCGGCGCAATTGCCCAGGCGCTCGAGCAGACGCACTGGAACCGGAAAGCGGCGGCCCGTTTGCTGAATGTCAGTTATCGTGCGTTGCTGTACAAGATCCAGGAATACCACATGGCTCCGCCGGCAGAGCCTGCGCGACTTCTTGATGCCGGCGGTGGGCGGCAAGCGAAATGATTGAAACAGGCAGCATTGAAAGACTACGATTGAACCGGAAAATCGCTGAGACGCAATTGCTTATGACGGAATCCCTGACCGGCCGTCGAGTCATGTCCATCCTGACGCTTCTGGCGCTCGTCTCCATTGGAGCGTACGCGCAATCCGATTCCGCAGTGCGACCCCCGGCGCACGCCGCTGCCGCTGCCGATAAACAGCCCGGCGAGAAGCCGGCGGCGAGCGCCCAGGCCACCCATTCGGACAGTTCTTATGTGATTGGCGCCAATGACGTCCTGGCTGTCAATGTGTGGAAAGAGCCTGATATCTCGCGTTCCGTTCCGGTTCGTTCGGATGGAAAGATTTCGTTGCCCTTAGTCGGGGAGTTGCAGGCCAGCGGTCAAACGCCGCGGCAACTGGAGCAAGAGATCAGCACGCGGCTGAAGAATTATATTTCCGAGCCTGAAGTCACCGTCATCGTTACCGACAGCAAGAGCCAGAAGATCAACATTATGGGCATGGTAACTCGACCTGGCGCTTATTTGCTTACGAGCTCGACCACCGTGCTCGATTCGATCGCGATGGCGGGCGGGTTCAAAGACTTCGCCAAGCAGAAGTCGATTTACGTTTTGCGACAGAGCGCCGACGGGAAACAAGAACGGCTTTCGTTTAACTATAAAGAAGTGATTAAGGGCAAGAATCCGGAACAGAACATTCGCCTGCAGGCTGGCGATACGGTCGTGGTTCCGTAGCTTGGCGATGAGCATGCGACGCTGGTTGACTCTCGTGTTGGTGGGTGGTGGGATGCAGTTGTTCGCAATAGGGCAAAATCCACCGTCCCAGAACCTGCCGGGCCAGAATTCGGGTGAAGGTAGCGGGAGTGAAAGAACGGCTCCTGCTCCCGCCCTTACGGGAATAATAGGGATGCAGTCCGAAGCAGAAGCGGAGGACGCGAGTAGTACTCTGCCACAGATCCCGTCGTTTCTGGGAGGGAAGGGAATTAACGCGACAGTGCTCTCCAAGATGGACCGATCGAATTACCTGCGAGCCGGACTGAATGTGGGGTCGGCCTATGATGACAACCCCTACCTAGTGTCCAGTGGGGCGACGAGCAACACGAGCGTTTCAATTTTTCCGAGCATACAAATTGAAGAAACATCCTCGCGAATTCGGTGGGATCTTGGGTACGCCGCGGGTCTGACTATCAATCAGAATTTCACGAATCAGAACGATTCATCCCAAAGCCTGACCTTCGACTCTCAGTTCCGGCTGAGTCCGCATGTGAATTTGCGCGTGGCCGAAAACTTTTCCATGACCAGCGGGTTTTTCGATTCAGGCACCGGCACCGGCCTTGTTGGGTCGGGTGGTCCGAATGCCAGCCTGGTGGCTCCGCTCTCAACCCAACGCTCAAGCATGACGACCGTCGAGACGAACTATCATTTTGCGCTCAGCGATCTGGTTGGAGCCAGCGGGACATTCTATGACCTGCATTTCACCAATACGCCGCAAGGAACTGTGTTAGCGGATTCTCAAACCGCCACTGGAACGGCCTTTTGGATCCACCGGTTGGTTGGCGAGGATTGGGGTGGAGTCAGCTATCATTTTGAGCGCATCACATTCAACCCCGTGGGAGAGACGCGCGTTCACAGCTTTTTGTTTATGGACTCACTGGGTATTTCCAAGCGGTTCACCCTGACCGGCTTTATCGGTCCCCAATATTCAGAGAATAACGGTCTGGTTCCCGGCGTTGGGGCTCAGTCGGTGCAATCCAACGGGTGGTCGCTCGCCGGCGGAGTGGAAGGTGGCTGGAAGGATCAGCACAACAGCGTGTCCGCCGGGTACTCGAGAAGCATCAGCGACGGTGGCGGACTGCTGGGTTCCGTGCGCCTGCAGGCGGTGCACGGTACGTTCCGCCATCAGCTGACACCAGGGTGGGCGGCAGCCCTCACTGGAAGCTACGGGAAAAACGACTCACTCTTGGTGCCGTCGGCAAGCACTGCAAGTTCGATTAATTTTACTTCCGTAGGGGTGTCTGCGGAGCGCAGCGTCACGAAGAGTTTGGGTTTTCGAATTGGTTACTCCCATGATTTCCAGCAGCAGCTTGGCCTGCCTGCTCCGAGCCCAACGTTGGATGCCAACCGCAATCGTTTCTTTGTGACGCTTTCGTATCAGTGGGCCAAACCTTTAGGAATGTGAGCATGGAAGAAGAACTACAAGAATCAAGCCAGCTGCCAGATGTTGCCCAGATCAAGGGAATGGTCCGCCGTCGACGGTGGCAATTTCTTGTGCCCTTTTTTTGCGGCTGGTTGTTGGTGTGGGGAGCAAGCTGGGTGATCCCTTCGACCTACCGGTCGGGCACTCTGATCCTGGTGGAACAGCCTTCAGTGCCGGCGAAGTATGTTGAGTCGAACATCGACAGTGACATTCAGCATCAGCTGGATAGCATTACACAGCAAATCCTGAGTCGCACGCGCCTTGTCCGAATCATTGACAGCCTTGGTCTCTACGCTGAGGAGCGGAAGCACAAGGGCCCGGACGAACTGGTCGAGAAGATGCGCAAGGACATCGAAATCGAACTGACGCACAGCGACGACAGGAAGCTTTCTTCCTTCAATATTTATTATGCGAGTCGCGATCCGAAGATGGCGCAACAGGCAACGAGCGAACTGGCGAACTTGTTCATCACGGAGAATCTCGAAGAGCGGCAAAAGCGCTCGGAGAATACGACCAACTTTCTCGAAGATCAGCTCGATCAGGCGCGCGCAAAACTGGCCGCCCAGGAAGCGAAATTACGCGTGTTTAAAGATCAGCATCTGGGCGAGCTGCCAACCCAGACGCAGAGTAATTTGCAGATTCTAACTGGCCTGCAGAGTCAGTTGCAGGCGAACCAGGATTCGCTGAACCGGGCCAAGCAGCAAAACACCTATCTGGAATCGCTGATCAATCAGTATCGCGCTATGGGCACCGGTTCCAGGCCAGGCGAGGCCGCTCCATTAGGTTTGACCGACATTGACAAACAGCTGGATCAGCTAAAAGCGCAGCTCGCGGATTTGACGTCCCACTATACCGATAAACATCCAGACGTGCGCAAGACCAAAGAGCAGATTTCACGGATGGAGGCCGCGCGCGCCCGGATCGTCGCCGACATGAACAGTCGACCGAGCAGCTCCAGTTCAGATCCGGCCCCGGTTGCGTCGCTTGAACCGAAAACCGCACCGATGCTGGATATGGAAAGTCAGCTAAAGGCCAATCGCCAAGAGATCGCGAACCGGGAGGCTGAGATTAAAGACGAGCAAGGCAAAATCAACCAATATCAGGCACGGCTGAATATGGCCCCGGTCATGGAGCAACAGTATGCGGATATCACGCGGGACTATGATCAGTCGAAGACCGACTACGAAGCGCTACTGGCCAAGAAGAACCAGTCGGAAATGTCGACTGACCTGGAGAAGACCCAACAGGGCGAACGATTCCGCATGTTGGATCCGCCGAATCTTCCGGTAAGGCCCTACAAACCGAACCGTTTAATGTTGTGTGGCGCGGGACTCGCAGTGGGCCTTTTTCTTGGCGGAGGCTTCGCCATCGGCCAGGAAAAGCTCAGCGGCAGACTCTACAGCGAAGGCGAGATCAAGAGAGTGATTCCGTTCGATGTGATCGCGGAGATTCCGCCGATCGAAAGTGTTGATGAAGAGTTTTCTCACCGGCGCGGTGCCTGGGTCGCGGGCGCGGCGGCAGTGGTAGTGGTTGGATTTATCCTGTTAGGATCGGCAGTAACGTATTTGTTCGGCTAGAGATCATGTACAAGAGTTTCTACAATCTGCGGCGAAACCCGTTCGAGATTACACCGGACCCGTCGTTCTTATTTCCCACGACGCGGCACAACGAAGCCCTCGCCTCGTTGTACTACGGAGTGACGGCGCATCGCGGGTTCGTAGTGTTGACGGGCGAGGTGGGCACGGGGAAGACGCTCATTCTGCACTCGTTGCTTGGCTTGCTGCAGCGTCGCGATGTAGCTTTCGCTCTGATCTTCAACCCGACGCTGTCGCCTCTGGAATTCATGCGCTATCTCGCGCGCGATTTTGGGTTGCCGGTCGGAGACAAGGCCAAAGACGAACTCATCCACATGCTGAACGGCTTTCTGTTGCAGAGACATCAGAAGGGTCTGACAACGATTCTGGTAGTGGACGAGGCTCACCACTTGTCGCCAGAGATGCTCGAAGAAATCCGGCTTTTAACCAACCTGGAAACGTCACAACAAAAGCTGCTCCAAATTGTGCTCGCAGGTCAGCCGGAACTCGATCGGAAACTTGATTCCCACGAACTCCGGCAGCTGAAACAGCGAATAGCTTTACGCTGCCAGCTCGATCCGCTCAGTCTGAACGAGACCCGGGAGTACATCGGCCGCCGTCTTCGGATTGCGGGGGCGACGGGGGTTGTCCAGATTTTTTCCGGACCTGCGATCGAGGCTGTGTTCCTGCACTCGCGGGGAATTCCGCGGCTCGTCAACACCATCTGCGACAACGCGCTGCTCGCGGGCTATGCCCAGCATGCCGCCACAATAACCTCGGAAATCATCGACGACGTCGCGCGCGATTTGCAGCTCGGGGTGGTGGCGGTAGATCCGAGGAACAGTCCGGCTGCGCGGCTGACGAAGGAACAAGAACAAAACGAGCTTCTGCAAGCTGTGAAGACATTGCTCGACGTGCGTGAACGCATCCACCAGACTGAGACGAAGGGCCGGTTGCAGTAAGCGCAGGTTTTTCTCATGAGCTATATATTTGAGGCGTTGCAGCGAGCAGAGGCGGAGCGGTCAGGCGGAAGCGTGCCGAAGGACGCCCACTCGGTCGCGGAACTGCTACAAAAGGTCGAACAAGAAATCGATCGCCGACAAGCTCTCTCCGAATTGCCGGCGGCGGCGAGACCGGAGTCACCGGGGGCAGGGACGTTTACTCCCGCGAAGACGTTGTTGCTGGCCCTGGCTGCGGATTCCCGGCTGGTATGTCTGACCGATCAGGGCGGCTTGGCGGCGGAAAAGTTTCGTGTGTTGGGGCTGAAGTTGCGGCACCTGCGCGAACGGCGCAAGCTCAAACGCATCGTGATTACGAGCAGTATTCCAGAAGAAGGCAAGAGTCTGATTGCAGCCAACCTCGCGCTCAATCAATCGCGAAGCAAGGTCCTCAATGCTGTCCTGATTGATGGCGACTTGAGGCGGCCCGAGTTAGGACGCCGTTTCGGTTTTAATCGGAACCTGCCAGGACTCAGCGAGGTTCTCCGCGGCGAACGCGAGCTCTCTGAAGTCGTGTACAAGCTCGAAGGCTCCGGCCTCTGGTTCATCCCCGCGGGTGTGACCCCGGAGAATCCGATTGAGGTCATGCAATCGGGTCGCCTGCAGCAGTTACTCGAACAACTCGAAACATTTTTCGATTGGATCATCATCGACACCCCTCCCGTTCTTCCGCTGGCGGATACGCCGCTCTGGATGAAGCTGGCGGATGGAGTGCTTCTTGTAGCTCGTGAGGGTGTGTGCGAAAAGAAACAGCTGGAGCGGGCGGTGGAGGTTATTGACCGTTCCACAATGCTGGGCGTGATTGTAAATAGTTGTAGCAGCAACGAGCAGAAGGATTATTATTCGCGGTACGGCCCGGCAGCGGCCAACTCTGAGGAAGCCTCCCTACCCGCAGCCGAACGCTGAAAACCGGTTTTACCTTCCCCTTCAAAACGTAATCTCCCCCGTCGAACTCAAATCGTATCCGCGACTACGAGGCACTTGTTGCTACCCGTAGCGCGCGAGGAGATGCAACGTGGCGTCAATATCGGCAAACCCTCAATCCATTAATAGGAAGTCTCAACCTCAGAACCTGCTCGACTCCAACGAAATCCTCTCGGAGGAAGCTTTCCGCCGAATGATCTCGATCGAGCGCAAGCGCAGCGAGCGTTCGCAGCGGCCATTCGTACTGTTGCTCATCGACACCGGGCGCAGTCAGTCGGGTGACAAGCAAGCTCGCGTCCTGCTGGACATGCTTTCCGCGCTGCAGGGAGCGACCCGAGAAACCGACATTACCGGCTGGTACACGACAAACTCGGTGGCGGGAGCGATGTTCACCGAAATCGTTCTCGACAACGACAACAATGCCGTGCTCAGCACGATCCTTTCCCGGATCGGCTCGCTCCTGCGCGAAAAGCTCGACACCGATCAGTTCAGCCGCGTCAAGTTTTCCTTTCACGTGTTTCCCGATGATTGGGATTCGCAGGACCCCGAGCGTCCCAGCAACCCAACGCTTTATCCGGATCTCGAAAAACGCCAGGAGTCGAACCGGCTGAGCCGCGCCACCAAGCGAATGATCGACGTGCTGGGAAGCCTTTCTTTGCTCGCGCTTTTGTCGCCCGTGTTTCTGGCCATCGCAGTGGCAGTCAAGCTGACGTCCGAGGGGCCGGTTCTGTTCCGTCAGAAGCGCATCGGCGAGCATGGGACCCCGTTCACGTTTCTGAAGTTCCGTTCGATGTACACCGATAACGATTCCAGCCAACACAAGGAGTACGTCCGTCAACTCATAGCCGGACAGGCCGCCAAACAACCGACGGACGGCAACGGGGAGGGAGTCTTCAAGCTCACCGATGATCCTCGAATCACTCCGGTAGGGAGTTTCCTGCGACGCACGAGCCTGGATGAATTGCCCCAATTTCTCAATGTGTTGCGAGGCGAAATGTCATTGGTTGGACCTCGCCCACCGGTGCCGTACGAGGTGGAAGCCTACGCGACCTGGCATCGACGCCGCCTGCTCGAAGCCAAACCGGGAATTACCGGGCTCTGGCAGGTCGAGGGCCGCAGCAGGGTCGGATTTGACGATATGGTTCGACTCGATCTGCGCTACGCGCGCAATTGTTCGCCTTGGCTCGATCTGAAAATTCTGATCCAGACGCCAAAGGCAGTGATCGCCGGCAACGGTGCCTGTTGAGGTTATAACCTTTCCAACTTCCTCCCCTAAGCTGTTCCTCGTGCAAACAGATACCGTCCTCTGATTTCTCGTCAGTTCGCTACAGGTGCTCATCAATGGTGCAATCTTATGATTAGGTTCGGTGTCATCGGTTACGGCTACTGGGGGCCTAATATTGTGCGCAATTTGCGCGCTTTGGAAGGTTGCGAGGTCGTCGGGATCTGCGACCAGACTCCCGCCGCCCGCAAACGCATACTGGCGGCAAATCCCGGAATTCCGGTCCATAGCGACGCAAATGAACTGATCAAGTCACCCGACGTGGATGCTATCGCGGTCATCACCCCGGTATGGACCCACTATGAACTTACCAAAGCGGCTCTGGAAAACGGCAAGCATGTGTTCGTGGAGAAGCCGTTTACCAGCACCGGCGCGCAGGCAGAAGAATTGATCAACCTGGCGGAACAGAAGCGCCTCCAGATCATGGTGGACCACACGTTCCTGTTTACTGGCGCTGTCCGCAGGATACAGAAACTTCTTAAGGAAGGGGCGCTCGGGAAGCTCTATTACTACGATTCGACCCGAGTGAACCTGGGGCTCTTTCAGCACGATTGCAACGTGATCTGGGATCTCGCGCCCCACGACCTTTCGATCATGAATTACCTGCTGCACAAGGACGCGGAAGCGATCTCAGCTACCGGGCAAGCGCACTTGAACGGTCACGAGGATATCGCGTTCATCACCGCTTATTACCCCGACAAGATGATCGCGCACGTCAACGTGAACTGGATCTCGCCCGTCAAGGTCCGCACGACGCTGATCGGCGGCGAAAAGAAAATGCTGGTCTGGAACGACCTGGAAGCGGACGAGAAGTTGAAGATTTACGACAAAGGCGTGGATGTGAAGAGCCAGGAAGGCGTCTACAACCTTCTGGTCAGCTACCGCTCGGGAGACATGTGGGCGCCGCAGGTCGAACAAGTAGAGGCGCTCCGCCTGGAACTTGGATACTTCGTGGAATGCATCAAGAAGAATGAAGCTCCCTTCAACAACGGTTGCGCGGGACTGAAAGTCGTCCGCATGCTGGAAGCCGCGAGCCAATCACTCGCGAAGCGCGGCGAGCTGGTTTACATATAGAAAGCCAACAGTAATTCACCAGCACAGTGTCAGTGACTGGGCTTAAGAATAGTAATCGGGAGACTGGCGACCATGACCAATGACCCTGTACGAATGAAACAGGAATGGCAATCGGATGCGCGCTGGCGCGACGTCGTCCGTCCCTACCTCGCGGAAGACGTGGTCCGTCTGCAGGGCTCCATCCGGATCGAGCACACACTGGCGCACCTCGGTGCCGAACGGCTCTGGAACCTGCTGCACTCCGAGCCCTATGTGCCGGCCCTCGGAGCGATGAGCGGTAACCAGGCTGTGCAGCAGATCAAAGCGGGCTTGAAAGCCATTTATGTGAGCGGTTGGCAGGCGGCGGCGGATGCGAACGAAGCGGGCCAGATGTACCCCGACCTGAATCTCTATCCGTCGGATTCGGTTCCGAAACTGGCCGCGCGGCTCAACCAGGCGCTGGTTCGTGCGGATCAGATTGACCACGAGCAAGGAAAGAAGGATATTCACTGGTTCGCCCCTCTCGTTGCAGACGGCGACACCGGATTCGGCGGAACGCTGAATTCCTTCGAACTCATGAAGGCAATGATCGAGGCGGGCGTAGCCTGCGTTCATTTTGAGGATCAATCGTCGTCGGCAAAGAAATGCGGGCATCTGGGTGGAAAAGTACTTGTTCCCACCAGAGAAGCCGTCCAAAGACTGGTTGCGGCTCGGTTGGCTGCGGATGTGATGGGTGTTCCCACCTTGATCATGGCTCGCACCGATGCCGAGAGCGCCAGCCTGCTGACCAGTGACGCGGATTCTCATGATCACGAATTCATGACCGGAGAACGCAACGAAGAGGGACTGTTCGTGATCCGTCAGGGCATCGAATCGGCCGTCGCGCGCGCACTGGCTTACGCTCCCTATGCTGATCTGGTGTGGTGCGAGACTTCCACTCCGGACCTTGAGGATGCGCGCAAGTTTGCTGAAGCCGTCCTGGCTCGCTATCCCAATAAGGTACTGGCTTACAACTGCTCGCCCTCTTTTAACTGGAGAAAGCAGCTGCACGAAAGCGCGATCGCGAAATTCCAGAACGAAATTGGGGCAATGGGATACAAGTTTCAGTTTGTGACCTTGGCTGGTTTCCACGCCTTGAATCTCTCCATGTTCGATCTGGCACGCGGATACAAAGAACATGGCATGGCCGCATACTCACGGCTGCAGGAAAAAGAGTTCGGCCGCGAGCGAGATTTCGGTTACGAAGCGGTAAAGCATCAGCGCTTCGCGGGTACAGGATATTTTGACGCCGTGCAGCAGACGATTGTCGGTCGGACGGCTTCGACACTCGCATTACGAGGTTCGACAGAAGCCGAGCAGTTCACATCCGAGGTTTCGACCCCTGACAGTCCACCTGCCGGTCCCATCGCAACTCAAAAGGGGAACGGGAGGACTAACGGGGATGGCAACGGCCGTTTGGCACCGGTGTCCGGAAATATCTTGGCCGCCGCCGGCCCTATCGACTCGAAGGCACCTGAACCGTCCGCTCGGCCCACGGCTGAACGCGTTTCACACACCGCGTAGCGAATCTCTCGCCGGATAAGTCTTCCCATCGTAAGGACACACCTGCCAAGGGAATAGGAGGAGTCTGCCGAAAATGGATCAATTTCTCAGCATCGCCCCGGATGTGAAGCTTGGGGAAGGAGTCAAGCTGTCGAAGTTCATCAACCTTTACGGTTGTGAGATCGGCGACGAAACAAAGATTGGCGCCTTTGTTGAGATTCAGAAGAACGCATCAGTCGGCAAGCGCTGCAAGATCTCGAGCCATACCTTCATTTGCGAAGGCGTGACGATTGAAGACAACGTGTTTATTGGGCACGGCGTGATGTTCATTAACGACTTGTATCCGCGTGCGATCAGTGCCACGGGCGGCTTGCAGACCGAAGCCGACTGGCATGTGGAGCGGACGGTGGTGAAAAAGGGAGCCTCGATCGGCTCCGGCGCGACGGTCCTCGCCAACACCTGCATTGGGGAGAATGCCATTGTCGGGGCGGGCGCCGTGGTCACCAAAGACGTACCGGCCAACACGATTGTGGCCGGCAATCCAGCCAGAATGTTTCGTCAAATTGAAACGGGGGCAGCTCGGTGAGTCATTCGCAAAATATTCCATTTCTTGATCTGGTCACGCCGCACGCCGAACTCGACCAAGAGTTGACTGCGGTCTTTCAGCAGGTAATCCGCACCGCCGGCTTTATTGGCGGGGCCATGGTAGACAATTTTGAAAAGGAGTTTGCCGCGTTTTGCCACACCGAACGAGCGGTCGCAGTCAATAGCGGTACGGATGCTCTCCGATTCGCCCTGATGGCAGTCGGCGTGACAACTGGCGACGTCGTGGTTACAGTCCCACACACCTTCATTGCCACGACGGAAGCTATCTCACAGTCTGGAGCGTTGCCAGAGTTCGTCGACATCGACGAGCGCACCTACAACATGGATACCACCAAGCTCCGCGAGTATCTGGAATCGCAGTGCACGGTATCAGGGGAAGGCAAAATTATCAGCAAGAGGAGCAAGCGACCAGTCAAAGCCATCGTGCCAGTCCACCTCTATGGACAGATGGCAGATATGGATGCGATTCTGGACCTGGCGGAGCAGTATCGTTTGATCGTGGTGGAGGATGCGTGCCAAGCGCACGGAGCCGAGTATTTTTCGCGCAAACAGAATCGCTGGTTCCAGGCGGGTTCGATGGGACGCGCGGGCGCCTTTAGCTTTTATCCTGGGAAAAATCTCGGAGCCTGCGGCGAAGGCGGCGCAATCACGACGGACGACTCCAAGCTGGCGGATGCTTGCAAGATGCTTCGTGATCATGGCCAAGCGAAAAAGTACTACCACGATATCGAGGGATATAACGGTCGTCTCGATTCGATGCAGACTGGATTCCTGAGCGTGAAACTGAAGCACTTGGCTGGGTGGAATGCAAAACGGCGGGAAAGGGCAGCCGAGTATAACCGTCTGTTCTCGGCCTCCGAGGCAGGAGTTCAAACACCTAATGAACCCTCTTGGTCCCGTGCCGTTTATCACCTGTATGTCGTGCGAACCCATGATCGTGAGGGCCTGATAGCGCATCTGGGAGAGGCCGGCATCGGTACTGGCATTCATTATCCGATTCCGCTGCATCGTCAGAAAGCTTATGAATCGCTGGGATACAAAGCCAATGATTTTCCGGTGACCGAAAAGATTGCTAGTGAAATTGTTTCTCTGCCCATGTTTCCGAATCTTACTTCCGATCAACAAGATCGAGTGGTGAAGGAGGCGGTGGGTTTTATACAAATCGCCTCGGGCCAAAAGCAGGTCGTGGTCGAATCGGTTCCCGTGAAAATCTCCGGACGGGTCGCTAGATGATCTTCCGTTTCGACAGGTTCACGACTCTATACGTCGTGAATCCGATTCGGCGACGGATTCCGTCCAGTGATCCGCGCGTGCCGATTCTCATGTACCACAGCATTTCTGAGGCGGACGAATCTGGGGTGCACCCTTACTATCGGACCGCAACTGCTCCGACGATGTTTGCTATGCACATGCGGTACCTTTACGAGCAGGGCTACAGCACCATCAACCTGCCCGAAGCAATTCGGCTTTTGCAGAGCGGAACGCCGACGAATAAGCATGTCGTGATCACGTTCGACGATGGCTACCGTGATTTTCATCAACACGGTTTTCCTGAGCTAAGTAAGTACGGTTTTGCGGCCACAGTTTTCTTGCCCACGGACTATATAGGGACCGCCCCTGTCCGGTTCAAGGACAAAGATTGTCTAACGTGGGCAGAAGTTCGCGAGTTGAGGAAATACAACATTTGTTTCGGGTCGCACACAGCGACTCACCCCCAGCTCAGTGCGCTTGACGACCAGGCCGTCGCCCGCGAGGTAGGAACCTCCAAAAAGGTGATTGAAGACAACATTGGCGAATCAGTGGATTCATTCTCGTATCCGTATGCGTTCCCCGAGGAGAAGATCGCGTTCACCAAAATGCTGCGCAATACTCTGGTTGCCTCCGGTTACGACCAGGGTGTATCGACACGAATCGGAGCCGCGAGGTCGGAAGAAGACCGCTATTTTCTGCGTCGTTTGCCGATAAACTCACTAGATGACGTGGCTTTGTTCGGTGCTAAACTGCGAGGCGCTTACGACTGGCTGCATACAATTCAACACGTCTCAAAACGTCTTAAGGGATAGGCGTACTTAGATATATGAACGACACAACCGTAGCGACGCTGCACTCTCCAGCGGGATCACATCTCCGCTCCGGTAACGGTGATGTTCGCCCGTTTCGCTATGTAGTTATCACACCAGCCCGCAATGAGGGAGAGAACATCGAGGCGACTATACAGTCGCTTGCGGCACAGACAAATCCACCACTCGAATGGATCATCATCAACGATGGATCTACCGACAACACACTCGCAATTGTGAACCGTTATGCAGCAAAGTACCCATGGCTTCGAACCTTCCATCTTCCCGACCGCGGCTTTCGAGAGCCGGGTAGTGGTGTAATTCGAGCCTTCAACTATGGACTGGCTAGATTGGTGGCGCAAGAATGGGACTTTATCGTCAAGTTGGATGGAGACTTGGAGTTGGCTCCTGATTATTTCGAACGCTGTTTCCGGGAGTTTGAAAAAGACTCGAGGCTAGCCGTGGGTGGGGGTACCATTTGCCACGAAAAAAATGGTGTCTTGCGGCAGGACGTAGACGTCGAATTTCATGTTCGGGGTGCTACTAAAATTTACCGCCGAGAGTTTTGGAACGAAATGGGAGGGCTGCCTCCAGTGGTGGGTTGGGATACTCTCGACGAGTTGAAGGCAAACATGCTCGGTTGGACGTCGCGGACCTTCACCAATGTGAATGTTCTTCACCGTCGCCCCACCGGAGCTGCAGATGGGGCTTGGAGGAACTGGGTGAAGAACGGACGAGCCAACTATATAACTGGCTATCATCCATTATTTATGGCCTTAAAGTGCGCGAAACGAATTCCGCAGAGGCCCTATTTCTTGGCCGCACTCGGGCTGTTTTGCGGGTTTGTGAGTGGCTACCTCAAAGGGGAGCCACAAGTGGACGATCGAGCACTCATCCGTTACGTTCGCAAACAACAACTTCGAAGATTGTTCCTGCAAGAGAGCCTTTGGAAATAGACACTCACTCAAAGCGAATGGCAGCAGATCGCACATATACAGTTGGACTGATAAGCGCCCGCGGTGGTTCGAAGGGCGTACCGCGGAAGAACATACGGCCGCTGGGTGGCAAACCGCTGATTGGATGGGCCATTGAAGTCGCCCGGAATTGTCCATCTCTGGATCGAGTCATTGTTTCGACAGATGACGCGGAGATTGCGGATGTAGCGCGTTGCTTTGGAGCAGA
>Ga0210402_10001809_pt1 | contig 21653 bp, 13 predicted proteins | sample IncBWC7MmetaG_FD_161055 | JGI IMG/M metagenome (GOLD analysis project Ga0210402, IMG submission 161055) | Forest soil microbial communities from Barre Woods Harvard Forest LTER site, Petersham, Massachusetts, United States - Inc-BW-C-7-M | ecosystem: Environmental > Terrestrial > Soil >... | reverse complement strand
TCCTGTTTTCTGCTTCGTGGCGGAACGGGCGGGCAACCATCTCAAGCAGGCTGCTAAAGAACACATCTTCAGCCTCGACGGAAACCGTACCGGATTCGATCTTCGACAGATCGAGAATGTCGCTGATCAGGTTAAGCAAGTCGGTTCCCGCAGCATGGATCGTGCGAGCAAACTCAATCTGCTTCGACGTGAGGTTGCCATCCGGATTGTCGCTGAGCTGCTGACCCAGGACAAGGATGCTGTTCAGCGGCGTGCGCAGCTCATGTGACATATTCGCAAGGAATTCCGACTTGTATTTGGAAGTAAGCGCCAATTCCTTGGCCTTCTCCTCGAGTGCTCTACGGGCTTGCTCGATCTCCTGGTTCTTGCGTTCGACCTCCACGTTCTGTTCAGCGAGCTGCTGTGCTTTTTGCGCGAGCTGTTCATTCGTCTGCTGCAGCTCCTTCTGCTGCGATTGCAACTCAGTGGCAAGCTGCTGAGACTGCTTCAGCAGCGCTTCTGTTTGCATCGTTGCTTCGATACTGTTGAGCACAATTCCGATGCTGGCAGTGAGCTGCTCAAGGAAGGCGAGATGAGAAGCCGTAAATGAGCTCAATGTGCCCAGTTCAATAACTGCTTTGACGCGGTCCTCAAAAAGCACTGGTAGCACAATCACGTTCTGTGGAACTGCTTTAAACAGCCCTGAGCGAATCGGCATTGCATTTTGCGGCAGATCAGTAATCAGCATGCGCCGCTTTTCTGTCGCGCACTGTCCGATCAATCCCTCGCCGATTGGGATACGCTCAAGCTTGCCTTCTTCGGTGCTGGCATACGCGGAAAGAAGAGTCAGTGCGGCGGGCTCCTCTGACTCCATCTGATAGATAAGTCCTTGCTGGGCATTGATGAGTGGAACCAATTCCGAAAGGAGCATACGTCCCACAGTAGTCAGGTCGCGCTGTCCTTGCAGCATACCGGTAAAGCGCGCAAGATTCGTCTTGAGCCAGTCCTGCTCGGTATTGCGCTCAGTCGTGAGCCGCAGGTTATTGATCATCGTGTTGATGTTGTCTTTCAGCTCCGAAACTTCGCCTCTTGCTTCCACCTGAATGGATCGCGTGAGATCGCCTTTAGTTACGGCCGTAGCAACTTCAGCAATAGCGCGCACCTGATTCGTCAGGTTATCGGCAAGCAGGTTGACGTTATCGACAAGGTCCTTCCACGTGCCAGCCGCTCCAGGCACATTCGCCTGGCCGCCAAGACGTCCTTCCACGCCAACCTCGCGAGCCACCGTCGTTACCTGATCGGCAAACGTTGCCAGCGTGTCCGTCATGCTGTTAATGGTCTCTGCCAGGGCGGCGACTTCGCCCTTAGCGTTCACCGTAAGCTTTTGCGTCAGCACGCCGTTGGCGACCGCCGTCACCACTTTCACGATGCCGCGCACCTGCTCCGTCAGATTCGCAGCCATGACGTTCACGTTGTCCGTGAGGTCTTTCCAGATTCCCGCAACCCCAGGGACCTCAGCCTGACCGCCGAGCCTGCCCTCGGTTCCAACCTCGCGTCCAACGCGCGTCACTTCCGCAGCAAAAGCATTTAGCTGGTCCACCATCGTGTTGATGGTGTTCTTAAGCTCCAGAATTTCGCCCTTCACGTCCACAGTGATCTTGCGGGACAAATCGCCGCGGGCAACAGCAGTCGTGACCTCGGCAATATTGCGCACCTGCGCCGTAAGATTGCCAGCCATGGCATTTACTGAGTCGGTCAGATCCTTCCATGTTCCTGCAACACCCGGCACATTTGCCTGACCGCCAAGACGCCCTTCCGTGCCGACTTCGCGCGCAACACGTGTCACCTCAGCCGCGAAGGAGCGCAGCTGCTCGACCATAGTGTTCAGCGTTTCTTTGAGCTGCAGAATCTCACCGCGAACGTCGACCGTAATCTTCTTTGATAGGTCTCCGGTCGCAATCGCCGTAGCGACCTCAGCAATGTTACGAACCTGGCCAGTCAGATTGCTGGCCATGAAGTTCACATTATCGGTAAGGTCTTTCCATGTGCCTGCAACTCCGGGCACTTCAGCCTGACCTCCAAGCTTTCCATCCGTTCCCACTTCGCGGGCCACGCGCGTTACTTCGCCCGCAAACGCATTGAGCTGGTCCACCATAGTGTTGATCGTGTTCTTCAGCTCAAGAATTTCACCCTTGACGTCCACCGTAATCTTGCGCGACAGATCGCCGCGGGCAACAGCCGTAGTTACCTCGGCAATATTGCGTACCTGCGCTGTGAGATTTCCGGCCATGGAATTGACCGAGTCCGTAAGATCTTTCCATGTGCCTGCAACTCCCGGCACGTCCGCCTGGCCCCCGAGCCGGCCCTCGCTGCCAACCTCGCGGGCTACGCGTGTTACTTCTCCAGCGAACGCATTGAGCTGGTCCACCATCGTATTGATGGTTTCTTTAAGCAGCAGAATTTCACCGCTGACGTTCACAGTAATCTTCTTTGAAAGATCGCCACTCGCAATGGCCGTCGCGACTTCAGCAATGTTGCGCACCTGGTTGGTCAGGTTGCTTGCCATCGAATTCACAGAGTCAGTGAGATCTTTCCACGTTCCGGCGACGCCCGGCACCGCGGCCTGACCACCCAGCTTGCCATCGGTACCAACTTCGCGTGCCACGCGCGTTACTTCCGAGGCAAACGCCCGTAACTGATCGACCATCGTGTTAAGGGTGTCCTTTAATTCCAGAATCTCGCCCTTCACGTCGACGGTGATCTTGCGCGACAAATCGCCACGCGCTACAGCGGTAGCAACTTCGGCGATGTTGCGGACTTGCGCCGTAAGGTTGCCGGCCATGGAGTTTACATTATCGGTCAAATCCTTCCATGTACCCGCAACGTCGGGCACTTGTGCCTGACCCGCTAATTTACCTTCCGTTCCCACTTCGCGCGCGACACGCGTCACTTCGCTCGCAAAGGCATTCAGTTGGTCGACCATCGTGTTGATGGTATTTTTCAACTCAAGAATCTCGCCTTTTACATCCACTGTGATCTTGCGCGACAAGTCGCCGCGAGCAACGGCCGTCGTGACCTCAGCAATGTTGCGCACCTGAGCAGTCAGGTTTCCAGCCATCGAGTTTACAGAGTCGGTAAGGTCCTTCCACGTCCCGGCAACACCCGGCACGTTCGCCTGTCCACCGAGGCGGCCTTCGGTTCCAACTTCACGCGCAACACGCGTCACCTCGCCAGCAAAGCGGTTCAGCTGGTCCACCATCGTGTTCAGCGTTTCTTTCAGCTGAAGGATTTCGCCGCGAACATCGACAGTGATTTTGCGCGAAAGGTCACCCTTCGCAATAGCTGTTGCCACTTCGGCAATATTGCGGACCTGACCAGTCAGGTTGCTGGCCATGAAATTGACGTTGTCTGTAAGGTCTTTCCAGGTACCGGCGACACCGGGCACGCTCGCCTGTCCGCCCAGCTTTCCTTCCGTGCCCACTTCGCGGGCCACGCGTGTTACTTCACCAGCGAATGCATTTAGCTGGTCAACCATTGTGTTGATTGTCTCTTTCAGCTCAAGGATCTCGCCCTTCACGTCCACCGTAATCTTGCGCGACAAGTCTCCGCGCGCGACGGCAGTCGTTACTTCGGCGATATTCCGCACCTGAGCAGTAAGATTGCCTGCCATGGCATTCACGGAGTCGGTAAGGTCCTTCCACGTTCCGGCAACGCCCGGCACCACCGCCTGTCCACCCAGCTTGCCGTCGGTGCCGACTTCGCGGGCCACGCGCGTTACTTCCGAAGCAAAGGAACGCAGCTGATCCACCATCGTGTTGATGGCTTCTTTCAACTGAAGAATCTCGCCGCGCACATCCACTGTGATCTTGCGCGAAAGATCGCCGCTCGCCACAGCCGTTGCAACTTCAGCAATATTGCGCACCTGGCTGGTCAGGTTGCTAGCCATCAGATTTACGGAGTCGGTAAGATCCTTCCATGTTCCGGCGACGCCCGGCACTACCGCCTGTCCACCCAGCTTGCCATCCGTACCGACTTCGCGGGCCACGCGTGTTACTTCTGAGGTGAACACGCTCAATTGCTGGATCATCGTGTTCACGATATTTGCCGAACGTAAAAACTCGCCTTCGAGCGGCCTTCCATCCACATCGAGCCGTACTTTTTCGTTCAGGCTTCCTTGTGCGACAGCGGCTATTGCGCGGGTAACTTCGGTAGTCGGGCGGATCAGGTCGTCAACCAGGGTATTAATCGACGTTTCCATGCCGTCCCAGGCGCCCTTCGGTTCGCGGAGCCGGGCACGTTCGCGGATGCGCCCTTCTTTGCCGACAGCCTGGCCAACCCTTGCCAATTCCACTGCCATCTGTTCATTTGCGGCGACGATGTCATTGAAGGTATCGGCGATCTTTCCCGGTAACCCGGTCCATGATCCGGGCAACCGGACAGAGAAGTCGCCCTCTTGCATGCGTTGCAGACTTGCTAAGATCGCTCCAAGCTCCGCCGTCGCGATCTCCCCGGTTCCATTGGCATGTCCATTCGCCGGCAAAGTACTGCTGGTGACTTCCGCAACTGCAGAACCTGCCGAAGGAGCAGCGTCGGCTGTGTTCTTTTTCATTTCTTTGATCCCCCGGGAAACCCCACTTTAGACCTTCAGAACCGCGGCTTCGTCAATTTAATGAACGCCAAGCGAGAGCGTCCTTACAGAGGGGGCTGTAAGGTGGAACATTTTGTATTCCTTTACATCCCCCGCATGAAATGTAACTACACATCTGCAGAGATGGAAACAGACCAATTTGATGCGACGCCCCGATATAAGGTTGGATTGAGATATGGCTGTTCACGCTCAATGCGAGGCATGCCATTGCACGTAAATTTACCTTTTCCGTAGTTCATTCCACTCAGGGGATGTTCAAGCTGTGCACCAGCCAAAGTCAGGAGCGGGCCCCAACCCAGCGATGCCCCTTAAATGCAACTCACGAAACTGTCCCTTGCATCTGCTTTTCCAGCAGGCAAAGGGGTCGATTGCCTTGGTTTCATCGAAAAACTGGCATTTCTTGGCGGCCTGGATCTTGTCATTTACTGCTGCCCCGATGCTGAGCTATGATCCGGGCACTTCTGCGAAGATGGGACCTTGATCCCTTCGTCTCGCGAGAGAACGTATTCGAAAATAATAGGGGAGAGCCAACTTGTCGAACTCCGATCTGTCCTCGGTTCTGTTCATCGTTTTACTCCTGGTAGGTTTGGCACAGCTATTTGGCTACCTGTTCGTAAAACTGCGACAGCCTAAGGTAATCGGCGAAATATTGGCCGGCATTGTGCTCGGTCCGGCATTTATAGGACGGATGCCTTTCGTGCAGAGGCTGCTGGAGACAGCCAATCATGGATCCGTCCTGACATTTGTTTATTGGCTCGGCCTGCTGTTGCTGATGTTTCTGTCGGGAGCAGAAACCCGGCAACTGTTCAGCCGCGCTGAGCGACGTGAGGTGGGATGGCTGACCATAGTGGGCACGGGAGTGCCATTCCTTCTGGCGCTGGCGCTCGGCCCATGGCTCATTCGCCCTACTCTTGCCGGTCCTCATGGAAATCGTATTTCACTGATCATTGTTCTCGCTGTTGGCGTTGCGGTGACGTCAATTCCGGTGGTCTCAAAGATCTTCGCAGACCTGAATATTCTTCACACCCGATTTGCACGATTAGTGCTCGGAGTGGCTGTCCTGGAAGATATCGTGCTCTGGCTGGCCCTGGCAGTCGCTACTGCGATCGCTGGGGGAACTGCGCTGGACACGCGTCAGATGTCGCTTCATCTGATTACCACGGTCGTCTTCTTTGCGGCGGGTCTGACGATCATGCCAAAAGTCATCAAACGAATTAACAGGTCTCGCTTCAATGTGCTCGCGAGACAATCGCCCATCGGCTATGCGATTGCGGTTCTCCTCGGATATTGCGTAGTTGCTGGCGCTCTCGACGTCAGCCTGGTATTTGCGGCTTTCCTTGCTGGGTTCGCTGTGGTGCACAAGAGGCGGAGGCTGTTTTCTGAAGCGCTCGATGCGATAGGAAAGGTGTCCTTCGCATTCTTTATCCCGGTGTATTTCGCGATCGTAGGGCTGAAGCTGGATCTGATTCGGGGATTATCATTGCGAATGGTTGCAGTGTTCCTTGTTGGCAGTTGCGCAGTAAAAGTTCTTTCCGTATCACTCGCTGGACGGTTCGCCGGATTTCGAGGTCTCGATTTGATTAACCTTGCCATCACGACAAATGCCCGCGGCGGTCCGGGCATCGTACTGGCCAGTGTGGCGTTTGATGCAGGTATTATCAGTCCCAAGTTCTACACAACCCTTGTACTGGCCGCTATCCTGACGTCTCTAGTAGCTGGCGCGTGGCTTGACTACGTATTGCGTAAGGGGTGGCCTCTACTCAGCACAACTGTTGACCCCAATGCAGCCATTGTCCCCGGGAAGAACCCTGCAACCGCAGCCTGACGAATCCTTTGACCTTGGACAAACTGGGCCGATTCTCTTTGAATTCAGGGTCATCAGTGCAAACGAAACTACACATTGCCATCGCTTTGCGATTAAGCTCATCAATGGATAATAGGTAAGCGTTATCCCTTAATGACTGGGATTAGTTTTTGCGCCTTCTAGAGCGAGTTTATTGGGCTTTGCGACGTCTTAGAATCAGATCAGTGCTGCCGCGTCGCCCATTCCGTGTGCGGATTCTGCGGCGCTTCTGTAAACTGCCTGTAAACGTTATTTGCGGAATTTTAATACGCCTGATGTTCGATGAGGATCCGACTTTTTTTAAGCCATTTCAATGCTCTTATCCAGCGGGACACGACTTGTCATACGGGAGACGTATGACAAATGGGATCTCGACCGACATGACGACAATGCGCTTTCTCCCCAAGATGCGCGCAGTAAGCAAGCTTCGTTCTCAATGAGATCGTCCCGAAAAGACTCCATATATAGCCACAGGCGGTAAAGGTAACAGTGATGAGAGCAGAGACTATATGAATCGCAGAAGCTTTCTTGCATCGGCTGGCGCATTGGTGGCGAATGGATCGCTGCGTTCCATTTTCCCCAGACATACGAGCGCATTCGGGCAGACCTCGAACACGAAAGCAGATTATCGTATTCGAATCGAGCCCTCGACAATTGCGATAGGCCGCGGAATTGACATTAAAACGCTCACTTACAACGGACAAGTACCTGGTCCTTTGCTGCGCTTGCGGGAAGGCTTACCGGTCAGCATCGATGTGACGAATGCCGGTCGCGAGGACGACATTGTTCACTGGCATGGCTTGGCGATCGACTCTCTTAGTGATGGCGCGATGGAAGAGGGATCGCCCATGATCGCGGCGGGAGAAACACATCGCTACAGTTTTACTCCAACACCCGCGGGCACTCGCTGGTATCACACACATACCACTGCCTACGAGAATCTTTCGATTGGAACCTATACCGGCCAGTTTGGATTTCTATTGATTGAAGGAAAAGAGCAACCGGGGAATTATGACCAGGAGGTCAATCTGGCGATACACCACTGGGAGCCGTCGTTTGTTCCCATGGTGGAAACCATGCGCGAGCAGTCAGCGAATGAGCCGCTGACCACGGGTTCCGATGTGGGCTACAAGTATGCAACGATCAACGCGCACATGCTGGGCGCAGGTGCGCCCATTCGCGTCAAGCAGGGTCAACGCATATTGATGCGGCTTCTGAATGCCAGCGCCACTGAAAATGTGGTTCTCGCTTTGCCCGGCCATACTTTCAAAATCATAGCCATGGATGGGAACGCGGTCCCGAACCCCAGAAATGTAGAGGTGATCTCTCTGGCCGTTGCGGAACGTGTGGACGCGATCGTCGAAATGAACAACGCGGGTGTCTGGATACTCGGTTCTACTCTGGAAAAGTCGCGTCAGATGGGTCTTGGTATCGTCCTGGAATACGCAGGGAAGACGGGCGCGCCGGTCTGGAAAGATCCCCCACCGGCAGAGTGGGACTATACGCAATTCGCCAACACTGCCGATTCTCCGCAGCCTGACGAAACCTTCGAGCTGACATTTCGAGACAACGGCCCCTCGCACGGATCGAAGTTCGATACGTGGACGATTAACAACAAGTCCTGGCCTAAAATCGAACCGCTGATGGTGCAGCAGGGCAAGCGTTATCGCATGGTCTTCCGTAATGGCAGCGGGGATCAGCATCCAATACATCTCCATCGCCATACCTTTGAAGTGACCCGCATCGGCAAATACAGCAAGCAACTTAGAGGATTGTTGAAAGACGTGATCAACATCATGCCTCTGGACACGGTCGAGGTCGACTTCACCGCCAACAATCCCGGCAACACGCTCTTGCATTGCCATCAGCAACTTCACATGGATTTTGGTTTCATGCAGTTGATCAAGTACGCGTGATCAAGGAATTCAATTCTTTAGAATTATGAGGTTAGCGCCTTGGGTTGGAGTGGTAAATCAGGCCGATGAAAAGATCAGTGACGGTTGCATTTCTGGTGGCAGCAGTTTTTGCTGTTTGTCAGTTTAGACAGGCCCCTACGTATGCGGCCTCTTCCGATGAGCACAGCACGAATCAAGCCGCCGCTTCTGCAATTTCAGGTCAGGCACAGTCCGCAGATGTTCATTCTGCGGACAATGTGGGCGCAAAGATATACGAGGACGACTGCGCCATCTGTCATGGCGAAAAAATGGAAGGGATTCTCCCTGCGTTTCCACCTTTGGCGGGGGTAAGACGGCAGTTCAGCCCACAGCAGATCACCGATTTAGTGCGACACGGCAAGGGGCGAATGCCTGCCTTCACTAAATTGAAAGAAAACGAAATGACCGCTCTGCTGCACTATTTCGATACCAGCCAGATGATCAGCGTGGCGAGCATTGGCGCTGGTTCAGGTGCAGCGAGTGCACATTCATCGGCGCTATCTGAAATTGGCGGATCGCTCTTTCAGCAAAACTGCGCTTTCTGTCACGGCCGGCAAGCCGACGGAGGCGAGACCGGCCCCGATCTTACCCGCTCCAAGCTAGTCGCAGCCGATGCTGGAGGTGACAAGATCGGAGAAGTTGTCCGGAATGGACGCCCCGAAAAGAAAATGCCGCGCTTCAACTTTTCAGAACAGGAAGTGGATGGCCTGGCCGCGTTTATCCATTCGCAGGCCGCCAAGGCGGCGACCATGAAGGGGCATCGCCGTGGAGTTGATGTGACTGATCTTCAAACTGGAAACGTCGCAGCAGGCAAGCGATACTTCAACGGCGCCGGAAACTGTGTTTCGTGTCACGCCCCGAACGGAGATCTAGCAGGCATCGCATCCCGCTATGAAGGGCTGGAACTGGAAAGGCGAATGCTATATCCCGAAGACGCGAAAAGCAAAGTTACGGTGACGCTGTCTTCAGGCGAAAAAGCAGCTGGTACGCTGGCATATTTAGATGAATTCACGGTCGCAATGCGGGATGCAAGCGGGACATATCGATCATGGTCTCTGCAGAACGTCAAATACTCTGTCGATTCCCCTGTCAACGCCCATGTAGATCTCTTCGGGAGGTACACCGATGCGGACATTCATAATTTGATGGCTTATCTGCAGACGTTGCGTTAAGCATCCCTGTAGCAGTTGGGTTGAGGTTCCACGTTTATATGAAGCTTTTACGAAATGCAGTTGTCTATGCCGCGTGCGCTGCACTCTTTAGCGTTGTATTGCCCGATCTGCTCGTCGCTCAGAATATCGACGCCATAAAGCTGCTCCAGCCCGCAAAGGATAGTTGGCCGAGCTACCATGGAGACTATTCCGGCCGGCGCCACAGCCATCTGACTCAGATCACGCCCGAGAATGTTGGAAACCTGAGTTTAGCCTGGGCATTTCAGACAGAGCAAAACGCTCAAATAAAGTCCTCGCCTCTGCTGATCGACGGTATTTTGTACTTCACTGTGCCGGATAATCTCTGGGCCATCGATGCGCGATCGGGTCATCAGATCTGGCACTACTTGTATCCCCCCAACAAGGGTGACCATATCGGCCAGCGCGGCGTTGCCGTATATAAGGACTGGGTATTCTTCATGGGACCAGATGCGCACATGGTTTCGCTGAATGCGAAGGACGGCAAAGTGCGCTGGAATGTAGCGGTCGCCGATGCCAACAAAGGCTATTGGACGACCATGGCGCCCCTCATCGTCGGCAATCACGTAATTGTCGGTGTGGGCGGCGACCTAGACAACCTGCCTGGCTTTCTCAAAGCAATTGATCCCGAGACCGGTGCCACGCAGTGGGAGTGGGATGCAACTCTACCTGCGGGAACGCCAAATACCACCACCGGGGGCATGACATGGATACCGGGGACATACGACCCGGACCTCAACCTGATTTACTGGGGAACGGGAAACCCCACGCCTGTTTTGACCGGTAAACCTCGCCCCGGTGACAACCTTTATACCTGCAGCATCGTGGCGCTCAATCCGGATACAGGAAAACTCGTATGGTCATTCCAGCCTTCTCCCCACGATACGCACGACTGGGATGCTGTCGAAATCCCAGTGTTGGTGGACGGTGTATTTAATGGGAAGCCACGGAAGATGCTCATGCAGGCTTCTCGCAATGGATACTTCTTTGTTCTGGACCGCACAAACGGCGAATCGCTTCTGACGGCGCCATACGGGCCGGTGAATTGGACGCTGGGCGTGGACAAAAAGGGTCAACCCATTCCCAATCCCGAAAAAGAACCCGCTCGCGACGGCCGTCTCATTGCGCCCGACGAAGGTGGTCTAACGAACTACCGTTCGCCCAGCTTTGATCCAAAGACGGGCTTATTCCTCGTGGATGCTCATCCGAGTTACAGCATCTATTTCGCGAAGCCTGAAGATGGCGATTATGGTTGGGCAGGAGCAGACTATGGCTTATGGGGCAAAGGCGTGCTCGATGCCATTGATTACCAGACGGGAAAAATCCGCTGGAGTCACGAACTTGGACCTGATGGCGCGGGCGCAGGCGTCTTAACAACGGACTCCGGAGTGACATTCACCGGCGATGCTCACGGAAATGTCCTGGCACTCGACACAAGCAATGGCAAAACGCTTTGGCATGCCGGCTCGGGCGCTCCGATGCAGAGTTCTCCAATAACGTACGAACTGGATGGACGTCAGTACGTAGTCATGGGAAGTGGCGGAGTTTTATTTGCTTGGGCCTTGCCTCAAGATACGGTGGCGAGTGAGAGCCAAGGGCCATCTACAAAGTAGCTAAGAAAGGCAGATGAAACGGTGAGACGATTCAGGACGGCAGTCATTGGGACGGGATTCATGGGACGCGTACATCTGGAAGCGCTCCGGCGCGTGGAATTCGTAGACGTGGTTGCTGTCGCTGGCCGTCAGATCGATGCGGCAAAGAAGCTAGCTGGAGGCTTTGGCATCGAAAACGCTGGGAGCGATTACCGCGAACTCGTGGAGGATCCGGCCATCGATGCGGTGCACATTTGCACACCAAACGCATCGCATTACCAGATGGCAAAAGACGCGTTGCTTGCTGGCAAGCACGTGCTTTGCGAGAAACCTCTCGCTATTTCAGTGGACGAAGCCCACGAACTCGTAACGCTGGCCAGTGAGCGCAATCTTCGCAACTGCGTGTGTCACAATCTGCGCTATTACCCGATGGTTCAGCAAATGCGGCGCATGCGGGAAGATGGCGATCTCGGACAAGTTCTGGTGGTACAAGGCACGTACTCGCAAGACTGGCTGCTGTATGAAACCGACTGGAACTGGCGTATTGACTCTGCGGTTAGCGGTCCATTGCGAGCCATGGCCGACATCGGCTCACACTGGTTCGATATGGCTGAACACGTGACAGGATTACGTGTTCGTTCGCTGTGCGCCGATCTGCAAACCTATTACCCGGTACGCAAGAGATCAAAGCAGAACGTGGAAACATTCGCAGGGAAACTCTCAACGGCCGCACAGGATATAGAAGAGATTCCAGTCAACACGGAAGACTTTGGCGCCGTCCTCTTTCGCATGGGCGAGAACAGCCGTGGAACCATGACCGCCAGCCAAGTCTCTGCTGGCCGGAAAAACGGCCTCAGCATTGAAATCTATGGAACTAAGTCGTCGGTCGCATGGAACCAGGAACGCCCGGATGAGTTATGGATCGGGCACCGCGATTCTCCGAACCAGATAATCATTAAAGACCCAGCCCTCCTGACGCCGGGTGCGCGAGCTTACGCGGATCTACCCGGCGGCCACTCAGAAGGCTATGATGACACCTTCAAGCAGGTCTTTCGAAGGTTCTATCAATCGATAGCGGAGCCGCAGACTTCCGTGGAATATCCACAGATGCTTGATGGCTTGCGTCAGATGAAAATCCTGGAGGCCGAAATGGAAAGCCATCAGAACAGGCGCTGGGTTGAAGTAGCGACCTAAGACGTGCCGCTACTTGTTGGTCTTTTCGATGACAGCTTCCGGACGCTGAGCATATTCCGCCCAGGAGCCATCGTAGAGGCTCACTTTCTCTGCGCCGACAATTTCCAGACCAAGCGCGATCACTGCAGCCGTGACGCCGGAGCCGCATGTTGTAGTGACCGGCTGCTGAATGTCCACGCCTTTAGACAGAAATACCTCACGCAGTTTCTGACTGGACTTCAGGCGGCCATCTTCAGCCAGTTCAGTGAAAGGGACGTTGATCGCCCCGGGCATGTGGCCAGATTCGATTCCTGGCCGCGGTTCAGGTGACGTCCCGGTGAAGCGGCCAGTTGACCGGGCGTCCAGAATTTGACCATGCCCCGCAGTCTCTAACTGCACTTGACGGAAGTCCTTAACAGCATCACGGTTGAGTCTCGCGTGAAAGCTGGCAGCCGAACGTTGGACCGGACCAGATTCAGTCGGTAAACCAGCTTCGATCCAGGCTTGTAATCCACCATCGAGAATGTAAACCTGTTGTGCTCCAAAAGTACGAAGCATCCACCATGCTCGTGGCGCAGAAAAAACGCCTTCTTGCTCGTAAATGACAATGGTCGAGTTATCGCCTACACCAAGAGCGGACATACTGTTGGAGAATCCCTCAGGTGAGGGCAGCATATGAGGAAGCGAGGTAGATTGGTCTGAAAGCTCGTTGATATCAAAGAAAACGGCGCCAGGGATGTGTCGTGCAACGTACCGGCCGCGTGTGTCGATTGGAGGAGTAATGCCGACTGGTGGCAGCGTAGCATCTAGGATCACCGTGTTGGGATCATCGAGACGACTTGCCAACCATGATGGTATGACGAGAGGGTTCATAGAAATTAGACTATCGTGTTGCCGCTCGCGAGGCGATCAGCTATGGCATATCAGTTTCTTCACCAACCTGACCGCCAAATCAAGTTCAGGTATTGGAACAAATTCACGATTGCTGTGAGCGGAACGCATATCACCGGGGCCGATCACGACAACCTCCTCGGCTATCGCGGAGAGCAAGCTCGCCTCAGAACCGAAAGGTATGGAAACAGCAGGCCGGCCCGTAAACTCCTCGATCGCACGAACAAGCGGAGAAGTTTCCTGGGTCTCAAAACCTCCCTGAGTGCGAAGAGTCGTCACGCGGTAATCAAATCTCGGATCGGCGAGCCTCAGCTTTTCTGTGATCTCACACACGCCGTTAAGCACCTTATCTGCAGGTTGTCCGGGAATCGGCCTCCATTCCACAATAAACTCGCACTCACCCGGAACAATGTTCTTTGCAGTGCCTCCATGAATCGTTCCGACATTGATTGTTGTAAAACCTGGCTCGAAGAAAGTGTGCCGCTCTTTCGCTAGCTCCCTACTGAATTCTTCAATGGCAGAGATCAGCCGAGCGGCTGCAAAAATCGCGGAGGCTCCCATATTAGGATGCGCACTGTGCGCCTCTTTCCCCACTACCGTGACTTTTGCCAGGCAATATCCTTTGCCAGCCCGTGCAACGTGAAGAGAGGTCGGTTCGCCGATCACGATCCGCTTCGGTCTTACAACATCTGCCTCGATGAGATGAGAAGCGCCAATGCAACCGACTTCTTCGTCCGCAGTGAGGATGATCCGCAGGCCATCTATAAAAAGCTCTGGTTCAATCTTATCCGCCGCAGCAAGAAGACAAGCCATGAAGCCCTTGACATCGCAGGCACCGCAGCCACGAAGCTTCTCACCCTCAACGAATGGATCGAGCGCATTCGTCCAGTCAGCAGCAAACGGAACCGTATCGGTGTGACAAAAAAATGCCAGATCAACGTCCCGGTCTGCAACATTCTGATTCGGAGGCCCCGCGATCAGATTGATCTTCTCTTCTCCCGAAGAATCTTTGTATATAAGTCTGCGGCTGCTCCATTTCATGGCGTGCAGAACGCTTTCTGCATATTCAATAACGGGCCGATTGGATAGAGATGAAACTGATGGAAGCCTTATCAGCTCGAACAGATGATCTACAACCGTTGTCATGAACGCTTGCCCTCGTACGGAGCATTCGCCCAGATCTTGCGATATACCTCCTTGTATCGCGCGATAATCTTTTCCTCCAACTCGTGTTTTCTATCGCGAATAATTAACCTGCCGTTTACGGCAACATCACGGATTGCCGATGGCGATAATCCGAAGACAATCATGGATAGCAGATCTTCCGGAGAATTCCCGGCGATGGATGGATGATCAAGGTCAACCGTAAAGAAGTCGGCATATGCACCATCAACCAACTCGCCGGCAGCAACATTCAAAGACTTTGCGCCATTGATCGTCGCGCAGTCGAGAAGACGTGACGCGAGTGGTTGTTCATTTATCTGATCAAGCACGGCCCGCTCCTGGTGGCTGAGCCGCAGATGATAATCCAGTTGCCGACCGTCTTCAAGCAAGTCGATCTGCGCCTGACTATCGCTGCCGAGAGCGACGCGGATACCCGCTCGCATGACGCTATCCGCAGGAAGAATTCCATCTCCGAGGTTCCGCTCTGTCGTTGGACACGCGCAAATTACCGCTCCCGCATCGGCTATCATGCGGGTCTCTTCATCCGTAATGTGAGTCGCATGCACCGCGGTAAGATTGCGCGTCATCAACCCCTCTTTTGCTAGAAGCGAAACCGGAGTGATGCCGTATTCAGCCATACATGCGGTATTCTCGGCTAGTTGTTCAGAAACATGCATATGCACCGGAAGATTCTTCCCCTCTGCCCACGCTGCTAACTCCCGTAAGTCTTCCAGCGGAACAGCCCGAATGCTGTGTGGCGCAACACTGACTTGAACCTCATCGGATTTGCCCTGACATTCAGCGATGAGAGCTTCAATATTGGCGAGGAAGTCCTTCGTGTTCTCAAAGAATCGCGTCTGGCCTGAGTCTGTGGGTACACCATATCCAGAACGGAAATAGGCTGACCGCAGCAAAACAATTCTTATCCCGACCGATTGCGCGGCAGCGATCACCTGCATGCTCAAGAGGTTCGGATCATCATATGGGCGACCATCGGGAGCATTGTGGAGGTAATGGAACTCGCCTACTGTTGTGATACCTGCAAGAGCCATCTCCAGGAAGGCCATCCTCGCAACATCGTACACATCCTGCGGAGTAAGTTGGGCGGCAGCGTGGTACATGGTTCCACGCCATGACCAGAAATCCTTCCCGCTGGTCCTGCGTGATTCTGACTTGCCGCGAATGAGACGTTGAAATGAATGAGAGTGCACATTGATCAGTCCCGGCACCATTGCCCTGCGAGGAAAACGCAGTGTTTGCGCCTGCGACGCGCCCTCAACCGTGTCTTTCTTTATCCTACCGGCATCGTCTGCAAGAAAACCGGTATCTGTCGTAAACCCGCCGTTGGCATAGAGAGCCTCAGGCTGATAGTAGGTGCTCACAATTTCTCCTCGGAATGGGGATCTTCACTCTAATGCATACTCTGGACTGGTTCCGGCTTTCAATGTCTGAAGCCACCACATATAGCAAGCGATTCCCACGAGGCAGACGAAAGCACCGAGTGAGAAAGCGAGGACGAAAGAGTCGAAGCGCCTCACAATCCAGCCTGTGATGATGGGGCCAATGATTCCAGGGACATTTCCGATAAAGTTCTGAAAACTGACGCATGATCCAACCTGGTCTGGCGCTGCGCATTGTTGTGGAACCACGAGAATCGCGGAGATCAGTACGCCGGAAAGGGCGGAAATGTACAGAAACAGCAGAGCCAGCCCGCGATCTTCCACCAAAGCTGCCGGAACTATGAACAAGCCGAGTGAAAACCCGAGAGCGATGACCGATTTGGTTGCACGAGTAATCGACCACCCGCGCTTGAGTAGAGCGGCTATGAGCCAGCCACCAGTCATTTCACTACACGCCACAATCAGATACAAAAGACCTGCAGCCCAGCCGAGAGAACGGAGCGGAACGCGCCGCACAGTGTAGAGATAAGACGGCCCCCAGCTAATCAGCAAATACCAGAAGTAATTCCAGCAGAAAAATCCCGCAGACATCCCCCACATATTGCGGCTGCGCGCTAGCTTCAGCAAAGCTCTTCCAGGTCGAGCGGGATGCACGGGTTTTGCCTTGCAGGAAGGAGCAGGGTACAGCAGCACCCACGGGAGCAACCAGAGCAGGCCGGCTAATCCTGTCGAAAGAAACATCCATCGCCAGCCAAAGACACGAAGGATCCATGCTTCTAGAACGAGACCGATAGCCAATCCGGCTTTACAGCCAACATCAAGAATCGCCGAAGGAATAGCGCGTTCATTTGGCAGAAATTGCTCACTGACAAATTTGAGCCCGGCGGGAAGGTTTATCGCCTCACCGATACCGAGCAGCAATCGAAAGAAGATCAACATCGCCAGGCTGCCTGCCAGTCCCGTCGCAGCCGATGCCATGCACCACAGAGCAAACGCTCCCGCATAAAGCCACTTAAGCGGCCACCGATCAACCAGCCATCCTGCCGGCAACTGTGCAAGCGTGTATGTAATCGAGAAAGCAGCAAGAGCCCATCCCTGTTGCAATGGGTCAAGATGCAGGTCGCGCCCAACAAAGGGGAGCGCAACGCTCAGGCTGCCGCGATCAAGATAGTTGATCAGCGATGCCAGAGAGAGAAGCACAGTCGGAACCCAGCGCTGCGGACGCTGCGGCGAAGCATTCGCTGAAATCAGAACCGGGTTTGATTTGCTCGCAGCCAATCCACTCTCTTATGCAAGATTAGTGGATCGACGGATAGATCCCGGGAATCTTTAGCGAAATGCGATAAATGCTCGAACTCGCCGTTACATACAGCGTCTTGTGATCAGCATTGCCCCATGCCAGATTTCCCACCTTCTCGGGAATATCAATCGTGCCAAGATGTTTGCCGTCTGGGGAAAAGATCCAGATTCCTCCCGGACCGGCGCTGTATAGATTGCCGTCTTTGTCCAATTTCATGCCATCCGGTGAACCCGGCCTCGGATCCGAACTCGCGTCAAAGAATAATTTCGCATCCGTGAGCGTGCCGTCGCCTTTCACGGTATACCGCATCCAGAACTTCTTCGGCTCGGAGTTATTTACGTAAAGATATTTCTCGTCCGGTGAAAATGCGATCCCATTCGGTCGAGGCAAGTCTTTAACCAGGAGTTGCAACTGGTCACGGGCAGGAGGTGCTCCCGGTTTCTGACTCGTCGCGCCAGGCAGACGGTAGACGCCATTCACTTCCAGTTGTTTGTCAGGATCGTTGTCCTTTTGCGTGCGAAACCCATACGGCGGGTCGGTGAAGTAGAGCGTTCCGTCAGACTTATAGACGAGATCGTTCGGGCTGTTCAGCTGTTTACCCCGATAGCTATCAGCCAAAATCGTGACCTGCGCCTTGGCGTCAACCCGTTCCAGTCTCCACACGTTCCTCTGTGCGTGGCCCGCGACCGTCAGTCGGCCGTGGCTGTCGAGCGTCATACCGTTCGAACCAGGTTCAGGTCCACCATACGGAGCCGCACCTCTGTAGCCACTCGGCTGCATAAAGATGCTCGCTCCGGCTCCCGCCGTCCATTTGCGAATGCTGTTACTAGGGATGTCGGCAAAGAGAAGATAGCCCGACGGTATCCAGATCGGCCCTTCGGTCCATGTGAAACCCGTTGCTAGCTTTTCGAGAGTAGCCCCAGCCGGAACAATCAAGTCCAGGGCTGGGTCCATGCGTTCGATTGTCGCCGTGATCGTGCTCGATGATGCTGAGGGCTTGTTGGAAGCTTCGGCCATAAATTTAGAATGATTTGGCGCCTTTTGTGCCAGCGCAAGCAGTAGACAAAACTCCGCAATCATGCACGTGACAAGCAGTTGGAAACGCTTTCTTGATTGCATCCATCCTCTCCTGAAAATAGGAATGAAAGTTAGAATTGATTTGCGCCATCCTCTGATGGGAGTGATTTCGCTCGCTGCCTTGAGGTGCGACTCAACAGTAGATATCCGGCCACCCCCGCAAGCAGGGAAGCGCAAAGCACAGCTGTTTTGGCTGCGTCGAGCATCGCCGGATCATCGAATGCGAGAGCACTGATGAAGAGGGAAACAGTGAACCCGATTCCAGAAAGCGAACCAACTCCCGCAATATGAGCCCAGCGTACTGTTTGCGGAAGCTGCGCGATCTTTAGCTTGACGGCAATCCAACATGCGGAAAAAACGCCCAGAGGTTTCCCTACAACAAGTCCGAGCAACACTCCCCAGGCAACCGTACTATGCAACAGCGACTGCCATGTCGACAGCGAAAACGTCACGCCGGCATTTGCAAGTGCAAACAGAGGCAGGATGAGAAACGCAATCCAGTCGTGGAGCTTCCGTGTCACCCGATCCGCAGGCGACTCGCTGTTCGCAATCAGGTACTCCATTGCACCCAAGTGGCGGTTGGCCAACGCCCTGTCTCCGGTGGCACAAGCCATGCGAAACTCATTGAGAGTTTCGGCGCAGACCTCTCCGAAGGTATCCAGCGAGACGCGAGAATGTACAGGCACTAGCATCCCTAGAATCACTCCAGCGATCGTTGCATGAAGCCCGGAGCGAAGAACTGCCAGCCAGAAAGCGAAGCCCAGCACCGCAAAAACGATCTGCCGGTCAACACCGAGCCGCCGGCAGAGCAGAATCAGCCCCAGCAGAACTGCACCGATAAAAAGCTGATCGAGATGCAATGTGTCGGTGTAAAAAAAAGCGATGACTGCAATGGCGCCGATGTCATCCGCAATTGCCAGTGAAAGCAGAAACACTTTCAACTCAGCAGGTACGCCTTTCACCACGGCAAGTACGCCAAGTGAGAAGGCGATATCCGTCGCCATCGGAACACCCCAGCCATGCGCTCCCGGCTTTCCGTGATTCAGCAGAAAGTAAATCAATGCTGGCACAATCATGCCGCCAAGACCCGCAAACACAGGCAATGCCGCACGTCGCATGTCCGCCAGCTCGCCGTTGACGATTTCCTGCTTCACTTCCATGCCGACAAGGAAAAAGAACAACGCCATCATGAAGTCGTTGATCCAGGCATGGATGGGCAATTGCAGCCCCGAGAGCCTGAGCTCGACGTGCCAGATGTGATCGTAAGATGCGCTCCACGGCGAGTTAGCCCAGATGAGCGCGATCACGGCTGCAGCCAACAGAAAAGCGCTGCTTACTCCCTGAGTATGGATGAATTGCTGTACGGGCAGTTGTACGGTACGCGCAATCAAAGATTCACGCACCTCCAGCTTCAGCGCTCCGAGTGTGCGTGCCGGTACCGTCATAGCAGACAGTGTATGGAAGCGCAGACACTCTAAACAATCAAAAACCTATAAACTTTCTGGCTTGATTGCGGTTGGGAGCGTCGCCTCTGGAGTGATCGAACCGTGGTTGTCTAATGTATCCTCGAATCGAGGGAGCGTTCATCCTGACGGCTGTAACCGAATCTGGCGGACACATCGATCTGGTAGTTCCAGAGGCAGAGTTGTTGATTGCGTGTTTGCAGGGCGCTCTGTCAGCTGCTCCGCGATCCACAGACTGGCGCGTCCTTGAAGCGCTGGCTGAAACCCACGGTGTTCTGCCTCTTGTTCATCGCGCTTTGACGGCAACCGGAGCAGACACACCAGACGATCATTTTCAGCGTGCCGTCTCCAATTCCCAGTTGTCGACTGAGACGCTCGCGGTGGAACTTGAACAGCTCCTCGCCAGTTTTGCGCAACACGGAATCGACGTGATCCCTCTAAAAGGTCCAGTGCTTGCGGAAACGTTGTACGGGAATATAGCCATGCGCCCCTGCGAGGACCTGGATTTGCTGGTGCGCGTCAGAGACTTCGGCCGAGCCGAGAAAGTATTGACAGATGCAGGCTGGGTCGCACCCTCACCGGCAGACGAGTTTGAACGCCAATTCCTGCGCAATGACATCATGGTTGAGTTGCACTTCGGCATGGCATCGCCGCGATCTTTTCCATTTGATCTGGATGGAGCATGGAGCAGAGCTCAGAAGAGTTCATTTCGTGGCTTGCCGCTGGTGGCAATGTCAGAAATTGACCGCGCTCTATACCTGTTGCTCCATGGATTGAAACATGGCTTCGGAAAACTGATCTGGATTCTCGATGCTGCGCATGTGCTAGGCGCTGTGAAGGAGTGCAGCCCGCAAGAATTTGTGAGGCAGGCTAGAGCGCAGGGGCTGGAGCAAGTGCTGTACATCGGTTGCGCGATGATACTCGAGGCTTTCCCTGAGCATCTGCCGAAGGATCTGTCGGCAGTGCCGTCTGAATCACCTAGCATCATGGAAGCCGCACGCGCTCGCGTGGCAACATTGCTGGCGGGAGAAGCAGGCACAGGTCGCAGTCCCGAGCTCTCGTTTTATCTGCAGACGGAGAATAACCCGGCGAGGCCGATGGCAATGCCGCCTGATGTTTCTTTCCCCTACCGGTGAAGATTATCAATGGACCGCGCGGCATCGGCCGCCAAACAGCATGGCGCCACTCGTGCGACCGTTCCGATTGCTGGCCAAATATGGACTACGACGGGCCTGGCGCACCGCGTTTCCTCCATCCGCCTGAAATTCGCAGGTAGCCGTCTATCCAGAAAATCCAAAGCTGAGCAAAATCAGAAACCCGGCCCCCTACACAGGGCGGAGAAACCGGGTGATTGCATCTGATCTACAGTGTTAAGGTTTGCTGTGGATGGCTTTAGCCTTCGATACAAACAGAAGGAGAGGAGCAGCCACCACTGCAATTTTGGTATATCGCTGGATCATCTCCCGGCGAGTGGAGGTGTCTTCCTGACCAGCAGCTTCCCGCTCCTCCTGCGGGACAGTGTCTAGTTTTTCCCGTGTTTCCGACATGATTAGAATGAGTCCTTTCTTATGAACAGCCACCAGGGCTTCCAAACGCAGTGTGCCAATGACTAAGGAGCAGTCACATTCGGAGATGTGCTTGTCCCATATTTGCTATTGCCATCAGGGGAATAAGTAGCATTTAAAGTATTTCCGGTGGGGAGTGAAAGTCCAGTATAAGGTACCGATATTTGCGTACCGCCCAGCAGCACTCCTGTGTTGTTGCTGAAGCAGTTGGCAACCACAATATCCGGCGTGCCATCTGCGTTGAGATCGCCCGCAGCTGCCGAATAAGGCTTGGTTCCGATCGTGAATGGCCCGAGCACCGTATAAGGCCCGCCGCCACTGCCTTTCGCCAGGTTGAGCGTGCCATCGGTGTAGTTTGCGACGACTAGATCAGGAATCGAATCGCCGTTGATGTCGGCAAACCTCACCTCATCCGGTCCCAAGCCAACACTTAC
>Ga0210402_10001808_pt1 | contig 21661 bp, 20 predicted proteins | sample IncBWC7MmetaG_FD_161055 | JGI IMG/M metagenome (GOLD analysis project Ga0210402, IMG submission 161055) | Forest soil microbial communities from Barre Woods Harvard Forest LTER site, Petersham, Massachusetts, United States - Inc-BW-C-7-M | ecosystem: Environmental > Terrestrial > Soil >... | reverse complement strand
GATCTTCGTGAAGAGTTGCTCCCCCTGCGTGACCTCAGGTGTCGTCGCTGTGTCTCGGGCTGGCGCCTTGAGCGAGCGCATGAAACTAGCGAAGTGGTCGATGTCTTCCAGACTGTTGTCGCTGGGATCGGGCAGGCTATTGGGTTCAGTGATCTTTGTGGGATCGGTGTTAGGAATGATCGTTGTCACCGCAGGATTGCAGGCTGTCGTCACTTCGGTTGGCTGCAGGCGGCTCGTGATTCCCATCTCGTTCAGGTAAGCATCAGCGGCAAATGCGAGCAAACTGGCATGCTGATCTTTCCATCCGAATCGGCCGATCCGATCGGCTCCTTCACTTTCAGGCACGAGCACCTTGATCGCCTGCCCGCAAATCTTTCCGCGCGACGCTGTGCACTGATCCTTGCGAATCTTGAGCAGCGTCTCGTCGGAGATGGCCTCTACGTATCCGTCGCCGAGGGCATTGGTAGTGAGGCGGGTGGTGCGCACCGTTTCGGTTTCAGGCACACGTTCCTGAATCTCGGGACAGATGGCGCGGTCATTTATCAGGTTCCGATCCTTGATGATCTCGGCTCCGTGATTGATCGGGATCTCCGGAGTTTGGAACTGGTGGTGGGCATCGAGATGTCCGACGCGCAATTCCATCACCTGGCTGGCGGCGCCGGTGACCGGAGTCTGATGACACTCGCGGCAGGACTGGGCGTTGTAGAGGGGGCCAAGTCCGTCGGGGGCGATGTGCTCAACTTCCTCGAAAAATTTCTGGTCGGCAAGGCGGCGAACAGGATCGGAAAATCCGTTGCTCTGATCGTCGAATCCGGTCGCTGCTTCGGGCGGTTGGGTAGGTGACTCCGCTGCGAGGCCGAGCAGGATAACTCCTGCGATTGAGAACAGTAACAATGTGGGCTTCACGGGACACTCCCTCAGGCCAGAGGTCTTGAGAACGAAGAAGCTGAGATCTGCCCGATACTGTGCGAGGTCCCTTCGCCGGAACAACAATACAGATAAAACGTCTTTGTGTGGGTTGTCTTTCTGAGATAACAGTTTGAAGGATTCTCGCTAACGGGCCTGCACATAATAGCTGGCAGTGATGCTGATGGCAATAATCACGTATGGTCAGATGAGAGGGGGAAGCCAATTCGTAAGATTGGTGGGAGAAAAAACGGTCGGAAAAAATTGAAAGGGCCGTGACATTGGTTATGCCCTAGCTGCTAGCTCCTGCGAGGGAGCCCACAGCGTGGAAGCATGTACCGTCACAGCCCCTTGATGCGATCACTGCTTTCGCAGTTCCGAACCCCAACTGAACCTCGCAGATCCGTCGGTTTTTTCAGGTCCGGTCGCCTTGCGGGTCGCCCCGCCCGGCTGATCACTCAGTCTACTTCGGGCCGGCTCATTTTATTGTGCCCACCCTTTCGACCGTCGACGTAGGCAAAGTTACCAGAGTAACTAAAAAAGTCAACGCAAACTATTGGTGCAATAGCGATGGTCAGAGCTGTGCATAATCGAAAATGCAAATGGTTGTAATGGAAAAACTTAGTCCCAGGCGATTTTTTCCGGTACGCCTTTTGCACAGAAGTATTCACAGTGAAAAGAGCAACTGCAAAACGCTGAAAGGGAACCAAATAATAGCCTTGACGGTGAGGGTTGATGAGGGCACAGTGCTGAGTAGACTTGGAAAAATCGAAGTGACGTCAGAACTGGTGGCCTATGTGGACGGCGGATGCCTGGGAAATCCGGGTCCGGCGGGCATTGGCGTAGTAATCAGCGGTCTGGCGGAAGGTCCCGTCCGGATCGCGAAGTGGATCGGGCGCCAGGACAATAATGTTGCCGAGTACGCCGCTTTGATGGAAGCCCTGCAGTATGCGGTGGAGCGGAAAGCTCAGAAGCTCCACGTTTATTCCGATTCCGAAGTTGTGGTGCGTCAGATGACCGGGGAGTATGTCTGCCGCAGTCCCCGCCTTTACTCTCTTCACTGGACGTGCCGGAAACTGGCGCGATCGCTGGCGTTCTCCATTTCCCACGTGCGGCGGGAGGAAAACGCCGAGGCCAATGAGTTGGCGCAGGCGGCGCTGCGAAGGAAGTAGGAAATCAGCACTGGCTTCAGCCTTTTTCGTTCCAGGGAGCGGTCTTCAATTCTAGGTACCTTCTCAGTTCCCTTCCAAGGAACTCCCTCAGGTTGCAGCGGCTCGTTATGCAGCCTTGGGTTCGATGGGGACAAGTTCGTAGCCCAGTCGTTTGGCTTGCCGTTTGAGTTTTGCTTCCAACCTTTTCTCCCGCTGGGCGTCTCTGGTGGCCCACAGGGTCTCGTCATATTCGACTTGATTTTTGAGCATGGTGTAAAAGATCACTGCGATCTTGTGGGCGGTTGCCATGGTGGCCGCTTCGGGGCCCAGCTTGGCTTTCATGCGGCGCAGGTAGTTGCCTAAGGGCGTGAGGCTATGATGGAGGGAAAAGGCTGCCAAGCGGAATAAATGGCCGGCCCGGTTTTTGACTTTTCGGGCTCCCCGCCACAATAGTTTCCCGCCGCTGATGTCGTTGTCCGGACAGAGTGCAAGCCAGGAGATGAAGTGCGCTGCGTTGGGCCAGTTCGACATGTCGCGGCCGACCTCACTGAACAATGGCAACGCGTTTTCTTCTAAGCCTGGAATTTGAGTGACATCTACTCCGAAGAGTTTATAGGTTTCGGTACGCAGATCGAACTCTGGGTGGGGATGCCCGTTCTTCTTTCTCCTTTTGCTTCCGGCTCGATTTCGTTTCCGGTCCGGTGGTAACGGTCTTTCCCCGGGGTCGATGCGCGGCGCGAACCCCTGCAGCATCTTCTCGATTTCCAGATCGCAGTTTACGATCTGTTGCTGATAGATGCGGTACAGATCTCGTGATTGACCGAGGGTAAACAGATGCTCAGGCCGCCAATTGCCTTCCAGCGATTTTCGGATGGTGTCGGCGTCGGCTTTGATGTGGGGGTCCCGCAGCTTGGCGAGCTCTGCACCGTCCCGTTGTCCAGCCAGGATGGCGTCCACAATGGCACGGCCCGTCAAGCCGGTAATGTCACTGATGACATGATGGATTTGCAGGTTCATTTGGGTCAGCGCCTTGTGCATGTGCTGCACGTGTTGGCTGGCCGCTGCGACCAATTCGTTCCGGTGCCGCAGTAGGGTCCGCACAGCGCAGACGTCCTGCCCAGGCCGAAATGCAGGTCGCAGTAATCCCACCGAGTGCAGGAACTGTAACCATTGGCACTCGTGCCAGTCGGTGCGCCGTCCGGGTACGTTCTTCATATGGCGGGCATTCACCAAACAGGGACGGATGCCTCGTTGTTCGAGAATCTCGAACAGTGGAATCCAATACACCCCGGTGGATTCCAGAGCCACCGTGGTTACCCCACACTGCTCGAGCCAATCGGTTAAGCGCTCCAGATCTTCAGTGAAGGTGGCAAACACCCGCACGGGATTCTCGTCCCGCCCTGGAGGTACAGCCACAAACATTTCGCGTGCACCAACGTCGATTCCGGCTGCATTCGGCTCTAACACCGGCCGATCTTCCAAACACATCCCTTTGTTTCGTCTCCGCCGCTTGGGCTTCGCGTCCCGCGGCTGCAAATTACCGCTCCGTGTCTTTTTCACTGGTTGCTCGCTTTCTGAGCTGCAAGCAACGGCCAAGCTGCGCCATCGAAGATACTCTTCCAAACGGAATCAGTTGGGCGGGCCTAACTGTTAACCACTGTTCTGCGCACGGAACTTGGGACCACGCTATTGATCGGTGTTCTAACCACACACCACTGCCTGAACGGCCTACTTCCGTTGCCTGTTGCTCCGTCTCAGGATGCAGAAATGGCCCGACCGACACAAGTTCCTTCCCGCTTTGCCCCGACCACAGGCCGGGCCCTCTGCTATTGAGGGACTGAATGCCGAATCTTGGGCTCTGAGGGCTTCGCTTGACACTTTTGGCTTAATACCTCTGCCCAGAAGAAATCTTGACACGGTAGTTCCTGCGAGCGAGACTCCAGAGTAAGTATCCCTACAATTGATAAAGAAGATTGACGGGCGGACTTTGGTCCGCCGGGGAGCATTCTTGGAAGAGAACAGTCCAAGTCGTCGGCAGGGAGTGTCGGCAGCACTGGCGGCGCAGGCCGCCATGGCGGCGTCGGTGCGTTTTCCGGGCGAAGATGGAGGACGTTCACTGGCCGAGATGGCGCAAAGCGATCTCGACGCCGCGCTTCAGTTGCTCGCCGACCGCGCGCAATACATCACGGGCGCGAGCGGAGCCGCGATTGCCCTGCGGCGTGATGGACGCCACGACATGTTGTGCCGCGCTAGTTCGGGGACGAATGCGCCGGAATTAGGCGCCCTGCTCTCCACCGAGTTCGGGCTCTCCGGCGAGAGTGTGCGTACACGCCAGCTTCTGCGTTGCGACGACGCGGAGCGCGACGCGCGCGTGAATCGCGAGGTGTGCCGGCAGATGGGAATTGCATCGGTGCTGGTCATGCCGGTCGTGAACGACGATACGGTTCTAGGTGTCTTCGAACTTTTTTCGGGGAAAGCGAATGCCTTCGGGGAGCGCGACCTCTCGGCGGTGCAGCGGCTGAGCGAGATGGTCGAAACGGCGGTTCGGCTGGCGCATGCTGTCGAAATCCTGCCGCAGCAATTGAGTGAGCGCGAGAGTTCGGTGGCGGAAGCGGTGCATCCGGAAGTTTTCGAAGGTCAGTTCTTGAGCGATCTCGTCGTGGACGAGGTCAGACCCCATCAGGAAGATCAGGCTCCTGAACTGGCCGCAGCGGCAGCGCTGGAATCCCCTTTAGTCGAAGCCGTTCCACATCTGGCGGAGCCTCCGCAGGTGATTCTGCCGGAGACACAGGCGCAGACATCGCCGGTTCAGACCAATGCCCAAGTAGCTACAGCTAGTCATGCCTCAGCGAATCAAGGTCGGACGAAGAAGCTTTTGTTCTGGTCGGCTGCGGGTGAGGGCGAACTGACGAAGGCCAGCGACGCGGACCAGAGCCACGTGCCTCCGGTGCTGCGAGGGCTCCGGAAGTGCGAGGCTTGCGGGTTCCCGATTTCGGCAGGGCGGGTACTCTGTGTAGAGTGCGAAGAGAAGAAGTGGCGGGGACAATTGCGGCTGCAAGCTCCGACCCGGAAGCTGCCCGCTGGAATTACCACAGCTCAGGCCTCGAAGTCCGCCGGGGGAGCGTTCTCGGCAGCCGCGGTATCGATGGCTAAAGCTATTGACGTGCCGACTCAACGAGCTGCCGATGCTTCGCCCAAAGTGGCGATGGTCCCACCGGAGCCGGGTCCGTTCTTGGTTGAGCCTGCTGAGACGACGATAGCCGCTCCAACCACAATCGGCGAAGTTGCAGGGCCTGCCGAGACTCCGCAACTCATTCTGAGCGCTGGGCTTGAACCTTCGCGGTCGTGGTTCTCAGCGAACAAATACATTGTTCTGGCGCTGCTGGTGATTGGCGCTGCAGCGGCCGCATTCCTGCTACTCCGCTAGGCAATCTTCCACTCGTCAGACCTCGAGCAGAAGGTACTACACCGCTGCCGAAACCCTTGACAATACAGGCAACTCTGCTAGAGTTCGGGTGGAAGGTTCGAAACCATCGACCACAGTGCGGGTGCTATGACCATGAAAAACGTGTACGAGGTATTACGACAGAAAGAGATGGAACTGACTCGTTTGGAGAAAGAAGTGGAGGCACTGCGGCTGGTGGCTCCCTTGCTATCGGAGGAAAAGGAAAGTATGTCTGAGATGGGAAAGCCGGCTTTGGCGACCGCGGTAAACGGGCCACAGTCGACTTCGCGGATTCCAGTTCCATCGAGTCCATCGATTCCGGCGCCGCAGCCTGTGCGTGCGGCGGGATGGGAAGATACGGCAAAGCGCTGGCCGTAAGCCGCCACATCGATCTTCGTTTTAAGCACTTGATCAGCCCGGGACGCGTCCCGGGCTGACGTGTCTTATGGAGTACTCCGGCCCGGAATTCGGGGGTACAATTGTGCGGCTTTTTGGGTCCGGGGATGCAGGCGAGTTCGTTGTGTGGGACGATTCGAAATTAACCTGGAACCGATGGGGAGGGGTGTATGCCGGGGTTTTGCGTGAGTTGTGGCACGCCTTTGACCGGACCGTTTTGTAATAACTGCGGAGCCCGAGCGGTTCCTCCAGGAAGTCCGGTGCAGGCAACGCCGGCCTCGACTCCAGCGCAATCTCCCGCAGGATATCAGCCGGTAGTTGTGCCGAGCACTCTATTGCAGCCCGTCTCGCCCATGCCGGCCCTAGGCTATCAGCCGGTGCAAGCGCCAGTCAGCGCGACGCCGAAGGGCTCCGGAATCGGTAAGGTCCTGCTGTGGGTGGGCGGAATCTTTCTGTTGCTGTTCATGATTGTGGCGGGTGCGGCCATTTACGGTGCGTATTGGGTGAAACATAAGGTCTCGAACTATGCGTCGGCGATCAGCGGCGGATCGAGCGATAACGTGAAGGTGGTGGCTTCCGGAGATAGCTGCCGAATGCTGTCAACGGCGGAATTGCAAAAAATCCTCGGAGTGAAGATCGAGAAGAGCGCGGAGATCGTCGACGACAATCAACCCGGCTGCGCGTATTACACCGACGCGCAATCTGTCAGTCAGTTGCAGCGGATGGCGATGGCGCAAGCCAAGAAACAGACCGACGAAGTGAACCGACGGCCGGGACCGAAGCCTGACAATCTTCCTGCATTGATGAAGAACGCGAATGATCTGGAAGGGATCGTCAAGACGCTGGGAATGACCCAACCGCCGGCGGATGGCCGGGTCTTTTCGTTCACCGTGGAGCGCGGGGTGAGCGCAGACGCCTGGGCCGGGATGCGGGTGACGGAAGCGGCGGTTCCCGGCTTTGAGGAAGTTGCAGGAGTCGGAGATCACGCGATGATTGGAGCGTTTGGCCACGCATTCTATTTGCAGAAGGGGGACGCGGTCATCACGATGTCAACGATGTTTGTTCCCGACGCCCGCATGAGGGGATCACAAATTGGAAAGACGATTTTGGGGAAGCTGTGATCCTGGCGACTATCTCCAGAAGGTATTTCTGGGCCGAATGCTCGCCGGAAGTCAGTTGATCAACGTTTCGTGATCGGCGACGCACTGCCACTTTCCATTTCTCCGAATCCAGGTATCGGTGAAGCGGCCGTGGTGTTGGAAGGGCTTTCCACCGTCCGTGCCCTTTGTGCGATAGGCGCTCGAAACGATTGCTGTGTCTCCATAGATGTAAACGCTGGTTTCGCTATTGGAGATTTCCTGGGGACGGAAGGAAGGGTCTTTAATCCCGGCCAGGTATTGCGCCTTGTTTAGCAACGTTCCGTGATGATCGACGCTGATGAAAGTGTCGGCCATGAGTGCGGCGGCTGCGTTGGTGTCGTGATGGATCTCAGCCTGGTTCCATGCGCTTTCGAGGGCGAGGATCATGCTCTTGTCACCGCTTTCGGCGGTTTGCTGCGCGATTGCGACCAGAGGCAGGAAGAGGACTAGTACGCCAATACGGGTCATGACAACTCCTTACTGCACAGATATTAGAGAGCGGTGGGGCGACTGAGGACGATCCTTATTTAATCGGAATCGGCGTCGAAATGTAGTGCGCAGTTTTTGGACGCAGCGGATGGCGGCGAGACGCCGCCACCACAGCCGCCGAGGACGGCGGCGCTACGATCTACCTCCCACGATTTCGTGAAGGGCAGCTAGGAGGCGGTCGACTTCGTCTGCAGTGTTGTAGTGCACCAGGCCGATGCGGAGGAAGCCGCCGGATCTTTCTACGTCGAGATGCTCGGTGAGATTCAACGCGTAGTAGTTGCCGTCCCAGGTGAAGAATCCGCGGTCTCCCAGCTTCGTGGCGAGTTCCAACGGGGTATGACCTTCGATGCGGACGGCGAACGTGGTACAGCGATCGCTAAAGCGGGCGGGGTCGGTGATGCCGTAGATCTTCAGGGAAGGGATTGCCTTCAGGCCGTTCATCATTTTTTCCAGCAGCGTGCGCTCGTGCTCGTGGATGGCGGCATACGCGCCTTCGATGGCTGCTCGGCGGGCGGATGAAACCTGTCGAGCTTCACTTGACCGACGGCTGAGGCGGCCGCCCCCACACTCCGCGGTTCGGCGGCCTAGATCGGCAATGTAGTCCACGCAAGCCTCGATTCCGGCGATGCATTCATGGTTCAGCGTGCCCCATTCCCAGCAGTTTGGAATTGCATTGGTGTTCGGGCGGACCTTATAGGGACGAAATCGCTTGAGATGCTCACGCTTGCCATAGAGCACGCCCATGTGCGGGCCGAAGAACTTGTAGGTGGAGCAGGCAAGGAAATCGCAATCAAGCGCAGCGACATCGATCAATCCGTGAGGGCCGTAGTGGACGGCGTCGATGTAGCAGAGCGCGCCGACGGCGTGCGCAAGTTTCGTAATCACTCGGACGGGATTGATGGTGCCGACCGCATTCGAGGCATAACCCACCGCGACCACCTTCGTGTTCTTGTTGATCTTTGAGGCGAGGTCAGACATATCGAGCGTGCAATCCTCGTCGTGGATCTCGGCCCAGCGGACGGTGACGCCGCGGTCTTCCGCAATCGCGAGCCAGGGAGACACGTTGGCGTCGTGATCTAGCCGCGTGACGAGGATTTCATCGCCGGACTTGAGTTCGCGGCCGATTGCGCGGGAGATCGCAAAAGTCAGGCTTGTCATGTTGGGACCGAAGACAACTTCGTCGGCGCCGCAATAGAGGAAGTCGGCCATGGCTACACGCGCGCGCGCGATCATGACGTCGGTGTTGCGACTGGTGGAGTAGGCTCCGCCGGTGTTGGCGTTGTCGTGACTGAGGTAGGCGGAGATAGCCTCGATCACGCGCTGCGGGACCTGCGTTCCTCCGGGGCCGTCGAGGAAGGCGGCGGGGTGGCCGTTGACCGTCTGCACGAGAGACGGGAACTGAGAGCGGACATAAGCAACGTCGAGGGCGGGCGCGGTAGTTGTTATGGTGGACATTGTGGTCTGAATATTTTTACCACGAGTCCGTTTATTGCGAATTCTGAACTCGCGTGACATCATGCGGCGTGGCTCGCACCACCAAAGTCGTCCTGTTTGTTCTTGCCGTATTGGTGTCTGGAGTTCTGCTCTTCGCTGGATACACCTATCAAAAAATCAAACGAAGGGAAGCGGCTGCCGCGCGGGTCCGGGCGGAACTGGACGTCGGCTACCGGGCGCAGGTGCGACAGTATCAGCGCGCTCTTCGAATCGGAATGCCGCGTTCGGAGGTTACGAAATACCTGGAATCGGGAAAGATTCTCTACCGGCAGACTCAACGCGAGATCATTGTTGATTTGGGCCGCGAACCGGGGGATGGGATGGTTTGCGATTACTGGACAGCTTACGCCTCGATGGAATTTGCTCATCCCGAGGACCCAACCGAAGCTTCTCCGGCCGACACCCTCGCCAACCTTTCCCTCAAGAAAGTGGGCCACTGTTTATAGCCGTGCCTGTTTCCGTGCGAACATGCTTCTACGCGGATTTGGTGTCAACTCCAGCGCTGGAGAACGGGATGATGTCTTCCAAAACCAGACTCAGATTCACACGCATCTTGGCGTTAATTGCTTTGTCGGCTCGACTCCTGACCGCACAGGAATCCGCGGCGGATCTTGTTCTGATTCATGGCCACATTCTGACCGTCGATGCCAAGGACTCGGTGGCACAGGCCATTGCCATCAGGCACGGTGTGATTGTGAAAATCGGCAGCGATGCTGAGATGCTTGCATTTGTCGGCACCGCTCCGGGCGTACACATCATCGACCTTCAAGGCCACACGGCCACACCCGGGCTCATCGATACGCACGCGCATATCGCTGAAGGCGGTGTCAGAGAACTCTATGGCGTCCAACTCTCCGACGCTGGTTCGGTGGCAGAAATCGTGGCTCGGGTGAAGTCCAAGGTCGCGAGCGTGAAGCCCGGCGAATGGATAACCGGCTCCGGTTGGGATGAGGGTAAGCTCGCTGAACACCGCTACGTGACGGCTGCCGATCTCGATACCGTTTCGCCGAATAATCCGGTCTGGCTTGTGCACACAACTGGTCATTATGGGGTCGCAAATTCGGTCGCGCTCAAGATGGCGCATATCGGTTCGGCGACAGCCGATCCGGTGGCCGGAACGATCGACCGCGATGCCCACGGCAATCCGACCGGCGTGCTCAAGGAAGAGTCGGCGATGGAACCGGTGGCGGGCCTGATCCCGCCAATCACGCTGGAGCAAATGCGGAAGGGGATTCTCCAAATTCAAGATGTGCTGCACAGCGAAGGCATGACTGCCGTTAAGGATCCAGGAATCGAGCAGCTTCAGTGGGACGCTTACAAGTCTCTTCTCAACGAAAGGCGACTGAAGGAACGTATTTGCGTCTTATGGCACGCCGGCTCGACGCTGGAGTCGGCACGCAAGGCGCTGGCCGAGATCAACTCGGTGCCTCGTCTGCCCGCCACTCTGGGCGATGAGCGCCTGCTTTCATGTGGGGTGAAGATGTTCATGGACGGATCCGGTGGCGCCCGCACGGGCTGGGTCTACGACGACTGGTTGCGGAACGCCACGACTGCGGACGTGACAAGTTCGGGTACAGCGAATCGCGGCTATCCGCAAATTGATCCTGCGGTCTATCAGGAGATGGTTCGCCTCTTTCATACAAACGGAGTGCCTGTTGGAACGCATGCGGTCGGGGACCGGGCGATGGATTGGGTAGTGGACACATATGCGCTCGTCGAAAAGGAGCAACCGAAGCCCGGCCTGCGGCACAGTATCATCCATGCCAATCTGCCCACTCCACATTCCCTCGAAGTGATTGCGAACCTGCAAAAGCAGTACGACGCCGGCTATCCCGAAATGCAGGCCGAGTTTCTATGGTGGATTGGCGACATTTACGCGGGCAATTATGGTCCGAAGCGCGGACAGAATCTGGAACCGTTCAAGACGCTGTATGAACGCGGGATTCTCTGGTCTGGAGGGTCGGACTATTCTGTGACGCCCCTTGCCGCCCGATATGGGCTTTGGGCTGCGGTGGCGCGCCAAACCGCGAAGGGCACCTACGGGATGAACCCGTTTGGTATGGCGGAAGCGGTCGACATCCATACGGCTCTGCGCAGCTACACTGCGTGGGGCTCGCGGCAGATGTTTCTGGAAACGAAGATCGGGTCGCTTGAAGTCGGGAAGAGAGCCGATATCGCGATCTGGGATCGCGACCTTTACGCGGTTCCGACGGACCAGATCAAGGACATGAAGTGCCTGATGACGTTGATTGATGGCGAAGTTGTGTACAGTGCAGCAGGATCGCCGGTGAAAGTATCAGGGCCATGAGTGAGTCCGGAGCTGAAGCCCTTCAATTTCATGCGCTGAACACGGTACCGTAAGCCTCATATCAGTTATCGGCGTTTACATCAGCCACCGGTTGCTTACCTTCCCGTTTCACGCGTTCTAGTCTTTGACTGCCCTTACGAAGTCCGCCAGTAGGCCATAGGCGGTCGCGTAGAGGCCAGGATTTTCTTCGGTGATGGCGAGGCCGGGGAAGATGTCGGTTTCGAAATAGACGTAGGAAGACGTGTTCGCGATCTTTGCCATCGGTTGCGTGCTCAAAATCTTTTCTGGTTTCACGCTTGCCTCGACGCCGTTTTCGGTGCGGCGGGCGCGGCAGATGAGTTTAAAGGGCCATCCATCGCGCTTCGCGTTTCGGACGGCTTGCGGGGTCAGCTCGCGGATGCCTTCGCGTGCGATCTGATCGAGGCGGATGGGCGCATCCATCAAAACCGTGATCAGGGCAGCGGTTTTTACGGCGGCGTCCCAGCCGTCGATGTCGTAAGTGGCATCGGTTTCGGCGACGCCGAGTTCCTGCGCCTTCTTCAACGCTTCATCGAAACTCAGGCCTTGTTCCATCTGGCTAAGGATCACGTTTGTAGTGGAGTTCAGGATTCCATGGAAGCCTTGCAGATGAATGGCGGGGAGTTGTTCGAACAAAGAGAAGATGGGGACGCCGTCCATTACAGTTGACTCGAAGAGGAAGTGCTTGCCTTTAGCTGCGGCTAGGTCGCGGAGTTCGCTGTAAGCGTGGACGATGGGACCTTTGTTCGCGGTGATTGCGTGGGCTCGGTGATTGAGGGCGGCGCGGATATGGTCGACCGCGGGCTGGCCGTTCTCGACGTTGAGGGAGGTGGCTTCGAAGAGGACGTCGGCTTGGGCTTTCTTTAGCCAGAGGTCAACGCTTCCTGGTGAGATTTCGCGGGCAGGAGAGCCCGCGCCACACTTTTCGGTATCGATGCCGGTTGGATCGGCGATCCATCCTAAGCGGCGGGAGGCGATGCCGGTGACTCGGAAGGCGACGTTGTAGTGACTGCGGAAGTAGGCGGAGCGGTCTGCGAGCAAGCGGACTAAAGTCCGGTTGACGTTTCCATAGCCCAGGAAGCAGAGGTTGTAGCAGCGGATAGAGCCTCACACGGGGCTAGTGCCCCTTCTTTTTCTCGGCACTGCGTGCGACGGAACAGATACGGCCGCCTGGCTAACCGAGGCCCGATACTGTCGGGCCGCTGGACAGCCGAGGCGGCTGCCCTACATGGTTCTTGCTGACTTCAGCTGTTATCCCATTACCGTGGTGTGTTCGGGTTTGATCTTGTAGAGGACGCGGACTTCGCCGGGTTGGCCATAAGGATACTTATCGACGCCAAGGTACTTCTTGGCGAGCTTGTTGATGCTGTCGTCGGCGCCATCTTCGGTGATTTCTGTGACGCGGCCGCGGATTTCCAGATAACGATAAGGATTATCAGGATCGACGACAGCGAGGGCGACACGCGGATCGCGGCGGACGTTCTTATCCTTCTGGCGGCCACGGGCCGAGTTGAAGATGACATGCTCACCATCGAAGTCGACCCAGACCGGAGTGACCTGCGGCCGGCCGTCGGGCATGAGGGTGGCGAGGTTGGCAAAGGCCCGTTTCTGGAAAAGATCCTTGTATTTTTCGGGAATGGCTTGCGGCATGAGGCCTCCACATAGAGATCGAGCAGCGGAGTGTGCTCCAGCAGGATTATAACTGGGGGCGCGGCTGCCGAGGTGGCTCATCCGCTACCCTGCGTTGTAAAAGTTTGTTTAGAATCGAACCCTCTGAACGTGAATGACTGTGGGCATTGTTCGTCGGCCGGGGGGAATCCAGAACCCCTCGGTGTCAATCATTGCTGGAATAGAAGGGAGCGGTCGATGATTTCATCTTCAGCCCGTCGTGGGCAATTCGACGTCCGTCATACAATTTCTGTCGCGCTCGTGATTTTGATGCTGACGATTCTGCCCTCTGGAGCGTGGGCTGGGAACGACGCGGCACAGAAGTATCCGCCGACCATTGTATTCATGACGGATTTCGGAGTGCTCGACGATTCTGTTGCGATCTGCCGCGGGGTGATGTACGGAATCATGCCAGACGTACGCATCGTGGACCTCACGCATCAGGTCACGCCATTTTCGGTGTTTGATGGAGCTCGTTACCTCTTTGGAGCTACTCCGTACTATCCCAGGGGGACTGTCTTTGTCGTGGTGGTCGACCCAGGAGTGGGGAGCTCACGGAAGGCGATCGTTGCCCATTCGAAGAAGGGCCAGTACTTTGTATTGCCGGACAATGGCGTGATCACGCTGGTCGACCAGCGCGACGGGATTGACGCGGTTCGGGAAATCACCAACACCGAGTGGATGATCGGCAGCAAGCTGTCGTCGACGTTTCATGGGCGCGACATTTTTTCGCCAGTCGGAGCCCACCTGGCGCGCGGCGACGACTGGAGCAAGGTTGGACCGGAGGTGCCGGTAAGGAATCTGGTGCGGCTTGATCTGAGAGTCGCGACGATCGATGATCACGGATTGAAGGCTTCTGTGATTGCTACGGATGGACCATTCGGAAATCTTGTGACCAACGTGGATGGGGGTGATTTTCTGAAGCTCGGCTACACGCATGGGCAGGAAGTTCCAGTGAAGGTCGGCGACAAGGAATTGAAGATGAAATTCGTGAAGACGTTCAGCGATGTTCCGGTGGGAGATCCGTTACTATACGTCGATTCGCGCGGGCATCTGGGGCTGGCGCTGAATCAGAGGAGCTTTGCTGAGACGTATGGGATTAGGCCGCCTGCGGCACTGGTGATTCCGCGGGCGGGGCGGTGAGTGCAGCGAATTTTGCATCAGGGATTATCCAAGGGGCCGCTCGGCTTCGCCTTTGCGGGACGGCCAAGGCGGCCGTCGCCACATGAGACGATTAGGCGCCGACTTCGCGTGCGATTCGCGGCAAGACTGCTTTGAGGAGTGACTCGAACGTCGACTTCACTCGCTCGCCAGTTTCCATCACCTCTGCGTGGGAAAGCGGCTGGTCCAGGATTCCTGCGGCCATGTTGGTGACGCAGGAAATTGCCAGAACATTGATTGCCATGTGACGGGCGGCGATTACTTCCGCTGCCGTGGACATTCCTACCAGATCGGCGCCGATGCGGCGGAGATATTCGATCTCCGCGGGCGTCTCATAACTGGGTCCCAGAAGTGCGGCATAGACGCCTTCGTGCAAAGTGACTCCGAGCTTGCTGGCTTCTTCATGGGCCGCCTGGCGATATTCTTTGCGATAAGCGTGCGTCATGTCGGGGAAGCGGACACCGAAGCGGTCGTCGTTGTTGCCTACCAGAGGATTGGTTCCCTGCAAGTTGATGTGATCGCGAATGAGCACCAGCGCGCCTTGCGAGAAGCCGAGATTGATGCCTCCGGCGGCGTTGGTCAAGATCACGGCCTTGATCCCCATGCCGGCGAAGACGCGGATCGGGAATGCGACTTGCTGCGCGGAGTATCCCTCGTACAGGTGGACGCGGCCCTGCATGGCGGCGACCGCGACTTCATCGGCTTTGCCGATCACTAGGCGGCCGGCGTGGCCGATGGCGGTGGATTGCGGAAACGAAGGAATTTCGGAGTAGGGGACGCGGGTGGCGTCGGAGAGCGAGTCGGCGAAGGCACCGAGGCCGGAGCCGAGGACGAGGCCGATCCTGGGGCGGAGTGGGGTGCGTTTCAGGATTAATTGCGCGGCGGAGTCGGCTTGGGTGAATTCGTCGGTCATGGATGAGAATGTGTTCGAGTCTTCGCGATCCGTAGAGACGTTGCTTGCAACGTTTCTGTCCGCAGCTTCTCCGAACTTAGGTTCAGAAGCGCTTTCGGCAGAGACGTAGCAAGCTACGTCTCTACGAGAGTTCTCACAAATCGCCGTCCGCTAGATGGCGGCCGTAGCCGTTGCGGTCCAGCCAATCATACAGAAACGTCTGGTAGAGGTAGGAGGCGACGATCTCCTCGCCGAGTTCGTGGGTGTCGGTGCAGACAAACGGGAGGCGTAGCCCGGTGAGCACAGCGATCAGCGACTGCGTGATGCGGTTGGGATTGGCGGCGCGGTAGGGATACTCGGACTTAATCTCTGACAATGACGAAGTCACCACGAGCAGGCTGTGCGGGCGCTCGGCCATGCGGCGGAGCCGGTTGACGAAAACCGCGCGGTTTGTCGTGAAGGAGCAGATCAGGTCGGCAAGATCTTTGCGTTCAACGACGCAGGCGTCTTCCATTCCTGTGACGGAATAATCCCCGAGGGGCAAGGCGCGGTATTCGATCTTGGCGAACCATCCGCGGAAGCGACGGAACGAGAGCGGATTTTGCTCGCGCGTGTCGACAATAGCGACGGGGAGAGGCGTGCGGAGTTGCGTGCCTCCGCGCTCGGCCACGACGGGGAGCGGCGGGTGCGGGACCGGGAGGTTCAGGGTGGTCCAGGCAAGTGGAGACGGGATCAGGGTGCGTTTGCGCGGCATGTCTACGATGTGGTGATTCTGTCTCGAGGGGGCATGGGTCTAATTACGGCCAACCGACGCTGCGCTAGATTCAATTCTTGAGTCACGAATGAGAACTTTGGCCGATCGTCTCGCTCACAAGGTCAATACCGTATCCCCTTAAGATGCCCTGCCTCACCTGTTCCTCACCGGCTTTCCCGTCGGTCGAAACGTTTACACCATCGTGTGCACTTCTCGCGATGACACCCAGGAGTTCGTAGTCTCTGTGGGTGGTACTCCAGTATATGATTGGCCCCCCCGCGATACGAGAGGTATACCACCCACGAAAATGGATTTCGAACAAGTCCGGCTGAGTTGGATCGATCGCCGATATTGTGCCAATTCCTACATCATTCGGAATTTCCGGCAATGTTCGGGGAATATCTGCGGGCATCTTTGGCCCTCGTATTGCGCTGATCCACCCCATGAACCAGACCTGTTGTCCGGTAGTTAACACTTCCGCACTCTTCACCACAGAGTAGGGCTTCGCGTTTTGCTCCTCGGTCTCAAGTATGGCGAGATCCACTTCTTTGGAAGATGGAAAAAGCGTTCGCAATGTTCGAAGCTCATTCCACGTCTGGTTGTGCCAAACCTGGAGACTGCCCTTACCCGGTGGCAGACTCTTCCCAAAATGTCTGGTTGTGATCAGGTAGATCCGGCCGCCCTGATCAAACTTGAACGCTGTCGCTTGCTGGTCACCGTGGCGGATGAGAAGCGTCCTCCGGAAGATTTCGTCCGGGATTTCGTATTGCGCGCGGGCCGACGGTGTTGACGATAAGAGAGCCAACAGCAGGCCCAAGTTTTTAACTAGTCGGCGAAACATCGACAGGCAGCGGATTCTTCGTCCAGCACCAGTTTCGGTCATATTGCTTAGAATTTCTTCTCGAACTGCGCAAATGCGGCTTCTAACTTCCATTGCTCCCGAGCGCGTTCGTTTGCCACGAGGAACTTTGCGCATCCGGCAGACGGTTTCCCGGTGCCGGCTTTGTCAGCCGCGCAGGCGGCAGCTGGGCGGAACGAAATTTTCGTCTCGGCCCAGAGGCTTTGTCCCGGGAGAAAGCTGTGCTCGACACTTTGACGCGTCATGCGCTTCAACACAGTATAGGGCAGATGATAGGACTCGGCGGCGCGCAGGTATTCGTGCGTCATGTCAGAGCGGGCTACGCCTTCATCGTCTGTTGAAATTGCGACGGGAACGCCGTACTTCATGTAAATCGGAAGGGGATGTTCGTCGCCGCTGATGCCGAGGATTTGATCGTTCGAGGTCAGGTTAATTTCGACGAGAACATTTCGATCGGCCATTTCCTTCATTAACCCAACAGGATCTTTCTCGAGCATGATGTCGACACCGTGGCCGATGCGTTCGGCGTGGCCGCGCTCAACCGAGGCGCGGATGTGGAACGAAAGATCCTCGGGCTTCACCAGGCCCATGGCGATTTCGCCTGCGTGCAGCGTGATGTGAATTTTCGGATAGATGCCGTGCAGATAATCCAGCATGGCCATGTGCTGGTTGAAGTCATGGATGGGAACGTACCAGTCCTCCGGCATCACCAGGTTCAGGCCGACGAAGTGAGGATCGGAGGAGGCCAGTTCGAAGCCTAGAACGATCTGAGAGAACACGGCTTCGGGGGGAAGTCCGCGCAGGACCTGGTAGAGATAGCGGACGGTGACGTCGCATCCAGGCTCGGCTTCCGGGGATCCACATTTCAGTTCCGTGCGTGCTTTCGCTTCATCGTCGGCGAGACTCTTGCCGGTCGCGGCGGCGATCTCCTTCAATCCTCCTGACAAAAGCTTCTCGCGCATTCTTCCGAAATCATCGTTCCATCCCAGTTTCAAACCGAGTTGCGCTGCGGCGCGGCCGTCGCCGGTGTGCATGAACTCGATGTACTGCACATGCTCTCTGGCGGCGCGGTTGATGATGCTGGCGATGGCTTCAGGCACATGATTGTGGGAAGTCAGACCGAACTTGTCGAATGTGGCAAAGAAGTGGTCGTGGCCCGATTCCTCCCCGGCGCGCCAGTTGCGCATCGACCAGGCATCGATGATCTGGTTGTAGAGAATGTGGTCGTCGTACGCGCAACGGATGGCGGGCTTGGGTGTGTAGTGCTCGCAGTCGTCGCAAGGCGGGGCAAGCAGGCGGGATGTCGTGCGATCGACGCAGTAGTTGTCGGAGGCGGCGAAATCGATGAGATCCTCGGCGTACAAAGCGCCATCGAGATGGTTGTGGAGGTCTCCGCCTTTCGGCATGTCATGCAAGAACGCCAGCAGCAACGACGGTTGGTTGCGAATGGAGTCGAAATAGCGAGCGGTCTTCTGCTCGGGAGTCTGGGCGCGGACCAGCAGCGAAAGAGCCAGGACTGGAAACAGGCGACGGACGAACTGGCGCATCGGCTAAGAACCTCGGGGAAGGGGCATTGTAATGGATCCGTGAGCGGTGCAACGTCAAAACATCACCACAGAGGACACAGAGAGCCACGCAGGAAGCCCTCTGTGATCCTCTGTGTCCCCTGTGGTGAAGGCTTTAAGCCGTCTGCTACATTGATTCGCTATGACATCTGCAAAAATCACTCGAGGGTTCGCCAGCGACAACAATGCCGGAGTTCATCCGGAAGTTCTGGAAGCAATCGCGCGCGCGAACCAGGGGCACGTGGTGGCCTACGGAGACGATCCGTACACGCAGTCAGCGATTGCGAAGTTCCAGGAGCATTTTGGCGATGGCATCGATGTGTTCTTCACATTCAATGGCACTGGGGCGAATGTGCTGGGGCTGCAGGCGTTGAACCGTTCTTACCATGCGGTGCTATGCAGCGACTACGCACACATCTATACCGATGAGTGTGGAGCTCCGGAGAAACATACCGGATGCAAGCTGATTCCGCTGCCGCATCAGGATGGGAGGATCACGCTCGACTCCGTCCGGCATGCGTATCACGGGATTGGGGATCAGCATCACGTACAGACTCGCGTCATCTCGATTACGCAGGCATCGGAGATGGGCACGGTGTACCAACCCGAAGAGATTCAGGCTCTGGGGAGATTCGCGCACGAGCGCGGAATGTTCCTGCACATGGACGGAGCCCGCATCGCAAACGCGGCGGTGAGCCTCGGGCAAACGCTGCGGCAAGCTACGCGCGATCTGGGGGTGGATGTGCTTTCGTTTGGCGGCACGAAGAACGGCATCATGGGCGGGGAGGCGGTGGTGTTCTTCAACCGCGCTCTCAGCGCTGACTTCCTCTATTTGCGCAAGCAGGGGATGCAGTTGGCGTCGAAGATGCGATTCATCGCTGCGCAGTTTGAGGCGCTGCTAACGAATGATCTGTGGAAACGTAGCGCCGAACATGCCAACCGCATGGCGCGGGTGCTCGAATCCGAGATACGAAAGATTCCTCAGGTGCGCATCGTCTGGAAGGTGGAGTGCAACGGCGTGTTCGCGCAGATCCCGAAACACGCGATTGAGAAGATCAAGGAGAAATACTTCTTCTATCCGTGGATCGAGGAGGACGGCATCGTGCGGTGGATGTGCTCGTTCGATACGACCGAAGCTGATGTGCGAGAGTTTGTGAAGTGCGTGGCGGAAGCGGTACGGTGAGCCGCCAAAATCTTTAACCACAAAGGGCACGAAGGTAAACGAAGGAAGGACTTGCCTTCTTATTCGGTTCCAGCGGACCTCGCGGGCTATTGCATTTTACGCGGCCTTTGACTACATTGGCCCCATTCCAGCCGCAGTGCGCGTCCCGGCGCCCGGTCCCAGGAGCTAGCATGATCCGGAAGTGGTTCGGCGTTACGGTCCTTGTGATAGCAGCTTGCAGCCTGTTGGGTTTGTCGAGTTGCGCGCGTGACCAGCAGTTGCAGGGAATCACCATTTCGCCGGCGACGTTTACGTACTTTTCCGCCGCCCCTCCGGGCGTGCAACAGACTCCCATTCCCCTGACCGCCTACGGCTCGTACATCCATCCGCAGGAAAACAAAGATATTACGAGTAAGGTCACTTGGGCATCGGATAACACGGTCGTCGCCGATGTGAGCAGTACTGGCCAATTAACGGACGGGGTTGCGTGCGGTGTCGCGAACATTTCCGCGAGCTATTTCACCAGCGGAAACAAGAGCGGCAATGTCGTGGTGGGTTTCATGACCGTTACCGTAGAGGGTCCTGCGAGTGAAGGCTGTCCCCAGGGTACCGCAACGCACAATCTTTCCGTGAACGTAACTGCTGGAACTGCTGATGGCGTGATTACCAGTTCTCCGACGGGCATCAACTGCGGATCCACCTGTTCAGCCGCGTTCGCGGCGAGTTCTTCTGTAGCCCTTACAGCGGTACCGAATGCAGGGAAGGCGTTCGGCGGCTGGACGGCGGGTTGCACCACGGTTACGGGGAACGGTGGACTCACGTGCAACGTTACCATGAACACGGATGTCACGGTTTCTGCTTCATTCAACTGAAACGGAGTTCGGCGGAGCTTCAGTTACTCCGGCTCCCTTAGCAACTTCTCCAGCGTGGGCTTGTGCTTCTCTGGTTTCTTCTTTTTCTCCACGACAATCTTCCCTGCCGGTGGCGCGCCGACGCGCTCGCGGGCTAGCTCCTTCACTGCGGTCACTGCGCGGAAGCGTTTTATTTTTTTCTTTCTTGCCACGTTGAACCCCGTCGTACCTCAGACAATTGGAATTCTAGCTGATGCAGGAATGGCCTGAACCACAGAGGTCACGGAGGCGCACGGAGGAACGGGCTCGCTTAAATGTGCAATAATTCATGTTTGACCGAGCGCCGCTGAGATGGTGCCCTTACAACTATGGAAGAGCGCGATTTTTTTGATGAGCGTCAGGAAAAGAAACCGGCTTCGCTGAATTGCCCGCATTGTCACCAGGCGGCGGAGTATGAGGTGACCTGGGTGGTACGCACCAAAAAGCGCCAACTTGGGGGACGAGCCGATGAGCGCGACCGGGCCCGCTTCGCGAAATTCCGTTCCTACATGGTGCGGAAAGACGACATGATGGCCTGCAAGAACATGCGCTGCCGAAAACGGTTTGAGATTTCGGGGCAGTCCACCGTCATCATGGAGTAGCGGTCTCGGCTCGAAGCTCCTTCGGCAAACTCGCGGCCTTTCTCAAGAAACAAATTCCCCGACATAATTTCCTCCACCCTCGCTTGGACCGAGAACTGTCTTGAACTGCTTGCGGGGGTGAGACGCCCCGACCACAGCCGGCCGGGACCCACTCGACTTCGCTTAGGGCAAGCGCCAGCGTTTCAACGAGGATGCCGCCTTACTTTTTTAGACTCAGTTCGTGGGCGAATTCAGGGGTGAGGATCCCGGGTAGGCCCTCGAGTCCCGTCGGTCTCGCTTCGCGCTGGACCAAGGCGATCAACTCCTGCTCAACTTCGTCCGGCAGGGGATGGCGTTCATACGCGGCGATCAGTTCGTCGACGCGGTGGCGTGCGCGCTGCAGGATGTCGGGAGTGGTTCCATCCGGAGATGGAAGTCCGCGGTCGATGACTCCTGAGGGAAAGTGCTGCTCTTTGCGGAAGAGTGTACGCGTTTCTTTTAGCTTTAAGAACTCGCCTTGCAGGCCTGTCTGCGCGAACATATCGACGGCCAGGGAAATGCCGCGGGGCTGAATACCTTCGATCAGACGCTGGGCGGATGCAATGGCTTCGGCATCGATGACGAGCTTCTCGATGCTGTGGCACGCGAGGAAATCCAGCATGCCGGCGCCGGAGATCATGTTGATGCCGGCTAGCGCTCCCAGCACGGCCGACATCCCGCTTTCCATTTCCACCTGAGCGTCAACGACACGACCATCGCCTGCGACCAGATAGGCGTGCGTCG